>Ga0209249_1001441_pt1 | contig 22927 bp, 20 predicted proteins | sample SaaInlV_200m_DNA_4_FD_184653 | JGI IMG/M metagenome (GOLD analysis project Ga0209249, IMG submission 184653) | Marine microbial communities from expanding oxygen minimum zones in the Saanich Inlet - SI037_S3LV_200m_DNA (SPAdes) (version 2) | ecosystem: Environmental > Aquatic > Marine >...
CCAGATATTCCTGTGACGAATCGATCACAGTTGGCGGGCAGGATGTGAATTGCTTCTCGCCCAAAACGATCAATTGCGTGATGCGTTCAAGGCTATCAAAATCAAGCGGACCAGAATAGATCTGTCCATTAATGAGCAAGAAAGGTGTTCCCGGAATACCGATCTCCAACCCTTTGGTGAAAGATTGCGTCACGCGCTCAACAATTGTATCGGAACGCAGATCGGCGATAAATTGCGCACCATCCATCTCCAGTGTGGAGGCTTGCTCGGCAAGCCAACGCTCGAACGCCTCTTCGGAAAGTGCGCCCCAAACTTCTTGCTCGGCAAAAAGGATTTCGTGCAATTCCCAATCTTTATTCTGCAACCTCGCCGCTTGCACGGCTTGTGCCGCCAATCCCGCACGCTCGTGCCCGAGATTGGTGATCAGAGGAAAATCACGATAAACAAGACGCACATCTTCGGGGAATTGCGCTGCCAGTTGCGTCAAAGTTGAAGCAAGCACAGCACAGCCCGCGCATTGAAAATCGCTATATTTAATAAAGGTCACAGCCGCATCAGCAGAGCCACGCACACGATCTTCGGAACCGATCGGTGGAAAGAGCGATTCTTCCTCCGCCGAGGGTGTAGGGATGCTATTGATCGACATACACCCCGGGGCAATTTGCGTTGAGGGCAGAGTTGGGGACACAATTTCCACGAAAGGCGTTCCCGTTGGTAAGGCAGCCGGGATAGAAGGGGGCGCGCAAGCGCTAAGAAAAAAAACTACGAAAAAAGAGATGAAAACGAATCTACGCATAAAAATTAGTCCACCATTGCTTCTAATGCTTCAAACGAATCCAACCACATGATCGTATGAACAAAATCTGCCAGCGAGTCACTTTGCTCGCGCAATGCACGCACAGCAGCACCCACCGGGTCTACGCCTGCCGCCCCACCAGGAACATCCGCATAGGCACCATGAAATGCAAAATATGCCTGATTCAATTTGCGAATGGCGTAGCCATTTTCCCAGAATATCGCGCGGCGCGCTTCCATATAAGCTTCTGCTTCATCAACCTTTCCATCCGCAAGGAGTTCATCTACACGCAGGCGCGTTTCACGCATCTCGGTATTGAAATCAAAAGGCGGAGCCTCAAGGCTGGGCATCCCCTCAGATAACGAGAGCAAGTCCACAGGAGGGCGTTCCGACGCCAGTGATTCAGGATAATAACGCTTTTGCACAATCCGCCCTATCTCTGTGCCAACGATCGAGGCAACAGTCTCGTTCATTGTGCGCAATTCTGGCGTCGTCCCGTAATTTGAACCCAGTGGATGCCAAGTCAGATAATTATGCATCCACTCATGCGCTATTGTATCCACGATCCAGGGCAAATGTATGGAGCGCATCCCCATTGTAGGGTAAATACCAACGCCGCCAATCGGCACGACCAAAGCTGATCGATCAAGCTCTTCTGCAATTCTTTCTTCAAGCGCCGCTTGCTCATCAACGGGTAGATCAGCAAGTAATGAAATATTTTCATCTTGACGGATGACTTCGCGCGGCGAAACGATGAGCGCCATCGGCAAGGGCGAGATATGATAAAGAGGACGCGGCAACGGTTGCCCGCCCGACGTGAGGCCTGCTTCCGCTAAAGCAACGCTGACTTGCTCTTCAAGAATGGATTCGGCAAAAGGCGCCAAGCGACGCTGTTCCGCATAAAGAGCATTTAACCGCGCTCGTAAATCAACCGAGGCCGCTTCGGGGTCTGGAATTTCAGGGTTGGAATAGATCTGGCTCAGCTCCCACTCTACCTGAAAAACACGATCCATTTGGCGCAAATAATCAATCACGATCATTTTGCGTGTGCCGCGATCACTATAATAGGGGCTGCCCAAGGCTACTTGCTGAACTTTGATCCAGGAAGCGTCTGCAATCCAGCTCGGAAAATCAAACTTTATGCCACGGGTATAGTCATAATAATAGTCTCTCTCTACATCATAGCGAACAGCACCGCCGCCGAGCACTAAAGAAAGAGCAAGAATATAGAAAAGCCAATTAAGACCTTGAAGGATGCGATCAAACATGGGTGGGATTATAAGAGAGCCTTATAGTTTTGAGAACCTTTGGGAAATTCAGTTTGCCCAATATTATTTTTTATATCTTTCGTAAAATAATTAACAAAAGAAATATTCACAGTTATACGAGATTAATTCTGCATTTTCTGTTTATTTCAAAATATACATTGACATATCCCATTTTCTTAGATAGATTCTTAGCATAAAGAAATAATCTCAAAAAACAGGACTATCCATGCTAGACGAACTCGACAAGAAGATTCTGCAAGCCTTGCAAAAAGATGCCCGCATCAGCAATACAGAGCTGGCTCGGCGCGTAAACTTATCGCCACCGGCTACCCACGCCCGCGTACGGCGATTGGAAAAAGATGGCTTTATTCGAAGCTACACAACAGTCGTAGATCGCCAAAAAGCCGGCTACGACTTACTCTGCTTCATCAGCGTCAGCTTACAACTACACGAAACAGAGCAAGTAACGGGTTTCTTGAAGATCATTGCAGAAATGCCAGAGGTCTTGGAGTGCCATCATGTTACCGGGGAATATGACTACTTACTCAAAGTGGTTACCCGCAACACAGAAGGCTTGGAAGATTTTCTGATGAATCGTCTCACCCCCGTTTCTGGCGTGGCGCGCATTCACACCAACCTGGTTTTACGCGAGGCGAAGTCTACGAGTGAAATACCGTTGGAATAATTAGAAAACCGTTGGTTTCGATACGCCCTCCGCTATCGCTTCAGGCTACTCAACCACCTACTAATCAAAAGGAGATTTAAATGTCAGATATCAAAACAATGGGACAACAATTCGGTCGTCGTTCATGGGCAGAACCGTGGAAGATTAAGATGGTCGAGCCCATCCACATGATTACGCGTGCCGAGCGCGAAAAAGCCGCCGCAGATGCCGGCTATAACACCTTCCTGCTTCGCTCGGAAGATGTTTATATCGACCTGCTCACCGACAGTGGAACCAGCGCAATGAGCGACCGCCAATGGTCAGGCATGATGATGGGAGACGAAGCCTACGCGGGCAGCCGAAATTTCTATAATCTCGAAAACGCCATCCAAACCTATTATGGCTATAAACATATTATCCCTACCCATCAGGGACGCGGCGCGGAACATCTGATCAGCCAGGCACTCATCAAAAAAGGCGATTATATCCCCGGCAATATGTATTTCACGACCACGCGGCTGCATCAGGAGCTTGCGGGCGGCACCTTTGTTGACGTAATCATCGACCAAGCTCATGACCCGATTGATCCGCATTTGTTTAAGGGCAACGTGGATATTGACAAGGTAAAAGCTCTGGTCAAAAAAGTCGGCGCAGAGAATATCCCCTATGTCAGCCTTGCTGGAACCGTAAATATGGCAGGCGGACAACCCGTCAGTATGCAAAATGCGCGTGAATTACGCGCCTATTGTGATTCGCAAGGCATCGCCGTTTATCTGGATGCAACCCGCATGTACGAAAACGCTTTCTTCATCCAAGAGAGAGAAGAAGGCTATGCCGAGAAATCCATCGCCGAAATTTTGCTTGAGTTCTGCTCCTACACCGATGGCGCGTGGATGAGCGCAAAAAAGGATAATCTCGTCAACATCGGCGGTTGGCTGGCTGTAAATGACCCCAAAGTTGCCGAGCAAGCCCGCACGATGGTCGTGGTTTACGAAGGGCTGCACACTTATGGCGGTATGGCTGGACGCGATATGGAAGCTCTCGCCATCGGCATCGCTGAAGGCGTACAAGATGACCACGTTGCATCGCGCGTTCGCCAAGTGCGCTATCTGGGCAAATTGCTCCTCGATTGGGATATTCCCATCATGCAGCCCGTTGGCGGTCATGCCATTTTTGTGGATGCAAAACGCTTCTATCCGCATATTCCCCAAGATCAATTCCCTTCACAGACTTTAGCTGCCCAGCTTTATCTCGACTCAGGTGTCCGTTCGATGGAGCGTGGCGTAGTCAGCGCGGGGCGCAATCCTGAAACCGGTGAGCATCGTTATCCTGCTCTTGAACTGACCCGCATCACCATTCCACGCCGCGTCTATACGCAGGCACATATGGATGTGGTCGCCGAAAGTCTCAAAGCCGTTTATGATCAGCGCGACAGCACAAAGGGTCTCAAAATGGTCTACGAACCTGAATACTTGCGCTTCTTTCAGGCGAGATTTGAGCTGTTGGATTAGCTTAAATAACAACTGCGACACACCTTAAAGGTGCGTCGCAGTTCGGATTATTTACTAGAGCCGATGTGCAGCGCATTTTACAAATACAATGCACATCTTTCATCTGAAAATAAAACCGAAGCGAACATGTCCTTCAGCTTGCTTCCACTTCAGAAGCATTCTCCAGAAGATAAAAAAAAAGATGCCGAGTATCTTCGAGATACTCGGCATCTTTTCGTAATTCTATCTATATTATTCGTAACGCAATGCTTCTACCGGCACCAAATTCGCAGCACGGTTGGCGGGGTAAATCCCGAAGAAAAGACCAATAGCTGTTGAGAACATGGTCGCAAGTAAGACAGCACTCAAGCTAACTGCAGGGTCAAAAGGGGTACCCGACCTTGTCGAAACTATACCAACGACCGCGCCAATTCCCCAACCAAGCACAATACCTATCAGCCCCCCGACTAAGCTGAGGAGCGAAGATTCTGTTAGAAATTGAATCAGTATGTCGCGTTTACGCGCGCCAAGGGCTTTACGCAAGCCGATCTCACGTGTGCGTTCCGTCACCGAGACGAGCATAATATTCATGATACCGATCCCCCCAACGAGGAGAGAGATTGCCGCGATCCCGCCGATAAAAGTCGTTAAAATCCCTGTGATCGAGGAGGCCGTATCGACCATATCCTGTTGCGAAAAGATGGAAAAATCATTCTCTCCAACAGCTGTACGGTGCCGTTGGGAAAGTATCTGAGATATCTCTTCCTCTGTTGTTGTTACTGAATCCGCATCCACAGATTGGACAAAGATCACATCCACCTGATCTGCAGGGCTACGTCGAAGAATACGAGCTTGCGCAGTACTAAACGGGATCAGTATCTCATTATCTTGACTTCCCATCATTCCACCGCCACGCTCTTCGAGAACGCCAATAACACGAAAAGGTTGTCCTTCTACACGCACTGTTTCGCCCACAAGCCCCTCACGCCGACCGAAAAGATTGTCAGCAACTTCAACGCCTAATAAAACCACCGATGCGCGTCCTAAAATATGCTCTTCAGTGATTTCTTCGCCTTCTACAACCGTGTAATTACGCACGGGGAAATATGCTGGCGTAACGCCTGTTAACGTGACCGTACTAACTTCGCCGCTAGAGGAAACTTCCGCACTCCCCTGCAAAACAGGGGCTACGGCTTCAATAGAAGGTGCAGAAAACGAATCTTCCAATGCCTCCGCATCCCCAATCGTAAGCGGCTCAGGGTTACGTATAGATTCATCTTCACCACCGCTAAAAACAAAAAGCAAATTCGTACCAATGCCGCTAAGCGATCCAAGAATGGTATCTTGCGCACCTGCGCCAAGCGCCAACATAGCGATAACCGCAGCAACACCGATCACGATTCCCAGCATCGTCAGACCTGAACGCATCTTATTCGCATTCAGACTTTCAAGAGCTTCAATTATAGATCTCCAGACGTTCATGCTGCCACCTTTTCCAAAATTTGCCCATCATGCAAATGAATAGTACGTTGGGCTTGGGCGGCAACCTTTGGATCATGAGTAATAATGATCAGCGTGGTTCCGCTTTCTTTATTTAAAGCAATGAGCAAATCCATGATCTCTTGACCAACTTTTGAATCAAGGTTGCCCGTAGGCTCATCTGCCATCACGATAGCAGGCTCGTTGACCAAAGCACGCGCGATAGCAACACGTTGCTGCTGCCCACCGGAAAGCTCTGCAGGACGATGATTAATTCGGTCACCAAGACCAACCGCTTCAAGCGCAAGGCGCGCTTTTTCTTTACGTCCGCTGGCTGTGCCCGAATAGCGGAGGGGTAATTCTACATTTGACAAAGCGGATGAACGCGAAAGCAAGTTGAAGCTCTGAAAAACGAATCCTACTTTGCGGTTACGAATATCAGCAAGCTGATCGTCGCTGAGATCAGCTACGATCTCTCCATCTAAAAGATATTCGCCACTGGTGGGCTGATCGAGACACCCAAGCGTATTCATCAATGTTGATTTTCCAGAACCAGAAGCGCCCATAATGGCGACTACTTCGCCGCGCTGGATCTCAAGAGATACACCACGCAAAGCATGAACTTCCACTTCACCCATCTTATAAACTTTCGTCAGGTCGCGAGTGATAATAACAGCATCATTCATCGTGTTTTTATCTCTCCATCCCAGGAGGCGGTCCGCCACCCATTTCAAAACTGCTTGGTGGATTGAGAATAACCAAATCTCCCTCTTCAAGAGCACTGGAAGCGAGAACGCTCATCGCATCAGCAGAGGCGCCAAGACGAATCTCTACCATTTCGGGGAAACCATCTTTCAGCAGGTAGACAACCCTTTTCCCATCCACGAGGCGAACAGCGCGATTAGGGATCAAAATCGTATCTTTGATCTCCTTGACAACGATATTCACAGCTGCAGTCATCCCGGGGCGAACAAGTTCATCTGCATTTGTCAGCTCGACAGTTACTTCGAAATTGACTGCCCCTTGCACTTCACTCCCGACCTGCCCAACTTCAACCACTTTACCCGCATATTCCTGGTCAAGAATAGCATCAAAAGAAAGACTTACGGCCTGCCCCAAGACAACACTATTAATATCTATTTCTGAAAGCTCAACATCAACAAGAAGACGGCTAAAGTCATCAAGGCGAAAACCAGGGGCACCGGCGGAAACCTGATCTCCGGCGAGGATACTAATATCAGTCACTGTGCCCTCGAAAGGCGCGATCAGATATGCCGTATCAAGGGTCGCCTGGGCAGCATCAACACGCGCTTGAGCAGCAGCAACATCGGCTTTATTGGGACCATCTGCAACTCGTTCCCAGGCACGTAGCGCATCGTTATACTGCGCCTGCGCTAAAGCAAGGCTCTCATCCGCTTCTGCTTTTGTTACATCGTCCGCTTCGTCAACCTTGACCTTTTTTAAGGAGGGCACTCTACGCCCATTGACTGTTATATATACGATTTGATCGAATTCATAAGGCTCATCTAAAGAATCACGGTAATCTTGTGCTTTTTCAAGCACGTCGGCTGCGCGCCTCAAGTCAATTTGAGCTTGAGCAGCAGCCGTTCCTGATTGCAAGAGATCGTCCAAACTTTTTTCTGCGCTAACCAGATCAGCCTGTGCCAGGATCACACCTTGTGATAAAGATGTACTCTCCAGAGAGGCCAAAGTCAGCCCCTTGCCTACACGATCCCCAACAGCAACGCTAACTTGTTCAACCGTACCGCTAGTTTGCCAATTTAACAAGGCACTCTGATTTGAGCGCACGGTTCCAGTTGCGCCAACAGTTGCAGTTAGGTTACCGCGCTCGATTTTTGCAGTTTGAAAAGTGTCAGCCGCAGAAATCTTCGCTTGGCTACTCAAGGCAGCAATAACTCCAACAACGACAATGATGACTACTGCAAAAATTATCCAAGTCTTCTTACTGATTTTCTTCATAGATAAAGCCTCCAAAGCATATCTCTATAGCAATATATTTTTGCAAGAAAAAGGACGTGCCACTTCTCACAAAAGGCACATCTCTTTATAAAGCGGGGATATTATACGCCCAATATTAATGAAAATTGTATAAACTCTATTAACCTTGCAAAGAAAGTCTCAAAGTATATACGCATTCGCAATTCAGGAAGTTGTACATTACAATAATTTGAATGTGACCATTGTCGCCCGATTTGGTGACATAAAAACCTGTGTCCATTTGTAAAGTTTCGGTATCATCACCCTGCCACTTTACGATGTTTTATCGGAGGTAAGTATGCAAGCTGTTCCAAGCGAATTTTTAGCAATTAACCGCAAAAAACGTGCCCAAGAACCCTTTCTTGAATTAGATCTACGCCCTGCTGAAGAGCGAGTTTGTGATTTTAATGAAGTTGTTATCGGTTTTACTCCTGAACAAGCACAAATAGAAGCTGCGCGTTGTATCCATTGCCCAGACCCTGCTCCCTGCATGGTCGCCTGCCCCACACATAACGATATTCCTTCTGCAATGTGGCTGATAGAACAAGGTCGCTTTGCAGAAGCTGCAAAGCTTTACCATGAAACAAGTTCTCTCCCCGAAGTTTGCGGGCGTGTTTGCCCTCACGAACAACTTTGTGAAGGCTCCTGCGTTCTAAATAAAACTGGAGAACCGGTCATCACTGGGCAGTTGGAAGTTTTTGCACTCACGCAAGAACGTATTCTTGAGCCTTATACCCCTGAAATCGCTCCCAAAACAGGTCATAAAGTTGCCATCGTTGGCGCTGGTCCTGCCGGTCTTGGCTGCGCGGACCAATTACTTAGACTAGGACATGATGTAACTCTCTTTGACTCTAAGCCTGCTCCCGGTGGTTTATTGGTTTACGGTATCCCCAATTTCAAACTCTCAAAAGACGTTTTCTTCGAACGCTGGAGAGATATGGAAAAACTCGGCGCAAAATTTGTCGGGAACACCTATGTAGGCAGAGACAAAACCATTGACGAGATACTTGCTGAGGGCTTTGACGCCATGTTCGTTGGTGTTGGCTCGGGCATCGATGCTCCGATGGACATCCCCGGTGAAGACTTGGATGGTGTTTACGAAGCAACCGATTATCTTATTCGCGGCAATGTCAGCGGAGACGATCTCCCTAAAGATAAAGAAGCTCTCCCCAACCTCGGCAACGACGTAGTCGTTATCGGCGGTGGTGATACAGCATCGGACTGCCTGCGCACTTCTGTACGCATGGGCATCGAGAACGTGACCTGCCTTTATCGCCGCACCGAATCCGAAATGCCCGGCAGCGCAAAAGATCGCAAACTTGCCAAGCAAGAAGGTGCAAAATATCGATTCCTGACTCAGCCTGTGCAATTCATCGCTGGCGAAGACGGAAAACTTGCGGCTGTTGAGTGCATCGAAATGAAACTTGGCGAACCTGATAGCAGTGGCCGTCGTCGCCCTGTACCTGTTGAAGGCTCAAACTTCAGCGTTCCGGCAACAACGGCTGTCAAAGCACTGGGCTATTGGCCCGATGAGATCATCGGTAAAACAACACCAGATTACGAAGTTGATAAATGGGGCCTTACCATCGTAAAAGACTCAGAAACCGGCCAAACTTCACGAGAGAATATTTTCGCGGGCGGCGACGGCGTAACGGGTCCCGACCTTGTCGTGACAGCAATGGTCGCTGGTAAAAAATCAGCTATGGCAATCGACGAATATTTGAAAAGCAAAAAATAGTTTTTAGAAAAGAGGAAACGGGTCGGCGCTAATCACCGCCGATCTGTTCATTTAACAATGAGCATGCCTAAATTCACGCGGCGTTTCTATCGCCATCCCAGAGAAGCAATTGAAGATTTCCGTTACCTCATCCAACGCAGGGATTTAATCCGCCACACTATGCGCGAGATGATTCCCTACGATTTTCGTGAACGCCTTATGATGGTGGTAACAGAAATCAATGGTTGTCGTTATTGTCGAGATTTCCATTTCAAAGAATCTTTGAAGAGCGGCATCTCGGAAGCAGAGCTTGCAGAATTGCTCGAGGGGCGCATCCCGAAAGATACGCCGCCCGATGAACATGCCGCGCTCGCTTACGCGCAACATTGGGCTGAAAATAATGCACAACCAGACTCTGAAGTAATGCAAAGTCTGATCGAAAATTATGGCCAGAAAAAAGCGGATGCGATCCACATTATTCTGCGAATGATACGTATGGGGAATTTATCGGGCAACTTGGTGGATTTCGTAATTTTCAAATTGACCTTTGGGAAATATGGCAAAACCGCAAATGAAGAACGTTATGCGATTTTGAAGTAGAATATGCAAGGATTTTTTACAACTACAGAATAAACTCGCTATAACGAGAGAAAAAATATTAGAAGGAGTTCTAATGTCTGAAAAATTTACCAAGCTCAAAACCCTGATCGCTGAAGTTTCCGATCTAAATGCTGCCCAAGCCGTTCTCGGTTGGGATCAGCAAACCTATATGCCCCCCGGCGGCGCAGAAGCACGCGGCAACCAACTCGCCACTTTAGGCAGCCTGACCCATCAAAAATTCACATCCGAAGAGATCGGAAAATTGATCGCCGACCTAAAAGCGGAATTCGCTGATGCCGACCTAGACTCAGATGATGCCCGTTATCTCAAAGTGCTTTCAAAAGATTACGACGAAGCCACCAAAGTGCCTTCGGAATACGTTGCCAGATTTGCCCAATTAACAGCACGCGGGCATGAATCTTGGGCAAAGGCACGCGAAGCATCCGATTTCTCCATTTTCCAAAGCGATCTTGAAGAAATAGTTGGAATGCTCAAAGAATATGTTTCCTTCTTCCCGCCCGCAGATCATCCCTACGATACATTACTTGACCAATACGAGCCGGGGATGAAGACCGCTGAAGTGCAGGAAATTTTTGGCAACATGCGCGGCAAGCAGGTTGAATTATTAAAAGCGATTGCAGACGCGAAGCAAGTAGACGACAGTTTCATGCACGTCCACTACCCCGAAAAAGAACAATGGGATTTTGGAGTCGAGGTTGCTACCAAATTTGGCTACGATTGGCAGCGCGGTCGCCAAGACAAATCCGTACATCCTTTCACAACTTCCTTCGGTGTAAACGATGTACGCATCACCACTCGTTTCTTGGAAAACTTCCTCCCCTCCGCACTTTTCGGCACGATGCACGAGGCCGGACACGGCCTTTATGAACTCGGTGTGAATCAAGCCTATGAGCGCACACCGCTCAATGGCGGCGCATCGCTTGGTGTCCACGAATCGCAATCGCGCATGTGGGAGAATCTCGTTGGTCGCTCGATCCCCTTCTGGGATCATTTCTATCCGCGCCTGCAAGAGGTCTTCCCCTCGCAACTAGGCAATGTAGACGTGAAATCTTTCTACAAAGGCATCAATAAAGTTGAGCCTTCCCTCATCCGCGTGGAAGCAGACGAAGCCACCTACAACATGCACATCATGCTGCGTCTCGAACTCGAGATCGCCATGATCGAAGGCAGTGTAGAAATCAAAGACCTGCCCGAGCTCTGGAACACAAAAATGGAAGAGTATCTCGGCGTTACCCCGCCCAACGATGCACAAGGTGTTCTGCAAGATATTCACTGGTCCTTCGGCGGCCTGGGCTATTTCTCCACTTATGCCCTCGGCAACCTGATCTCTGTCCAACTCTGGGAAAAGATCAACGCCGAAATTCCTGACCTTGATGAACAGATCCGTCAGGGCAAATTCGACGTTCTGCTCAACTGGCTGCGCTCCAACGTCCACACTCACGGGCGCAAATACGAGCCACAAGAACTCGTCCAGAGAGTAACTGGCTCCAAGATCACCCCTGAGCCTTACCTGCGCTATCTCGAAACAAAATATAGCGACATTTACGGGCTCTAATCCCCTTCAACTTGCAGGTGACAGTCACTTTAAAGTGGCTGTCACCTCGTTTAACGTATGATCAAAAAAATATCACTCGCCCTTATTCTTCTTTTTTTAACAGGATGCAATCGTGCTGGCTTGCCAGCCCCAACAGCGATGCCGGCCGATTATCTACCAACTGCCGTCGCGCTGACAGCGGTTTCGCTCGCAAGTCCCATACCTGCTTCGCCCACCCCAACAAAAATCATCCCCCCAACATTTACACCCACACCAACCCTGACACCTACACCAATCCCGGCAGCGACCATCACCCCCACAGCCGGCCCTATCGCTCCATTGCCCGCGATCCGCATTGTTGGGCCGGGACCCATGTCCAAGGTCATTTCACCTATCGCGCTTAAGAGCTATGTTCGCCCAGGCGCAAAAGGGCAAATTCAGGTCGATCTGCTTGGCGAAGACGGGCGCCTGCTTGCGCGCGAGATATTACGTCGTGAAAGCATTTTGAATGAGGGCGCTTATATTAGCATCGACATCCCCTTCGAGACACGCGCCGCTGCCGAATTGGGACGTTTGCAGATCAGCACTCGGGATGAGTTCGGGCGCCCACTGGAAACAACCAGCGTCCATCTGCTTTTGCTTTCGGTCGGTGCGAACGAGATCACCCCCGGGGATTCAGAATATGCACGCGCAGCCTTCTACTATCCCCAACCTGAAGATGACGTCTACGGCGGGACTCTGCCGCTGATCGGCGAGATGCAGCCTTTCAACGACAATCCGGTCCATTTTGAATTAGTCAGTGAAGATGGGAAAACGCTTGGCTTGCGCTCTATCAACATGATCGCAGGCGAGCGAGCGATCTTTGAAACCACCCTGCCCTATAAGGTAGATGAAGCAATATCCGCCCGTCTTGTCATCCGCCAGGAAGACAAGGGTTTTACGGGTGTGGTTTATTTGCACAGCCAGTTGGTTATTTTGCATCCCTAAGAGACTGTTTAATAAACCACAGAACCCGAAAGGTTTCCAAGAAAACCTTTCGGGTTTGAGTACAAAAATAATTATTAAACAGCTTCTAAATCATTCAATCGCCTTTATAAAAGCCTCTGCAAGAATTCGATGACCTTTCGCGTTCATGTGAATACGATCATCTGACAATTCCTGTGCGTCCATTTCCTTCAAAGCTTCATCAAAAACAGTTTGCGTATCAACGAAAATCGCCCCGTATTTCTTCGCAATTTCTCGCACCACATCCCCATAACGATCCATCTTCATCCGCATCTCATCCATTTTATCGAGTTCTAGCACATAGGGGGTCATCAAGATCAAGCCCTTCAAGGATGGGGCGACTATCGCTACCAGTTCATCCAGGGTTTGCTCATATTCTTCGATTAGAACCCAATGATCGGCCGGCAACCAGTCGTTGACTTGTTGCCAAACATCGTTGATCCCGATCATGATCGAAAGCCAATCGGGATTCAAATTCAGAACGTCACGCTGCCAACGCTTTTTGAGATTTCGGACTGTGTCCCCACTAACACCTTTGTTGACGATCTCAATTTCCAATTCCAGATATGTGGACTGTAAATGGTCAAAAACAAAACGCACATAACCATCACCTAATATTTCTTCACTATAGGATGGATCATAGTTTCGACCGCAATCTGTGATCGAGTCGCCGATCATGACGAATTTACTTTGAGGCTGGATTTTCATAATTTTTCCTTACTAACTGATGTTACGTAGAAGGCGCCTTTGGCAGACTTTGGGGCTGCCCTCACCACTTCGACAGGCTCAGTACAACGCCTCCACCCTCTCTCAAAAGGAGAGGGGACTTAATCCCTTCTCCCCTTGGCACGTGTGCCCCGAAGGGGTAAAAGGTTAGGATGAGGGGAAACGATAGTCCGTTTTATTCACTGCGTAACATCAGCTACTAAAAACACAGATGACTGTCACTATAAGAATGACAGTCATCTCTAAATCACACAAGAACGATCTAGCCAAGCAATTTACGAACTTCGTCCAGTTGCCCGGCACTCCCCAATTTAACATTCTTCGCCGCGATGAATTTGGCATACTCCGCCATGAATATCTTTCCTGGGGGGCGCAGATCGAATTGATCGGGCTTGTCGCGGAAGAATTCTCGGTGTACGCGGGTCCAGACCAAGCGTCCATCGGTGTCGATGTTGATCTTTGTCACACCCAGTTCGGCTGCGCGTTTGAACTGATCCGCATCCACACCTTTGGCACCCAGCAACGTGCCGCCAGCCTCATTGATACGCTTTACTTCCTCCTGCGGTACAGAACTGGAGCCATGCATTACCAACGGGAAGCTGGGTAAATTCTTTTGAATATCTGCCAAGACATCAAAATGCAAGCCCTGCGAGCCGCTAAACTTGAACGCACCATGGCTTGTGCCAATTGCACAAGCGAGCGAGTCACAGCCTGAACGCTCGACAAACTCTTTTGCTTCATCAGGGTTGGTCAACTTGGCATCCGCTTCATCAACGCTAACGTGTTCTTCCACACCACCCAGTTGCCCAAGCTCGGCTTCAACGACGATACCTTTGGCATGGGCTGCGTCCACAACGCGTCTGGTGATGGCAATATTCTCGTCAAAGGGAGCGTGGCTTGCATCGATCATGACGGAACTATAAAAACCGCTATTGATACAATCCAATGCGGTCTCCTCGTCGCCATGATCTAAATGCACTGCAAAAATTGCATCCGGGAAAACTTCGTTCGCCGAGCGGATCATCCCCTCTAACATAAGTTTATCAGTATAGGCACGAGCGCCTTTACTGATCTGGATGATAAAGGGGGCTTGGCTATCCAAATTCCCGCGAAACAGCCCCATGGCCTGTTCCAAGTTGTTAATATTATATGCACCGATGGCATATTTGCCATAAGCGGCTTCAAACAGTTTCTTGGTTGTAACGATCATTTTTTCTCCAATGAGTATTTTTTACTCTTAATTTGTTAGAAAACGTCCAGGAAAATTATACACCAGCAATCTAATTGCACTTGATCCTAACAGAGGCTATAATGGGAAAAGTCGTGAGACCTTATTGGTTTCCCCCCGTATATCATCTCAGGAGGTATGACCCATGACTGACCTGTTTAAACGTGTTACCGAAGACCAAGACCCCTTTAAGAAATTGGCAAGTTATATCCCCGGCTTTGGTGGCTATATAGAGCGCCAAAACCGCCGCGCAGCCGATAAATTGCTGCGTGAGACTGTCGCCGACCGCTTCGAAGAGCAGTGGAAGCGCGCATCAGAACTCCAGACCGACATGGTCAACGCAGGCATGATCGCCTATGTGGACGATATGGAACGCGCTGCCATCCAAATGCGGACTTTTATCGACAAAATTCGTACCGCTGCTTATGGCTACTCTGGACTTTTCGACGCAGTTAAGATCAATGAAGAAGAGTTGACGCAACTTTATCAATTTGACACAGCGTTCTTCCTCGCAGCAGAAGAGATCGGGCGCGCCCTTGACAACGTGGAAGCCAGTCTTGGCGATGAAGCCGGACTGCCTGCCGCCATTCGCAATTTGACCTCGCTCGCCCGTCAGGCGACCGAGGCTTTTAGCCGCCGCAGCGAAATTTTCACCAGCGGCGAATAGCAACTTCAACTGTCCAAGTGAGGGGACGTATCAGAATCAAGATACGCCCCTCATACAGACTTCCTCTCATTTTTGCGGGGCTACGCCTCGAAAAAACTCCCCTTAAAACTTATGTGGCAAGAATACAAAACTCCCTCATCTCCCCAAGAAGTTGTTGAATTATTAGCGCAAAACGATCGCGCACGCATCGTCGCTGGCGGCACCGACCTAATTCTCGAGATCGAACGCGGCATACGCAAAGACGTTGATACCCTAATCGACGTAACCCGCATCCCCAATCTAGACAGGATCACGCTCGATGAAGATGGTGTTATCCATTTGGGAGCCATGGTCACGCATAATCACGTGGCTGGTTCCAAACTAATGCAAGAGTGCGCTTATCCACTTGTGCGCGCATGTTGGGAAGTGGGCGCAAACCAAATACGTAATCGCGCCACGGTTGCCGGAAACCTCGTAACCGCCTCGCCCGCCAACGATACCATCACCCCGTTAATGGCACTCGGCACAAGCGTAACGCTGCTATCAACAAAAGGTGAGCGTACCGTTGCCTTGAAGGATTTTTATCAAGGCGTACGCAAAACCGTGATGCGACAAGATGAAATGCTGGTTGATATTTCCTTCCCGGCGTTGACGGAAAGCCAGCGCGGGACATTCATCAAATTAGCTTTAAGACGCGCACAGGCGATCTGCGTCATCAACGTCGCCATCGTCCTTGATATGCACACTTCGACTACACTCAGTACAAGCGTTGCTACCGTTAAATCGGCAGCGATCACTTTGGGCGCGGTCTCGCCAGTTATCATCCACGCTGAGGAGGCTGAAACCTATCTCGTGGGCAAAGAGTTGAGCGAAGATGTTATCGCCGAGGCTGCCAATTTGGCAATGCAGGCTGCCCGCCCAATTGGCGATATCCGTGGTTCAGCGGAATACCGCCGCGAGATGGTTCGGGTGAACACTGCTCGGGGACTGCGCTCCCTGCGCGATGGTCAGGAGCAAGTTGGGTTCCCGTCCGATCCGGTTTTACTGTGGGGCAAATCTAAAACATCTAAGTCTCAACCGGCTACATATCAATCCAGCAATCCGATCATCACCACAATTAATGAGAGTGAATATGTAATTGACCGTGGTCACGACAAAACCCTGCTCGACTTCCTACGCGAAGAATTGGGCATGATGGGCTCGAAAGAAGGTTGCGGTGAAGGGGAATGTGGCGCTTGCACTGTTTATCTCGATGGAAAAGCTGTGATGGCATGCCTTGTGCCTGCCCCACGAGCGCATGGGGCTGAGATCATGACTATTGAAGGTCTCGCTGGCGAGGCGCAAGAACAATTGCACCCTGTGCAGGAGGCATTCATTCACGATGGTGCGGTGCAGTGTGGTTTCTGCACCCCCGGCTTTATCATGTCGGCAGCAAAACTACTGGAAGAAAGACCAAAGCCAACACGCAACCAGATCGAACAAGCGATCAGTGGAAATATTTGCCGTTGCACAGGCTACTATAAGATCGTGGAAGCTATAGAAAACGCTAGTCAGGCGAAGTGAGGCACTAATATGGGAAATTATCGTTTTGAACAGAAAAAGAAGAAAAAAGAGATGCCTGCCGGTTGGCGTGGTATTGGTTGCTTACTAATGTTGATCTTGCCAGTATTTTCATATCTGGCTGCAAAAATCTTGGTAAAAGTTGACATAATCCGTACTCTTTTTTACCGCCTCAGCCCAAACCTTTTTGGTGCCCCCAGTATTCACCCGCTGCTTTATAAGCTAAAGGGGCTTTCCGCTATTCTGGGGACAATTCGTTCCTGGAAAGATATTGGCGCAGAGCTAGTTCTTGCTGTAATACTCCTGATCATTTTTTCAGGCATTATCAGCGTGATCTATGGTTTTATGTACCGCGCTGTGGCTCCTTCAAGATATGGTCCCACTGATGCGCCGCCCCCGAAAAAATATAGATCCAAAAAGAAAAGCCGATGATGAATTCAATTGGAAAATCCCTCCCGCGTATTGACGCGCACGGCAAAGTAACCGGCGAAACACAGTATCCCGGCGATATTACTTTGCCCGATCAAGCCTATATGAAAATTCTCTTCGCGCGCCGCCCACATGCGATCGTGAAGAGCATTGATATTAGCGCAGCAGAAGCCATGCGCGGTGTGATCGCGGTCTTTACTGCGAAAGATGTCCCCCTTAATCAATATGGTCTCCAAATTCCCGATCAACCCGTACTCTGCGGACCCGGCTCCGATATCCCCTACGCCGACCACGTTCGCTTTGTGGGCGATCAGGTAGCACTCGTCGTTGCCGAAACAGAAGTTATCGCCGCGAAAGCACGCGATCTGATCGTGGTCGATTACGAAGACCTACTCGTTGTCACCGACCCACGCGAATCTGCAAAATCAGGCGCGATGCTATTGCATCCTGACAAAGACACAAATATCGTTCAAAGTCACCAGATCCGTAAAGGAGATATCGAAGCTGGTTTCGCTCAAGCGGATGTCATCATCGAGGCTGAATTGCACACACCCTTCCAGGAACATGCTTATCTTCAACCGGAAGCGGGCATCGCTTTTGTGGATGAAGATGAGCGCATCACCGTAATGGTGGCCGGACAATGGCTCAAGGATGAACAACATCAGATCGCTCATGCTTTGGGCTTGCCACCGGAAAAAATACGTGTGATCCACCCCGCAATTGGCGGCGCGTTTGGCGGGCGCGAAGACATCTCGGTGCAGATCGTGCTTGGTCTCGCTACGATGCGACTCTATGAGCGCGGCATTAATCGCCCTGTCAAGATCATCTGGACCCGCGAAGAATCGATCATCGGGCACTCGAAGCGGCACCCCTTCTACTTCAAGATGCGTTGGGGCGCGACCAAAGAAGGCAAGATCGTCGCCGCTGAAGCAGATGCAGTCTCTGATGCAGGTGCTTATATGTACACATCTAACAAGGTCTTAGGCAACGCGACCTTGATGGTGACAGGTCCCTACGAAATCCCCAATGTCAAAGTAGATACGCGCTCTGCCTATACCAACAATATCCCCACCGGTGCCCTGCGCGGATTTGGTGCGCCACAAGGCGCATTCGCTGCCGAGACAATGGTTGCTAAATTAGCAGAAGCCATCGGCATGGACCCCGTCGAATTCAGGATGCGCAATATTCTGCATGAAGGCTCATTGATGTCCGTCCAAACACCGCTAACAGGCAACGCAACCATCGACAAGGTCAGCGAACGTTGTGCTGAAGAAGGCGGATGGGAAAAGGTCGATGGCGAGTGGCGCCTCATTAGCCCACCGCCCGCAGATGAATCTCGTCCACATATCAAGCGCGGGGTCGGGTTCGCTTGCGGATTTAAAAATACCGGTTTCTCCTTTGGCTATCAGGAAAATTCCTGGGCAAAAGTCGAGATCCACGGCAATGGCAAGATCGAAAAAGTAGTTGTTCATCATGGCGCAGCAGATGTTGGGCAGGGGACGCATACAGTTATCATGCAGGCAGCCGCTGAAGCGACCGGCGCAGACTATGAACAAGTCGAATTTATTGGCGAAGACAGCGACATCGACGGCGACTCTGGCAGTTCGTCGGCTTCGCGTATGACCTTCATGGCGTTGAATTCTGTGAAAGGTGCCGGCGAATTAGCCCGTCAGAAATGGGATAATGAAGAACGCCCCGCCATTGCCGAATTTAAATATCTTGCGCCGAAAACCACACCTTTTGCTCCTGAAACGGGTGTCTCGATCCCGAATGTTGCTTATGGGCATTGCGCCCAGGTCGCGGATTTGGAAGTGGATACCGAAACCGGACATATCCGCATTCTGAATATGATCTCGACATCTGACCTCGGCAAAGCCATCAACCCGCAGCAAGTCGTTGGACAAATCGAAGGCGGCACAATTCAAACGATCGGTTACGCGCTCATGGAAGATTTCATTCATGAAGGCGGCTATGTCCAGACCGCAGAGCTTTCGACCTATCTTATCCCGACCGTTTGGGATATACCCGACAATTTCAAGACAGTGATCCTCGAGTATGCCGACCCGAACGGACCTTGGGGCGCACGCGGCGTCGGCGAGATGATGACCGTCCCGACCGCCCCCGCGATCACCGCTGCCGTTCATAATGCAACGGGCGTCTGGTTCGACGATTTCCCTCTCACCCCTGAACGTGTGCTGCGCGGATTAGGCAAAATCTAACTCCCTTCAAAGGCACAAAGTTCTCAAGATTTTGTGCCTTTGTTTTTTAATATGACAAAATCAAAACGCCCGTCCCTAACCAAGAAAACGATTGATCCAGCTTTAAGAGAAGAACTCAGATTGAGTTTTGCATCCCTTTCTGCTGGATATACGCATTACGAACTCAGCGGTGCAACGGACGCAGAAGTTGTCGTCCTTGTGCACGGCTTCTCTGTGCCAAGTTTCATCTGGGACCCCACATACCGCATGTTGACCGAAGCCGGCTTTCGCGTTTTACGCTACGATCTCTTCGGGCGCGGCTACTCTGATAGACCCAAGACCCGCTACGATATCGATCTTTTCGTGCGCCAACTTGCCGATCTGCTTGACGCACTGGATATCAAAGAACCGATCAATCTCTGCGGGCTTTCGATGGGCGGCCCCATCACCGCGACATTTACAACCCGTTTCCCCGAGCACGTAAAAAATCTCATTCTCTTCGATCCTGCCGGAACGCGCGCCATTCAGCTTTCTCAAACCATAAAATCAGGGTTGCTCACAGGCGTAGGGGAACTGTTTTTCTCGCTCTTTGGGAACCGCATGTTACTCAATAGCATTGCCACCGATTTTTACGAACCCAAACAACTAAAAGCCTTTTTGGCACGCTATCGTGAGCAAATGCAATATCGCGGATTCAGACGAGCCATCCTTTCGACAGTGCGTGAGGGGATGTTGGGCAATTTCTCATCTACGTACGCAGGCATCGGACAGCAAAAGAAGCCTGTCCTGCTTATTTGGGGACGAAAAGATCAAACTGTGCCCTACAAACATAGCCAGCGCCTTCTGGAGCTGATCCCTCAGGTTGAATTTCACACCATTGAAAAAGCCGGTCATCTCCCCCATTACGAGCGCCCCGAGATCGTTGATCCTATTTTACTCAACTTCCTATCATCGTAAGGGCTGGGTAATTCCACCCCTACCAAAAAAAACTATGTTCAAAAAACTCTATCAAACCCTCCTGCGTCACCGCTACAAGCTAACCGTTTTCGTCATTCTCGCCGCATCCTCCGCAACCTGCATTTCGCTGGTTGGCGCACGCGTTGCCTACAGCGACAGCGGACGCTATATCTCATTGATCTGGAATCTTTTTCTGGCATGGATCCCATTTGTGCTGGCCTATCTTGCTTATGCACTTTCATGGCGACGCTGGCTGCTCTATTTCGTCATTCCGATCTTCGCCTTCCTATGGCTGATCTTTTTCCCCAACGCCCCCTATCTCATCACCGATGTGCAACATCTTGCCGACGGGCTCGGCGAAGCACCCGTCTGGTACGATGTCATCCTGCTGATCTGGTTCTCCTGGACAGGGCTACTGCTCGGCATCGTCTCACTATACCTCATGCAGCAAATCGTTAAAAACACCTTCAGCAAGTTTTTTGGCTGGCTGCTGGTCTTCAGTGTCTCTATCTTGAGCAGCATTGGCGTTTATCTGGGGCGTTTCCTGCGCTGGAACAGTTGGGATATTTGGCAAAATCCCATCGAAATTCTACGCGATGCCTGGAAACTCTTGCGCAACCTGCCGCCCAGTGCCATCGGCTTCACCGCCCTCTTTAGCGTCTTTTTCCTCTTCGTCTATCTCACACTCTACGCTTTCGGGCATCTCTTGCAGGAAGACAATAAAATTTAATCCGTGCGTCGCACCAATACACAAAGGGAAAAATCATGCCATCTATCATACTCATTCGTGGCGGTGGCGATCTCGCCACGGGCGTTGCTTATCGCCTGCACAAAGCCGGTCTCAAAGTCATCATTGCCGAACTCCCGCAACCCCTCTCCGTACGCCGCAAAGTCTCTTTTAGCGAAGCCGTATACGATGGCGAGACCATCGTCGAAGGGGTAACGGGCAAACTCGCCACCCCCGAAGCCATTCTCTCTATTTTGGATGAAGGCGCTGTGCCCGTCCTCGTAGACCCCTCGCTAAAGATACTGAATACTGACCTACCGATTACTGTTCTCGTGGACGCAACGCTCCGTAAACGCCCGCCAGAAAAACTTGCTCCCGTCAAATTAAGCATCGGACTCGGCCCCGGCTTCACCGCCGCCAAAGACGTGGATGCTGTCATCGAGACTCATCGTGGACACACCCTCGGACGCATCTATTGGCAAGGCTCTGCTTTGGCTGATACAGGCATCCCCGAGCAGGTCTTGGGTATTCGTAACGAACGCGTCCTGCGCGCCCCCGCCGACGGAGAACTGATCGCCCACGGCGATATCGGCGACCATTTCGACACAGGCGACACCATCTGCGAAGTAGACGGTATCCCGCTCAAAGCGCCCTTCAACGGCTCTCTACGTGGACTGCTCCGCCCGGGCTTGAACGTCAAAAAAGGACTCAAGATCGGCGACCTCGACCCGCGCGAAGATCCACGCTACTGCACGCTGATCTCCGACAAAGCCCTTTCACTAGGCGGCAGCGTCCTTGAAGCAATTTTGAGTCAGAAAGAGATTCGAAAAGAGTTGTGGAATTAAGTGTCTCTATAACTCAATTTCTTTCTTAATATGACCAAATCATAAAATTCACAAAGCCAGTGCTAAACCAAGAGAACAGTGAGCAATTATGACCAGCTATATTCAACAAAACAAAGACGAACTTAGAAAAAGACACTACGTAAGGAAAGCGGGGTCAAGAGATTACTGGTTTGATTTCACCTACAAAAAGATGCAATCTTTTCAAGAAAAACACGGCGATGATTTTTCTTTGGTTCTCTATAAATCTACTCTAGTTGATGATTGCTATGTACTACCATTTTCTGAAGTAAAAAACGTATTTGCTGATAACTTACTAGATGAACGCAAAAGATGGATTGGATATATTAGCAAAGACATTTTACATATAGTTCGACATCCAAACAGCAAAGGCGTTTCTGTTGCTTCATACTTCAACAACTTCGAGCCGCTCTGGGGCAAAGATGCGCACGAAATCGATGAACCTGAAATTGATGAAACTCTAGACAACATTGATGGTGAATTACAAATTGGAAATTTACATAAGCTGATAGAAAAATTCAACAAACGTTTTCATGAAGTAAAACCAAAGAAGAAGGGAGTTATATCTGAACGCATTTCTCGCCCAGGAGCCATTTCCAACTATATAAAACGTCTTCGCAATTACACCTGCGAAATATGTGGAGAGAAAGGCTTTGAACAGAAAAATGGCAATTTATACATAGAAGCTCATCACATAATTGAATTACACGAACTAATTCCAAATTCGTACTGCTCAGACAACATTGTTGTAGTCTGTCCTACCTGCCACAGGAAGCTACATTATGGAGATGTGAAATATCATAATCTTAATGACAACCAAATAATTAGACCTCTTGCATAAGTATGCCATAATAGGCGTATGAGATACGAAACAATTAGAGAATGGAAAGATTCGGACTTCAAAAGGCTCACGGGTGTCAGGCAAAAAACCTTCGAGAAAATGTTAGAAGCCATTACGAAAGCGCTACCTGATTTTGGACGTCCACCTACACTGAGCCGTGCAGATCAATTGCTAATGACC
>Ga0209249_1001442_pt1 | contig 22898 bp, 17 predicted proteins | sample SaaInlV_200m_DNA_4_FD_184653 | JGI IMG/M metagenome (GOLD analysis project Ga0209249, IMG submission 184653) | Marine microbial communities from expanding oxygen minimum zones in the Saanich Inlet - SI037_S3LV_200m_DNA (SPAdes) (version 2) | ecosystem: Environmental > Aquatic > Marine >...
TGTCAGACCAAATTTTAACTACAAAGGTTTGTCTCTATAAAATTTGAAATTCATCCAAATTTTTTAAGCTGGGGAATCTGACTTTCTAAGCAAACCCTACTTAATGCAAATTCTTTTGTCCTTTTTTCTAAAACTTTGCTGAACTCCTTGTTATCCATTATTAAGACTTTAGTTTACTTTCAACTTTAAGTACTTTAGACACTTCTAATTCTAGGCACTTGAAGTAATTTAAGTACTTTAAACCTCCAACTCTTTAAACAACTGAGCCGTTTTACGTTTATAAATTCCAATTCCAGAAAGCATATTGCCCAATACAATGGAAAGAACTCCTGGGAAAAATCCAATATAAAAAGCTTGAGGTGACACCACTGCCCTGAATACATTTGGCATCATCATAGAAGAAGTTGCATCCTTCGTGAACTCACTAAAGTCTAATCCATTTTTCTGTAAATAGTATGACAATGCCAAACCAAGCCCAGTTCCTATCACAGAGCCAATAATACCTATTAAGGCTGATTCAATTAGCAAACTTCTATAAATATGCCCTTTGTTTTCGCCCATGGCTAATCGAATACCGAACTCATTATATCTTCTCAATCCATTTAAAAGACCTGTGTTCCAGAGTACAATAGCTAATGCAAAGATGAAAACACCAATGAGTATTCCTACCATATTGCTTGCCATCGCAACGTATTCTGCCATTCCTCCTTGTTCTTGTAAACGTTTCATAACTGGAGCATATTCATCATCTGAATCGATATAATTGGCATTAAAAGAAGCAGCTACCTGACTTGCTTTCTCATCGTCATATACTCCTGAAGGCATATAGCCCATTATTTCACTGGCAGCATCTTCCATGTCGAGCACATGTTTTGCATCCAGTAGGTCAATGATAATTGATCCTTTGTCTAAACCCTGCGAGCCAAATTTTACTGTTCCACTCACAATGAAATTATGAAAGGTCATACTGCCATTCATTGTTGTACCAAACAATGTTATCTTATCGCCAGGATTTATTTTAAGCTTTTCTGCAAAAGACTCACTAATCAGCGCTTCATTCCTTTTTGATGGGATTTTCCCTCGTTGTATAGCTCCGGAGATATTTAGTCTTTCTATTTCAGCTGATTTATCCGAAAGCATGTCTATGGCTAATCCAACTGCAGGGCCCTGGTTTTTTGTCTCATCATTTTCATCTGGCACATCAAGTAATCCACCAAAGCGAATTCTTTCCGCCCATTGCATGTCTGGATAATCAGCTTTCAGTTTTTTCATTAATTCACTCACATCAGCTAAAGCCAAATCATTGGGCATTTGGTTCTCATTTTCAGCATAAGATTTCGACATTACTTTAACATGTCCGGTTGTGAACTTTGCCATTAAATCAATAGCATCACCCATAACACCTCCAAGCCAACAGCTTAGAAATACTGTAAGAAAGACACCTATGGATACAATAAGCACAGGGAACAAGCTTCTGTTCTTGTCTTTCAATACTCCTCTTATCAAAAACTTTATCATTGTACTTTTCCTTTTAAAGCGTCAGTTGGATTTAGTTTAGAAATTTTTCGAGCAGGTAAATAACTCACAACTGTTGCAGCAATTACAATAAATAAAATAGTGCCTACAACTAATGCAGGACTATAGGTTGAAAACATCCTTTCAGCCATTGCTATTCCAAATTCTTCAGTAGATATAGGCATTGCAATTCCCTTTTTTGCCATGTAAATAAAGAGAGGAATACCATAAACAGCACCCATTAAAACAGCCAGAATACTGTGAGTTCCTCCCTCAACTGTAAATAAACCAACTACTTGCCTGCGAGTCATGCCCATGGCGATGTAGGTTCCAATTTCTTTTTGTCGTCTGAATATTGATAGTATCTGCGTGTCAAAAATGGCAAGCAATGCAATAAGTAATAGAATTAAATAAATAACAGATGCACCACTTTTTTTGGATTTAACCATTTCCTGAATATCAGCAAGCAAAGCATCATGATCATTAAAAACCCAGCCGGTATATTCTTTACGAGATTCACTTTCCTCGCCATATACAATAATGCTTGCTTCTCCTTCCAATCCTTTCATCTCCTGAAGGATAGATAATGGCAACCACATTTGTGCATTATCGATGGAAGGAACATTACAGTCAAAAACCTTAACAACCTTCACATCAAGAGCATCAAAAGTTCCTCCTTTGTCGCGCCACTGTAATTTTACATAATCATTCTCTTTCAGTTTTGCAGTTTTGGCCATGTATTTTCCAATGATGACAGGAATTATTCCCTCTTCTAATTGAAAATCTCCTGTTGGTATTTGAAGTATTTCCTGATCAATTGGAATTCCTTTTATCAGTAGGCTAAACATCCTTCCTTCTGGAAATATTGTTCCCTGAGAAATCAAAATGGGCACGTTATTCTTATTGTTTAACTCATCAGGAATTTTGCTATGAGCATCTTTGAGTGTAAATGGATCATATTTGTCATAGTTCTCGTGAAGATATTGTCCCTGACCAATTTCCCAGTCAATGGTATCATTTGTTGCCTGAAGATTCCAACCATCCATCATTCCATTGTAGAAAATTATTAATACGAATGAGATGGACAGTACAAATACGGTAAGCCAGGTTCTCAGACCTGCCCCAATCAGATTCTTAAATGCTAATTTAAATGCTAACATGATCTTAGTTTTTAACGATTTTGTCTGTATCTACATGACCATCTTTCAGGGAAACAATTCTCCTCAAATAGGAAATTACTTTTTCGTCATGTGTGGCAAATAAGAAAGTTGTGTTAAGTTCTTTATTCAGTTTTTCCATGGTTTGCAAAATGTGATGTGAGTTTTCAGCATCCAGATTTGCAGTTGGCTCATCTGCCAATACAATGGCAGGGCGTTTTACAATGGCTCTTGCAATGGCTACCCGTTGGCTTTCTCCACCGGAAAGTTGGGCAGGTTTTGATTTGGCTTTATCCGTTAATCCAACCCATTCGAGTGCATCGTTTACAGCTTTCTTTCTCTCATCTGCACTCATTTTCTTCAACAAAAGTGGAAACTGAACATTATCGAAAACAGAATACACAGGTAAAAGGTTGTAGGTCTGAAAAATGAATCCGATATGATCATTCCTTAAACGAGCAGCAGCTCTGTGCGTTAATGTTCCAACATCATGTCCTAATATACTTGCTTGCCCACCCGTTGGAACATCTAGTGATCCTACAATGTTCAAAAGTGTTGTTTTACCTGATCCGCTCGGGCCGACCAAACCTGTAAATTCCCCTTTATCGAAGCTTAGGTTAATGCCTTTTAGCGCTGTGAAAAATCCACCTCCAATCGGAAACTTTTTTTCCATGTTGGTGATTGTAATTACTTTTTCGTTTTCCATTTTATTGTATTTGAAATCTTTATATCAAAAATTATAAACTGTCATTAATTGAAAACCCTTTCCGGCAAATAAATTACTATTATCGGATATGTTGTAGAGTTGAAACTGATCGGGATTCCAAAAAGCCATGAGGTGATAACTCCAATTATTATAGCTTCGTTGAAAATTGATAAATCGATACCAATCGCCATTTCCCCAATTGTAATAAACCATAACCGATATATTATCGAGCAATCCAATTGGATAATTTAGCGCTAAAATGGAGAATGTCAGCGTTTTACTATCCTTGAATTCTGGGCCGGCATGGGTCATAAACAATTGTTCGTAGGTGACATTTAATCCATTTCCAATGCCAAATGTATAGTCGGCCCCAATATTATTATATAGTCTATTCTTTAGTAGGTTAAGTGCAATTGGAGGTCCTGTTACACCACTATTATGGGTGTAACTTGACTCAATCCATAAGCCAATTTTCATATCCCATTTGCCATCTAAGCCAAATTTATGTTCGGGCATTATGAGGAGAATTTCATTTGTTCCAAAAAGGTCTGTACTACTATTATATGTTTTTCTGTAATTATATGATGTGGCTAACTCTCCTTTTATGAATGGAAATTGAAAGCGACCGCCATATTCTGGTGAGTTCCCATATGTTTTGATTATTTCCCAACCTTTTAAATTTTGACGACCTCCAATAGTCCAAAGCCACAGGTTTGCATTATTTTTAAAATAATAACGACCCAGTATAGCATAAACACCATTCGTTAATTGTAATGGATCGCGAGGATCTATTTGATCGAACCACATGAGTGGCCGAAGCATGGAGGCCGATCCAAAATTGATTTTCTGCAAACCAGCCCTGACTTCCCATTTTTCTCCACTAACCCTAAGCCACAATCGATAAGGCTTAAAGCTTTCTCCCTGATCGGATTGATTCCAATCAGTATAGGTTAAATAACCAGTTGAATTCAAAGAGAATTCGGCATCTAACTTCAGCTTGGAATTAAATGTTTTGTCAAAATTTATTGTTGGTATTATTCTTCCTCCAATTTGGGACTTAATCTCATCGCTAAAATTGAAAGTAGTCCATCCGCTCAGCTGACCTTTGGCAGATGTTTTAAATTTTGTTTGTGCATACAATGAGTTTGAACTAAGTATTGCAACTAAGATGAAAACTGAAATATGTATGGAAAAGTACTTCATTCGTTATTTTCTCTTTCAATTATACCATAAAAGAAAAGGTGTGTAAACTCTTTTACCATATCGTGAGTTGATTTATACAGCGATGTAAAATTTGGATCACCAGCCATTTCTATCATTTTATTCAAAAAAACCATCATAAAATCAATTTTGAAATCTTTCCGAATATGTCCTTCCTGTTGTGCTTTTGTATAATCGATAGCTACCATTTTAAAGTTCTCTTCAGAGTACTTCATAATGTAATCATGTAGCTCGGGCACATTTCCTTTGTATAAATCCTCCAAAAATTCTTTACTGTATTGATCTGCATTGTCTAATTTCATCTGGATTGTTTTATTCACTTTTTCTACAAAAGGAATATCACTGTCCATTATAGAACGGTATTCAATCACAGCCTCATTAAAAGTAGTTTCCAGAATATACTTTGCTAGTTCAACCTTGTTTTTGAAATGTTTGTAAAAGGTTACTTTACTGACAGATGCTTCCCTACATATTTCTTCTATGCTCACACGTCTGACTCCGAATTTCCAAAACAGGGCTTTTCCTGTTTTAATAATTTGTTGAAATTTTGGATTCTCCTGCATTCTTTTTATTTACGATAAGATGTATAATGAACGAAAGTAATTAAAAAAATCAATAAACGTTAAATTGTTAGCAAAAAGTTTACAAATATTCTTTTAATAAATTAGTTTATCACTAATTATAATTATATTTCAGATTAATGAAAACTATTCAAAACATAGATATATGTGTAAATAGCCATCTTTTTGCATACTCTAAATCTGACCTTAATAACTTGGTATTAAAACATTTAAAAAACACAATATGAAATTTGTTAAACAATGCATTATGGGGGTAATGATTGTATTACTCACTATTTCAATTACAAAAGCACAAGTTAGTTCATATAAGTTTGATGTTAATCAATCAACTTATCAAGCCCTGTCAAATCCTACGATTTTGTTTAGCGGATATTTTTATAATCAAATAACGGGTGCCATTCAAATACCCTCGTTTAAATATAATGGCAAGTACTACGACTCACTATATGTAGTAAGTAATGGATTTATTTCTTTCGGGCCATTCGAGCCAGAAAATACCTACTACCCTTTAAGCCAATATTCTTTTGATGAAGGTATAATTGCCGCTTTTGGCAATGGGCTGGTTAGTCAGGGAAGCGGAAATCCCCAGATTGCTTATAAAATGCAAGGCAATGAATTAGTTTTTGAATGGCAAGACATGAGGCGGTTTAATACTGCTTCAACTGAGAAAGTTAACTTCCAAATACGATTGGATTATTCAGACTATTCTGTCAAAATAGTATATGGTGTAATGACTCCTGCTTCATATAATTATAACACCCAACAAGTGGGAATTAGGGGAAATAACTATAACGATTACTTAAACCTTGAGATAGACGGAACAAATAATTGGAATACTCCTCGAATCGGAAAATCCAATAAAGCCATTTCATATTTTAATTCTGATAAATCAACAGTTTTTCCTCAAAGTGGATTGTCTTATATTTTTACGCCAAGTAATGTAAAAATCAATTGTTTAGCAGAAACGAATAATCCATTTGATATAGAGCATTTTGGTCCAACGAATAATATTACTGCAATTGCAGAGGATGGCAATTACCTTTGGGTTGGTAGCCCCGGAGGATTATTAAAGCGACATAAAGCTACCGGACAAATTGTTGCTAAATATGATGTTTCAAATGGTTTGCCACGAAATAAAGTGGTTAGTGTAGTCATTGACAACAAAGGGAATGTGTGGGTTGCGTGCGGGATTGCTTTGGCCATGTATGATGGAACAAGCTGGACGGTTTACAACGAAGCCAATACACACGGGAAACTGGATAGAGATATAGGCTCCTTGATAGTTGATTGGAATGGGAACTTATGGGTTGCCTCTTATTGGTCTGGCCGTATTGTTAAATATGATGGCAAGAACTGGACTGTATTTAATTCTGCAAATAATGGAATTTGTAGTGGACGAATCCACGATATCGAAATTGACGCATATAATAATATGTGGATTGCAGGTTCAGAAGGTTATACCGTTTATGATGGCAAGGATTGGAAATGCTATGATACTTTAAATAGTGGCATTGCAGATAATTATGTTTCAGATATATTCTTTCAGAATGATACGGTTTGGTTTGCTACCAGTGGAGGGCTTTCTTACTTTACTGGCACAAGCTGGGGGAAGTATACCGCAGCAAATAGTGGTCTTCATTCAAACGGCTTAAATTCAGTTGTATCAACCCCAGATGGTAATTTATGGATAGGTTCATGGGGATATGGGTTGTATAAGTTTGACAGAACTAATTGGACAAATTACAATTTTCAAAACAGCAAGTTGAGTGATAATGTTATAGGGCCCATGCTGGTTGATGGGCAAGGCCGTTTATGGCTTGGAACTTACAATGGACTTTTTAAATATTATCATGGAGATTTTAGTCCTTATATTCAAAATAAAGAGATAGCCGGAAGTTGGGTGGTAGATATACTTCCTGATAAAAATGGAGCCTTATGGTTTATCACACATGAAGGAATTAGCAAGTATGTTAACGGACAATGGGAAACCTTTAAGCTCGGGCTGTGGTATGGTTCTGCCGAATTTGAAAATGATAGTTTGTTATTGATCATTGATGGTGAAGGAGTGTTGAATTTTAGTATTAATACACAACAAAGATGGTGGTCAAAACTAGGGAACCAGCTAATTCTGGATATTAAGAAAGATAATAGTGGGAAAATTTGGTTTACATTTGACGGTGAAGGGGTGAAAGTGTATGATCCGTCTAGTCAAAGCTTTACAACCTATAATACGTCCAATAGCAATTTACCCCATGATAAAGTTAGAGGAGTGGATGTTGATAATTCAGGTAATATTTGGTTTGCTACAAATGCAGGTGTTGCCAAGTTTGATGGCAGCACATGAACTGTTTTTGATAATAGTGTTTTTGGTGGAAATAATAATGAAATTTTAGACATTGGCGTAGCCTTTAATGGAGATATCTGGATATCTCCACGATATAATGGGGTGATTCAATATAATGGAACCAATTGGACAAGATCTACTCAATCCTTTGGTTTAATTAATAGAACGATTGAAAGAATATATTGTCAGAAAGATACAAACCTAATGTGGTTTAGTTCTTGGACTGGTGTTTCCCGATACGATGGGATTTCCTTTGTAAATTATTCGAATGCAAATGGATTACCAGATGAAGGTATTAATGACGCCTATGTTTTAAATGATGAACTTTGGTTGGCTACACAGGCTGGAGTTACTAAACTTACTTACAAGAAAGCTAATGTTGATTTTTATGCCAATACAGCTTGCTATCCGGCAAAAACCTTTTTAAGTAGTACAAGTTGTTACACAGATCCAAGTACAAAATATGAATGGGATGTGGACAATGATGGTACACCTGATTATTTCTCAAAAAATATTGAACATGCATTTTCGAGTCATGGTATTAATACCGTTAAGCTTAAGGTAATTAATGGAAACAAATCACAATCATTCAATAGTGCTGTAACGGTAGGTTTAAAACCTCAACTTTCCTTATCTCCTGGCAATTCTGCACATATTTGTGAAGGGCAAAGTCAATATCTTTCAACAACAATTACAAATTATAACAGCCAGTTTACCTACGATTACTATTGGAACACGGGAGATAGTATGCCAGATATTTCAGTAAGTGAAGAAGGTGTTTATAAAGTACGAACAGGAATTGATGAGTGTTATTCAGATTGGGACAGTATTCATTTAACTGTTTCGACTCCATTTGATAGTGCTGAAATTTGTATGGTTTCAGTGGATCCCTATACAGGTAAAAACATGGTCATTTGGGAAAGACATAAAAACCGAGGAATCGCATCTTATAACATTTATAAATTGTATGGAAGTAATTATATGCCCATTGGAAATATCGGAATTAATCAGTTAAGTGTATTTGTTGATCAATCATCTGATCCTGATACACGAGCTGCACGTTATGCTATTTCGGTGGTCGATACCTGTGGGAATGAGTCCGCCATAAGTCCTTATCACCAAACAATTCACTTAGGGGCTTCACAAGGTGTTAAGCCAAACTCAGCAGTACTTGACTGGACAGATTATATAGATGAAAGTGGTGATTTTAAACCTGATTATTATTATATCTATAAAGGAAATCATCCTACAAGCATGCAATTATTTGATTCGGTTTCAGCTAGTTTTACTGAATGGAATGATACGAATGCCGTAGGTGCTATATATTATCAGATTAGCGTTGTAAAACCAGAGATGTGCTCTCCATTGGTTTTTAGAGCTCAAAATTATGGAGGCCCATTTACACAATCAACATCAAATTTGAGAGACTATGGGCAAGATCAAAACGACTATTTAGAGGTTTCTCCAGCTTATCAGTATATAGCAAAACAAGCAGGCTCGTCAACTACATTTAATATATTTACCAATCTCGATTCATTTAAAGTAAGTTGTACTGAAAATTGGGTTAAGATCAGTGTAAATGAGTTAGCCAAATTCTTTATTGTTACTGCAAACACAGAAGCAAGCACGGAAAGATCAGCTACTATTCTTGTTGAAGCAAGCGGATTACCTCCTGTGACAGTTATATTGGTTCAAGGAGAAACAGTATCTATTGATGCTAAAGATCAAAGCCATTCTGTTCATGTGTATCCCAATCCATCTTCAGGGAAACTTTTTATTAAAATGGATAATGCGGTTAATTCTGACTTATTTTTATTGGATATACGTGGTAAAGTTGTCTTGCACAAATTAATGGAGATAAATGGAAACAATGAGATAGATTTATCAAGCTTTGCAAAAGGTTTATATCTGTTGAAAATAAGTAATGAATCGGGAACGCTGACGAAGAAAATTATTTTAGAATAAAAAAAAGCACCCGGAGGTGCTTTGATATATGTTTTGTGAACAATTATTAACGTATTATCGTTGATACTGTGGCTGTTCCATCTTTGGTTAGTGCTCCTCCTGTATCTGAGTTTTCAAACCAATTGTTTAAGTTACCTTTTTCTGCAATGAAGTAATATTCAATAGGATCCAGTTCAGTAAATGTGGCAAATCCACCTGAGGAAGTTGGCACATTTGTTCTTGTTGGATTTTTATCATCCGACCAGTTTTGTGAATCATTAAATAAGCGAACATTGGCTCCTTGAACAGCTTTGCCGTCTTCATCAACTACTTTTATCAGTAAGGTTGTTTTGTTGGTATTGATGTTTGGGTCGATCGGATCATCATCTTTGTCGCATGAAGAAATGAATAAGGTAATTGCAAATAGGGATGCTAATAGTAGAATTGTGTTTTTCATTTTTGATATTTAGCCTTTGTTGTCAATAAATTATAGGCTGGCAAATATATAAAAACTCTATTCAATTGTATTGGGAAATTTTTGCAGAAAAGTCTATCTTTAGAAAACTTTTTATCTCTTATTCTCGTCATTAAAATGCAGAATTTTAAAAACAGCTATTATGAAAAAAATTACTGGTCTTCTTGTGCTACTTTGTCTGAGTTCATTTCTATTTATTTCTTGTGAAAAGGAAGAGCGAATTACAACAGGTAATGTTCGTATTAAGGTGCTTTTTGAAAATGGGAAAGCATTTTCAATTGGAGCAGATGTTTATTTGTATTACTCGAAAGACAGTATGGATAAACATATTTTTACTGTTGCTACTCAGTCTTCGAAAGACAATGATGCAGTATGTTATTTCTCCAATCTTGCTCCAGCAACATATTTTGTAAAAGCACAAGGAAGTTTAGGTAGTGCATTATATAGTGCTACAGGAAGCTTTTTGGTGGAAGAAGGAAAAACAACTGAGCATATATTGTATCTTTTTTCTAATGGAGATTTAAGGGTTTTTGTGAGAGAACAAAGTGCTATTGGTGTCTATATTGGAGGAGCAAGTGTTTCTATTTATTATTCTGAAGATGATTGGAAAAATAACCAAGTATATCAATCACAGCTTAGTTCTCTTTCTTATCCTGTTGAGGATGGGGCTTTATTTTCTGGCTTGAATCCACAGAAATATTTTGTTAAAGCCAGTTATACTAATTCTGGGGGGTATTTTGAAGGAAATGATTCCATTTTTGTTCCTTATGGAACAGAAACAAGATTACATATTGTTTGCCAGCACTAGAAAATATTTCGTTATCTCTACCCTATGAATTAATGTGAATTTAATATTGAAATAAGATAAATTATATTTTCAAAATGACTAACAATAAATTGCTTTTTATATTCTTTATTGTCCTCCCAATTTTGTTTAATTCATGCAAACGCGACATCCCATTTAGCAGTGTAGTTGATGTTTCATTGCTTTATAAAAACAACGAGAGTTTTAAGAAGATAGCATATGTACTTCTCTATTATTCCAAAGATAGTTTAGACAGAGGAAAATATAAGTATGCTGCTCTTACATCAAACAGCTCAAAAGGAATTGCTCAATTTACGAACTTAGCCCCCGGACATTATTATATTTTAGGACATGGCGAAGATAACTGGATTAGTTATTCCGGAACAGCTGAGTTTACTGTTGTTGCAGGGCAAGCTGTTAAATTAAATTTGGAGCTACAGCCCAATGGAAGTCTGCGTGTAATTGTTAAGGAGAGAAATGCACATGGTTCAGTTAAGGATAACGCAGATATTTCCATCTACTTAACTGAGCAGCATTTGTGGGTGGATAAGGAGTATACGCATTACCGTATTGCAGAAGATGACCCACAAGTGGGGATATTGATAACTGATATAGAAGCGAAAACTTATTATATTAAGGTATCTTTCAAGAATTGGGATGGACAATTAAATGGAATCGATACAGTTTCGGTTCCTTATAATAAAGAGACTGTAAAGGAAATAATCTGTTATTAGTTATTGTTTTTCAATTCCATTAGGTTTAAACTATCTCTTTCGTCAAAGGCTTTTTTACGTTCATTCTCAATTTTCTTGAATTCCTTGCTATAGTTTAGGTTAAACAAAAGAAGTATATCGTGTTGACCTAATTTTTCAAGACAATAGAGGTAATAGGCAAGTATGTTTCTTTTTTTTCCATAATCTGTTTCAGAAAAGTGTGTGAAGACCAACCAATACATGTGTGCTGCATAATCCCATGCTTCCAAATCAAAAGCGATATCAGCATATTTTACAAATTCTTCACTGGCATTTGTTCCTTCTGTAAATAATTCATTGATTTCCAATCTGCGCAAAAGTCTCCATCCTTCTTTTTCAACTAAAACGCCATAACCACTCGGATATAAGGGATCACATGTATATACACTGTTCTTATATTCATTCCACTTTTTATTCAAGTGTTCGAAATCGAGATCAAGGTAAATTGTAGAGCTAATAAATTTCTCCTCAAGCACCTTTGCTGAATGCGGATGATAACTTAATATGTTATCAAAAACAGCGATGGATTTTTTATATTCTCCTTCTTCACGGTAGTTGATCCCTTTGTTTATCTCCTTATTTAAATCCATATAAAAAGAATCCAGTTTCAGGCACAATTCATCCAGATAATAATCTGCTATAGTTTTGTCTTCTTTAAACATTTTCAGCATATCTAAATATCTGCGAGCGATATCAAATTCTCCTGCTGCTACATGAAGAAACACTTTGGATGTAGATACCAGAAAATTATTAATATTCATTTCCATGATAGCTCTCCAATAAAAGGGGTTGTAAGCAGTCAAATATTGGATATTGAAAATACTATCAGGCTTGATTGCCGCAATTTGGTCGCCTATAATACGAACACCCTTAAACTGAGGGTTAGCTTTTTTCTGAAAAGCTGAAAGTATTAGTAATGCATCATTTTTAACCCATTCTGTCAATAATTTTGCTTTTTTATCTACGCTGGCATGTTGATAGTCTTGATCAGTTTCGACAAATGGATTATGTATTTCCGGACTATATTGAAGTTTCTCATGAACACACCCGCCTTGAGTACTTATTTCGAAAAGAAAGATGAAATCGATGAACTTTGTTTTAACTGTTTGTATTTTTCTTAGTTTGGTTTGAATCAAATCAACACTATCAGCTGAAAATGCGGGTCGTGCTGAAAGCTGAATAGTTGGGAGACTATCTTTTTGAAGAGTGAAGAAAACGACAATATCTCTGGCTACTAAATCATTCTCAAAAATTGAATTTAATTCAATACTAAGTTTTTTGGCATAATTCAGAAATCGATCTTCATTCATATTCACATCAGCAATGGTTTGATTGGATATGAATACCATATTAATTTCAGTTTTTTCCTGTGCAAAAAGGGGATTGAAGAAGAAAATGAAAAGCAAGTAAAAGCCTGTTGGGATTAGTTTTTGCATCTAGATCGAAATTTTTATTTCTCCATAAAAGTAATAAATTGAACTATAGCAGCAAAACATCGGCTGAATTCTTGTTACTTTTGAAGTACTAAAATTGTTATAATGAAGAGACTTTTTCTACTAAGCTTAACTATTATTCTTTTTATTTCAAGTAATGCTCAAGAGATCTATCATGATCTGAATGTGCACATTGATATCAGCAATCAAAGCATGGAGGTGGAAGATGATATACGGATAAATAAATCCTTATATACTGATACGAATGAAGTCTTTTTTTATATCGGCAAAGTTTTTACGATTTCAAATGCCGGAGAAAATAGAGCCATTGTTGAGATTCCTTCCGAAAATCCAAAACTAAGGAAATTTAGTGTTTTAATTCCAGATACATCTTTGGAAACATCTACTTTCACATTACACTATTCAGCGAAAATTGCCGCAGAAATATTGGAAAGTGAAAGTGATTATGCACGTGGTTTTAGCGAAACTGACGGTATTATTTCTGAAAAAGGAGTTTATTTATCAGGATCAAGTTTGTGGGTTGCTTTTATGGAAAATCAGCTATTTACCTATAAGCTTACCACCAGAATAGATAAGAAATATGGGATAGTGACACAAGGAAAGAGAACCAGTATAAAACCTATGGATGACAATCATGAAATTATTTATGAGTGTCCTTTTCCTATGGAAGAAATATATTTGGTTGCAGGCGAGTGGAAGGAATTTGAACTAGCTGTTGGCAATGTATTGGTTCAGGCTTTTTTACGTGCAGATGACAAGGATTTGGCTGATAAATATTTAGGCGTTACAGCATCTTATTTGAAGCGTTATGAATCTTTGATCGGTCCCTATCCATTTACTAAATTTACTTTAGTTGAAAATTTTTGGGAAACCGGCTATGGAATGCCATCTTTTACTTTGCTTGGCGAAAAAGTGATTCGTTTTCCATGGATACTTCATTCATCTTATCCTCATGAATTATTACATAACTGGTGGGGAAACTCAGTGTATGTTGATTATGAGGGAGGAAATTGGTGTGAAGGAATAACCGCCTATATGGCCGACCATCTTAACAAGGAAATGCAAGGTGAAGGAGAAGTTTATCGTAGAAATACATTGCAAAAATTTACAGATTATGTCAATACCGAAAATGATTTCCCATTATCAGCGTTTTTATCACGAAATAATTCGGCACAGGAAGCAATTGGCTATGGTAAGTCCTTAATGATGTATCATATGCTGCGAAAGGAATATGGAGATGATAAGTTTATTGCTGCATTTCAGCATTTCTACCTGAACAATAAATTTAAAGCTGCTTCATTTGATGATATCAGAAAAAGTTTCGAATTGGTTACTGGAGATAGTCTTGCATTATTTTTCAATCAGTGGGTAAAAAGAAAAGGTGCACCAGCTTTAAGTTTGGAAGGTGTGCGAGTAAAAACAGAAGGAGATATTGAACTGGTTTTTAAATTGGTTCAAACGCAAGCCGAAGATGTATTTGATGTGAGTGTTCCCATTGCTGTATATTGTGCAGGCGATACTGTGGCAAAAATTCATCGGGTAAGAATGACCGAGAGATCGCAGCGTTTTACAATTGCTTGCAATAGTAAGCCACTCAAGATAGAAGTTGATCCGTATTTTGATGTCATGAGAAGGTTAGACAAGAGGGAAGTTCCTGCTTCTTTATCTCGCATGTATGGCAGTGATGATATTGCCATTGTGGTTCCTTTTAACGATCGATTTGCTGAACCTTATTTGGATTTAGCCAACGAATGGAAGAAAAAGTTTTCTACTGAAGGCAAAAAAGTGAGAATACTTTACGACAGGGATGTTAGCAATTTACCTAAAGAAAAAGCCATTTGGATTTTTGGTTATGGAAGCAAGTATACAGTATTTACTAATATTGCAGCTGAACATAAAAAAACCATGAATGAAGATGGCTTAGCAGTTTGGGAAAAAATGGAAAATGAAGGATCAATGATTTATGTGTTTTCGAATCCAGATAATATAGATCAAACTTTCGCTTTTTTTGGTGTACACGATATTGCTGCCATGACACCCTTAACAAGAAAATTGCCACATTATGGTAAATACAGTTATCTGGGATTTGAGGAGCCTCATGCAACAAATAAACTCAAAGGTGTTTTCAATGTTTTAGATTCTCCTTTGTTTTTTAAAATGAAATATGCAAGTGGAACACCTGAAAATACTGCTTCGCTACCCAAGCAAAAAGCAATGATTGATTAACAAAAAAAAAGGCCAAATTATTGGCCTCTTCTTTCCGTTCATCTGGAATCAATCTATGTCTTTTAATAAGTGTTTTCCAACGAAATGCAATTAATTCTTTAGATAAAACGAATAGATCTGAGTGATTTTACGATGAGTTTGCTCTCTATTAAATCAAATTAAAGCGTAAAGATAAAATACAACTAATTGAAATAAAATAGCTTTCGAGGGAACGGTTGCTTTGGTCAAGGAAATGTAAGTTGTTAATGAGGGAACAGTAGAGCTTATTGTTTTGAAAGACTTTTATTTGCTTGTTAAAGGGATGGTGATTTTTATTTTGTAGCCATCTAAATTCTCATCTTCATCTAACACATTAACAAATTGTCGATCTGGCAAGTTAAATATTACCTGTAATCGATCGTTCACCAATTTATTTCCTTTACCCGAAATAGGCATTTTCTCATCATGTATTCCTTTGCCATTATCCTGAATAACAAATTGAATGTCTTCATCGAGTTTTGAAATATGAATTCGGACTAAACCTTCTTCTATCTGCTGAAAGCCATGTTTAATCGAATTTTCAACAAAAGGTTGAAGAATCATTCCGGGGACCTGAATTCTGTCACCATCAAGCTGCTTATCGACTTCCAATTCAAATCGAATTTTTTCTCCAAATCGCATTTTTTCAATAGCCATATAGTTTTTAACTCGTTCAAGTTCGCGATTTAAGCTTACAAAAGTCTGGTCAATATCATCAATATTAAGACGGAGCAATCGGGCAAAACTTTTTATATATTCATTCACAATTTTTGGTTTGCCAACATTAACCAAGTATTGCAAGGAGTTGAGTGAGTTGAAAACAAAGTGGGGATTAATTGAAGCAGAAAATGCCTTGAATTTAAATTCGTTTATTTGTTTTTCATAATTTCGGTTTGCAGCTTCTCTTTTCTTAATTCTCTTTATCCGTAGAATAGTGAGCATAAATCCTAGAAGCAGAACCACTACAACAATAAATATTTTTGCAAACAATGTTTGCCATAAATACGGAGCTTTATCCAACGTGATGGTTATTGGTTTTGACCATATCAATCCGGAGTTGGTACAACAAATTTCAAGTTTATAATTTCCAGGATTCTGAAGCAATAAATCAATGTTTTGAGATTTTGAGTAAATCCATTTAGCATGATTGATTCGATAGCGGTAATTTATATTTTTAAAATGGAATAAGGCCAAAGCGGCATATTGAATGTTATAGGATTTCGTATTTGCAGTTAAATCAATTTTTATATCTTCCTGAATTACTTTTTCGTTGATGATAATATAGGGTTTAGGAGTTTGCTTTAAATTAGTATAAATGTCTTTTAAAGCTACGTAATGGAGCCCTTTTGTCGTGCCAATCCATAAATATCCATAAAAACTATCATAATCTAAACTGGTTACTTCTTGCGACATTAATCCCAAAGATTGATTGAGAAGAATCTCATTTTCCGGAGTTTTAAGTAATAAACCAGATTTGGTGGCGATAAAAAATAAGTTCGTATCAGGTATAAAGGCAATATCAGTAAATGTTAAGTTGTATTTTTTTCCAATATTTTGTTTCCACAATTTGTTGCGTTTTAATTTAAAAATATTTTTTGGGGTCACCACCCAGGTATTAGCCATATAATCATTCTGAATTTTCAATACATTGATATTGCTAAGTTTAAGCATATCGTGGTTCGTAGGTAATGAAGATGCATAAAGACCCAAATTGCACCCTATTAGTAAATGGTGTGAATCTTTAAAAATTACATTTGTCCGAATATCCGGTGCAAATTTAGGCAGCATGCTATATTCAGTAAATTGAAATCTATAGAAGTTTTCAGCATGCAGATTTGGTTTATAATAGGCAACATGATCCCAGGCTGCGAAGTAAATAATCGAATCGGATACTAAGTTACATGTTGACCGAACAAAAATTATATCCGTGTTTGCTGCAGATTTTTTGGTTTTTTTGTTTAAACCATGAACAACAGTGGAGACAGTATATTGTTTGATTTCTGGCGAGTAGTTAACATCCCAAATATAATGTTGAGCATATTTGTCATCCGATAAAATCAGTGTTTTTTGAAAACTATCGTAAATCATTAAACCCTTTGATGTACCTGCTACCAGTTTTCCTTTTTGATTGCTTGCTATATCAGTAATATGTAAAGTGCTATTTGTTTGATCAGTTAAGTTATGAAAGAGTTTTTGTGAAATGCAAAATATGCCGTCTCCATAGGTTCCTACCCAAATATTTTTATTTTCATCAGAAATAATAAATGTTGCCGCCTGTTTAAATGAAATAATATTGTTTATTGATTTGGCATTCAAATCATACACAAACAGACCTTCTTCTTTGATTTCAAAATATATTTTATTGTCTTCATCAGGTAAAATGTTGCCGATTTTTTGATCTTCTTTTACACTAAATATTTTTTCAAAATGCTGAACATCAAGACTTTTGTAGACTGCATTATGGGTGGTCACATAAAAAACACCTTTAAATGCGAAACAAGCTGTTAATTGGCTGTTTAAATCATTGGCTTGGAGTTCAATTCTGCGATCGGGATGGTATTGATAAAGATTGGAATTTACCAAAGAGTAAATCTTGGATCGAAAGGTAGTAAAAGGTGAAAAAGCTTGTTGGTTGGGTAAGATAAATCGCTGATCGTCTATTTCAAATTTATTTGACGTTTTATTAATGTGGTAAACATATCGATTATGATAGCTATATAGTTCATTATTGTTTTGAAAGATGTGATCGAAGCAATAGTTTCCAATTTTATAACGCATAAATTTAATCGCTGAATCGGGATGAGATATGAGTATTTTATTGTCACAAGTGGTTGCCATCACACTTCCGTCACTATGCTTATAAAGTGAAATAATGGATAGGTTTTTATACTCCCCAAAATAACTGACTGGGCTAAATTCACTTCCATTAAATTGAACGATACCATTGTCGGTGGCAAACAGCAATAAACCATCAGCAGCAAACTCCATATCGTAAACAATGTTACTGGCTAAATGTTCATTATTAATATAGTGATTTACTGCTAGATTTTGAGCAATTGAATTTTCAAAAGATAATACGCTTAGAAAACAACTAATGATTATGTGTGTTGATCGCATAATATCTCATTCTGTTGACAAAATCTTTGAGCCGGTTGCGTGCTATGGCTAACTGCTTTTCATTACTCATAATAATGAAACCACCATCTTTGTAAGAAAATTCTTTGATATGATTGAGATTGATCAAATGTTTTTTATGGATTCGATAGAAATTGCTATAATTCAAGAGGTTCTCATAATCTTTCAATGTTTTCGATACCAATAATTGGCCTCCATTAAAATTAACCTCGGTATAATTATCTTGTCCTTCCAAATAGATAATATCATCTAATAGCAATACTTTAAAGCCCGATTGTATGGTAAACAATATTTTTTCTTTGCTATCATTGCTTTTGTCATCATGCGACTTAAATACTGCTTTTCGAACAGCTTCTTTTAACTCATCCTCATCCAATGGTTTGAGTACATAATCGATTACATCTTGCTTCAAGGCTTGTATGCCATATTCTTTTTCGCCAGTAACTACAATCACGCTAAAGTTGCGTTCCTTTATTTCTTCCAATACTTCCAGTCCACTTTTGCCAGGAATATTTATATCCAGAAAAATAAGGTCAGGCGATTTTAGTTTGATTTCATCTAGTGCTGATTGTGCAGAATCAGCATATCCAACGATATCAATTTCAGGACAATGCTCTGTTAATATATGTGCCAAATTCTTTTGACAGAATTCCTCATCGTCAATTATTATGGCTTTAAGCAGATGCATGCTATTGAGGTTTGGCGCTTATTTATGGCAGATTAACGTAAGATATTGTGATTTGTTGCAGCAAATTAAATTTAGGCTTGAAATGACCTAAAGTGCTTCATAAACTGAACGCGTTCGTAAGCAGCAGGGTCAACAGCTCTTGATTGGCTTAATTTTCCTTTGAAATCTGATATGCTATTGAATTCCTGTTCTTTCATGAAAATTTCAATTTCATTGAGAAATTCACCAATGTATGAATTTCCATTCTTATAAATTGCTGAAACGACCTGTACCACATTGGCACCAGCTAAAATTTGCTTGATAGCAGCTTTGCCATCATGAATACCCGTGGAGGCAGCAATGTCACAATTGATTCGCTCTGCCATAATTCCTACCCATCTTAATGATATCGGTAAGTCATTTGAATTACTCAAAACAAATGATGGGATAACACTTAAGTTTTCAAGGTCAAAATCAGGACTGTAGAAACGGTTAAACAAAGTAAGACCTTGAATGCCGGTATCCGCTAAATTTTGTATCATTTGAGCCAGATTGGAAAAATAATAACTGATCTTTAAACTGATGGGTAATGTTGTGTGTTTTTGAACCTCTTCAATTATGTCAAAATACAGTCTTTCATTTTCTTCTCCTGTACGGTTCATATCCGAAGGAAGAATAAATGCATTTAATTCCAAGGCATCGGCACCTGCATTTTCAATTTCTTTGGCAAAATAGGTCCATTTTTGTGCTGAAACGCAATTAATGCTGGCAATAATAGGAATGGAGACTGCTGCTTTGCTTTCACGAATTAATCGCAAATATTTTCGCACACTATCTTCAACTGGAAATTCATCCATATAATCGAAAGTTTCAGGATACACCACGGCTCTTCCGGTCATGTTGTGTGTTCCTTCTTCCATTTCATAAATGATCTCTTCTTCAAAAAGCGATTTAATTACTACGGCTGCAGCACCATTTTTTTCTAATTCAACTATTTTTTCTACCGAGTCAGTTAATCCTGAACTACCTATAACAATTGGATTTTTTAGTTCTAATCCTAGATATTTTACTGTTAAGTCTAACATATAAATTGATTTTAACGATTTTACTTATTAATTATAAAGGCCATACTTGTTTGTTGAGAGGATTGATCCTCAAATTTCAGTATATAATAACCATTTGCCAAATTAGATATATCTAATTTGATCATATAACCTATTGAATTATCGAATTGTTTGAAATAGTGTTGTTTACCACTAACATCTACAATCGAAAATTGGGCATTTTCTACTAGTTGATCAAATTTTACAACTAAATAATCCTTGGCAGGATTTGGGAAAAGCTGCATAGATGAAAAATGTTTTTCATTGATAGCTAAATTACCCCACAATCCGTTTTCATTCACAATACTAATTTGATTAATAGGGATATCTGTTACTTTGGTATAAGTAGTTGGATTTGTTTGCCAGCGAACGACTACAGAATCAATTTTATTATTTGTACCCAAACCAAAATTTGTAATGAAGGGTTGTTGTCCGGCAAAATGCCCGAATCCAGCCTTAATTTCTCGAGTTTGTTGAACTCCTCCTGCCCAAACAGTAATCCGGTTGCCAATGCCACTCAAGTTTGAACCAGCAGGTGAAAAAAGTTTGATCCCCACCCAGTTGTTGTTTTGACCAATTTTATTTTCAATAAGGGTAACTGTGTTTTTTGGGGTGAAAGTACCATCTCCATGGGCTATTAGTATATCATCGTCTCCATCCAAATCAAAATCAATTGGTTGAATGGAACTAATTTCTTTGTATTGATCATCAGGATAAATGATTTTAAGTTCGCTTGAAATATCCTGCATTTCATTATCTGCATCTTGAAGGAGAAAAAATAATCTGCGGTTGTAAGCATATCCACCGCTACCACTTACAATGTCTAACCTCATATCGTTATCAAAATCAAACCAAGCTGCATCATAATCGCCAATATGACTTGGACGGGGAGGATCTCGATGTATTTTGTCTAAAGCCCAATCCAAAGAATAGTTTTCAGAGGCTCCTTTATTGATTACTAATGTTGACCGTCCTTCTCCATTTGCAAATCCACCATGTACCAGCACATAGTAAAAATCCATGTCGCCATCATTGTCATAATCAGCAGGCTGAGTGGCCCAGGTGCAGAGATGCTGTCCTCCATCTCCATTTAATTTTTGTGTATTGAATCCAACTTGTGAAGCCACATCAGTGAAACGACCACTTCCATCATTGGCCCATAAACTACCGCTGCTTCGACAATAAGGTGCGGTGGCAATATCCATCCACCCATCATTATTCCAATCCGTAACATTAGATCCATACAGCGGAAATACGTTGGTTTTTATCTTTCCCCAAAAACTTTCATCTGTAAAGGTTCCATCTCCATTACCTTTTAATAAATAACTGGAAGTCATGCCATTGCTGCCACCATTATCCAGATTTTTTTTATAATCATCAAACCAAGACGCAAGAAAAAGATCAATATTTCCATCTTTATTGTAATCCAGAAAGGAGATGCCGCCAATATTGACTAAACCCTCATCATGCCCACTATGAGGGCCAATTTTGTTTAATCCACTTCCTTCAAACAGATCAAATCGTCCGTTTCCTCTATTAAGCATTAGTTCAGTTCTGTCTCCGGGATCCAATGAATCAGGATGGTAATACTCCCATCGGTGGTAGTATATACTGGTGATAGCATCTACATCCCCATCATTGTCAACATCAGCAAATGCAATGTTATCAACTATGCGCCCGTGTTCACCATTTCGTTTTAAATCAAGCATCGACCAGGCAGTTGTGTCAACAAAATATCTTTCAGTTGGATCGGATGAACCTGGTTTTTGAACATTCATGTAAAGGGATACTTGCCCTTTATTCAAATTTGCATAAACAAATATCAAGTCGGGATAATCGTCATTATTAACATCCGTAACGTAAACATAAGAAGCCTTAGCTGTATCAATACCAACTTCTGTAGAAATATTCTCAATCCAATTTGCTTGTTGAGCAAGCCCAAAGAGTGGCATTAAAAATAGGAAACAAACCAAGTAGAATAAAAAGCGTTTCATCATTTTTTCATAAGTTTTATAATCAAGGTAAAGTTAATGTTTTATATCTTTTTATTTTTTGATAATAGAAAAAGGTTCGAGGCTTTCCAAATGCAAATTATATCAGGTTCTTATGGAATGGACAAATCGATTTCACCTTTAATACATTAATTAGATTTACCTTTGTTGCTCTTAATAACAGGGTTAAATTAATGTTAAATGCGCTATTTTGTTAAATACTGTTTGCTTGTTTTAAGTTTTGTTTTGATCCAATTTTCAGTACAAGCAACTGATTATACAGAACAAATTCGAAATGCTGGTACATCCACCGATTATCCGGGCTCACATGTGCTCACAATTTTTGATCACACCAAAGTAGATGTTGAAGAAAGTGGTTTGGGTTATTTCCGTTTACACCAATTGTTTAAAATACTTGATGAAAAAGGGGCATTGGACATGCGCATTATGAAATTTGCCTATGAGCCCATGAGTGCAAAACTCCAAATTGAAAAAGTAATTATCTATCGAAAAAATGGGAATATAGAAACACTAACAAAAGATAGAATTTATGACTACCCTGCTCCTGGAACTGTGATACTTTGGGGTGCAAGAGAACAAATGGTGGAGATTGGTTGGTTAGAGCCTGGTGATGGTATCGAAATAGAAGTAAGAAAAAAAGGCTATACCTATGCCTTATTGCTTGACGATGCTGACGAGCGATACATTCCTCCTATGCGTGGTCATTATTATGATATTGTTCCATTTTGGTCGGATCAACACATACTCGAAAAATCATATAGATTGAGGTTGCCTAAAAGTAAG
>Ga0209249_1001446_pt1 | contig 22809 bp, 30 predicted proteins | sample SaaInlV_200m_DNA_4_FD_184653 | JGI IMG/M metagenome (GOLD analysis project Ga0209249, IMG submission 184653) | Marine microbial communities from expanding oxygen minimum zones in the Saanich Inlet - SI037_S3LV_200m_DNA (SPAdes) (version 2) | ecosystem: Environmental > Aquatic > Marine >...
TGCACCAGCCCTTGCAATTCCAGCTCGTTCAGCTCCTCCCGATCAAGAAAGCGAGTAAGCTGACCCAATGCCTTAGTCCAGTTGTTAAAACGCTGTATCCAGCGGATATCTTCAGTCATGGTGGAATCCGGTTAAACAAATAGTTTCTGTAGCAGACCCTTTTTTCATCTGATTAATCTGTTGAGAGACCGCATCGATTTTACGGTCAATGGCGGAGAGGAAGTTGACCATATTTTCCCCTCTTTTTCGTTAAATAGTGGAACTATTCGCCTCAAGTGATGACAAAACCTGTCTCAAATCAGCTACCCCTCGCTACGACTTCTATTCTCGGACAACCACCTAGGCAGTAGTCACGGAATATCAGCGTTCATCTTGCCGCGCAGGGTGTCAGCGATATTCCAGAGCTGCTGTAGTGCTCTTTTTTGGTCTTTGGTCATTGTGGTTATAGGTTGATTTTTGAGGCTCTTTCGAGTCAGGATTTTTTATTCTGTTCACTGCACTGGTAACCACACCCAGCAAGCCGTTAATCATCGCCCCACGGTTCTGCTTCTCGTTCTGTGGTCAACAGCTTGGCTCCTGCCTGCTCATTCGTCGCCATGATAATCTTGACTTGATAATTGTCCGCCACGGTCAGCTCTTTGCGCTTGGCTCGCGCACTATCACGTGCATCTCGATATTTTTCGTGGTGCTCAATCACCTCAACCTTGTGGCTAGGAAACATCTTAAACAGATAGTAGGGCATAACACAGTCCTTTGTAGTTACGGATAAAAAACCACCTCACCCAATGGATGAGGTGGTATCAACAAGCCTCAGAGCAGGGGGCTACCCGAGAATAGAGAGCCTACTGCGGACAAACTCTTATCGCTTTGCTTTTTTCTTGGGTGCGACTCTCTTTACAGAGACCTTCTTCTTGAGTGCCACTTTTTTCTTCGGAGCTACCTTTTTAGGGGCTGCTTTCTTTGGTGCTGCCTTTTTCTTCGGTGCTGCTTTTTTAGGGGCTGCCTTTTTCTTTACAACCGCCTTCTTCTTCGGTGCCGTTTTTTTAGGGGCTGCCTTTTTCTTCACAACCGCCTTCTTCTTCGGTGCCGCTTTTTTAGGGGCTGCCTTTTTCTTCACAACCGCCTTCTTCTTCGGTGCCGCTTTTTTAGGAGCTGCCTTTTTCTTTACGACAGCCTTTTTCTTAGGGGCTGCTTTCTTCTTGGGGGCTGCTTTCTTCTTGGGTGCCGCTTTTTTAGGAGCCACCTTTTTCTTTACAGCAGCCTTCTTCTTAGGTGCTGCTTTCTTAGGAGCTGCTTTCTTTTTAGGTGCAGTTTTTTTAGGGGCCGCTTTCTTTGGGGCTGCCTTTTTCTTCACCGCTGTTTTCTTTGTTACCGCCTTCTTAGCCGCCACCTTCTTCTTGGGTGCAGATTTTTTGGCTGCTACTTTCTTCTTTTTCTCTTTCGCCATTGCCTCACCCTCTTTTTGTTTTAAACTCGTTAGGCTCTTTGGTGTGACTTTTCTCAAGCGCTCAGCAGCTTGTACTACGCGCTGATAGACCCGATCTTCATTAAAGCCGCCCTCCACCACCTCTAGCCTTGCCTCATAATAGTCAGCCAGTGGAGACTCCATCGCCTCATATTCACGTAAACGCCGACTGATCTTCTCTTCACGGTCATCAACCCGACTATGGAGTCGACCACCGCAAGAGTCGCAGATGTGATCTACAATCGGGGGGTTCGTATAGATATTGAATTGAGATCCACACTCGCGACAACTACGCCTTCCTGTCATCGCCTCCATGAACTCGTCATAGTCATACCGTAGCAGCACAACCCCTGAGAAACCATGCCCCTGTCTCAACAGGAAGGCATCGACCCCTTTCCCCTGAACGCCATTCTTGGGACCACCTTCCAACACAAAACCTTGTGTTGCATCCTCTTGCGACAGACGCTCCAACAAAACCTGAAGCACCAGATCATCCTGAACGGGCCGCTTACTCTTCTGCCCCTTCAGAATATCTGCTCCCAATGATGAGCCACTCCCTACCTCTTGCTTTAAAAGTTCTCCTATAGAGACCATGGGGACCCCATACTTCTCCGACAACTTTTGTGCAAACTCCTCTTTTCCTGACCCACGAGGACCAAGCAATGCGATTCGTACCATTTTCTCCACACCACCCTTAAACGTAATTACCTGTTTTTCCAATCAATTAAAGCTGAAACCATCGAGAGATCTTGATTTTTTATAATTCAATTGGTGTTGTTTATTTGTGACTGAGGCTACTTTTCTGTATAAGTCAGGCACATATTCAATTTATACCACCTTATATATTCAGTTCTCTGAAAAATGTCAATAATTTTATCAATTTCTGCACAATTTATCCTCACCACTAATGGCTAGACAGAAAGAAATCCCCGACCTCTCTGCCACGGATATATCAACCGTACAGCAGACAATCAATGAGCGCTTTCAGCAGGAGATGGCTGTAGAACTGGGTGACGCCGAGATTCGGCTCCATCCTGATGACCGTGAGTTGGCGACGTGTCCATTGATCTATTGGGAATCTCCTGAAGATAATTCCAAATTTTTTATTACTAAAACCGGTATCAATGAGTTCCGTTGTCAATTTTTCTACCGTGGCTACCAGCAGTACGGCACAGGGAAGGACAAATATGACAATATCGGTGACTGCGCCATCGCCATGCTCCAGGTTCATCATGAGTATGAGCAGAAAAAAGCAGCCGGAGAGAACAATTGATTTTAATCAAATTTTATATCTATCACTTTAAATCAAGGAGAAATGGATGTCAGTAAAAAATGCATTTTATGCACAGTCTGGCGGCGTTACCGCAGTCATTAATGCCTCAGCCTGTGGCGTTATTGAGACCGCGCGCAAGCACAACGACAAAATCGGTACTGTCTATGCCGGCCGAAATGGAATTATCGGCGCACTGACTGAAGAGCTCATCGACACCTCCAAAGAGTCGGATGAAAACATTGCTGCGCTGAAAACCACACCATCCGGTGGTTTTGGCTCCTGCCGTTTCAAGCTCAAGAGCCTGGAAGATAACCAACGAGAATATGAGCGGCTAATTGAGGTCTTCAAGGCCCACAATATCGGCTACTTTTTCTATAATGGTGGCGGAGACTCTGCAGATACCTGCTATAAAGTTTCTCAACTTTCAGAGAAGATGGGGTTCCCTGTTCAGGCAATCCACGTTCCAAAAACAGTTGATAATGATCTGCCAATCACCGATAACTGCCCAGGATTTGGCTCTGTAGCCAAGTACATTGCGGTCTCTACTCTGGAGGCCTCTTATGATGTACGCTCTATGGCGGCCACCTCAACCAAAATTTTTGTCATTGAAGTGATGGGACGTCATGCAGGCTGGATTGCAGCAGCTGGCGCACTGGTTGAAGATTACGGCATTCCTGTGATTACCCTGTTCCCGGAAGTTGAATTCGATCAGGAGAAGTTCCTCGCTGCGGTAGATGCCAAGGTCAAAGAGTTTGGTTACTGCTCAATCGTAGTCTCTGAGGGGTGTCACTGGCCAGACGGTAAGTTCCTGGCAGAACAGGGAACCCGTGACTCTTTCGGTCACGCTCAACTGGGTGGTGCGGCACCTGTTGTTGCCAACATCATCAAGGACGCACTGGGATATAAATTCCATTGGGCGGTTGCTGACTATCTGCAACGTGCTGCACGTCATCTTGCATCAGAGTCTGATGTAGAGCAGGCCTACGCACTGGGTCAGGCTGGTGTCGAGAAGGCTCTGGAGGGTAAAAACTCTATTATGCCAACTGTGGTTCGTGAATCATCCAACCCTTACAAATGGAGCATTGGTGAAGCACCACTCTCTGAGGTTGCCAACGTCGAGAAGATGATGCCAATGGATTTCATCTCTGAAGATGGCTTCGGTATTACGGATGGCTGCAAAGAGTACCTCTACCCACTCATCAAAGGTGAGTCCTACCCCGAGTATGATGACAACGGAATGCCCAAATATGTGACCTTGGACAATGTCTCTGTTGACAAAAAGCTTGAGACTTTCGAAATTTAATTTACCCAACCTCAGAACTACAAGGATTGTAGTCCTGTTTTTTTAACCTTCAGGAGATCGTAATGCCCAACGAACTTTTATTCGCACTGATTGCAGGTTTTGCTGCAGTCGCCTATGGTTATGTATCCATCCAATGGATCAATGCCCAATCTGCCGGTAATGAACGCATGCAAGAGATTGCTGCTGCGATACAACAAGGTGCGCAAGCCTACCTAAACCGCCAATACACCGCCATCAGCTATGTCGGTGTCACACTCTTCGTCATCATCGGATTCGCCCTCAACTGGGCGACCGCCATCGGTTTTGCCATTGGTGCAATCTTCTCAGGCGCTGCCGGCTTTATTGGAATGAACATCTCTGTTCGCTCCAACTCAAGAACTGCTGAAGCCGCCAACAACGGGATGAATGCAGCCTTCCAGGTTGCCTTCCGTGGCGGTGCCATTACAGGCATGCTGGTTGTCGGTCTGGGTATTCTGGGAGTAGCCGGTTACTATGCAATACTGAGCGCAGCCGGAATGGAAACTGCCGACGTACTTCACTCATTAGTTGGACTCGCCTTTGGTGGTTCACTAATCTCTATCTTTGCCCGTCTCGGTGGCGGCATCTTCACTAAGGGTGCGGATGTTGGTGCGGATATCGTTGGTAAGGTTGAGGCCGGAATTCCTGAGGATGACCCCCGTAACCCTGCGGTAATCGCAGATAACGTGGGTGACAACGTCGGTGACTGTGCAGGTATGGCTGCAGACCTCTTTGAGACCTACGCGGTAACCACCGTAGCCACTATGCTGCTGGGAATGCTGATGATTGAGGGCAGCACTGCAGGCGTTTTCTACCCACTGATTCTCGGAGGCATCTCAATTGTCGCCTCAATTGTCGGCACCTATTTTGTGAAGGTTGCTGACGGTGGCAAGATCATGAATGCACTGTACCGTGGGTTGATGGTCTCTGGCGCAATCGCAGCCATCGCTTTCTATCCTGTAACCACCATGATGTTTGGTGAGAGCATCATCATTGGCGGTGTAGCCGTTACCTCTATGAACATCTACTACGCGGCACTGATTGGTCTGGTACTGACTGCTGCAATGGTACTGATCACGGAGTACTACACAGCTACCGAGTATGCCCCAGTACGCAACATCGCTGAAGCCTCCACCACCGGTGATGGCACCAACGTAATCGCTGGCCTGGGTGTATCCATGAAGTCTACTGCCGCACCTGTAGTTGTGGTCTGTGCTTCAATCTATGGCTCTTATGAACTGGCTGGGCTGTATGGTATTGCTGTTGCTGCAACCTCCATGCTCTCCATGACCGGTATCATCGTAGCACTCGACGCATACGGTCCAATTACCGATAATGCGGGTGGTATCGCTGAGATGGCTGAGCTACCTGAAGAGATCCGTAACATTACCGATCCTCTGGATGCTGTAGGTAACACCACCAAAGCGGTCACCAAGGGATATGCAATCGGTTCTGCCGGTCTTGCAACACTGGTACTGTTTGCTGACTACACCCACGCATTAGGTGGACAGGTCAACTTTGATCTCTCCAACCACATGGTCATCATCGGTCTGTTCCTCGGCGGTATGATCCCGTATCTCTTCGGTGCAATGGCGATGGAAGCTGTGGGTCGTGCTGCAGGTGGCATCGTAAATGAGGTACGCCGTCAGTTCCGTGAGATCCCTGGCATCATGGATTACTCTGCCAAGCCTGATTATGGAAGAGCAGTAGACATGCTCACCCGCTCTGCAATCAAGGAGATGATTATTCCTTCGATTCTGCCTATCGCAGCACCAGTCATTGTCGGCCTGTTGCTTGGCAAGGAGGCGCTGGGTGGTATGTTGATCGGTACCATCGTAACCGGTATCTTCATCGCAATCTCTATGACCACCGGTGGTGGCGCATGGGATAATGCCAAGAAGTATATTGAAGATGGTAACTTTGGTGGTAAAGGTTCCGATGCCCATAAGGCAGCGGTAACCGGTGACACCGTCGGCGATCCATACAAGGATACGGCTGGCCCAGCGATTAATCCGCTGATCAAGATCATCAATATTGTTGCTCTGATGATGGTACCCCTGCTGTAATCTTCACTATTTGAAGATCCCGGAAACGGGTACAATAAGGGCCAGCCAAAAGCTGGCCCTTATTTATGGCTGGCATAAATCAAATTTTCAGGAGAGTAAGCATATGAATCTGGATCGCGTCTCAACCGGTAACAACATCCCCGAGGAGATCAACGTCATTATCGAGATCCCCGCCAATGCCGACCCGGTCAAGTACGAGGTCGACAAGGAGACCGGTGCAATGTTCGTAGACCGCTTCATGAATACCGCGATGCACTATCCCTGTAACTATGGCTATGTGCCACACACCCTCTCTGATGATGGCGACCCGGTTGATGTACTGGTGGTGACCCCTTACCCGATCATTAGCGGCTCGGTGATTCGCTGCCGCCCCGTCGGTGTATTGCAAATGACGGATGAGGCCGGTGCAGATGCCAAGGTTTTGGCAGTACCAATCTCCAAGCTCTGCTCTATCTACAAGAACGCCAGCAGCCCGGAAGATGTTTCACCGGTATTGCTGGATAAAATCTCTCACTTCTTCGAGCACTACAAAGACCTCGAAGAGGGCAAGTGGGTCAAGATTGATGGCTGGGAAGGGGCCGAGGCTGCATACAAAGAGATTCTAGACAGCATCGAACGCTTCCAAAATGCCCCCGAGAAGCCACACTTCTAACCTCTAACAGCCATACACTATGAAAATCTGTGTTATCTCAGATACCCATGACCGGGTAGAGTTACTGCACGCTGCAATTGAAGACGCCAAAAGCCGTGGTGCCGAGCGAATTATCCACTGTGGTGATGTTGTGGCCCCCTATACGCTGAAAGCAATACGCCAATTTGAACTCCCAATGGATGTCATCCATGGTAACAATAAGGGGGATTTGGCCGTGCTGGGACAGTTAGCGAATGATCCAGAGAGCCTGATCACCTATCATGGACGTGATGCCGTACTGGAAATTGCCAACAAGAGACTCTTTATGGTCCACTTTCCCAACTATGCTAGGGCAATCGCCCAAAGTGGGGAGTGGGATGTTGTCTGCTGCGGGCATAACCATCGCTGCAAAGTGGAGCAGATCCAGCACTCAGAGGGGAAAGGCTCCACACAGGTAGTTAATCCGGGTAGTGCCTCTGGAATGGGGCGGATTCAACCCTCTTACATTCTCGGGGACCTGGAGCGAATGGAGTTTGAGATTCTGCATATTCCAGAACCTGAGCTAGCGCCCTACAAGCCTTGCGGAGACTGATACGCCAAATAAAAAAGGCGACACTTCAGCAGACCGCCTTTTTTATGAAATACAGAAGCTGTTTATGCCGAGAATGAGGAGCCACACCCACAGGTGGTCGTTGCATTGGGGTTTTTAATCATAAAGCGTGCCCCATCCAACCCCTCATAGTAATCAATTTCTGCCCCAGTCAAATACTGCATACTCATCGGATCAATCACCACCATTACCCCATCCCTCTCAACAGCGGTATCCCCTTCTTCGACCTCTTCAGCAAACGAGAAGCCGTACTGAAACCCGGAACAGCCTCCACCGGTAATATAGACCCGTAACTTCAGCTCACTGTTCCCCTCCTCCTCAATCAGCGACTTCACCTTAGCCGCTGCACCGGCGGTAAAAATAACCGGGTCATGGGTAACCTTGATCTCTGTGGCCAATTCACTCATCGCTGTATCTCCAATATCTTCTCAATAAGAGGGGGATTATTTAATTTCTGACTAATATTGTCAACTTTAAGGTGTTTCTGCTTAAGGCATCAAGGGGACCAAATCCAACCCCTCTCGCTCATCAAAACCAAACATAATATTCATATTCTGTACCGCCTGCCCCGACGCTCCTTTTACCAGATTATCAATCACCGACAACACAACGATCTGATCACTGTCTGTAGGTTGATGAATGGCAATCCGGCAGTTGTTGCTGCCACGTACAGATCGGGTTTCAGGGTGTGATCCTGCGGGTAACACGTCCACAAAAGGCTCATCTTGATACTTCTCTTCATAGAGCGCCTGCAGATCCCCCACATCTCCTGTTGACCGCATATAGAGGGTGGCATGAATACCCCGAATCATCGGCACCAGATGAGGCACAAAAGTGAGTCCCACCTCATCCTGTCCACTCATCCGTACCACTCCTTGGCGGATTTCTGGCCAGTGGCGATGACCCGGTACCCCATATGCCTTAAAGCTCTCTGCAGACTCCGCCTGCAACGTTGCCACATTGGCACCGCGCCCCGCCCCACTCACTCCTGACTTACAATCTGCAATCAATCCGTCCAGCGACACCAGCCCCCTCTCGACCAGCGGCAGAAAACCCAGTTGAACTGCGGTTGGATAACAACCGGGGTTCGCCAATACACGTGCCGTTCTAATTGCGTCACGATTCATCTCCGGGAGACCATAGACTGCTTCCGCCAGCAGATCCTCACAGGTGTGTGGCATACCATACCATTTCTCCCACACTGCGGGATCAGTCAGCCGGAAGTCAGCAGCCAGATCTATAATCCGTACCCCGGCATCAACCAGTTCACGTGCAGAGGTCATCGCAACACCATTGGGCGTTGCCGAGAAGACCACATCACACTGCTTCAGGGCTTCTGTATCTGGCCCGGTAAAGGCAATATCCAGGTACCCCCGCAGGTTGGGAAACAGCTCTGCCACTGAGCGACCCGCCTCGGAACGCGAAGTAATCACCCTTAGCTCCACCTCAGGATGCACCGCCAACAACCGCAACAGTTCTACACCGGTATACCCGGTTCCACCTACAATACCGACCTTGATCATCTTCTCTATCCAGCTAAAAACAAAAAATCTATTCTAGCAAAAGCACTGTCTGACCGTCTCTCATCCAGCCTGATAAAGCCTCACATTTCTAATATTTTTCAAAAAACAGGTTGACTTGACCAACCAGTCAACTATATTAATAGCCATGCAATTTGAATCTGACACCCGAAGCCGCATCCTCTCGACTGCACGTGATCTCTTTCACCGCCGCAGCTATGCTGATGTCGGAATCAAGGAGATCTGTGACCTTGCCAAGGTACAGAAAGGGAGCTTTTACCACTTCTTTCCATCAAAACAGGATCTTGCCAGCACTGTAATCGATGATATGGCGGATGACTGGGCACATGGCTTTGTGGCTGAAGCCTTTGATCAAGAGCTGCCCCCACTGGAACGACTCGACTATATGGTGGACGCCGCCTACTTCTGGCAGAAAGCGGCAAAAGATCTGGAGGGGCGAATGCCCGGCTGCCTGTTCGGCAATCTGGCACTGGAGATCAGTACACGAGACGATGTACTACGGGCAAAACTGACTTCCGTATTTGAGAAGGCCAGTGAAAAATTCTTTGAGACGCTGGAAGAGGCCGTCACACTGGGTGTAATGGCTCCACTCGATACTGCTGCCACCGCCACCGCAATGCTCGCCTTTCTCGAAGGTGTGATCCTGCTGGCAAAAACCCGCAATGACCCTGAAGTAGTACGCATACTCGGCCCTGCGGTTCAAACCATCCGCATAGAATTGCCCTCTCCCCACTAAATTTTATCAAATACCCCAGATCATATTTTATTCACCAACTTGACCGACCGGTCATCTTTTTCACAAACAAGGAGCTACACCCTCATGGAATCAAACCAACACAAACTGGATGCCTCCGGACTCAACTGTCCGCTCCCAATCCTCCGCACTAAGAAGGCGATCAACTCACTACTGAGTGGAGAGGTACTGGAGGTAACTGCAACAGACCCCGGATCACTGAAAGATCTGGAATCCTTCTGCCATCAAACGGGAAACCTATTGCTCTCCAGCCAGACCGACAACAACACCTTCACCTTTCAGATCCAAAAAAGGTAGAGAACAGGAGACTAACTATGAACACCGTAACATCGATTGCAGCAACTGAGACGGATGAATTCAACCACCGGTTTGATCAGCGCTTTGCCGAAAAAATGGCTGAACAAGAGGCCAACCATACCCCATCCATGACCATTATTGCCACCAAAGGGACTCTGGATATGGCCTATCCTCCTTTTATTCTTGCCTCTACCGCAGCCGCACTGGGGTGGGATGTCTCGATCTTTTTTACCTTCTATGGGCTAAGCTTGTTAAAACAGGAGCTGGATCTCAAGGTAACACCTCTGGGAAATCCGGCAATGCCGATGAAGATGCCTCAAGGCCCTGCATGGATCAGAGGCAAGGCACTACCCGTACCCACCTCAGTAATGAGCCTCGTGCCTGGGTTTGAGGGTCTGGCCACTCAGATGATGAAAAAGACGATGGATCAGAAGGGAATCGCCCCTATCAGTGAGCTACGGGGGATGAGCATTGAAGCTGAAGTCAAGTTGATCGCCTGTCAAATGACGATTGACCTGTTTGACTATAACAAAAGCGAGTTCATTCCAGAGATTGAGGAGTGGGTCGGGGCTGCCAGCTTTTTGCCTCGGGCACTAAATGCCGATGTAAACCTGTTTATGTAGGAGCTCAGGGCCTTAGAGCTCTGACCAGCCAGAGCTCTAAGGCAATCATCAATTGTATCCATTCTATTGAAAAGATATTCTTGCTTAAGGATTTGTTACCCATAACGGTGAAGTCACAACCGCTTTAATCAGATCAGCCTGTCGATTGGTACTGGTTTTACTGAAGATAGAGAGCAAATGTGTACGAGAGGTGCTCTTGGCTACCCCCAAAATCTCTGAGGCCTCATCCAGGCTGTGACCCAGAACCAGTTGTGCTGTCAGTTTTGCCTCTGTCGGGGTCAATCCAAAAAGCCGCTGCAGCAGCTCTGAGTGGGTCTCTTGTGGCCGGTCGGGATCAGTGACATAGATCACAGCCATCTGCCTAAACTCCCCTACAAACACCTGACCACTACTCTCTCCCAAGGCGTTGATACGCACCTGCAGTGGTTTTTTAGAACCATCCCGCTCCAGTAAAACTACTCGAGGAGCCTGGTCTTTTACACAATCCCTGACCAGGCCACGTAATTCTGTTGAGCCATTATGCTGGTTCGCCCAAAGTTCATTATGCCGCAGATGCAGCCCATTTTTATCTTCCATCAATTTACTAGCCAACTGGTTGGAAAACTGAACACGGGTCTGGAGGTCCACCACAATCACTCCGATGGGCAGCTCGTCCAGCACAGCCAAGGCCCCCCAACGCTCGCGTTCAACCTTAAGGAACTGCTCTTGTAGGTGGACCGCACGCTTAAGGTGTGGGATAAAATTACCAAACTGGGAGCGTTCGTACTCACCAAAAGGGACAGCACCCGGAGGACGGTAGACAGAAAACACTGCAAACACCTCATTCTCCAGCGGAAGCATGACCACAATAAAGTACTCAAGGCACATTGGAATAAAGATATTGCGATACATCCCGGATTTTTTCCATTCAGCTTCCGATGCACACTCATGCGTCAATAGTGGTTTTTCCAGAAACTGGTGTACAAACTCATCCCGAGGGTCTTCCACATGCTGCTCCATCATCAGATCCAAATAATCTGGATTGAGACCATACACCGCACTAAAACGGGCATCCTGATCACCTATTTTAATTTTATCAAAAGAGGCGGCTGTCGCATCAAACTGGTTGGCGAAGCCTTCCATAAACCTTGACCACTGACTGAAGTCTGTAGTGGCTGAATATAAGGTATCCAGCAGGTCATCCGGGGGCATCAGATCATTCATCACTGAACATCATGATTGAGACTGTACTGAGATGTGGAAATTTTTCCAGCATTTTCTTGTTCTCTGGGTTCCTCAACCATGCCGATATTTCACCCAGTGGGTGCGAAGATCCATATAAAGAAAAATCAGGAATAGAAAAAACAGTAGATAGAGAATATTTTGAGAAGCGTAAAAAATAATACCCCCCCCCACTAACCAGACCTTTGACAGGTATTCAAACCCTTGCCGCTTAATAAAATAGTAGAGCAACAGTGCAATTGGGACAAAAAGCAGTAAAGAAAAGCTCATCAGTCATATCCTTGATATAGAAATTATTAAAAATAATGTTTTATTAGCAACCTATTAAACTCGAACACAAACCCAACCAATCTCAACTCTCTTATCCATCATCATTGGTGCCTCCACGAGTCCACTCAAAGAGTTCCTCATCAGATTAACCACACAAATAAGGTATCATATGTCCTCTGGGGAGATATCCACCAAATGGGGGAGGTAGTGTGAAACATTTTGTTACAAAGCGAAATCAGCTCTGACCGCAAAACAAGTTGGTGTATTTTATTAACTTATGTCAATTATGTTACATCTAAGATGCCCATCTAGCGATTTAGACACCTCGCTCAATCCAAACAATCAAGCAAGCGAAGACATCAGCTCTTTTGTAACAACATCTCCTGAAGCCCATTCTGAAGCAGGGTCGCATGCATTAACTGGAACTCCGGCATCAACTCCAGCACTTCCCGCTGACTATAACCAGGAGAGCTCTTCTCTTCTGCTTGACAACCCTTAAAGAGGATATGAGCGTCATCTTGGACCGTGCAGAACATCGGCTCTCTCGATATCCTAGCGTGAGTACTATTCACCAGGTAGACCAGTCCACCCCTGCGTATTGAATCTGACAACTTGCGCGACAGTTCCGTAACCTCAGGAGGACTCAGGTACTGCACCAGATCCCATGCCAATGCACAGTCTGCACTGGTGAGCCCTGAAAACAGTGGTGGCAAGCTGATTTCGGTAGATTCTTGCTCAGTTTCAGCATTCTGTTGCTGACGCATTTCATTGAGAAGATGGGTAAAATCGGGATAGTGCAGACGCATATTATATTGGGTCAGGAACTCAATATTCTGTTCAATCACCCGCGCCAGGTCAATAACATCGACCCGTTGCTCTCTGGAGAAACTCTCCACCAGACGTTTGAAAATGACCGTATGGGAGGGTCTATTCTCAACCACAGATGCCCCTACCGTCTGCCCCCGATACGGCTTGCCGCTACCTTGCTGTCTTAAACGAACCATCTGCTGCGACTGACTCCATCAACACCTGCTTGAGGTGTAGTGGTACTACTTTTTCTTAGGTTCAGCCGCTGGCACACTCTTCTGTGATACTAATCGACCTGCGCCCCCCTTGTCATCATTCATATCCATCTCGATATGTCCTCTGAAGCGGCATCCATCCTTGAGCACGATGCGATTCGCCTTGATATTCCCTGTCATTCGCCCGGATTCATGGATCATCACCAGTTCAGAGCTGTCCATATCACCATCAACCCGCCCCTCGACATGGACTGTTTTTGCCTCAATAGTGGCATTGACTGTACCCTCTTTACCCACATTGAGCATATTGTCTTTGATGTGGATAGAACCCTCTACAGTACCTTGCACCAGCAGATCTTCAGATGCAGAGATCTCACCTTTAATCACTACTGTAGAGCCGATATAGGCCTGCTCACCTGACTTTCCAGTAAAACCGCTCTTATCCACTGCTTTGCTCTCTTGCATCTCTTTTACAACCTCCAGATCCTGTTCTCTATCATTTTTACCCCACATAACACTGTCTCCAACTACACGTTGTTTCCAATAAGTGAACGGTCAATGATACTACTACAATGGTTAGAATAGTCACATAAAAAAAGCCCCAACCAAAAGGCCGGGGCTTCGATCAACAGCAAACTGAATCGCTGTTATCACCTAAAGGCGTTGCTTCGCCTCAGGTCATCTTCAGGTGAGACGGACAGTGATTACATCATATACCATAAAGAGATCACTAAAGCAAATCATATCTTTTTATGTATGATTATAATTTCTTATTTCTAGTTAGAAAATTATATATCAGGTTGACCGTCTCTGACCATATCTGTTCATCCAACGTTACTAAATCTGTTACTAAATTTCAGATGCAGCACCAGAAACGATGAAAGAGACAGCTCTCGCTACCACTTCATCAGATAAGCAGAGCAAGCACCACCCCAGACAGATGAGCAGAAACACCCCACTCATTATTATGACAACAGACTTACCTCAACCCACCTCCATAGGATATGTACAACCCAGCCTACCCATGACCCACTTTTCTATGATCATCGACAAACTCCCTAAGAGCAGAGTTAATCCGAGTTTGATAGCCAGCACCCTGCCCCTTAAACCACTCAATCAAATCCATATCTAAACGCAGGGTTACCTGCTTCTTGACTGGCCGAAAAAATCGCCCCTGCTCTGCCAGACTGAAATCTTTGATCTCTGGAATATCGCTAGTATCAATTTTCTCATCAGGAGTATCTGATAGCCGCTTAAGCTCTTCTGACATTTCATCGCTGATCTTCATAGTTACGTCTCTCAAATGATGTCGCCTTTCGTGCTGAGATAATTCTGATCACCTCATCTCCATCTGCTTCATAGTGTGCATGAGCAACCAGCAGAACCACCACACCACCGATCATCCCTATCGTCTGCCAGCGCTCTTCCCCATCTTCATAGCGATCTTGGATGCTCAGATGATGCGGATCATCAAACACATGCTGTGCAGTCTCAAAGCTGACACCATGCTTCACCCTGTTCTGCCGATTTTTTTGCTCCGCCCAATCTATCTGCATCACATGATTGTAGTTACACATATGTAATTACACAAGCAAAACTTGAGACCACCCGTACCACGGAACGATGAAAGATAAATCTCTCGCTACCACTTCATCAGTTAAGCAGAGCAAGCACCACCCCTGGTAGATAAACAGAAACACCCTACTTATTAATATGACAGCAGACTTACCTCAGCCACATCTTCATAGACACCTACAGCAGTAAGACTAGGCAGTCACAACTGGTTTTCTCGCCATCACCTCCAGCCTCCCCCTATTCAATATTAAAGAATCCTCTTCATACAACTGAAGCAAATACCCACACCAAAAAATAATTTTAAATTAATTAAAATGAAAATCGGTTTTATAAATATTTTCCGTATAATAATGGGAATAGCAATTAATCAATTTTGAATACTAGCGACACACAACTTTAGGACCCTGTAAGATGAAAAAATCAATCACCAAATCAAAATCACCCATCAACCAAAAGCAACTGGAAGATCGACTGAAGCTTCCACCCAATGTTATCCGACACTTGAAAGATGAAAATATCTTGAAGTGGAATAAAATTGGGAGACAACACTTTTTTGAGGAAGAGTCGATCATACAGTTCAAACAAACATTCGACAGAGATGAATACCTTACCGTTGGTGAATGCAAGGAGAAACTAGATAGATGGGAGTTCTACTCAGACAAACTCTACAGGAACTTTTATAACAACAAACTAGACATCTATATCACTGTAACCAAGCTGATTAATGGCACCAGGAGCATCCCAACCAATCACAGATTAAAAACTGTACGGTTTGGTGTAACTGAATACATTTCCAGAGATTCATTTGCCAAAACTCTTAACTGGTTAAGGAATGAAGACCATAAGGTCAACCCCAAACAGAAGACCTTTTTACCCACCAACCTAAATCAATCAAAGACAACCAGAGGACCAAGACGATCACGGTGCAAACGAATGATCAACATCAAACTCACTCGTTCCGCAGCATAGAAGAGGGAGACGGAGGGAAGACTTCTACAGAAAGAGCCCACCACCCAACCAGACCAGATCTGACCAGTTGACCGCAAAACATGAAAGCAAGCGATGAATAGCTGCTGTACAGCACCTTAAAATACCTATTTTATTAGGTTTTTATACCAAACAGGCATTTATTGCCGTTTATCAAAAAGCCCTCGCGAAGAACATAATTTTCTCCTATCATCTATTACACTTTAATAGGTTATGGAGAAAATCATGTGTGGCAGACCAAAAAATACAAAAAGGAATTCAAAACCCATCTTAGAGAGGGAATACAAGATACTTAAAGCTTATGTGAATGGACTGGATGGATTTGAGACCACCAAGGTGAAGTGGCTCCGAACATTGGAGCTACTGTACATGAGCGGCATGAGGGTATCTGAAGTGCTCGGCCTGAAGATCAAAGATATTAAAGACGGCACGGATAAGAAAGAAATTTCTGTTTTCATTAAAAAGCAAAACCTCATCCGGCACATCCCTCTTAGCGATAAGTCAGCAAAGATATTAAAGCAGCTCATATCTAATGAGGCTGATGATGATGGATACCTCATCCATAGAAGGAACTGCGTAAGAAGTCGCCTCAACACGAATGGCTTCACCAAAGAGTTCAATGACCTGATACAGATGGTACTGGGAAAGAACTACTCATCCCACTCTTTCAGAAAGGGCATCATCACCGAGATGGGTATATCCGGCACCAACCCAAAATTGATCCAGCACTTCATTGCTCATAAGAATATCTCTACAACTCTCAACTACATTACTCCATCTTCTGATGACATTAGAAACAGCTTACTAAGATAACCCTCTCCCCCCACCCCACTCAACAATTGATTAGACGCATCAACAGGCAATCATTCTTATCTATTATTCTTCAAATAAAACAAGGAAATCAAATTATTTTTGTATAATAAGGGTTAGATATTAAAAATATATATCAAAATTAAATCAAGCAATTTCAAAGAGGAATAATCATGAAGGAAACAGAGGAGATGTACTTTAACGTTCTATTCAAAGAATACAAAACATTAAGACTGAACAAATCACAAATGGCTGAAGTATGTAACCAGAGTGAATCTACTTTAGATCGAGTCAGAAGGGAGGGTATGGGATGTGAGTTCTGTAAAGACAGTGGGATGATTTACTACCCGTTAGATAAGGTGGTGACTCACCTAACGAAAACAATAGTTACTGCGTAGAGAGGTGAGAATGTATGAAATTAACTAAATCAAAGAAATTCAATGGAGTTTATCATTATGTAATGAAAAATGGCGATGTATCGTATTATATCATGTACCGAGACTCCAATGGAAAACAGTATAAACAAAAAATCGGTATAAAATCAGGAGGGATCACGGAGAATTATTGTAATCAAATCAGAAATGATGCTGTCAGTAAACTCAAGCTGGGTGAGCTACCACCAAGCACCATTCTTAGAAGAAAACATAAAACGATAACCTTGAACAGTGTGGCTGATCATTATTTTGAACATCATAATACAAAATCTAAAAACAAACAGTTAAGCAAGTACAACTTACACATCAGAGATGTTATCGGAAGCAAGGATGTAGATTTGATCGAGATAAAGGATATGAACAACCTACAAAACTCATTGATTGATAAAAAACTATCTCCTTCAACGGTCAACTGCTACATAGATATTGTTTCCGCTGCTTGTAACTACGGATTGAGTAAGAGTCTTTACAAAGGTAAGAACCCAACAAAATTTATCAAGAAATTGAGAGTTGATAATAAAAGAGAAAGATTTTTATCAACCGCTGAGATAGGGGATCTCCTCGAATCAGTCGAATCGAACCCTACACTGTATCTATTTACAAAATTAGCTCTATCAACTGGTGCTCGCTTACAAACCATACTCAACATCAAAAAGAGAGATGTCAACTTGGCTAACAGGATCATCACCCTGAAGGATTTCAAAAATGAATCGACTTACAACGGATACATTACAGACAATGATTTGATGGAAGCTCTTAAACTCAGAATGAGTCTTATTGAAAATAGTGACTATCTGGTATGGGAAGACGGAATAAAGAGAATTGATAAATATGTCAGTAGAAAGATGAGTGATATATTCTATGATCTCTTCAACTACGATTTAGATGAGACGGACAAGGATTATAGAAAACAGAAGGTTGTAATCCATACCCTCCGTCATACGATGCTATCACACCTCGCGCTGAACGGAGCCTCTCCCTTTAAGATCAAACAACTATCAAACCATAAATCTCTTGCTATGGTTGAAAGGTATGTGAAGCTGAATCCACAGAGTGGTAAGGATAATGTTGAAGCTCTATACAAACATTAATCATATAAGAACTACAATTTGATGTGGTAACTATCCAGCCTTGGATTACCACATCGTTGTAGATGCATATCCTGCCAGAGTATAATAGAAAAATCATCTCTATAATTCATCATTTAATTATAGGGATAATGAACGATCAATAGCGAATTGATTATTTCGTCTTAGCAGTATCATTTTGCCCCTACTGGGGTAAATTCAAGTGGGACTTCCTGTCATTCGATAGTCTCTCTATAAACGATAGAACCCTATCAACCTCACTTCCGACAGATTCTAACCAGTGGATCTTACCCTCCGCATTGAGATCCATCCTGACAATCTCGAACATCATCTTCTCTCTATCATCACAGAAATCCCTTAAAGATTTGGACTTCTGCAGCAACTCATCAAACAGTTGGTACTCCCCCATCACGCACCGCCCCTGATGATTTTCTTCTGATCCTCATCCTTCACCATATCAGAGACGACACCCTTCAAAACATCAATCTTATCTCTATCTGATCTGGAGCCACCATCACTGTTGACCTCAAATCTTTCAATAAACCCCAGAATGATAGCCAACACATTCCTTAACTTATCCTTCTTCGGTTTTGACGGCACCCTAGACTCCCTCACCCTCTTCACACTACGATTCAAATCACGCACCTTCATACTCTTCCTCCCCTGTAAAAACACTCTCTTCCTCCAATTGATATTTTAGTTTTAAGTATTCACCTTCCCCCAAATAATCAATCAACGGACGTTTGAAAAATAACTCAAAGTCCTCTCTCTCAACTTCATAGTAATCAACAAAAAACTGCAAACCATTGTTCTTGTGAAAAAACATATCAACCACGATAGATGCAATGATCTTGTCAATACAACCATCAAAATGGTCCGAGTCTTTAATTGAGCAGAGAACCTTTTGATGAATATCATTCGCCACCATTCCTTCAAACCCTTTACCCATACCTAACCCTCCTTTATTATTTTTATTTTATTTATATCGACTCTATGTATTATTTGATTTTATACATAGAGTGACACAGAGGGGCCTAACTTCCGCTTTAATCCGTTTTCATTCTCCCCCATACCATCATCATTGGGGATACATTGATTAAACGGTCACATGCGGTGTATGAGACGTATATCGACTATAAAACAAGACCTCTACGCCTCAACTCATCATTAGATAATAGACAGGACTTTTCAAATGGCTTCGAATATCCATCATTCTTCCATACCCTAAACTTAAGTTTGCCATTGTTAGCCCAATCAATAAACTCATGCAATGATTTAGGTGAATCAATATCACGCTCGACACCGTTCATATCGACTAACCTATATTCACTATCAATATAAAATGGCATGTTACTGCCTGCAACATTGAACACAAGGATAGGTATCTTTTCATCAGAGTATTCACTCAAGTCATACTCTGACTTCAGACTATCAATTATAGAATCTATTTCAATTTGTTCTTCTGATGGTTTTAACTTCTCCATATCATTATCATAAACCGCTCTCAAAAACCCCTCTTCATTATAAACTCTCTCCCCTTTATCTTTTTTTCGCTGGAGCTTTTTCTTTGCACCCTCCATTACTTCCGCGTCGATTGATTTTTTCGTCTTAGCTTTACCCTTTGCAGATCCATAATTTGCTTTTTGGTTGATCTTGAATATGTATTTCTTCTTCTTAACGCCTCCCACTTTATAACTTACTTTTACATCGGTTACATCATTGATCTGCTCAACAATCTCGTCAACCTCTCCGTCTTGATTAATCCTACCAACCAGAATCTCCAACTCATTTTTGGTTAGGTTCTTGTTTTTAACTTTAGAATAATCTTTCAGCACCAGATATAAAGGTTTAGATTTACGACCACTGAGTTTTAACAGGTTATTCAAATCCACCTTCATAAAGAACTTCTCAACACCGATCAACTCTTTGACAAACTCTTTTGTAAAGTCGATTGTCAGTACCGTTGAGTCCCAACCATGAGAATTGATAACTTTAATTCTGTCAACATCCCTCCCTTTATCTTTCACCAGAAAATTCACATTGATTGATAACTCTGCAAGCTTATCTACTAACTCCCTTACCCCATCATATTTATATCCATCAACTACACCGTACTGTTGAAATTGATTTAGTTCTATTTCAACAGAATCATATTGTACCGATTGATTTAAATAGTACCTCTTCCCATCCTTCACTAGCAGGTTTGATGTCTCTTCCAACAACGTCTCTGTATACAGATAGAGAAGGAAATAGAAATAATCATACTCCTTCTCTTTCAGGGTGACGACTTCACCTTCAGCATTCGTAAAATAGCTTTGGGTGATCATTGATGGTATGTTTAAAATTGGTTTTTTCATTATTACTCTCCTTGTTTTTGTAATCCACAAAATATGATTATTTTTCCATCATATATGACTATTTATTTTACAAAAACAATTCAAAAAATAACAAATTTTTAAAATTTACACCAAATTATTTGACGTTTTTTGAAAATTCCATTTTCTCACCTTTAGAATATAGCATTCCCCAGAGGGAGTTTTGACAAATATATCAAACATCAAAAAGAAATATCAATCAGAGCAGATGACAACTACTTCGTAGCATCTGAACAGCAGAGGTTACAAACCTCAGATACCTTATGGTACTTATTTTACAATCAATAATTATTTTTAAAAAAATATTTTAAAATAGAGATAAAGGATGGGAATCTATAAGCAAAAACTTATCAGAAGCTATCACACATCAATGATATTACTTCATTAAAACAGGGATCCTCAATGACCTGTTATGCTCTTTAACAATTAATACAATGCTGGAGGTCTCGTTCTCCAATGATCTCTTCAAGAGACCGGAAGACCTTATCAGAGTCATCTTCCACATCAAAGAACAACTCATCTGTCTCGCTATGGAAGCTGCATTCATTTTTCAATAATTGCATTATCAATTCACCTATCTCTTTTAGACTGAACCCCATCTTCTTCATACCCTCTAGACTATTGGTGTAGAACAAGAACACATTGTATTTATTGACCACCTCTACCAGTAATTTAGAATTAGTCTCAGTAGTAAAGGTGATGCTACCCTCATCTATAAAGAAGGGAGAGTACCTATCAACCAATAGATCAACAGTCTTATCAACTCTCCCCTTATCTATTGGTAGTGTTTCGTAAATCAGAATCATCAATCACATCTCCTTTCTTTATAAATGGATTCCATAATCATAATCCACATAAAAAATAGCACTATTATTAATGAAAGGTATGATACTAGACCGGATAGTTCAACCTCTTTATTCCACAGCTTTTAGAACATATTCACACCTACCAATTTATCAACTGAAATCTCCTTATTTTATTGGTAAAAAAATCCGGTTATCGACCGTTTCCAATAAATCATACCTATAGTGAAAATCCATCATAAATAACCTCAATACATACAATGTTATTAGGGGGTTTATAATGAAGAAACACAAAAAGGTAACCTATACACTCAACAGGGACATCATCAATATGATAGATAGAGGGAGCTTTATTGAAACCATCCCAAAGAGCACGTACTTATCTCTCTGCATCCAGTGCGGTTATGAGATGATGCTTGAAGATTACAATGATAATGACAAGAAGCCATTGGTTGGAATAGCCAGAAAAAGGAAAGACACCATTCCGAAGACTTTCACACTACCGATTGATGTTGTGGATACTCTGAGTTGGTTCAGTCATAAGCTAGATGTAAAAAAGTCCCATTTGGTCAGGTGCTGCATCTTGGACTTTGAGAGAAAGGAATCAGAGAAGTTATCCCAGCAGATAGAGGAGTTGATGAGGGAGTCCGCTAAGATCAAATAATCAATACCAGCTAAGGGGTACAGTGCGTTAATCGGCAGTAGAGCGGCTCTTAGCGGCAGTATCGTGACCCCCATCACCTGTGTAAGGGGGTCAGTCCGTTAATCGATTACAATACGCTCTGTGTGGGCTTGAGCAGCATCGTTCCTATACAGCAAACCAGAGCCGACACTACCATTCCTCCAATTGATTCTTTCGTCTTATCCTTTACCCCAACACCAACCTAAGGGGTTCAGTGCAATCTACAGTTATAGAAAGCTCTATGCGAATTTGAGCGAATCCGTGTTGAGATTCCAGCGATTATCTCTCTATTTGCACCCAATCTTACATTCATCCGACATGGATTTGCTACGTTTAGAGTACATCACTTTATGGAGAGAGATCATGCTGACACAATTAGTAAAAATTGTCTCTATTTCCGCTTTGGTTGCACACAATGCAGTGGCTTATCCAGTTTTCACTGATAGCGGTACGAACAATGAAACAATGAGGCTCCTTAATCAATTTCTCGATATTTATAACAATACATACAATAATAACAATCAGCAACAATATAAATCATACTCAGACCCATACACCTACCCACAACACGCTTTTCCAGATCACAGTGAATATGATGCAGACACAGAAGCATTTATCAACCGCTATAGAGGACAACGTGGACAGGTATATTTAAAAAACTTTTAGCAAAGTCAGATTCCCTATCAGATGACAACGCACTTTTAACTCTTCACTCACAGCCACTGATACAACAATAAAACCCAAGCTGATAAGCCACAAACTACCTTAGATTAGCGTACTTAGAGAACAACAACAGTACGACTACCCGTTAATTTAAAACTATCAATCGATAATTCACTCAGGCAGTGACAACCTTCATCTGATCAGGACTATGATTAATCACACAAACTAGCTGACACCCACTCTAATAACATCTTCTTCCAATCTCCAATCTCCAATCTCCAATCTCCAATCTCCAATC
>Ga0209249_1001453_pt1 | contig 22632 bp, 20 predicted proteins | sample SaaInlV_200m_DNA_4_FD_184653 | JGI IMG/M metagenome (GOLD analysis project Ga0209249, IMG submission 184653) | Marine microbial communities from expanding oxygen minimum zones in the Saanich Inlet - SI037_S3LV_200m_DNA (SPAdes) (version 2) | ecosystem: Environmental > Aquatic > Marine >...
ATCCCATGGGATAACTGCCGCCAGTTTTACCCATCTGTTTGCCTTGTCCAACTCCTGCTCAAAAGGGTGTTTGAACAGTTCCAATGACAATTGATTTTGTGAAGTGTAGTTTATCATAGATGCAAATGTTTTGAGTATAATTTACTCAATTCCTTGCATTTTAATGCATATTATTTAACTGAGATATCAACATATCTTGTTGATATAATGGACTTTAAATTGAGAAATGCTGAAAACCAGCAGAACCGAAGTAAATAAATTCTAATTTTTTTTAAAGGGGAGTGTCCGTTAATTGATGGAGGTTCCTTTTTTTAGGCTAAAATCAGGGAAGACAAACTCAAATTTTAATGTTCAAAATAGTTTTGAAAACTGAAAATTGCGATGATTTATAAGTGAGATTTATTATTTATTTTGAAATCCGATCTTCAGGACTAAATTTAATTAACCCCAAAAATATCGACAACAAAATAGAGGATCGAAAATATAACAATGACAAGCAAGCCAACCAAAAATAGAACCATAGACTTGCGGATTTGTCTATTTCTTTGCAATAATTTAAACAGTTTAGAAATTTTCTGAATTTTATCAAGAACCTTTTCTAGAGCTACATTATCTTTAATTACATAATCGTAAGCACCAAATTTTATACTATTTACAGCTACTTCCATACTTTCGTTTCCTGTTAAGAAAATAAACTCCGTTTTTGGACTTATCTTTTTAACTCTTCGCAATACATCAATTCCATTCATTTCTTCCAAAAAGTAATCCTGAATTACAACATCAGGAAATTCTCCATTTTTGAGTGCCTTTAAACACGCAGTCCCCGTATAAAACGACTTTACATTGGTGAAATCCTTTTTTTTAAGGAATGCAGTAACCAAATGATTATACATCTTATTATCTTCAACAACATAAATTAAGAAGTCTTTTTTGATAGCCATGGTTTTATTTTTACGGATGTATTTTCACGAAGCCTAAAATTAAAATATTTATTTATAATTGACAATATTTATGTGAATAATGTTTTTTGTTATTAATTAAAATGCTGTCAGACAAGCAAATGTATATTTGTCTCTATTTTATAATGTCGGTAATCAATCAACTAATTCTTTAATTTCTTTTGATTTTTGGTTTTCAAATTTTTTAAATCAAGTGAAATTTATTAATATATTGAATTTCTGGAGTGTACTGGCCATTCTTTTAAATCGGATTTATTTTAGAAATATTTTAGAACGGCAAAAATATTTTTATAAATGTTTGTAAAATGTAGCACAAAACCGGGTATCGATCCAATAAATAATGGTTTTTACTTTATACAATTATTTTCGATTTTGTCGGGTTTTTTAATTATAAAGGGTCAATAAAATCTTTGTTTTTTAGAGAATTTGTGTTTGTTGCAATAAAAGTAGTTTTGTTATTTTTGCTAAAATTTAAATAATGTCAATTAAAGATTTAAATACATTTATAGACCTACTCGAAAAACATGGTGAACTAATTCGTGTAAAATCGTTTGTAAGTCCAGATTTGGAAATTACCGAAATTACCGATCGGATTTCAAAACAAAAAGACGGAGGTAAAGCAATTCTATTTGAAAACACCGGAACAGGATTCCCACTTTTAATAAACGCTTTGGGTTCAGAAAAAAGAGTTTCGCTCGCTTTTGGGCGTAATTCAGTTTTCGATTTGGAAAAGGAAATTGAAGGATTATTTGTTGATTTGATGCGACCAAAAGACAATTTGTGGGACAAACTAAAACTGTTGCCAAAATTAAAAGATGTTGCACAATGGATGCCTAAAAAGGTAAAACGGAAAGGGGTTTGTCAGGAAATAATTATTGAAAACCCCGACTTAAATACACTTCCTATTTTAAAATGCTGGCCCGCCGATGGTGGTAAATTTGTTACACTTCCTGGAGTTCACACTGTCGATCCCGAAACAAACACACCAAATCTGGGAATGTACCGGATGCAAATTTTCGAAAAAAACATGACAGGAATGCACTGGCATAAACATAAAACGGGTGCGAATCATTTTGAAAAATATAAAAAGCTGGGAATGAAAATGCCTGTTTCGGTTGCGCTGGGTGGTGATTTGGTTTACACTTATGCAGCAACCGCACCCATGCCGGAAAATTTCGACGAGTATTTGTTGGCAGGTTTTCTGCGTAAAAAACCGGTGAAATTGGTGAAATGTTTATCTAATGATTTGTATGTTCCCGAGGATTCAGATTTTGTAATCGAAGGATTTGTGGATCCGGCGGAAGAATTGATTTGGGAAGGTCCGTTTGGCGACCACACCGGGTTTTATTCGCTTGCCGATTGGTACCCCAAATTTCATGTAACATGTATTACACATAAAAAAAATGCAGTTTATCCGGCAACAATTGTTGGGATTCCGCCAATGGAAGATGCGTATATTGGATTAGCTACCGAACGTATTTTTTTAACGCCAATCAGAATGTCGATGGTGCCCGAACTTAAAAATATGATTTTACCGGTGGCAGGTGTTGCACATAATTTTACGGTTGCAAATATCGAAAAAAGTTACCCCGGACAAGCTGTAAAAGTGATGAACTCTCTCTGGGGAGCCGGGCAAATGATGTTCAATAAAGTTTTGGTAGTTGTTGATGCTGAAGTGGATATCGACAATACTACAGAATTAATAAAATCATTTACAGAAAATTTTAATCCGGTTTATAGCCTTCATTTCTCAAAAGGTCCGCTTGATGTTCTCGACCACTCTTCCAGCAAATTTGCTTTTGGATCAAAATTGGGAATCGACTTAACGAAACCTTTTCCTGAAGAAATAAATTCAGAAGCGATTAAGGATTCGGAAGTTATTTTCGACGAAAAATCGTTGTCTGAAATTCCGGAATTAACCGGATTTCTAAATTTGAGTGAAACATTAAATTTACCCATCATTTTGCTGAATGTTGAAAAAAAATCGGGATTTGAAAAAGCGGAACTTGAAAAGCAGCTTCAAAATGTATCAGGGATTTCGAATTTTAAAATAATATTATTTTTTAATGATGGTGCAGATTTAAACGATTCGTTCACATTAATCTGGTTGCTTGGCGGTAACCTAGAGCCAAGTCGCGATATTTCAGTTTTGAAAGTTGAAAACGATGCTCAAATTGTTTTAGTCGATGCAACTTTTAAAACTGGCGAACACGACAACTTTAAACGCGACTGGCCAAATATTGTAACTATGGAAGAAAAAACAATTACTGATATTAATAAAAAATGGACGGAACTTGGATTGGGCGATTTTATCGAAAGTCCATCTTTAAAATTTAAATCTCTTGTAAAAGGTGAGGGTGCAGTGAGGGAGTAAAGTCCTTGATTTAGTTGTTGCCATTGGTTTTGTCATTTCGAACATAGTGAGAAATCTGCCCAACTTGGCGAGAGATTCCTCAGTCATTCTTCCTGTCAATGATGGATTTATGTAAAATATTGTTTCGTAATGAATTGCCAAATCTCAAAAATACAAATGACAAATAAATACCAAATCTCAAAAAGTTAAATTTTCAAAACGAATTCATTCCAAGGAATTTGGGATTTTATTAAATTGGGATTTATTTGAAATTTGATAATTATTTTTTGGGATTTCTGTCATTATCTCATTATGCCTAATAAAATTAGGTGAACTCTCGAAATGACAATTGGCTACACATAAACTAACTCCAAAATCTTCTCCAGCCATTTTGCATCTACTTCCGAAAATGATGCTCGTTCAGAACTGTCAACATCTAAAACCCCAATTATTTCTCCACTTTTATTTTTGAATGGAACAACAATCTCAGAATTCGATCTCGAATCGCAAGCGATGTGATTTGGAAAACTATGTACGTCTTCAACAACAAATGTTTTTTTCTGATTAAAAGCTGCCCAGCAAACTCCTTTATCTTTCTCCAAAATCTGGCAGGCAACCGGTCCCTGGTACATGTTGACAGTCATTTCGCCATCTTCAATCAAATAAAAACCGGTCCAGAAAAAATAGTCCAATTTATGATGAAGGACCGCAATGATGGTTGCCATGCGAGCAGTTGAATTATTACTTTTTAAAACCAAGTCACTCAATTGTTTGTAAATTCTTGAGTATCTACCTTCCTTTTTATTTTCTTCCATCAAAAATTAATTTTCTTAATTCTAAAATGCGAATAAACAAAAAATGATTAGTTTTAAGTCAAAAAAAAATTAAAATTATGGAACGTATCGTTACTGACCCAAACGAAAAACAGTGGGGAATGTTTACTCATTTAAGCGCCCTGGCAACTTTAGTTGGTATCCCTTTTGGAAATATAATTGGTCCATTAATTATTTATCTTATAAAAAAAGATGAATTTGAATTTGTTGACGATCAAGGGAAAGAGGTGTTAAACTTCCAAATTACCTGGTCGCTTATTTTTATTGTTTCGGCAATTTTAATTATTGTAGGAATTGGTGTTTTAATGTTGATTGGTTTTGGAATTGCCTGGCTTGTTTTAGTAATTGTAGGAACAGTGGCGGCAAATAATGGGCAATATTACAGGTATCCATTTACTTATCGGTTTTTGAAATGAAAATTTCTTAAATCAACTTTTATATTTCGGATTTCGATTTCTTTTTCCCTATTTTTGCACCCTCAAATAATGTAATAGATGGCACAAAAACCTTCAATTCCAAAAGGAACCCGAGACTTTTCTCCCACTGAAATGGTGAGAAGAAATTATATATTCGATGCTATAAAAAGAGTTTTTCGTTTGTACGGGTTTCAACCTATCGAAACACCTGCAATGGAAAACCTTTCAACTTTAACAGGGAAATACGGTGAAGAGGGTGATAAGTTGCTTTTTAAAATCCTTAATTCCGGTGATTTTATTTCGAAGGTTTCGGATGAACTTTTAAATGAGAGAAATTCAAATAAACTGACAACAAAAATATCTGAAAAGGGATTGCGTTACGACCTGACTGTACCATTTGCACGATACGTTGTACAAAACCAAAACGATATTACATTTCCTTTTAAACGTTATCAGATTCAACCAGTTTGGCGTGCCGATCGGCCACAAAAAGGGCGTTATCGAGAATTTTACCAATGTGATGTAGATGTAATTGGAAGCAACAGTTTACTAAACGAAACAGAACTTGTACAAATTATCGACGATGTTTTTACTAGTCTGAATATTAAAACTGTCGTTAAAATAAATAACCGAAAAATTCTTGCCGGAATTGCCGAAGTAATTGGCGAAAATGATCGAATTATTGATATTACTGTGGCCATCGACAAACTCGATAAAATTGGTTTGGCGAAGGTAAATGTAGAGCTTTCGGAAAAAGGTGTTTCTGATGAAGCCATTTTAAAACTTCAGCCAATTTTAGCTTTGGAAGGAAACTGTGACGATAAAATTGCTCAATTGGAAGTTGTTTTAAACACTTCAGAAGTTGGAATGAAAGGTGTAAACGAAATCAAATTGTTATTTGCTTATTTAAATAATCTGAGTTTGAAAACCGACGTTGAATTGGATTTAACTTTGGCTCGCGGATTAAATTATTACACTGGTGCAATTTTCGAGGTGAAAGCAAAAGATTTTGATATTGGAAGTATTTGCGGAGGTGGCCGATACGACGACTTGACAGGAATTTTTGGGCTTCCCAATGTTTCTGGAGTTGGCGTTTCGTTTGGTGCTGAGCGAATTTACGATATTCTTTCTCAACAAGACCTTTTTCCATCAGATTCATTAGAAACAACAAAAGTAATGTTTGTAAATTTTGGCGAAAAAGAAGAAGTTTATTGTTTGCCAGTGTTGACCGATTTGCGAAAAAACGGAATAAATACAGAAATTTATCCTGAAAATGCAAAAATGAAAAAGCAGATGAACTATGCCAATAAAAAGCAAATTCCATTTGTTGTGTTGGCTGGTGAGTCCGAAATGAGTAAAAATAGGTTCACTCTGAAAAATATGACAAGTGGCGATCAAAAAAGTGTAACTGCCAAAGAACTGATAAATATCCTTTCTTAAGCATCTTTCTTGTGCGAAATTGCCATAAAATTGAGGCAATGTTTTTATCAATTACAAATCGTCCGTTAAAAAATCTCGGAGGAGACGTTCGATTTCCGTGATTTTATATTTTGTTTTGTTTATCCTTCGACTTTGCGATATGTGACGGTTGTAGTGAGCGTTGTCGAATAATATTTTCTATTGTGAACTATGTGCCTAATGTGGTTTAAGAAAATAAATACCACATAGACACAATAGAACACATTAGTTTTCCACACATTTAATAATTATTATGAAATCACAGATATTCGAAATTAGCCCCGACAACCTAACATTTGAAATTATTCAGGATATTCTTGAAAATGAAGTAAAACTCCGGCTTTCAGAAAAATCAGAAAGATTAATTCTGAAAAGCAAACAATTCCTTGATGAGAAACTGGCTGAATCTAAAAAACCACTTTATGGGATAAATACCGGTTTTGGGGCTTTATGCGACATCGAAATTTCGAAAAACGATTTAAGTAAATTACAGGAAAACCTGGTGATTTCTCACGCTTGTAATGTTGGTCCGGAAGTTCCGTCCGATGTAGTAAAATTAATGTTATTGTTAAAAATCCATGCTTTGTCGAAAGGTAACTCAGCAGTTCAATTAATTACTGTTCAGCGAATTATCGATTTGTTCAATAATAATATCCTACCTGTTGTTTGCGAACAGGGAAGCCTTGGGGCCAGTGGCGATTTGGCACCTCTGGCGATGCTGTTTCTTCCGTTGTTGGGTTTAGGTGAAGTAAATTTTGAAGGAAAAAGAACCGAGGCGAAGGATGTGTTGAAAAGTTTTGGATGGGAAGCAGTTAAACTTGAAGCAAAAGAAGGATTGGCATTATTGAACGGTACGCAGTTTATGGGTGCTTTTGGGGTTTATACTTTACTTAAAACTTTTCGGATTATTGATCAATCGGATGTTATCGGTGCATTATCGCTCGATGCTTTTAACGGATTGATTGAACCATTTATGGAAAATATCCAGCGGATCAGGCCTCATAAAGGTCAAGCTGTTACGGCTGCAAACTTCAGGTTTATTCTTTCAGGAAGCGAAATTCTGGACGGAAAGAAAGAACATATCCAGGATCCTTATTCTTTTCGTTGTATCCCGCAAGTCCATGGTGCGGTAAAAGATGCCGTGAATTATGTAGCCGGTGTTTTTGAAATCGAAATCAATTCGGTTACCGACAATCCAACCGTTTTTCCCGATGAGGATCAAATTGTTTCGGGGGGTAATTTTCATGGCGAACCGCTTGCTTTGTCGTTAGATTTTCTTGCAATGGCGCTCAGCGAACTTGGAAGTATATCTGAACGCCGCACTTACAGGTTGATAGCCGGTGAACGTGGATTACCAGAATTTCTGGTAGCTAAACCAGGACTGAATTCTGGTTTTATGATTCCCCAATATGCGGCGGCTTCAATTGTTAGCCAAAGTAAACAGCTTTGTACTCCGGCATCAGTAGATTCTATTCCATCGTCGAACGAACAGGAAGATCATGTGAGCATGGGAGGAAACGCGGCAACTAAAGGTTTGAAGGTAGTATTGAATACTGAAAAAATTCTGGCAATTGAATTGTACAATGCTGCTCAGGCCATGGATTTTAGAAAGCCATTAAAAACTTCAGTTTTTTTAGAAGAATTTTTAAAGGAATATCGAAAAACAGTTGCATTTGTTAAGCACGATGTTTTAATGTACAAAGGGATAAACAAGACAGTGGAATTTTTAAATAATACAAAAATAAAAAGGCTGGCTATCAAATGATAACCAGCCCTTTTTGTCGATTTTTTAAACCGTCAACTGACGGAAATGTTTTGGCAGAATGGGTAAAATCCCGAACGGCAGCTTTTTTTAAATAGATTCCGTTTCTACAATTTTCGACAGAATCTCGGCATAAGGCAACAATAAGTATTTTTTATCGCCGAAATCGATTTCTGTACCGGCGAATTTCTTGTAAAGGACCTCATCGCCCGGAGCTATTTCTGCGTTCTCGATATTGCTGATTGCAATCACTTTTGCTACTTCTTGTTTCTCTTGTGCAGATTCAGGAATAATAATTCCTGTAGCAGTTTTCTGTTCTGAATTGTCTTCTGTCAATTCTAACAAAACATTTTGGTTAATAGGCTGTAATTCTTTCATTTTTACCATTCTTAAATTTATAGTTATAAACTAATTCGAAGTTAATAAATACTTATCGATATTCTCTATGAACATGTTTTTTGTGGCTTCTTTTGATCTGCCAATCCCTGACATCATCACTGGTTTACCATCTTTGGGAATGTAAAGAAACGCAGGAATTCCACTAATTCCAAATACACCGGCTAATTCTCGCTCTACCTGGGTGTCAATTTTATAAACTATGATTTTTCCTGCATATTCATTCGAAATTTCTTCTAAAATGGGCGCGGCAGTTTTACATGGTCCACACCAGTCGGCATAAAAATCAATCATTGCAGGTTTGTCACCTTTAAACTTCCATTCTTGTGGTGACGCATTGTAATCCCAAACCTCTTTTAAAAAAACTTCTTTTGTCAACTTAACCGAACCACCTTTAACATTATCGTTTTCTGAAACCGGTTCAGTTGGGGTTTCAATAGTTGTTTCATTTGTGTTGCTGTTTTCTTTAGCCTGGCTCGAATTACAGCTTTGCAACGTAAATACTGCAATTGCCAGGATGAATACTAATTTTTTCATTTTGTTTTATTTTATTTTTGTTCTTTTTAATTGTGTGGAAATTTAAAATCGAATTTGAGCATCGTTTCTAAATTTTTGTCTTTAGTTATTAATTTATTCCCAATAGTGAATTAATTCTTGTTTTGTCAAATCCTACAATAAATTGCCCGTTAATATCGGTTTGTGGGACACCCTGTTGCCCGCTCCTTCGTACCATTTCTTCGGCTGCATTCTGATCTGCTGCCACATTTATTTCGCGGTATTTAATACCATTTTCCTGAAGATGCCTTTTAATTGTTGTACACCAGGTACATGTTGGAGTAGTATAAACAGTAACATTTTTTTGCGGTGTTTTTTCAACTCCTTCTGAAACAATAAATGCTGCTTTTTCGAAAATAGCATTAAATTGCTCAGGTTTGTAACACCCTTTTACAATATTTTTTAATTCACCTTTTTCGAAATTCATTAAAGTGGGGACACTTGTAATTTTATATTCAGGGTGAATATCCCTTACTTCATTTACATCGGCATAACAAAGAACCGCATTTTTGGCCCTGGTTTGTGTTTTTGTGAAATTATCAACAGCGCAATCACTTTGAGAAGAACCCTTTTTGAATAACAGTAACCAAACATTTTCGTTTAATCCAAGTTCTTCTTTTAAGATATTTAATGATGCAATTCCTTTCATATTATAAAATTGTATATAAATATTTAGATATTTGAAGCCGTGCTTTACAATCAGCGTGCCATTTTAATTTTTAAAAATTTTGTCAGTTAGTGGCAGTAAAATTTGACAGTTTTTTTTTCGATTACGCAACCGTTTGTTTCATTATTTAATCTTGTATTTATAAAAATGTTAAAATTGAAAGTGATGAAGAAATATGTAGTTGGATTTTTGATTGGATTTTTATTTGTTTTTTCGGGTTGTGTAGATGAGGATGCATACTCTTTGTCAAAAATGTGGGTTGGATTTGGTATTATTCAGGAAATAAATGTCGAAGCGGCAGAATACATAATTATTATGGATAATGGTGATGTATTGAACCCGGTTATATCAGATTATTATCATCCCTGGTATTATTACAGTGATAATGATTCTCATTCTGTTTTTAAAAATGGTGATAGGATTTTAATTAATTATACCGTTTTGGGCGACGATAAAAACGATGCTGGTGAAATTGTTGAATTCTTTGTTAAAGTAAATTCGATCAAGAAAATTTTAATGAAGGGGATTTTGGATATTACTTCCGAAAATCAGGACAGTATTGGAAATGATCCTGTAATTGTACAAGATTATTGGATGACCGACAGTTTGTTGAATTTTAAAATTAGTTATTGGGGAAATAATAAAGTTCATTTTATCAATTTAGTGAAACAACCTGGTGAATTAACTCTTGCAAATCAACCAATTGAATTGGAATTGCGACACAACGAAAACGGAGATGAACAAAATATTCCTTTTGCTGCTTATGTTTCTTTTAAATTAAACGAACTTGAAATTGCCGGAATTGATTCTGTTCAGTTTGTAGTAAATTCGACCGACTACGATGGGAATAGTTACAGTTACGAGGGGACTTATTTTTATGGGCAATAGAATTAGTCAAATATTTTAAATGGTTTTTAAGGTGTCAGTTTTTGGCACCTTTTTTTGTACTATCTTTAAAAAGGATAATTGTCCAAATTCGTTTTACAAATAAATTCTGGATTGCGTCTAAACAAACATAAATATCATTTGCGGTGTCCTTTCAATTTATTTATTTTGAGAAAAAATTAATTCAAATTAAAATGAAAAAAATAGCTTTGGGATTTTTAGTTGCAATTATTGTTTTTAGTTGCGTAAAAAAAGAAACTGGTTCCACACTTGAAAATTATGTTCCTGAAACGCCAGAATTAACTTCCGACATAATGTCACCAGAAGTGCTTTGGTCGTTTGGCCGTATAGGAGGGGCTGAAGTTTCACCTGATGGAAAAACAGTTTTATACACTGTTTCGTATTATAATATTGAAGAAAATAAATCGTATCGTGATATTTATACCATTTCGGTTTCTGGGGGCAAAGCAAAAAATATTACAAATTCGGGGGCAAAAGAATTTAATGCTGTTTGGCGCCCCGATGGAAAGAAAATTGGATATCTTTCTTCTGTTTCGGGAAGTGTTCAGTTGTGGGAAATGGATGCAAATGGTCGCGGAGCAAAACAAATTTCTGAAATTGAAGGGGGAATTTCGGGGTTTAAATATTCACCCGACCAGTCGAAATTATTTTATTTGAAAAGCGTTAAACTTGACGAAAATGTTCAGGATTTATTTCCTGATTTGCCAAAAACAAATGCGCGCCTTGAAACCGATTTAATGTATCGCCACTGGGATACCTGGCACGATTACACCTACAACCATATTTTTGTAGCCGTTTATTCAAAAGGGAAAATAGGAGAGGGAAAAGATATTTTGGAGGGTGAAAAATTTGATTCGCCAATGAAACCTTTTGGTGGCACCGAACAAATTGCCTGGAGTCCTGATGGAAAAACTTTGGCTTACACTTGTAAGAAAAAAGTGGGTAAAGAATATTCTGTCTCAACTAACTCCGAAATTTATTTGTACAATATTGAAACAGGCAAAACCATCAATTTTACATCCGGAATGATGGGATATGATCAGAATCCGGTTTTTTCGCCCGATGGAAAAATGTTAGCCTGGGAAAGTATGGAACGCGATGGTTACGAAGCTGATAAAAATCGTTTGTTTATTGCAGATTTGGAAACCGGAGAAAAAGAGGATTTTACGATAGAATTCGATCAGAATGTGCATGGATTAAATTGGAGTGGCGATGGAAAATCGATATACTTTATTAGTAACCGGCATGCTACCGACGAAATTTACCGACTCGATTTAGCGGACGGTTCAATTGCCCGAATAACCAACGGAATACATAATTATCAATCGGTTGCTTTTGCTGGCGACAAAATGCTGGCACAGAAAGTTTCCATGTCACAACCTGCCGAATTGTATCTGGTTGATCAGCTTACCGGAAAAGATGAGGCTTTAACTGAAGTTAATAAAGGGATTCTCGACCAGCTTACATTTGGCAAAGTTGAAGAACGTTGGTTAGAAACAAGCGACGGGAAAAAGATGCACACCTGGGTAATTTATCCACCTCATTTCGATCCCAATAAAAAATATCCTACACTTTTATACAATCAGGGTGGACCACAAGGAACTGTTAGTCAGTTCTGGTCGTACCGCTGGAATTTCCAAATGATGGCTGCAAACGGTTATATTATTGTTGCACCAAATCGCCGTGGATTACCAGGTTTTGGACAGGAATGGAACGAGCAAATTTCGAAAGATTATGGGGGACAAAACATTACAGATTTGTTAACAGCTATCGACGAATTGGCAAAAGAACCTTTTGTTGATGAAACAAAACTAGGTGCAGTTGGCGCAAGTTATGGTGGTTTTTCAGTCATGTATCTTGCCGGGAATCATGAAAAAAGATTTAAAGCTTTTATAGCTCACGACGGAATTTTTAACTTCGAACACATGTACACTTCTACCGAAGAAATGTGGTTTGTTAACTTCGATTATGGTGGAGCATATTGGGATAAAACAAATGCTGCAGCACAGCGTTCTTACGAATTTTCGCCTCATAAATTTGTGCAAAATTGGGATACTCCAATATTAATTGTGCAGGGTGAAAAAGATTACCGCGTTCCTTCAGAACAAGGAATGGCAGCTTTTAATGCCGCAGTTTTGCAAGATGTCCCGGCAAAAATGCTTTATTTTCCCGAAGAAAATCATTGGGTTCTTCAGCCACAAAATGGAATTCTATGGCAACGTGTATTCTTTAACTGGTTGGATAAATACCTGAAATAAAAGAGTAAATGCAAAGATTCAAGTGTCCAATATAATAAATATATCATCTGTATTCTTTTATGAATATAGATGGTATATTTATGTATTTACAAGTAGAATCGTCAACAGAAAATCAGAAAAGGTAGTTAGAAGAAAATCTTTTTTTTACAATAAAAAAGTTGTTAACTTCTTTTATATAAGAACCAAAGGCTGTCAAAATAATCACTTACAGTTGAATTAAAGTCTGAAGATTCAATATAGATGCTCTTGTCGTCGTAAGCATAAAATGAACCGGCGGTCCAGTTGTGGCTTCCGATAATGACATGGTCATCATCAATAATGGTTATTTTTGAGTGGGTGACTTTTTCTTCAAAATCAAAAAGAACGTCGATACCATTTTCCATAAACTTTTTATAAGCCTCTTTGTTAATTATCCTCGACCCGTAAACTTCTCCTTCTGCATCTTTGTCCAGAATTACTTTTACATCAACTCCTCGTTTCTTCGCCTCAATTATGGCATCCATAATTTTATCGGTGGGGTATTTTTCGGCGTCTTTGTAAACCATAAAAAACATGATTATCCTGATTTTTGTTTTGGCAGTTTTGAGCGCATTTACAAGAAAATACAAATATTGTGTATCATCCAAAACAGATGCGCCTTTGTATTCACCTACCATTTTTTCTTCCTGATTTTTTACAAACAAGTTATTTTCAAAGTCTTCTTTAATCCTGCTTGCCCTAACTCTACGGTATTTTCCAAATTTCGGGAAGTGATTTTTTTTGATGTAATTTACGATCTTATCTAATTCCCCAATAATTTCTTTTTGAAATGATGGAGTTAAAGATGTTGTTCCACCATCTTCGAAAAAGTATCTTTCTCCATTTTTTAGAACTTTCAGGAAGTTATTAAAATCAGGTTTATCGATAAATGTATTTATACTTGAAGAAAATGTGGGTTTGTCATTATCTGGTACCGATGTAGAAACTGCGTATTGAATAGTTTTTATATCAATTTCGTCAATACCTTCTATTTTTAATAATTCATCAACATTAGTAAACCAGCCATTCTCATTTCTGAATTGAACTATTTTTTCTGAAATACTTTCGTTGATTATTGGAAGGGTTGCTAGTTCGTTGGCAGAAGCTGAATTCAAGTTAATCTTTTCGTGGTATTTTACAGTTTTTGTAAAATCAAACGATGCATTAAATTCGTCTGTTTCTTTCCAATAATAAACTTTATCATTTTCTTTTATAAGTTTTTTTGAATAAGTTCTCATCACTTTATTCAGACCGTCATCAATTGTTTTTAATATGTATTGATCGCGGATATCTTTGTCCAGATCAAGATCGTATTTAATTTGTCCGCCATTTAGAAGTGAAATTTCTATCAGCGATTTTTTTAGTTTATCATATTCTTCTTCAGACCAGTCAACTTCGGTTTTCCAGTCTTCAATAAAAGTTTCGAGTATTTTATTTGATATTTCCATTATAATACCTCCAATCCTGTTTTCCAAAGTTTATTAAACTCATGTTTTAATTCAAGGGCAACATCGCGCGAATAGGTAGCAATTGAATCCTCTTTATTTTTAAAAAAAGCTTTGTATTCCCAATTGTGCGATCCGGCAATCGTTATTTTATCATCAATAACCACATATTTGCTGTGTAAGCTGTAGTCGTCGTCGGGATTGGCGAATTTGATTGGGATCGATTTTTTGAGATACTCAAATGACACCTTGTCGTACATATCGATAACAATGTTTTTTTGAGAGTGACCGATAATAATTTTTACATCAACACCTTTCCAGGCTGCATACTTAAGTTTATTTATTAATGTCCTTATTTTCAGACCCTTGTCTTCCATGATATTTATAATAAATATGGAAACGTAGATATACTTTTTCGCGTAGTCGATTTTATTCAACAGGAATTTGTAATAATCCTGATCTGATAAAAGAACCGCTTTGTCAGTTTGGAAAAAGTTTTGTCGCATGGCTAATTCAATTTTTCAATCATTGTTTTGTATTCAACTATTTTTTTTCTTGCATTTGTTTTTAGAAAGCTTGAGATGATAAAGCTTTTATCGAGTTTTGCTTTTTTCTCTTTGAGGTTCAGGAGGTTCTTAACTTCTGCTTCATCGTTAACAATAGTCTGCTTTCGCTTTTCATAGATTTCTGTAAGAACTTCGTTTTGAATAGTTTTTATTTCAATGTTCTCCAAAAGATTGTCCAGAAATTCAATTTTATTAAACATTTCTTCTAAACTTTCCATAGCATTAATTTTAGTTTATGAACTTTTGGTATTCTTTAAAGACCTTATTAAGATTTTATGTAGCCACATATTTTTAAACAGGCAATTGCAATTATTGCGACATAGTAATAGTCAATTGTTGATTAATAATTGACTAACTGCCAAAGGCTGCTCCTGTTACAATATCCATCCAAAGGTTTCCCCCTAATTCATCCCACATATCATCTACAAGATCCTGGTATGAATAGTCCCATTCTTCGAAAGCTTCCTGATACTCTTCGTAAAGATCTTGCAAATAACTCATGTATTCATCATAATCCATTTTGTTTATTTTTTATATACTGTTGCATGTCCTTTTTTAAGCAATTCATCGTTAAGCGAAATATTGCTGTCTTTAACTATAATTGTGCCCAGGTACCTGCCATACAAATCCGGATCTTTTGCTGTTTCTAAAGTGATTTCATTTTTGTTTTCAGCCAGGCGCTTTTTCAGATAGTTTTTAGCGGCAATCCCTCTTTTGTATTCTTCGGAATTTTTTTTTCGCCTGAAGGTTTCGGGAGTGTTGATTCCTGCTAACCTGATTCTTTGGGAAACGGTTATTTTGAATCCAACGTCAACAACAACATCGATGGTGTCGCCGTCAATAATTTTTCCTGCTTTTGCTTTGTATTTGTACATGTTGTTCTTATAAAAAGATATACAAGTTAAGCTAAATTTCAACAAGTTACGCAAGATTTGTCTTAAAAGTTACATCGAAATAATAGGAAATTTAATTTATTTGTATTTTAAAAAATTTGCTTGTACGGTTTTTCTGAGTGCAAAATCTTTTACATGCCTATTCTAATTTATTTTGCCAATCAAATAGTTATGCCGCTATGGATTTTTTATTGGTCGGTACAATTTTTCATTGTAATGTTTGTTTTTTTTGTTATTCACGAATTTCAATTAGTAATTTATTGTTTAGTTCGCCTTCCAGCATAACTTCTTGACATGTTTCTAAAATAGAAGATACATCGCAATAATTCTAAAAGAACAATCACAAAAGTCAGAGAATAAATTAATTCCAAAATTTGTTTTATTTAACCTTAAAAACTACCTGCGTTGCTAGTCGTCACGTGCCTGTATTTGTTAATTTAAATTGAATGATGAATAATTTATTAACAAATGCTGATTTATGATGTAATCCGAATATTTTTGGTATTCTAAAATCGTTAATCGTTGTTCGATTTTAAAATACGAAAAATGATTAATTGCCAATTTTTGAGGCAATGCAAGGCCACTTTCTCAGAGGGTGTGATTTTTACTCCTTTTTGATCTCAGGTTGCCCATTCACTTCAAATTTGAAAATATCGTCGCGCGAATAGTGCCCAATTACATCGAAATCGAGTTTGCTTTCTGTAACTTCATCCAAATCAATTTTGGCTGTTAAAGCCCCGCCTTTATTAAAAAGAGGTCCGGCAATAATTTTACCCATCGGCGAAACAATTAAACTCCCACCGGGACAAATGTTTTCGGGCTCATTTTTTATCAAATGCTGATATTTTTCAGGGTACATCGATTTTGTAAAATATTGGTTACAACCCAGAACAAAACATCGGCCTTCCAAAGCAATGTGTTTCATTGTGGATGTCCATTCGTCGCGAGAGTCAGCCGTTGGCGCTATATAAATTTCAACTCCCTTTTTATACATTGCCATTCGTGCCAGTGGCATATAGTTTTCCCAGCAAATTAAACCACCAAGTTTCCCAATTTTAGTTTGAAAAGTAACCAAAGATTCACCCGCTGCTTCACTCCAAATTAAACGCTCGCTTCCGGTTGGTTTAATTTTTCGGTGAACGCCCAGTAAACCTGATTCCGGTGAAATGTAGAGTACTGAACAAAACAGACTTCCGCTTAAATTTTCTTTTTCAGTAACTCCAATTACCAAATATGTATTGTGCGATTTTGCTAAATTTTCAAGTCTTTTTCGGTCATCACTTTCCAAGTCGATACTGTTTTTGTAGTATTCCGAGTAAAGCTCCCGACCTTCTTTTGTTCGGCTGCCAATGTTTGCTCCAAAAGTAAATCCGCGTGGGTAACCTGGAATAAACGACTCGGGAAAGACTATTAAATTACAGCCAGCTTTTGCACGTTCTGAAACCAGTTTCTCAATTTTTTGGATTGTTTTTTCTTTGTCGAAAAAAACCGGACTTTCTTGAATAACACAGACTTTTACTTTCATTCTACTTTTTTATTCTGTCATTATTTCCATCAACTTATTTGCAGTAATTTCCCCTTTTTGTTTAATTAATTCCCGGGGCGTGCCATCGCCAATTTCATAGGTTACTGCTTCAGCAGCAAATTCATAAAACAAAAAGCTTGTTGAACTTATTCTTGGCCCGTCGTTAGTATTGGGTCGAATGTTGGGTTCATAACCTTCAATTTCTTGCCCAACTGCATTTATCATTTTTGGCACCAATCCGGGCATGTTCCCTTTTAACTCTGGGTTTATTGTGTAATAAATGTCTTGAAATGTAGAATGAAAATCAACGCCAAAATAGAATTTACCACCTTCGGCAACTTTGGTTTGCATAAAACTGCGTACCAATTGTGTTTCGGGTTGATTAAAATCTTCCCAGTCGCGATTTAAATCAATTCCCCCTGAACCGTGCCTCCAGTGTCCGTTGTCAACTCCATCTGGATTTACAAGGGGAATAACAAAAATATTGTATTCATCTCTGAATTTTTCAGCCAAATCATTTTCAGTGCAAAGTGTTTCAACAAACCATTTCATTGCCAGCCAACCAGTAACTTCGGGCGGGTGCTGCCGCGCCAAAACCATTATCATTTTTTCACTTTCGGTATTCCCAATTTGTAATGATTTAATCGGTCTGCCTTCAAAACTTTTTCCAATTTCAGATAGTGTGACAGAAGGTTTCTCTGCTAATTTTTCTGCCCAACTATTTATATGTTTTGATGTTATTAATTCCTGCGCTGCAATCCACAAAGTGTCAGGATTAATAGTAAGATTCATTGTACAAAATGTGGGATATTCCCCTTTTGCTATGGATGCAGTGTCTGTCTGATAATTAATTGAATCCAGCTTGTTCCAGCTTAATCCGTTGGTACTAAGTTTTGGGTAATAACGGTGAAAAACACCTTCGTTGTATGTAATTTTTAGTTGAATATTTTGCTGCGTTTGCGACCAAATTTTAAAGGCGTACCACGGACTGCTGTTAATGGGTGTATTTTCTGGTGTAATCAAAACAGTTACTTCATTGTTGCCTGTTAAGGTAATTCCATTCAAACGTGCCCCGTCGAATTCGTTAGAACAATAAATTTCATTTCCCACATCAAACGTTTTTTTCAATTGGTATTGAATTGGACGTGTTAATGTACTTACCTTTTTTATAGGTGCTTGTCCTTTCCATTGTGCCTCTATTGGTTTGCACGACCAAATTGCTAAACTTGCTATTGCAAAAAGTAGAATTTTGTTGATTTTCAATTGTATCATATTTAAAAATATAAGTATGTGTTTTGCCTGTAAATCTTTATTCACTCAATAAGGTTGCAATTAACTCCTCAGTTTCTTTTTTGTATTGCAAATAATTATCGCCTGTTCCCGGCCCTGAAAAGCCGGTATGTATTTCTCTGACTTTTCCCGATTTATCGATAAAAATAGCAGTTGGGTAGGAGATTACTTTATTTAGCATTGGCAAAGTTTCGGCTGCCAGTTTTTTATTTGCAGAACCAGCCAAAAGCAATTCGTAGGGAACATTTAAATCTTTACGGAAACGTTCAATTCTTTTCTTGAAATAGTCGAAATCAGTCTTGGTTTCAAAATCTAGCCCAATAATCTCAAATCCCAGAGGCACGTATTTTTTGTGAAGTTCAACCAGATATTTAGTTTCATCCATACAATTCGGGCACCACGTTCCAAATATTTGAACAAGTACAACTTTGTTTTGGTATTTTTCATCTTGTAACGAAACCATTTTTCCATCTTCGTTTGGGAAGGAAAATGTAATTTTCTCATGACCCGGATTTAAGAAAGTTAATGTTTTCATGTCAGCCAATTTTGGTTTATCTGTTTTTTGCGCCACCCATTTTTGACTCCATGTATTTCCCGATTTGAAAACACCTTTTAATTCACCATTACTGTTTTGCGTAGCTTCAAATAAAAACGCGTGTGCTCCATCGAAACACGAGAGTTGCAATTTGTTTCCATTTACAACTCCTTGCAAGTAGCGATAATCACCAGTTTCGGTTTGAAAAGTTCCCGTAATATAATTTCCCTTTTGATCAAAAGTTCCAACTGCCGGGCTCGAATCGTTTTCAGAAATAAAACTTGCCTGCCACTTTCCTGTTAGATTAGTTGTTGCATTTTCCGAAATTTCGAAACGTTGTACAATTCCATATTTTCCAGAAAATGGGATAGCAGATATTGTAGATTTATTGTAGTTGTAATAGTCCCCGGAAATGGAATTCCCATTTATTCTTCCTTTAAATTCAGAACCAAAAACTGGCATTTTAATAAATACTGAGTCGTTTTTATATGCTATTTCTGAGACTGTTATTTTTTCTTCAGCATTGGTAATAATTAGTTTGTGGGCATCCAAAGCTTCAACATTAAAAGGAATAATTTTATTGGCATTTTCCGTGTCGATTTGAAGTTGAAATAGCCAGTTTCCTTTTTTGAGAGTGTTTTCAGTTTTGTTTACATTACAACTATAAATAGCGAATAAAAGAATTGCATAAAGAATGAGTTTTTGCTTCATACTATTAAACTTTATTTTGAGTTAAAACTAATATTTTTTAAAGAGTTATTGAAGTGTGGAAGCAATTACATTCAAAACACTATTTTTGAGAGAATTTTGAAACGAAAATCATGCAAAAAATACACGTTGGATTTTTGGGAGCTGGTGGAATTGCGCAAGCTCATGTTTATTCAATTCAGGCATTAAAATTTTATTACGGCGAAATTCCTGAAATAATTCTGGAATCTGTGGCATCGGCTCGTGAGGAAAGCCGTGAAAGTTTTGCGAAGAAGTTTGGTTTTAAATGTGCCCAAACGGTTAAGGAATTCTCTGCAAACGAAAAAATAGATGCGGTATTTATTTTGGGGCCAAACAAAGTTCATTTCGAACATTTTAAATTGGCACTTCAAATGCCAAACGTTAAATATATTTATTTAGAAAAACCAGTTTGTTCGTCTCAAAAGGAAGAGGAGGCGATGAAAGAGTTGCTTAAAAATGCTGATTCATCAATAAAGATTCAAGTTGGATTTCAGTATTTGCAAACTTCATCCGTGAGGGAGGCATTGAATTTTTGGAAGTCTGGTGAATTAGGAAAACCCATTCATTTTGATTTAAAATATTATCATGGTGATTATTTGCAGGAATCCTATCGCGAAAAGCGTGTAACTCGTTTAACACCAGCACCCGATGGCGGTGCAATGGCTGATTTAGGTTCGCATGGAATAAGTTTATTGATGGCTTTTATGGGCGAAAAATTGCAAATAACAAGCGCATTGCAGGGTGGAAATTTTCAAGGTGTTCCATCCGGATCTGATTTATTTAGTTCTTTAGCTTTAATTGAGCCTGAAACGGGGGCAGTTGGAAATATGTCGGCAAGTAGAATTAGTTCGGGAACGGGAGATTTGGTGTATCTGGAAATTTACGCAGAAAAAGGTGCTATTCGTTACTCCTCGCAAAATTCAGAATATTTTGAATATTATTTGGAAGGTTCAAATCAATGGATAAAACAGATGGTTGGAAGTAATTACAAACCGGTTACCAGTTTTCCGTCGGGGCATGTTCCGCCCGGTTGGTTGCGTTCCATGGTCCATGCGCATTATCGGTTTTTTACCGGTGACGATAAACAATCATTCAATACCGATTTAAATCATGGATTGGCAGTACAGCGAATTGTACGTGAAACGGCTGATCATTTATTAATATTAGAAAAAAATATCAAAATGGCTAAAAGAAGTAGTGGGGTTTTACTTCATATTTCATCGCTCCCGGGAAACGAAGGAATTGGAACATTGGGGGAAAGTGCTTTTCGGTTTGTTGATTTTTTGGCTGAAAATAACCAGAAATTGTGGCAAATTTTACCGCTTGGGCCGGTGGGGTTCGGAAACTCGCCATACCAATGTTACTCGGCATTTGCTGGCAACCCACTTTTTATTGACCTCAATTTACTGGTAAATGACCTGCTTTTACAAGACCATGATCTGAGAAACAAACCAAAATTTTCTTCCCGGCGAGCTGATTTTCAGAAAATAGGAAAATGGAAAAACCCCTTGTTAAGAAGAGCTTTTAAAAATTTCGCAAGCAAAAGCCAGGACGGATTAAATGTTAATTACAGTTCCTTTTTAGAAAAAAATGAGTGGTGGCTAAATGATTACGCGCTTTTTATGGCTGCCAAAAAATACTTTAAAAATAAAGTTTGGAATGATTGGGACGATGAAATAAAACGAAGGTTAGAAAAATCGCTAAAAAAATTACGCGTTGAACTTGCTGGTGAGATAGAATATCAAAAGTTTTTGCAGTTTTTGTTTTTCAAACAGTGGTTTCAGCTAAAAGAATATGCCAATTTAAAAGGGGTTAAAATTATTGGAGATGTCCCATTGTATGTTTCAACCGATAGTGTTGATGTTTGGGCTAATACCGATATTTATCAATTAGATAAAAACCTGAAACCAACCCAGGTTGGGGGAGTGCCACCTGATTATTTTAGTGAAACAGGTCAATTATGGGGAAACCCTGTTTTTAACTGGCAGCGTTTAAAAGAACGCGATTTTGACTGGTGGATTGCAAGGTTATATTTTAACCAGAATATGTTTGATTTGGTCCGTATCGACCATTTCAGGGGCTTGGAGTCGTTTTGGTCGGTGCCGGCAAATGAAAAAACAGCCATAAATGGTGAATGGATTCCTGCTGGTGGCAATGAATTAATGGCAAAATTTAAGGAACAGGCTGGTGGTTTGTCGTTTATCGCGGAAGATTTAGGAGTAATTACACCTGAAGTTGAAAAATTGCGGGACGATTTTAAATTACCCGGTATGAAAGTACTACAGTTTGCTTTTTCTTCAGATAAAACTAACGAAAACCTGCCGCACAATTATGGTAATAATTTTGTTGTTTTTACAGGTACCCACGACAATAATACAACACTTGGCTGGCTGCGTTCGGTAAAAGGTGAAGAAAAGAAGCTGGTCAATATTTATTTGGGAAGGAGAAAAAAACAAGCCTTGAAAAAATCGATTGAAATGGCCTGGTCGTCTTCGGCAAAAATGGCAGTTATACCATTACAGGATTTACTCGGGTTTGGATCAAAAGCGCGGATGAATACTCCGGGGATTTCGTCGGGGAATTGGGGATGGCGTTTTCAATGGGGACAGCTAAAACAAAAACACTCAAAATTCCTTAAAGAAATTACAAATAAGTATAACCGGTAATTTTATCGCAAAATAGTATTGCAAAACGTTTGTGAATTTTGACGCCCTTCAATAAAGATTTTATTTATTATCACAGATTTCCGGTTAAAACTAGAGATTACTTCGCTTTGTCGCCAACGATGTGACAATGTAAGATATTGTTTCATAATGAATTACCAAATCTCAATAATTGTATTTTGGGGTTTCTGTTGTTGGCAAAGAGTGAAGCAAACTATTTCAACATCTTCAAATTTACCGGATAGTAGTAATTAACTATTTTGGATTTAGATTTTTATGAAGACTTGTAATACCAATTGTACTTTGAAATGCCGTATGGCAATTTCGAAGTTTATAATGGTTAATGCCGATACTACAACAAAGGAGTATGCTGAGTAAAACGAAAGTATGCGACATTTGATTGTT
>Ga0209249_1001454_pt1 | contig 22631 bp, 19 predicted proteins | sample SaaInlV_200m_DNA_4_FD_184653 | JGI IMG/M metagenome (GOLD analysis project Ga0209249, IMG submission 184653) | Marine microbial communities from expanding oxygen minimum zones in the Saanich Inlet - SI037_S3LV_200m_DNA (SPAdes) (version 2) | ecosystem: Environmental > Aquatic > Marine >...
TGCCACACTTCTATAGCTACAAAGACACAAAAGAATTCGGAAAAATATCTGTTGTCTCGAATGGTCTTAGGCGAATTCGACTTTTCGGATACAGCCCAATTCCATATGTAACAATGAGCAATATTAGCTTTACACTGCGAGTAGAATTACCAAATTCTAGCGATAGCGTTTACATGCAACTTGCCGATAGCTCATATAGAAGAATTGCAACTGTTTCAGCCAAAGAAACATCTATTTCTGGAATAGCAATGTACACAGGGGACACAAAGTTTTTTATTGTTCGGTCTGGTTATCCAGAGAGGTATATTGCGAAAGAAGGGCTGTTGATTTTTGAAGACAAAGTTGCTCACATAAACGATTATATTTTTGGCAGTTGTAGCATTGGTGCGCTTATGATTGTTGCCGCAGGCGTATTCCTTGCATGGCTATTAGGCATTATTCAAATCAGCCCAACATGGATAGCACGCTTCACCCCATAAGAGCCGCCGAGTCCCGTGTGCGCCTGACTGGTGGGATGCGCACGCAAAAATGAGTTAGTTTTGTTTTGAATGTCTATTATTTATCTAGTGTTATCTCGTCAACACCCGCCAGCAGGTAACGCAAACGAGGAAAGAATTATGGAGCAACTTTTATTTCGTCATTTAATTCCCGGTTTGTTTTTATTATTGCCTATTTACTTGTCGATGATTTTATTAGGAAATCGATTACCTATACCAAGCGAATTCGTAAATATGGCAACGGCTGTGTTTACTAGCCTAGTATTACCAGTAGGCTATATTTTTTATCAATTTTACAGAATCGTGTGGCAAGTTATCGGTGGAGGTTATGAAAAACTGCCATTCGTAAATATTGTACGTGATAATTTAAAAGCTTACAATCAGCCGCATTTATCAAGAGTTGTAGTTGATTTTTCTGAAGTTCTTCCTCAGTTTGGGATGAGATGGTTCGGATATTCAGAATTTATAATAGCTTTTGATCCATTTTCCCCTCAAGTTAGCAAGGTTAATTTTCCCATTGGTTTTAATTCAAAAAACAATCGTTCAATTCGCGCGAATGGGAGAAAACATTTTTTTCATTTTTTAGAACATGTATCAGATATCATTCTGTTTGATCAACCTTCTTATGGCTACGCAAGGAGTGTCTCGTCTGCGAGATATAGCACTCACGCAAGTAGAGCCGCTTTTTTTGTTGGGTTAATATTAGCCTCAGGCTTATTCCTTATTGGATTTGAAAACTCTAACAGCGATATCTTTATTACTCTAGCATTCGTCCTTGGAGTTTCCTTTTTTGTAGCATTGTTATTCCTCTTATCAATTAGAACAAGTTATTCGAATTCTGAATATAATGCGCGAGTTACTTTGTTAACAATTCTAAATTTAAGTGAAAGAGAGATCCAAGCTTCTGAATTCAAAAATACTTTACCTCAGGCATTGGTCGAAAAACTATCTCAAATCAACTCTCAGCCTAAATACGCTAAAATCGCAGCATTTGATATGGATGATACATTATTGATAGGAGATATTGGCGATGCTGTGTTTGCCCAATTGGTTTTGGAGAACAAGTTGTCTTCACAGCATTGGATTCAATATGCGAGTTTACTAAAGGAGAATAAAACTGAAGCATATAAATATGCTGTCAAAGTATTAGCCGGGTTGAATGTTGATGATGTTTATCAAGCTACAAATATGGTAATAAACTCACCCAATCCAGCAATTATTCTTGATGAGCTAAATGTTCAAGTACCGGTTCCAATACCTGATCCGATACTTCAATCATTCCTTATCGAAGTACGACTCAATGGATTCGACGTTTATGTTGTCACTGCAACAAATATTTGGTCTGCCCAGGTTATTGGTGCTGAATACTTCGGATTGCCAAAACCCCATATTATTGGTATGCAGACAGCCTTAGTGCCAAATTCTAAAAGTGGGGAGATTACACCTAATCTGCTAGAACCTATTCCTATTGGGGATGGTAAATCTCAAGCGCTAAAAAAATTTACGAACAATATAATAATTGCTGCAGGGAATAGCAAGCAAGATTTTAGCCTACTACAAATGATTGATGAAGACGGATTAGCAATTTGGGTTGGGAATGATGATTCAATAATTAATTCCTTAAGGGCCAATTTAGGAGACAAGAAGGAATTGTTAGTAATTGACCGATGAGTTTTCTGAGTAACTGACTAGAAAACTCTTGACAGTGATCGGGCTACCCCCCCATTCAGCTGTTCCGCCTTCGGCTTAGGGTATGCGGAGCGATTTTTGGTCATTTTTTTTAGGGAAAAATTGGGTTGCGTTCACAAAATCGGCGGGCAGCTTATGCAACTGAAGGGCAGACATTGCAAAACAAACGGAGATAGTAGTGAATTCTAAAATGATTATTGGTCAAAGCGTTAGGAGAATAGGATGAAAGCCACAAGCGATAGTGTAAAACCCGAACCTGCGAGCTCTCGTAAAGTTAGCCCTGGGGCTTTTTTCGTTGATTTAGCGCTATATCTGTCGGTGATGTTTTTGATTAGGGAGGTCTACTTCGAAAGTCTTGGTTTTCTGGCCAATGGCCTTTTCTGGTCCTTCACCACCTTAATCCTTGCAGCTTGGAGAATGAGGGCAAGAGGCGTTACTTGGGCAGAAATAGGCCTTTATAAACCCAGTGACGTTAAGAAACTGATAAGGGCCACCGTATTTACTCTTGGAATGGCAATCGGGGGAATCATCCTTTTCGAAATACTCAAGGATCAGTTCGCGTGGAGTTTGTCGCCGGACACATCCAGCGAAAGTGCAGTAAGTAAATTTGGTGACCTAAAAAATAATTGGCTTCTCTTCTTTTCAATTATTCCTGTAATCTGGCTTGAATCTTTCCTTGAAGAGGTGCTAGATAGGGGGTTCTTGATAAACTGGATAGAGAGGATATTTTCAAGCACCCACTTCGCCACTGTTCTTGCAGTAATCCTTCAAGCGGCCATTTTTGGTTTCAGACACTCCAATGACTTGTCGGAACGGTCAATTACGGTCGGGCTTATTGGTCTAGCAATGGGAGTAGGGTATGTGGTTTTCGGCCGTAATTTGTGGCCTCCCATTCTTGCCCATTCTTTACTTAATACTATATCTATGCTTGACAGAGTCGGGTAAGGATTGCATTACCAATTGCCTACCGATAAGTGCAGCTGTCAAGGACAAGAAAAAAAACGAGAAAAAGCGGAGCAGTAGCAGCAGAGTCTGTGGAAAAGTGGGCAAGACGCACTTCTTGTCCACTTTTCCACAGACCATTCAGAGCCAAAAAGAGAAAAAAGAGAGGGAGATTCAAAGCCAGCCCAACCACAAAAACCCCGGTGAAGAAAACGGGGAAGAGAAAGTAAAAAAAACGGGTTAGAGAAAGGGCTATTCGAGCAAATTTAGCTCCGGCAAGAGAGCCAGAACTTCATCCGTAGGGGCGATCCGCCTGGGCAAACCGTTACGGATAATACGAGTAAGATGGATTCCCTTGCCAAGACGCAAAAGACCATACTTAGCAAACTGCTGGCGCGTCATCCCCCGCAAAGCATCTTCATTCATGCGCTGAGACCAAATCAGCATTTTATAAGCCAAATCCTCTTCGGTGGAGTGCCGATGGGGCTCGCCTTTGGTGAGCATATGCCAAATAGCGACCAGTAATTTACGAGCCACAGCAACAATAGCTTCATTGGAGTGCTTGCCGCGTTTCTTGAATTGCTCATATTGAGCTTTCCAGTGTAGATTACTGCGAACAGCACCCCAGGCAGCTTCAACCATAGCCCAGCGAAGTTCTTTTCTCCCGGACTTCGTAATCCCTTTGCCCTGATGCTTCAAACCGCTGTCATGAACGCCAGCTCCCAAACCAGCATAACCAACCAAGTTTTTGGCTTTTTCAAAACGGGAGATGTCTCCGATGGCAGAGAGAACTGTCATCGTGAGCACCACGCCCAAACCAGGTACCTGCATCAGAAAAACTGCATCCTCAGCCCAGGGCTTGCGATTGCTCAAGCAAGCCAACTCCTGATGAATGGCTTCTTTGTGAGCAGTGAGATGCTCAAGGATGAGCAAATCTTGTTCGATCTGCAAGCGGACCATCGAAGAGAATTCCTGCTCTTCCCACCAAATGCAATTGCTTTTTGAGAAAAGTGGACCTTCCGGCGGAATAAGATTAAAGCGATGGATGAAACTATGCAAGCGGTTCTTCGTCATCGAAATCTGTTTGTGGATGCGCCAGCGGTGAGAGATCAGTGCACGCAGGTCTCGAACATGGTGCGGTGGAACCCAAACTTCGGGAACGATGTCAGCTATCAGCAGAATAATCAGCCTTTCAACATCCAGCCTATCAGTTTTGACTTTTGCACCTGCAATTTGCCCAACTTTTAGGGGATTGGCAACTAGAGCTCGGCCAACCAAGGGAGAGATCAAATCATAGATCTCCCATGCATTGGATGTGGATTCGAGAACCACATCATCCGTAGACCTCAGGTTTTTCTGAACCCATTCAGGGAAACGAGACATCCGAACTTTGCGTGGGCGAAGAACCCAATCCCTTTGAGAGTTCATCCCGCCTACCAGAACATAGTGTTTATGGATGTCGAGCGCAATGAAACGCTCAATTGGTATTGTTTCAGGATCAGCTTTCATGCTACACTCCTTATAAGGTAGTGGAGCATGGTTTTTTGGGTCAAGAGATACATCTACCGATACGGGTTCTCCCGCTTACAAGCAGGGCCCCAGACTAGAAAGTTCGCTGGGTGGCCAAATAACCCGACGGGCTTACTCAGAATAAAAATGAAGAGTATCCCATAGGCAGCGTCGGCCGACCCAAGCACTCATGCCCCAGGCTGTGCTCCCAGCGTCATCAACTATAGAGTAGCACAACCTGCCACGCTCCACTGCTCTTTATTCTAATAACCCCGCGTTAAGCTGCCCCGCCTTCGGCTTAGGGTATGCGGCGCGTTTTTTGCACTCCCTTCGGGCGGGGTAAAATTGGGTTGCGTTTGGTAATCGGCGAGCAGTTTACGCCATCGTTGGCTGTCTTATTGCAAAACATAATTTGAGTCAAAGTGCCTTTCTAATTCTGTATTGGTCATATTGGAGGAGTTCAAAATGGCAACCGAATTTTCAAAAGACTTTCTGCCAGAATGGTGTGAGCGTTGTGACAAGCAGGGCATTTATTTTGTTGATGATACCGCTTCGCCTTATCTCGTTGTTCATAATAAATGCGGACATGAAGCCCTTAGTGCGTGGTGCTCAAAATGTCAAACGGGTTTTGCATTGCCCATCAAATCTAGCGAACAACCATCATTCTGGACTTGCCCAACATGTAATACCAAATATCCACTTTCCGATTCTGTGTTAAAAGCACCAATCAATCTTTATCTTGAAGAAGATTTACCCGAAGATGTACGTGCACGTATCCTTCCCCCAAAAAGTAAATATGCTTTTGGGATAAATACTGCGGTTTGGATAGTTGTAGCTTTGGTTATTCTCTATACAATTTTCAAGTAGATAGAAAAACTAGTAAGTGGCGACAAATACAAGGCGGCTCAGTTTGATAGACAATAATGTTGCAATTCAATCAATACTTCTTTCGTTTCAGAAACGCCAGCCAACCCCGCATTAGCTGACGCGCTTTCGGCTTAAGGAATGCGGTGCGGTTTTTGTTCAATTTATTCAGGATAAATTTGGGTTGTCTTCACAAAATCGGGAGGCAGCTTAGGCCATCATTGGGTTGCCAAGAAACATATTGTCATTTCATATCTGCTGACCTCCATATGGATGAAATAAAATGAGTAGCACAAATCCAACAAATAGAGTTAAAAGGACAAAGGAAGAAGCCAAAGCCAACTACGATATGTTGAGTAGTTGGTATGATTTACTTACTGGGTTTTCAGAGAAAAAATACAAAGAAAAGGGGCTGAGTAAACTCAATATTAGAGAAGGAGAAGTAACTCTTGAGATCGGCTTTGGCACAGGGCATTGCATAAAGGCTTTGGCTCAATCGGTAGGAAACTCAGGCAAAGTTTATGGAATTGATCTCTCAACGGGGATGCTCAATATCGCAAAAGCAAAGGTTAGCAAAGCAGATTTGACAGAAAGAGTTGAATTGAAGTGTGGAGATGCCGAGAAACTTCCATATGAAGACAACTTCTTTAATGCAATTTACATTAGCTTTACCCTCGAATTATTCGATACACCCGAAATATCGGTGGTGCTGAATGAATGTCACAGAGTTCTTCAATCTGACGGACGCATATGCATTGTAGCAATGTCAAAAAAGGAAAAGGTTGGTTTGATGGTTGGAATCTATGAATGGGCGCAGGATAAGTTTACAAAATATGTAGATTGTCGACCGATTTATGTCTGGAAGGCAATTGAAGATGCTAACTTTGAAATCGAAAGTGTGACAGAGATGTCAATGTTCAGATTGCCAGTTGATGTGGTTTTAGCAAAGAAGATATAAGTTAGAGACACGAGCGGAGGATTCCAGTTTGGCCAACCTAATCCCGCGTTAAGCCACTTCGCCTTCAGCTCTGGGTATGCAGGGCGCTTTTTGCTCAAGCTGTTCAGGATAACGTTTACAGGAAGATTGGGCCATCATTAGCTTTCAGTATTTCGGCAATGAAGGGGAATAGATCAACTAAAGCCGATATGATAGAAATGATAAAATTGATTACTGACTTTCATTTTCTTTTCATGCAAAATCAGTACCGAAGTTTGAAATTCAACAAAATTATCGACGGAGAAATAATATGCCAACCCCTAAGCAATATATCGATCGAATCGAATATGTAGACCGCAATATTAAAATGCGCATTGAAGGCTTAACGCACGCTGATAGCATGAAACAGTTGCCATTTCAGGGTAATTGTATGAATTGGAATATTGGTCATATCTTGGTTTATCGGGATGAATACTTAGGAGCCATTGATGGTGTGAGTGTTCCTAACGCAGCCCAATTTGCAATCTATGGCGGAGGGTCTGAGCCATTAACGGATAGCGCCAAGGCAACTCCGCTTGATATCTTAATTGAAGAGCTCGACGCTAGTTCTGTGCACTTAAAAGCGGCATTTCAGTCGTTGTCATCAAAAAGATTAAATGAACCACACGAATCCTGGACGGGGAATACACTAGATGATTACTTGCACTTTTATGTAGTCGTCCACGAAGCACTTCACTTAGGACAACTCGAGATCTTGCGCGAGCTTGCACTTGCCTAATATCAAATTTTCGTTTGATAGTTGACCGAATAAACATATATGATTTAACGGCTCTAGCGCAAACAAAACCAAATGAATTAAATTTAAGGCATCTGAAAAAACAGGTATGAAAACTAACTCAAGTTAGAATTGCCTCGTTTTCGGCTCTGGACAGGCGACTAAATAAATGAAATGCAAAAAGGTAAATAATGGATATTCAATCATTAGGCTATCGTACAGACCTGATCTTTCCAAAATTTGATGGTCAAATTCTTGACCGTGGCGATTACCTTGTCATTCTGACACCAACTAACCCGACATATTATTGGGGAAATTTCCTTCTCTTTCCCAAGCCTCCAAAAGGCAATGATCTTGAAAATTGGAAAGCAATATTTTCTAAAGAAATCGGCTCACAGATAAATGCTGAACATTTTACTTTTGGTTGGGATACGATTGTGGGCGATCTAGGCGAAATCAAACCATTCTTAGATGCAGGCTTTGATCTGAGCCAATCGGTCGTACTATCTACTCAAGAAGTGAAAATGCCAACGAAATATAATCAGGAAGCCGTAATTCGCCCGCTGACTGATAATTTAGACTGGGAGCAAGCTACGCAAAACCAAATTGCTTGCCGAGATCCTGAACATACTTTTGAAGATTATCAAATTTTCAAACGAGATCAAATGAAACGTTATCGCCTGATGGCAAAGGCTGGAATGGGTTTATGGTTTGGCGCCTTTTTAGGCAAGAAATTAGTTGCAGACTTAGGTGTCTTTGCTACTGAAGATATTGGTCGCTTTCAGAATGTAGGCACTCATCCAAATTTTCGTCGGCTCGGTATATGCGGTGCATTAGTATATGAAGCCAGCTGCTACGCATTTGAATATATGAAGATAAAAACTCTCGTAATGGTTGCTGATGAGCATTATCATGCTGCCAAGATTTACGAATCAGTGGGTTTTCAACCTAAAGAACATCAAGCTGGACTAACTTGGTGGGATAAAAGTAAGTCTTAGAATAACCTTAATTACACCTGCCCAGTAATTGCAAAACTTTTAAAAGAAATTCCTTGCTTGGAAAGAACCTTTTCACAATATCTAAATAATTTATCTACTAGGAGCTAAAAATGAAAAAGAACGGTAAATATTTACTTCTTGGTGGCCTTCTTCTTTTTGGGCTTATTCAGTTAATCCCTTTTGGACGTGACCATAACAATCCGCCTATAAAATCTGAGCCTAATTGGTCTAGTGCTGAAGCGCGCGTTTTAGTAAAAGACCAATGTTTTGAATGTCATAGCAACGAAACAGAATGGCCTTGGTATAGCAATATTGCTCCTGCTTCTTGGCTTATTTCCTATGATGTGATCGAAGGCCGTAAGCATGTGAATTTCTCTAATTGGGGCGGTATAACCGAGTTTGATAAAATTATTGAAACTGTAGAAAATGGCGAAATGCCCCCAATCCAATATAAGATATTCTACTCACATACCCGTTTGAATAGCGAAGAAAAGCAGGCTTTAATCTCGGCATTGAGAAGCTCAATGCCCTAATGTCCACATTTACTCACTAGGCTTATAAAAGCCAAGAAAAGGATATTTACATGATTTCTGAAGTGAAGGTAAACAAAGAATCAAAAATCACACTAAGAGAAATTCATTCCAAAACAGTATTTTCGATCTGTAAGCTGAAAGTGAATCCAGAACAAAACAAATTTGTTACGCCTGTGGCGTTTTCGATTTCAGAAGCATATTTTGAACCGAAGGCATGGTTTAGAGCAATATATGCAGATGAAATACCAGTCGGATTTCTAATGCTCTATGTTGATCGAGAAAAACCTGAATATTTCCTTTGGCGTTTTTTAATTGATGCTAAATATCAGAGAATGGGCTTTGGGAATAAAGCCATGAAATTGATAATCGAAGCAGTACGTACTTGGCCAAAAGGTACTGAATTAATGGTTAGTTATGTCCCTGATGAAAATGGGCCTGCGGGCTTTTATCAGAATTTGGGTTTCAAAGCCACAGGTGAAATAGATGAAGGGGAAGAAGTCGCAAGTCTAAAACTCTGAGTTGAGCATAAATATTTTTTTAAAAAAGAAAAAATAAAATGAAGAAAAAGCATAAGTCACATTCTCTAATTTCCTTTAGTCGAGCTTTTCCCAGCATAGCAAACCCGAACCTGAACGTAATTACAGTGCAGGACAGTACCCATCGCATGCCCTCAGGTTCATGTGCAATCTATGAATCGTATTGCCCTAGTTTTCGATGTGAGTGTCATGAAGTCAAGGTTGATATTTATTTATTGGTAGAAAAAAGACATGATTTTGTCGCTTCAGTTTTATTTCGATACGATGAAATCTTTAGTAAAGATAATCCTCATTTAGATTCAACCGAAGAACAAAGCCAATTTGCCAAAGAAATTCTTCTTTTATTAAAACCAGATATTGTAGAACTTTCTTTTTTAACAAATCACAGAAATATGTTTAGGAGACGAAGCCATCTCATGAAGAAAGTTGGCTATGATAAAAAACATCCAGCTTATGAGACGCTACAAGAATTATGGCACTATACATCTAGTGGAAAATAAAAAAACAATCAAGATCATATATACTGGGTTTCATTAAATGAAACAAATGGCATCACATCACGTTATACTCATCCCCATGTGGTGATTCAAAAAAATATTATCGTAAAAGACAAGGAATATAAATGAAAATACTAATTATTGGCGGAAATGGAACTATAGGTAAAAAAGTGAGCGCATATTTTTCAAAATCTCACGAGGTCATCATAGGCGGAAGAAAATCAGGGGATGTCATAATAGATATCGCTGATAAAAACTCAATCAAAAAAACCTTTGAGAGTTCAGGTAAATTAGATGCAATAATTTGCATTGCAGGGGAAGCAAAATGGGCAGCATTTGATGAAATGAGTGAAGATGATTTTTATATTGGCCTAAAAAGTAAATTAATGGGGCAAGTGAATTTGGTAAGACTAGGCCAAGAATATTTAAATGATAAAGGATCATTCACCCTAACCACGGGAATATTAGCAGATGATCCTGTAGAACTTACAACAAGTGCCGCAATGGTGAATGGTGCAATCCATAGTTTTGTTAAGGCTGTAGCCCTTGAATTGAAGAATGGCCAAAGAGTAAATATAGTATCGCCAGGATTGGTCGAAGATGCCGTAGAAAAATATGAAGCTTATTTTCCTGGACATAACCCAATTCCAATGAAGAAAGTTGTTAACGCTTATGCAAAAAGTGTATTGGGCAAAGGAACAGGAAAGATTATCAGAATCTATGATAATTCTTGAAGTGTAAATAAAAAAAACTATGAAATATGAACCCGTAATCGGACTAGAAGTCCACGTCGAACTCGTCACAGAATCAAAAATGTTCTGCGGCTGCCCCGTAGTAGATTCGGTAGAAGCCGAGCCAAATATCGCCGTATGCCCAGTTTGCTCGGCAATGCCCGGTGCGTTGCCCGTTGCTAACGAGCGCGCTGTCGAATATGGCATACTTGTTGGCTTGGCACTTAGCTGTACTATTGAGCCAATCAGCATTTTTGCGCGTAAAAATTACTTCTATCCCGATATGCCCAAAGCCTATCAGATTTCGCAGTTTGAAGACCCTCTTGCCACCAACGGCGAGCTTCTCATCCAAACCGATGAAGGCGAAAAAGTCATTCGCGTTTTGCGCGCTCATCTCGAAGAAGATGCGGGCAAGCTCACCCATATTGAGGACGCAAGCCTCGTCGACCTTAATCGTGCGGGCGTTCCCTTACTCGAAATCGTCTCTCAGCCCGATATGCACTCGGCCGCCGAAGCCCGCACCTACGCCGAAAATCTGCGCGATATTTTGCGCTATCTTGGTGTCAATTCTGGCGATATGGAGAAGGGCGTCATCCGTTTTGAAGCCAATACATCTGTGCGCCCAGTGGGCACAGAAAAATTGGGCATCCGCACCGAAGTCAAAAACCTGAACTCTTTTAGAGCAATGGAAGATGCGATTAATTACGAAATTGCTCGCCAAAGCAAGATACTCGATGAAGGCGGTAAAGTGGATCAGGTGACAATGGGATGGGATGAATCTAAGGGCAAAACCTATACCATGCGAGGCAAAGAAGATTCGCACGACTACCGCTACTTCCCTGAACCAGACTTGCCACCGTTAAAAGTAGATGATGCTTGGCGTGAACGCGTACGTGCTGAACTGCCCGAATTACCACATGCCAAATTTAAGCGTTTTCTTGCTGAATATAATTTAAGCGAATACGACGCTAAAGTGCTCGTCTCTCAAAGAGAAATTGCCAAATATTTTGAAAAAACAGTAAAAAAGAAAGCAAATCCAAAAGCAGTTGTAAACTGGATGACAGGTGAGCTTTTTGCTTTAATGAATCGAGCCGAAATAGATATTACTGAAATCAAAGTTAGCCCCACCGCTCTCGCAGAATTAGTCAATTTGGTTAGCGAAGGCAAAATCAATAAAAACACCGCCAAAGAAGTTTTAGGAGAAGTTTTTGAGCATGGAAAAAGCCCAAAAGCCATCGTAGAAGAAAAGGGACTCGCACAGGTCTCAGACAGCGATTTGATTTCGGAACTAGTATCAAGCGTCATCAACGCACACCAAGATGAGGCCACGAGCTACCGCGAAGGAAAAACGGGGGTGGCAAACTGGCTCTTTGGCCAAGTGATGCGTCAGGCACGCGGACGTGCAAATCCGCAAATTCTAAGAGAAGAATTGATAAGACAGTTGGAAGAATGAAATAGAGGTGCCAGTCATTTTGAAAGTGATCGGCACCTTTTTTATAAGCATTGATATAAATCATTTTATTAGATGATTTCCATCCTATTGACGATGAATATAATCTCATGTACCCTATGGATAATATGGAAATACTTGTCTTACTTTCCTTTTGAACAACGGGCATACCCTACCGGTATGCCCGTTTATCTTTTCTCAACCTAACCGTCTTTAAGGAGACAAAATGTCTGAACAGATTAATGCTTTTGAAATGGCGCAAAAACAATTCGACCACGTTGCGGAACTACTTGACCTAGACCCGCAAATTGCCGAAGTTTTACGCTGGCCTGCACGGGAGTTTTCTTTCCGTATCCCTGTCCGTATGGACGATGGAACCTTGCGCGTTTTTCAAGGCTATCGCGTACAGCACAGTGATGCACGTGGCCCCAACAAAGGTGGCATCCGTTTTCACCCGAACGAGACCATGGATACCGTGCGCGCACTTGGCACTTGGATGACATGGAAATGTGCTGTTGCAGATATTCCTTTGGGCGGCGGTAAAGGCGGCATTATTGTTGACCCTGCAACGCTTTCAACTGCAGAAAAAGAACGCCTAACACGTGGCTGGGTACAAAATATGTGGCGCAATATCGGACCTCGTCAAGATGTCCCTGCCCCTGACGTAGGAACAACCCCACAGATGATGGGCTGGATGATGGATGAATATTCCAAGTTGGTTGGTGAATTTACCCCCAGCGTTTTCACTGGCAAACCCCTTGGCGGCGGTGGATCACTTGGTCGCACCGAAGCTACTGGTTATGGCGTGATTTACACTGTTCGTGAAGCAATGAAACATCTAGACATGAAAACTGAAGGTTCGGTAATGGCTGTTCAAGGATTTGGGAACGTAAGCCAATACGCAGCAATCGGTTTTGTCGAAATGCTTGGTGGTAAAATTGCCTGTATCTCTTGCTGGGATCGTGAAGATAATACTTCTTATACTTATAGTCATCCCGATGGCTGTGACCCCACATACCTACAATCCATTACCGATCAATATGGAATGGTCGATAAAGAAAAAGCAGATGCCGCTGGCTATATCCGCGAAGATGGCGATGCGTGGATTAGCAAAGAGTGTGATGTTCTAATGCCTGGGGCATTAGAAGGGCAAGTCAATGGAGAGAGCATCTTGAAAATTAGCGATCGCGTAAAAGTTATCGCAGAAGGTGCAAATGGTCCTACGACCCCCGAAGCAGATGAAGTCATCAAATCAAAAGGTATCTTCAATATCCCCGATTTTCTTTGCAATGCTGGTGGCGTAACCGTCTCTTATTTTGAAGGTGTACAAAACGATATGAACTTCTATTGGCCCAAAGATGAAGTTCTAGAAAAACTTGACCAAAAAATGACCGTTGCTTTCAATGCCGTTTTAGATATGTCTGAGAAAGAAAATGTCTATATGCGTGATGCAGCTTATATGGTTGCCATTGATAGTGTAGTTAAAGCAATGGAATTGCGCGGCTGGGTATAAAAAAACGTTTTTTAGCCAATAGGATGGTGAAAGGGAAAACCCTTTTCCCCCATAAAAAACAGACTATATAATACTAGATATAAAAGACTTCCGAAGTTTTGCAAAATACGCCAAATGGCGTGAAAAAACTAAAGCTTCGGAAGTCTTTATTTAAAATTGCTCAAAACGGTCAACATCTAAGACAAAAACCGTAGCGTGTTTAACGGCAAGATCTAGAGATGGCGCACAATTTTCTTGGATTATATGTAGAGCCTGATCTACTCTTTTTTCCGTTACGCCCAGCATCAAAGTCGCATTGCCTCGGCGAAAAAATCCACCACTTGAAGCAATTCTTGTCACCCGAAAACTTTCTTCCAGGAGTGCATTGAGAATTTTATCTAGGTCTGCATCGCGAACAATAGCGAGGAGCATTTTCATTTTATTAGAACTCATGGTAAGCCTCTATATTAAAGGTAAAAATCGTTGCACCACCCACTTCAACGGGTACAGGACGCACAAAAGAAAGAAATGAACCTTTCAGTGGGGAACGCACATGTTCAACTCGTCTTTCACAAGCATGCTCTAAAATTGGCATAATATCTGCCTCTCGTCCTTCGGGAATACCAATCAGTAGCGTTATATTACGTCTATTCAAAAATCCGCCCGTGCTAGGAAGTTGGTCAGCCCCAAAACCTGCTCTGCTTAATGCCTTGAGCGCATTCTCTAAATCAACTTCTTGAATGATTACCGCTATCATTTTTTTTATGCTCGCATTTTCCCCAGAGCCAATCTCTAAAATCTGTGACCAATTTACATGCTCTTCAGAAATCGCTAAGTCTACCTCTCCAACTAATTCCTCATGAATTTCTTCAGAGATAATCCCGCCTCTAAAAAGATTGCCTAATGTAGTGCGTTGCACGCGCAAGGCTTCTCCACGGGCTGTATCTAATTCTTCTATCTCGACCAAAGGATTATTCGATAAAATCTCTTGAAGTGCATCAATCAGAAAAGCCTCACGTTGCTTAAAAATAGCTTTCATATGTTGCCAAATATGATCTGAAAGCACCCCTTCTTTGCTCATCTCTTCAAGATGATCAAAAGCTGCTCTATTAGAAAGGAAGCGAGCATGACGACGTTCATATTCTATTTGGCTCTCTGTACGCTTCACCAATCCCATTTTTTTGACCAGTGCATCCATTGAAAAACCTTGCACCAATAAAGTAAAAAGTACCACGCCAAAAGCCATTGCCAGTAGACGTTCTCTTTCAGGGAAGCCAATCGGCAAACTTAAAGCTAAAGCCAACACAATTGCACCACGCAATCCGCCCCAATAAAGAATATGTTTCCACTTATGCTGTATATCTCTCGAGAAAAAAGAGAAGCCATAAATACTTACTGCACGTGCACCTAAAATGGCTAAAATAGCGACGGCAATTGCCTGCCAATTCTCAATCAAAATTTGCAAATCTGTGGTTAGACCAATAATTAAAAAGAGCAAGGAATTCGCCAAAAAAGCCCCATATTCCCAAAAATTATTGAGCAAAATACGTGTTGATGGTGACATGCCGCGTGGTCCTATATTTCCGCTCACTATGCCAGCCATCACAACCGCCAAAACGCCGCTAACATGTACATCTTCCGCTAGCAGATATGCAGAAAAAGCCAAAACAGTGGTAATCGCAGTTTCAACAAGGGGGTCATGAATTCTACGAATCGCTTGGGATGCAATAAAACCCAAAATGACGCCTACAAAAACACCACCACCTGCAACACGCACAAAATCGTAAAGGCTCTCGGTGAAAACAAACTCACCTTTGACAGCAATATCAACCATCAGCCCAAACATCACGATTGCTGTACCATCGTTAAATAAGCTCTCCCCTTCGAGCAAAATTTGTAAGCGTTTAGGCACACCCAATTGTTTAAAAAGAGCCACTACTGCAACAGGGTCTGTTGCAGCAATTAGCGCACCAAAAACCAGTGCAATGGGCAGTTCCATGCCTGTCCCTTTCTGAACAGCCATACCTACAAGCCCTGTTGTCATAATTACGCCAGGAATGGCAAGGAGCATAATTAGCCCAAAATCACGTCGTAACTCATCAAAACGGATATGGAAAGATGCTTCAAAGAGCAAAGGGGGGACAAAAATGCCCATAATGATTTCAGGGGAAATTTCTATCTTATTTGATGAGAAAAAAGTTAATCCCAGCCCCATAATCACCAATCCCACAGTATATGGCAAGCGCAATCGCTTTGCCAAAACGGAGACAAATAACGCAATTAAGATTAATAATATAACTGCTCGCTCCGATTCAATAATAGTTCCTGCAATTTCTTCCATTTTTTTCTCTTTTAGGGAATTGTAGTTTTGATTAGATAGATATAAGACAGGGCGCAACATCCGTGATTTCAACTTGCTTACCATTCGGGAAGGTGATTTCAGTCTTATTCATCTCCCGTTTAATGACTAAGCCACGATAACGTACAGTAATTGCCCACGGGAAAGGATTCTCACCTTCTAAGCGTACCTTTTTATCCGAGAGAATGCGCACACCCAGAATATCTAAAAATAATCCTAGCGGCACCAGACCAACTAGCGCATTTCTTTCCCCTAAACCTGTGCCAACTTCGGCATTATAGCGCTCATAAAAGGCATTATTCTCTTTTAGATTTTGGATAATGGCATTCATCAAATGCACAAAAAGGCGTGTCGCTTCGTTTTTATAGCCATATGCCAGCAATCCTTCCATAATCAAAAGATTCCAGGGCAAATGAACACTGAGACAAGTCGCCTCAGCTGCTTTTGTTGGGGGGCTGGGGCAGGCTGGCAAGCCAAATGGACGCTCAAATTTTTCAGCATTGCACACTATTCGAGATACGAGCGTCTGCGCTTTATCTTTATCCATCATCTCTGCCCACAAAGGCAAAAGTTGAGTATGGTCATCGGCGCGCAAATCTACAGAACGGATAATAACTTTGTCATCTTCTGCAATATCATCTACTGTAATTTTGCCGATTTTAGTATATATTTTTTTGCTCGTGGCAACAGAGCCAGCATCAGTCAGTTTGAAATCTAGGGCTGAGATAAATTCATCATCACCAGCTTTAGTCACAAATTCTTTAATTTCAGCTGTTGGGCGGCGTGCAATTTTATCTTTAGGTTTAATTTCAATTTGAATACGAATTGCTTTTGCAAATTTCTCTTTGATTTTGATTTCCCCACCACCTGTCTGGCGAAGAAGCACTTTACCGCGTTGGGCAAATCCGCTATCGCGGTCTATATATTTATAGGAGGAATTGCGCGGCTCCCAGCATTTTTCTAAGCCATTTTGAAGCAGTTCTTTTTGGACTTTTAGCAGAGAATTTTCGTTTTTCTCTCCAATAATATCGCTGATTTTAGAAAGTGCTTGCGCTTCACTATAGAGCGCCGCAAAAAGTGAGGGGCTATGAACAGTAGAAATATCTACCCCACGAGACCATGGGTGCCAAAAACTAAAAAGGGGATGATTTTCAAATCCACTTTGGAGAGGGTGATCCCATTCGGGTAAAGTGTCGTAATTGCGATCATGTTCAGGTGAAAACCATGCCCAAAAAAACTTTTGCAAGGCAGGGTAAATTTCTACAAGGAAATTTTTATCACTACTTTTTTCGTAAAGATTCCATGCTAAAGACGCAAGAAAAGGAGCTGCCAAAATCTTACTTTTCTGCCCAGCTATGCCTACTTTGTGATCTATATTGCCTTTTTCATCTTGTTGGGCAATAAAGTTTTTTACAAATCCCTGCCCTAATTCTGGCAAGCTAGGTAATAAATTAGCAAGATAATAGCTTTCTAGGGGTGTTTGTCCGCTCCAATTGGCAGAATAATCCTTACCTTCTCCAGTGAGCGAATTACCGTGATCAGGTTGGCGTGCGCTCACAAAACTTGGATATGGTAATTCTTCACCAGCCCCAAAAAGTAGTCGGAAAGCAGATTGCTGACTAAGAGCAAAAGCCGCATCCCAATCGGCGTCACCGGTTTCAATCTCTATCATTTCGCTGGTATTGGTCAACTCGATATGAGCACGTTCCGCATCCCAAGGGCGAGTGAGCGTTTTACGTGCTAACTCAAAGGATTCTTCTTTTTCTTCTACAGCAGCTTGCGCCCAACTAAATTGACGTTTTCCACCAGAGCCAAGATCAAATTTCAGATTAAGAGAGGGTTGAGGGGCTGTACCGTGTGTAGGCCCACCAGTGAGAAATACAAGGGGGGAAAGATTGCCTGTTTTTCCTGCCAAGATATTCACGCCCTGAATTTTCTCTGGTTTGAAAATCTCACCATCTATAGGAGATAGTACTGCGGCTAATTCAAGTCCAATTATGCGTTCTTCAGTACCACTGTTTTTGAGGGTGATACGACTAGTAACTGTATGAGAATCTGGAATCCAGTACTCAAGGATGACTGTGATGTCTTTTAACGGTGAAAAGCTAATCTCTAAAAAATTAGCATAAAAAGCGGTAATACGTGGAGGGTCAAGAAAAGCCGCAGGATCACTAACCGAGAGTTCCCCTTCGCTAAAAGAAGGAAAAATGCGCATAGCTCGCGCCCGTAATCCAAAAGTCGTCCTTAAATTTATCGCTAATGGTTCGCCGCCTGCCATTTCTAATTCCCAAATATGGTCGTTGCCATAGTCGAGAGTAGAGAAACGAGCGTCTGCGGCTAGTGTTAAAGAAAGCGGGTCAGTTGTGCCGAGATTCCATTTTTGCATGAGGCTATTGTACGATAATTTTGGGTAGCTTGACAGGGTTTGTGCTAAAATCGTGAATATAAGATTATATTTTTTTAGGAGTTTATTATGAGTTCAGCAATACCCGCCGCGCGCGGTTTATATTTTGAAGAGTTTGAAGTAGGGCAAAAAATGCTTTCACCCGGACGCACCATTACCGAAAGTGATGTAGTCGGATTTGCGGGACTTTCTGGCGATTTTAATCGGATTCACACAGATGCCCCCTACGCTGAAAACTCCCCCTTCGGGGCACGCGTGGCCCATGGCTTGCTTGGACTTTCTATAGCTTCTGGCTTAGCCCTTCGCACTGGTGTTTTAGAAGGCACCGTGATGGCTTTTCGTGAAATCAATTCTTGGAAATTCACCAAACCTGTCTATCTTGGTGACACTATTCACGTTGAAATGGAGATTATCGAGACAAAAGCCATGAAACGCGTGGGTGGAGGAAAAGTTGAATTGGAATTTGATGTACAAAACCAAGATAATATAACCGTAATGAAAGGTGTTTGGTCTGTTTTGGTGATGTCAAAACCAGAGTAAAGTGTAATTACAGATACTATTTATAGAGAAACCTTATGTCAAAGTCCGAAGAACAAGATGATTATCTACGTCGATTAATTGCCTCTGAAGAGGAAACACGTGCAGATTTCTCTGTACCACCGCGCTCAACTCTGCAAGCTAAAAACCCCGCAGAGTTAGAGGAAACCAAGCCAGATGCATTTAACCATCTTCCTCATCGTGTAGATGAGGTGGATATGGGGGCAACACGTGTCACGCCAGCGGCATATAGTCCTGTTTCTCAACCACTGCCTGCCAAAAACCTTCTACCTAAAAGAAAGAATTCAGTGCTTTCTTTCTTTGAAAAAACAGCCATCAATTGGGGCTGTTTAATAAAAGCGGGCATATTAGCTGTCTTTGGATTAATTATTTTGGGTTTAGTTGGTGGTTCTTATGCCCTCTATCAATATAATGAAATCGCTTCTACACTTCCTTCTGTTGAAGATTTACAAGAGCGCGCATCACATTTTGAAACAACGCGTATTCTTGATAATGAGGGGCATATTCTCTACGAGATTATTGACCCAAACGCGGGGAGACGCACTTATATTTCCCTTGAAAATATCTCTCCCCTTTTAGTAGCTACAACGATAGCTACAGAAGATAAAGAATTTTATAATCATCCTGGTTATGATATTGTTGCTTTGACGCGTGCCCTTTGGCAAAATTACTCCAATCAAGAAATTGTTTCAGGAGCATCAACAATTACACAACAATTGGCACGAATGTTGCTTCTCTCTCAAGAAGAACGTTTTGAACAAAGCTACAGACGTAAAGCCCGCGAGATTATCTTAGCAGCCGAAATTACTCGCCGTTATACAAAAGATGATATTTTAGAACTTTATCTGAACGAAGTAAATTATGGAAATTTAGCCTATGGTGTTCAGGCCGCTGCAGAAACTTATTTCAACACCACAGCTAATAACTTGACTCTGGCTCAAGCCAGCTTTTTGGCCGGCTTACCACAATCTCCCGCAATCCATGATATTCACACCAATCCAGAAGGTACCATGCTTCGCCATAGGGATGTTATCTTCCTTTCTTTTACCCTTAGTCAAGAGAAAAACTGCATAGAAGTTAGCAATAGCAATGAGCCTATTTGTATTGGTGCCTTGGAAGCCGCCGAAGCTGTAGAAATCATAGAAAATTATGATTTTATCCCGCCAAATATCTCCATGCGTTATCCGCATTGGGTAAATTTTGTGCGTGGCATATTAGAAGAAAAATATGATGCTCAGACTATCTACCGCTCTGGTTTTACGGTTTACACCACGCTTGACCCTAATTTACAAAATATGGCTCAAGATATGGTTTCAAATCAAATTTCTATCTTAAGCGATCGTAATGTCCAAAATGGGGCTTTGGTGGCAATAGACCCTGAGACAGGAAAAATTTTAGCAATGGTCGGTTCGCCTGATTTTGACAATGAAGCAATTTCGGGACAAGTTAATATGGCAACCAGCCCCACACGACAGCCCGGCTCTTCGATTAAACCCATCACCTACCTCGCGGCTTTTGAAAAAGGTTGGACGCCATCCACACTAATTTGGGATGTGCCCTCCGAATTCCCACCCTCAGGCAATCCCGATGATCCACGTCCTCCTTATATACCCAATAATTATGATGAGCAAGCACACGGTGCGGTCACTTTACGAGTAGCTTTGGCTAACTCTTTCAATATCCCTGCTGTGAAAGCCCTCGATTTTATAGGTATTTACGATAACCCTGAGACTGAAGAAAAAGAGGGCATGATCGCCATGACAGAGCGCCTTGGCATTAGTACTCTCACACGTGATGATTATGGTCTTGCCCTTACTTTAGGTGGTGGTGAAGTTAGCTTGCTCGAAATGACTGGCGCTTTTGCTGTCATGGCAAACGAGGGCCTTCGCATCCCGCCCGTAGCCATCACTAAAATTCTTGACCACAACGGCGAGCTTGTCTACGAGTATGCGCCTCCACAAGGGGAACAAGTCTTGAGACAAGAGCATGCCTTCTTAATCTCATCTATTCTCTCTGATAATGCGGCACGAACGTGGATGTTTGGCCCTAATTCCTATCTACATCTGCCTTTTCCTGCTGCTGCAAAAACAGGCACTTCGAACGACTTTCGTGATAATTGGACAATAGGCTATTCTCCCGATCTTGCAGTAGGTGTTTGGGTAGGCAACGCCGATTATACGCCGATGAATCATACAACGGGCTTGAGTGGTGCCGCACCAATTTGGTCGCAATTTATGCAAAAGGCCGTGCCCATAGTCACTGGTGGCGTCATTAGAGATTTTCACCGTCCTCAGAATATTATCAATAAAGTGGTCTGCACTATTTCTGGCACAGAACCCTCAAATTCATGTAAAAATGGCAAATATACTGAGGTTTTTGCTGCCGATCAACCACCCCTTCCCGCTGGTATGGATTTATGGCGAAAGACTACACTCGATACCTGGACACGTCTCGAAGCCTCAGAGTCTTGTAATGAATTCACTGAAGAACTCATGATCATGCGTGTAGATGATGATTGGGCACGTAAATGGCTAACGACAAATAAGGGGAAAGCATGGCTTGAAGCACATAACTTCTCAAAAAACATTGTCTTTGCTCCTGATAGAGAATGTGCGAAAAAAGATCCACAACCTGATTTGCAAATTACCACCCCCTCAGATGGCGATAAAATCAATGCTGGAAGCATCGAAATTTTCGGTATTATCACTGTCAGTGATAACTTTGGCAGATGGAGTCTTGAATACGGCAAAGGAACAGAGCCATCCGAGTGGGTTTTCTTAGTTGAAGAAAGTGATAGTGAGCATAAAACAAAAGAAAAACTAGCCAATTGGGATTTTTCAGATGAGGATTTATCTGATGGTGTATACACCTTACGATTAACTTTGCATGGAGAAAAAGGAGATGCAATAGCTCAAAGGCTCATTACCGTGACCCTAAAATTGCCTTCTCCGACCGAAACCCCTACCTTGCCCTTCACGTCTACGCCTACAGCCTCCCCTGCCGCTACACTCACATTTACCCCCACTCCAACAGAAACGGCATCTCCAACATTGCCTGTTGTAGAAACGAATACCCCGTTTCCAACTGCAATTCCTTCTGATACTTCCATTCCCCCAAGCCAAACATCAATACCTGCTCCCTAGTAGGAAAAAGACTTAGCTAAAAATAGACACTATAAACTTAAATGAAAATGGTCATGCCTTCTGCACGACCATTTTTTTTATTAAAAACAAGTTTTCCCTAGGGCAAATTTGTAGGCCAGGGAGTATAAGTTGGCCCCACCGTTGGTGGCGGAGTTTGTGTAGAAAAAGGCGATATGGTTGGGGTTTCGGGAGCAACTATCTCGGTTGGCATACTTATTGGTGTTGGTGTTATATCTGATGGTTGAGCTATATACCAAATCAAACCAAATAACGCAGAAAGCGTAAGCAACGCCACAGTAATGCCAGCAACTATCCACCATGGTGAAATTTTCTTCTTAGGCGGCTTTCCGCTCTCAGGCATAGAAAGCAAAACAACTGTTGTATTATCGTGCCCACCGCGATCATTTGCGGTATTAATTAGCGTCTTTGCCGCTGTCTCAAGATTTTTTGCACCACGAACGAATTCTAAAATCTCATCATTCCAGACCAAATCAGTCAGCCCATCACTACATAAAAGCAAGGTGTCCCCTGGAAGCAATTGAAGCCCTTGATTGCTCCGCTTTGGGTCAGGGATTTCATCTTTATTACTAGAATCAGAATGCAAGCGAAGCCTAAAATCTACTTCGGGGAGAATTTGACCGCCAACATATTGCCGAATCACATGTGCATTAGGATGATCACGTGCCTGCTCAGGTGTCAATATTCCTTTATCTAAGG
>Ga0209249_1001457_pt1 | contig 22554 bp, 16 predicted proteins | sample SaaInlV_200m_DNA_4_FD_184653 | JGI IMG/M metagenome (GOLD analysis project Ga0209249, IMG submission 184653) | Marine microbial communities from expanding oxygen minimum zones in the Saanich Inlet - SI037_S3LV_200m_DNA (SPAdes) (version 2) | ecosystem: Environmental > Aquatic > Marine >...
CGACTGGAAGCCAACGTTTTGCGCCACTCAATAGCTGGCCCGACAATGTCAACCTCGACAAGGCGCGCCGCCTGCTTTGGCCAATCAAGCAGAAATATGGCAACAAAATTTCATGGGCAGACCTGATGATCCTTGCCGGGAACTGCGCCCTCGAATCGATGGGTTTCAAAACCTTCGGTTTCGCAGGCGGACGTGAAGACATTTGGGAACCGGAAGAAGATATTTACTGGGGCACTGAAAACGAATGGCTGGGCGACACACGCTACTCCGGCGAACGCGACCTTGAAAATCCGCTTGCTGCTGTTCAGATGGGTTTAATTTACGTCAATCCTGAAGGACCCAACGGAGACCCCATCCCAGCCGCTTCTGGACATGATGTACGCGAGACCTTTGCGCGCATGGCGATGAACGACGAAGAAACCGTTGCGTTGATCGCCGGTGGACATACTTTCGGGAAAGCGCACGGCGCAGGTGATGCGGCGTTGGTCGGACCTGAACCCGAGGCTGCCAGCATCGAAGAAATGGGACTCGGCTGGAAGAGCAGTCACGGCAGCGGCATAGCTGGCGATACGATCGGCAGCGGTATCGAAGGCGCGTGGAAACCGAATCCTACTACATGGGATATGGGCTACCTGAAAGTACTCTTCAAATATGAATGGGAATTGCTCAAAAGCCCCGCAGGTGCATATATTTGGCTTTCAAAAGATACAGAAGAAGAAGATATGGTCGTGGATGCTCATGATCCGTCCAAGAAACATCGCCCGATGATGACGACTGCGGACCTTTCTCTTAAATTCGATCCTGCCTATGAAAAGATCTCACGCCGCTTCCTTGAGAACCCCGCAGAATTTGAAGATGCCTTCGCGCGTGCCTGGTTCAAACTGACCCACCGCGATATGGGTCCACGTCCGCTTTATCTCGGCGTGGAAGTTCCTGCTAAAGCATTGATCTGGCAAGATCCAATCCCTGCTGTTGACCATAAGCTCGTCAACGAAAAAGATATTGCCGATCTGAAAGCCAAAATTCTGGCATCAGGATTGTCTGTCTCACAATTAGTGTCAACTGCCTGGGCTTCGGCATCCACCTTCCGGGGTTCGGACAAACGCGGCGGGGCGAACGGAGCACGCATCCGCCTCGAGCCGCAGAAGAGTTGGGCTGTCAATGAACCTGCTAAATTGGCGAGCATTCTCGCTGCTCTTGAATCCATCCAAAAAGATTTTGAGAAACCTGTCTCGCTTGCAGACTTAATCGTCCTTGGTGGCAATGCCGGCATCGAAGCAGCTGCAAAGAAGGCTGGATATGCTGTGACTGTTCCCTTCACACCCGGGCGCATGGATGCGTTACAGGAAGATACCGACGTAGAATCTTTTGCCGTGCTTGAACCCGTCGCAGATGGCTTCCGCAATTATCTGAAGGCGAAGTACAGTGTCTCGGCGGAGGAACTGCTGGTGGACAAGGCGCAACTACTAATGCTGAGCGCCCCAGAGATGACTGCTCTGGTTGGCGGAATGCGTGTTTTGGGCGCCAATTTCGGCGGCTCACAGCATGGCGTTTTCACCAAAGAGCCCGAAACGCTGACGAATGATTTCTTTGTGAATGTGCTCGATATGGGCGTCGCGTGGGCGCCCAGCACCGATGATGAGAACGTCTTCAAGGCGCACGACCGCAAAACTGGCGCAGTGCGCTGGACTGGCACGCGTGTTGACTTGGTCTTTGGCTCGAACTCGCAACTGCGGGCGCTGGCTGAAGTTTATGCACAGGAAGATTCGAAAGAGAAGTTCGTGCATGATTTTGTCGCCGCTTGGAATAAAGTGATGAACGCGGATCGTTTTGATGTAGCCTAATCGGCAGGATACTAATATTTAGACCAAAAGACCCTCTTGCGAGGGTCTTTTTATGTTTTAATAGAGAATATTAAAACACAAAAAGTATTTCGATGGTTTTAAAGAGAAACTGATGCACATAATTCGAAGATGACACGTCATTCACTCACCAAACTCAGCAAATTCCTGAGCCTAGTCCTGCGCCACCGACCGGAAAAGATCGGGCTTTCACTCGATACACAAGGCTGGGCAAATGTCGATGCATTGCTCACGGCGATCAACAAAACTGGGACAGAGTTCACGCGCGAAACACTCGAGATTATCGTTACCAAAGACAGCAAACAGCGCTACTCTTTCTCGCCAGACGGGAAATTTATCCGTGCCAATCAGGGGCATTCCATTGATATTGATCTGGGTTTGGAGGCAATTGCCCCGCCAGAATTTCTCTATCATGGCACTGCTGAACGTTTTCTGCCCGGCATTCGACAAAACGGATTACAACGTAAAGGGCGACAACACGTTCATTTATCGTCAGATGAGCAAAGGGCGTTCACCATCGGACAACGACATGGCAAACCTGTGGTTTTGGTTGTTCTGGCTCTAAAAATGCACATAGCTGGGCACAAATTTTATCTCTCGGAAAATGGTGTTTGGTTAACAAGGGAAGTACTTGCTGGTTATTTATTTTTCCCTTTGATATGATAGATAGAGAAAAGAAACCTTTGCTAAATAAACAGGAAGGATATTTCAGATGGGGAAGCAAAAATTCAAAATAATTGCAGAGAAAATCATAAGATATTTTTTCTTGGGGTTCATCGTTATTCTATTAACTTACCCTATTTTTCTCCCCTTGATAAAATATTTTCCAAAGCTTAGTCAGGAAGATCAAAAAGCTTTTATCAATTTAGGGATAATTACAGTCGTATTCGGTTTCCTGTGGCTGCTGCTTTGGATAGCTCGGCGCGCCAGCACTCGAGTATGGTTAAAATTTGAAGAAGCATCCCCTGTAGTTGAATCAGTTGGACATCGTTTTTTTGCCATATTATGTGGACTGGCTTTTTTAATCGGTGGGGCTTATCAAGTATTCAACGATTCTTATCACCAAACGAATGAATGGTTTCCGGTTCTGGAACTGCCCCACTTTAACCCTTCGGGGATCGCTGCTGCGCCAACAAACACACCTTTTGTTTTTGATGGGCAACTCTCCGAAAACAAAGCCATCCCCCCATATGGATTTGTCCTTTACTCAGAAGAGAAATGGGACGTCTATCCATGCGACATTGCAAATGATGAAGACTGTATGCAAACAACAGGCACCTGGCTTGAAGTAAAACAAGTGATCCCGGACTTAACCGTTTTCGTCTCAAACAAGATTATCAATATCTTATCTGTTCCAGAAGTGATCTTTGAAGGCGAGTTTGCAGAAGAGGTCAAACCTGGTCAAGTAAGCTCTTTACTTCTTCTTGCTAACTACAATGGACAAAGACTGCATGATGGCTCAATTCGTATTCGTGGTCTAAGCAATGGAGATAAGATAACCTTTGTAGGCAGCAAAGAACCCTCCGGGAAAATTATCCCGACCCATCTCTTCGGGGGTGATTACAAGGGGCTTTTAGATCTTGTTGAAGCAAACTATCGCGCCCTGAGATGGATCCGTATCTCGGGTGTGATTATGATGATATTTTCTCCGATCATCACAGTGTTTATTTGGCGCAACCCCGATTAGTTCATTATCGTCAGCGGCACGGAAAACTTGTGGTTTTCATCATTCAGGTCTGCGAAGATGCACACAGTTAGGTAGCGGTTATTACTTCATTGCCCCTAGTAGCTACATTATCAAAATAATATTTGATCAGCATTAAAAATCGTACAATAGGAGAAAAACAATGAACTATGAAGATAAAAAACCGACAAATCTGTATCGGCAACATTTTCTCTTGTTCACCAGTGTGATTCTGATTCTGTCCATGCTAGCTGGATGTGGCCCTTCTACGGCGGAGCTTGCAGTTAGCTATGCTCCGCTACCCGGTGAGGACTGGAAGGTTTCAACACCGGCAGAGCAAGGGTTGGACCCAAATCTCGTAGCAGAGCTATATTATAACGCGGCAGAACTAGACACTCTCTATGGACTACTGATTGTTAAGAACGGCCATCTGATTGCTGAAGACTATTTCAATGAAGGATCGGTTGAGCAAAAGGCATTTCTGGCATCAGCGACAAAGAGTTTTACATCTGCATTGGTCGGGATCGCAGTGGATCAAGGCTGTCTCTCAAGCATAGACCAGAAAATGATCGATTTCTTCCCGGAATTCGCCGATAAAATAAACGATCCGAGGAAGGAGGAAATCACGATCCGAGAATTGTTGCAAATGCGTTCTGGGTATCTTTGGGAAGAGCGCACCCCTTATATGGATTCGTTTTTTTCTTCACAGGGCTACTGGTTGCCATTTATCGCCGAATTCCCTCTCACCAACATTCCAGGAACCGAGTTTGGGTACAGTAACCTGACATCTCATATACTGGGAGTTATCGTAGCACGAGAGTGCGACACAGATCTCAAGTCGTATGCTCAGGAGTATCTCTTTTCACCAATTGATGCAGAAGTAGGAGATTGGAGTCAGGATGCAGATAGCTACTATTACGGCTCCCATGGAATGCCCCTTACGGCTCGGGATAGGGCCAAGTTTGGCTTGTTATACATCAACGATGGTGAATACGATGGAAACCAGGTCATTTCTGCTGACTGGGTCGAGGATTCATTGCAAAGGCACTCGGATAATATCGATATTTCTGGGTGGATACCCGGTATAACCAGTAAATACGGTTACTACCGCGACCTCGGGTATGGCTATCAGTGGTGGTCCGCCAAGGCAGGTGACCATCAATTCAACTACGCGAATGGTCATGGTGGAAATCAGATAGTCTTACTGGATAAACTCGACATGGTTATTGTCACTAGCGCAGATCGCTTGTATGGCGATTTTGGCGGAGATGCTTGGGAGAAGGAACGAGCCATTATCGAATTAGTTGGCAAATTCATCAATTCTTTACCAAGCGAGTGATGTTTTGGCAAGCTAACCCCATCTGCAACTGACCGTCTATGCCCTAGAGTAAGCGGTGCGACTTTCCAAGTATGGTTGTGAGCACAGATGTTTCAACTTATAGTTGCCCAGCAATCAAAGTAATGTTAGATCAAAAGACCCTCTTACGAGGGTCTTCTCTTTTCTACCAACTCCCTTCTAATCTCCCAACAACCTCCCCCAAGAAATAATCCGCCACAGCGCCATCGAGCACACGATGATCGAAAGTCAGCGTCAGATACACCATCGGGCGGATGGCGATCATATCGTTGCCATTCGCATCGGACACGACGACCACGCGCTTCTGGATCGCGCCCACGCCTAAGATCGCGACTTGCGGCTGATTAATGATCGGCATCGCAAAAAGCGACCCGCTCACGCCGTGATTAGTGATCGAAAAAGTCCCGTCGCGCACTTCTTCGGGCTTGAGCTTTTTCGTCCGCGCCCGCTCGGCAAGGTCGTTCACCGTCTGCGCCAAACCGAGTAGTGAAAGCCGCTCCGCATTTTTGATGACCGGCACGATCAAACCATCCTCGCCGAGCGAAGTCGCCATGCCAATATTAATATCCTTGTGCAAAACAATCCCATCATCACGCCACGACGAATTCGCAATCGGGAAGGCCTTCAAGGCAGTTACTGTCGCTGCGACGAAATAGGGGGTAAAAGTCAGCTTGACACCATCGCGCGCAAAGGCTTCTTTATTCGCCTTGCGATGCGCCATCACGCCGCTAAAATCCACCTCCATGACGGTGGTGACATGCGGCGATGTGCGGCGACTCTCAACCATATGCTTCGCGATTGAACGTCGGACAGACGTCATCGGCAAGATGGTGCCACCCTTAAGTGTGGATGCAGGAGCCGCGCTCGATACGGACGCAGCCTTTGGCTTGCTCTCGTACGCCAAAACATCTGCCTTCGTGATGCGCCCACCACGCCCCGTCCCGCTGACATTTTGCAGATCAATATTATTCTCGGCAGCGATCTTCGCCACAACCGGAGAGATGAATCCCAGCGCAGAATCGCGTCCGATGGGCGCTGCGTCCACAACGGATGTTGACGGAACAGGCTCTGGGACAGGCACTGCTTCCTCCACAACGGGAGCAGGTTTATCTTCTTCGGGCGTTTCGTCACCGTCCGGGACAGTTTCCCCAGCTTCACCGATCCACGCCAGTAAAGTCCCCACGCTGACGGACTTCTCTTCTTCCGCTTCGAGAATTTGTAAAAGAACGCCATCTGCCGGGCTAGGAATTTCCGTTACAACCTTATCGGTCTCGACTTCGAGGAGACCTTCAAACTCATCGACAACATCACCTTCGGCTTTGAGCCAGGCAACGATGGTTACTTCTTCAACACCTTCCCCAAGCAGGGGTACAAGAACTTTAGTTGGCATAAATCCTCCAGTCTCTGAGCGGAACAAGCGGAGCGAGTGTAGACGAAGAGCGCTCATCCGAACCCGTCCTTCGACTGCGTGCTTTGCATTCGCAAAGCCCTCCGCTCAGGAACTAGCTAGTTATAAAACGACGGATACTTCTGCGGATTAGCTTCAGACATGATCTCATACACCGCATCATAAACACTTTCGGTATTTGGCTTCGACCAGTAATCGCCATCCGAGCCAAAGGCAGGGCGATGCGCCTTTGCCGTTAGCGTGGCGGCCGGCGAATCGAGCCAATAGTAGCCGCCCTGTTTCTCGATGATTTCTTGCAACATAAAAGCGGTTGCGCCGCCGGGCACATCTTCATCTGCAAAGAGAATCCGATTAGTCTTCTTGAGCGATTCGAGAATATGACCGTGAAGATCAAAAGGCAAAAGCGATTGCACGTCGATCACTTCAACGCTGATATCGGCTTTGGCGAGTTCTTCGGCAGCTTCGAGCACAATACGGCACATCGCGCCGTAAGTGACGAGCGTAATATCCGTGCCTTCGCGCAAGGTTTCGGGCACGCCAACAGGCACAGTCACTTCGCCAATATTGTCGGGGAGTTTTTCCTTCAGTCGATAACCATTCAGCACTTCGACGATGATGCCTGGTTCATCCGCTTTCAGGAGCGTATTATAAAATCCGGCTGCCTGCACGGCGTCGCGCGGCACAAGTACGGCCATCCCACGCACGAGATGGATGATCGCGCCCATCGGCGAACCCGCGTGCCAGATGCCTTCAAGGCGATGCCCGCGTGTGCGCACGATTACGGGCGCTTTTTGCCCGCCCTTCGTGCGCCAAAGCAGCGAGGCCAGATCATCCGACATCAGTTGCAGGGGGTAGAGCAAATAATCGAGATACTGAATTTCAGCGATCGGGCGTAAGCCGCGCATCGCCATGCCGATGGCCTGCCCCAAAATTGTCACCTCGCGAATGCCGGTATCCATAATCTTGAGCGTGCCATATTTGCCCTGCAATCCGCGAAAACCCTGATTGACCGCGCCCAAATGCCCCACATCTTCGCCGAAAGCAACAACGCGCTTATCACGCTCGAAGATCGCATCGAAACCGTGATTGAGCAGGTCAAAAGCCTGCACCATCGGCGATTTGGATGAGAAGACAGGTTTGACTTCTTTTACATTTATAAGGGATTCAGCCGTCTCGCTGTAAAGATGCGAACTGAAGCGCGCATCATGGCCTGGATTTTGGGCTTGCTGCCACGCAACAAGTGCCTGCCGCCCCTCAACAGAATCCTGCCGCGTGGCACGCAACGCCGCATGGACAGCAGCGTATTGGTCTCGATACAGCGCACTCGGCGTTGAGACAAGTTTCCCGCGAATGGTCTTGATTTTTTCTTTTGCAGAAGCCTGCGCTGCGAGTGTATCCAGCAAACCTGCCAGATTTTCACGCTCTGCCATGATCGGCGCCTGAAATGCCTGCCAGGCTTTTTTGCGTTCGCCTTCAACGGCTTTCAAATCTTTTTTTTCAAGAATATTCAATTCTTCTTCGCTGATGACCTCGTTCTCGAACATCCACGTGCGCATTTTGAGATTGCAATCGAACTCGGCTTCCCAATCGAGGCGTTCTTTGTTTTTATAGCGCTCATGGCTACCCGAAGTAGAATGTCCTTGTGGCTGCGTCACTTCGGTTACGTGCACCAACGCCGGGATGTGGTATTCGCGGGCAGTATTCGAAGCTGCCCAATAAGTGTCCAGCAAGGCGGGGTAATCCCACGCCCGAACGCTGTAGATGTCGTAGCCACGACTCGTGTTCTCATCCGAGTCTGTATCGCGCTGGAATCCGCTCAGGATATTGCCAATATTTTCCTTGACCATCTGAAATTCATTCGGCACCGAGATCCCATACCCATCATCATAGATCGTAATGACAGCCGGAGCCTGCAAAACACCGATGGCGTTGACCGCTTCCCAGAACATGCCCTCGGCGGTGGAAGCATTGCCAATAGTGCCCCAGGCAACTTCGTTGCCGTTATCGGAAAAGGTTTCGAAACCCTGCTGCAATTCGGGGGAATTACGATAAAGGTTGGAAGCATATGCCAACCCGACCAGGCGCGGCATCTGTGAGCCTGTCGGCGAGACATCTGCTGAAACATTATATTCTTTTGTCTGATCTTTCCATGAACCGTCGGGGTTGAGATAGCGGCTGGCAAAATGGGCATTCATCGCGCGCCCGGCAGTAGCGGGGTCAGCTTCGACATCCGCATGGGCATAAAGCTGCGCAAAGAATTCCTGAACATTCAAAACGCCGAGCGCAAAGAGCCAGGTTTGATCACGATAATAACCCGAACGCCAATCCCCTTTTTTGAAAGCATGTGCAATAGCAAGCTGGGTAACTTCTTTGCCTGCGCCAAAAATACCGAATTTGGCACGTCCACTCAAAACTTCGCGCCGCCCAATTTTGCTCGCTTGCCTGCTTTTGTAGGCAATTCTGTAATCGGCAACGATCGTATCTTTGTCTAAAGGCAGGTTTTTTTTAGGTGTCATAGGCTTCCTTTTATAGTTGTCTAATCAAGACCATTATAGTCTAGAAACCCCTTTGCTCAAATTTAGTGACTGAAAAAAAGAAGGTTTCAATAGCCCAAGACTCTGAAATCTTTCTCTGTTAATTTCTTGACGCAGATTTTCAATGGTGATAAACTACCATTCATTCAAATAATCAGATTAATTACATAGATATTAATAATGTACACAAAACTCTCCGAATTTCTGAAATACCTTGCCACGCATGAACAAGCTGAGACGGAGGGAATCCCAGCTCTTGATAAATTAAGCGACGACCTGGAGGTCAATCGCGCAGCGCTCCGCGAACAACTTGCGGTCGCACGCGCTTTGGGTTTGGTCGCCGTTAAGCCACGCATAGGGACTCGACGACTCCCCTACACCTTTACCCCCGCCCTACAACAAAGCCTTGGTTATGCACTTTTGCACAACCAGGAATATTTTGAAGAATACTCCGATTTGCGCACTCATATCGAATCGGCTTATTTTCATGAAGCAGTCAAAAAGCTCCTGCCAGAAGATATTCAGGAGCTAAAAGATTTGCTTGAATGTGCCTGGGAGAAGTTACGCGGGAACCCCGTGCAAATCCCCCACGAAGAACATCGAGACCTGCATCTCATGATGTATCGCCGCTTGAACAACATCTTCGTCATTGGCATTTTAGAAGCATACTGGGAGGCTTATGAGGCTGTTGGATTAAATGTCTTCACGGACTACTCTTACCTGACAAAAGTATGGGAATATCATAGCGGCGTTGTTGACGCTATTGCTACTGGCGATTTTGCCAAAGGATTTACCCTGCTTATGGAACACACCGAGCTAATTGCGGCTCGACCAAATCTCTAATCATACAGAGGAATTATGACCGATAAAGTTACTAACGACTTCTCAATCACTGTTGGGACCGAGAATGGCTCAGGCAGCCAAACTTCGAACCTGACGATCTTGCGCGCCCTTTTCAAGATGGGCGTTCCTGTTTCTGGCAAGAATATGTTCCCATCCAATATTCAAGGCCTGCCAACCTGGTACACCATCCGCTTGAGCAAAGATGGCTATACCGCTCGCCGTGACGAACATGAAATTGTCGTTGCGATGAATGCAAAGTCCTTTGAGCGCGATCTGAAAGATGTTCTTCCGGGCGGCGTTTTCTTCTACAACGATGCGATCAAGATGCCCATCGAGCGTGATGATATCACCGCCTACCCGATGGCAGTAAAGCAGATCATCAAAGAATCTGGCATATCATCCAATTTACGGACGATGGTCTCTAATATGGTCTATGTCGGTGTAGTCGCACAGATGCTTGGTATCGAGATAGAAAAGATCAAAATGGCGCTCGACTTCCACTTTAAAGGGAAAGAGAAGCCCGTTTCGATCAACATGACTGTAATCGAAGCCAGCGCAAAGTGGGCGGCTGAGAATCTTGAAAAGACTGATAAATTCTTCGTCGAGCCGATGGATAAGACCGATGGTCTCATTATGGCAGACGGCAACGCTGCAGCCGCGCTCGGTTCGATCTATGGCGGCGTGCAGGTTGTGGGCTGGTATCCGATCACGCCGGCAACCAGTTTGGTAGAAAAGATGAATGCTTATTTACCAAAACTGCGCACTGGCAAAGATGGAAAAGCAACGTATGCCATCGTTCAAGCTGAAGATGAATTGGCTGCTGTCGGCATTACGATTGGCGGTGCGTGGTCTGGGGCGCGCTCAATGACCTCCACATCGGGAGCAGGTATCAGTCTCATGGGCGAATTCGCGGGGCTGGCATATTTCGCGGAAGTCCCGATCGTGATCTGGAATATCCAACGCATGGGACCCAGCACAGGTCTCCCCACCCGCACATCCCAAGGTGATTTAAATCAGGCTGTTTATCTCGGGCATGGCGATACAAAACATATCGTTCTTCTGCCTGGTTCGGCAAGCGAATGCTTTGAGTTCGGCTGGAAAGCTTTCGATCTTGCCGAGCGAATGCAAACGCCTATCTTCGTTTTGAGCGATCTTGATCTTGGTCAGAATCAGTGGATTAGTGAACCATTCAAGTATCCCGATATTCCGATGGATCGCGGCAAAGTGCTCTGGGAAGATGATTTTGAAGCCTTTGAAGCGAAAAATGGCGACTGGGGGCGCTATAAAGATGTAGATGGCGACGGTATCCCCTACCGCACCGTTGCAGGAAATCGCCGCGTAGGCAGCTCCTATTTTGCACGCGGAACGGGTCACGATGCCTATGCTAATTACAGCGAGGACCCTGATATCTGGATGGAAGGCATGAACCGCCTGAACACGAAATATAAAACGGCACAACAGTATGTTCCCGATGCAATCGTGGACAATATGGACGGCGCAAGTGTTGGCATTATTGCCTACGGCTCAACCGATCCCGCCATCGCTGAAGCGCGTGATTTGCTCGAAGCAGAAGGCTTGAAAACCAATTACCTACGCCTGCGCGCACTGCCGATCACTGATACAGTTAGAGAGTTCATCAAAGAAAACGATGTGATCTTTGTCGTCGAAATGAATCACGACGGGCAGCTACGCGAAATCCTAAGCGTTGAGACACCCGCCGAAAGCACAAAACTGATCTCATCCACACTCAATAACGGTCTTTCCTTGACCGCCGGGTGGATCCGCGATGATATTCTGGCAAAGAAGGAGATTTAGTATGGCTGCTACAAATAAAATCGGTTTAGAAAAAGGCGACTATAAAGGTGCGCCAACCACTTTATGCCAAGGTTGCGGACACAACTCCATCCTTAGTCAGATCATTGCTGCTTGCTATGAAATGAATATGGCGCCGGAAGATATCGTCAAATTCAGCGGGATCGGCTGCTCGAGTAAAGCCCCGACCTATATGCTGGATCGCTCCTTCGGCTTCAATGGTCTCCACGGGCGCATGCCCGCGATTGCTACCGGCGCTATGCTTGGCGACACAACCCTGACGGGTATCGCCATGAGCGGCGACGGCGACTCTGTCAGCATCGGCATGGGGCAATTCAAACACGCGATGCGCCGCAATATCTCCATGCTCTATATCATCGCCAACAACGGCACTTATGGTCTCACCAAAGGCCAACTCTCCGCGACATCCGAAGTTGGCTTAACACTCAAAAAACAGGCCACAAATGCCCTCCAGCCAATTGATATTTGTGTCGAAGCGATGGCATCCAACGCCACCTTCGTGGCTCGCTCCTTTGCCGGGGACCCCAAACAGGTCAAGACACTGATCAAAGCTGCGTTGCGCCATAATGGCACAGCCATTCTCGACATCATCAGCCCCTGTGTTACTTTCAATAATGCCGACAGCTCCTACCACTCTTACGGCTGGGGGCGCGAAAACAAAAACCCCATTCATGATCTCTCTTTCATCCCGGCTCGCGACGAGATCATGATCGAAGATTATGAAGAAGGCACCATGCAGGATGTGGCTATGCACGATGGCTCAGTGATTCGCTTGAAGAAACTCGAGCGAGATTACGATCCCACTAATCGCATGGCAGCGGTTCAAATACTCGAAGAATCAAGTGCCAACAAACAATTGCTTACAGGGCTGATCTATATTGATCCGAACCGCCCTTCATTTGTCAACACTCTTGATCTTTCTGAAACACCCCTTAACCGTATGACTGATGAAGAATTACGCCCTGGCCCTGAAACGATCAACGATATCAACGTCGCGATGTTCTAAGCTCCAACCCTCTCCTACAAGCGGGAGAGGGAACTAATTGTAAAGGTATGGGACACCCCTTTATGAACCCCGCCCAATATTGGGCGGGGTTCATTATTTAAGTTTATAATCGCTCCATGAAAAACAACACCACCATCGGCATCATCTCCGGTTTGGCTGCAACATCTATTTGGGGCGCAATGTACGTTGTTAGCAAAGCGGTTATGGCCGTCATTCCACCTTTTTCGCTGCTTACCACGCGTCTCGTTTTGGGGGCGATTTCGCTGCTCATCGTCGCCGTCATTCAGAAAAAACTCAAGGTCGGCAAAAAGGATTTCTGGAATGTTCTCGGGGTGGGATTTATCGGTTATGGCGTTTCGTTGGGCTTCCAGTTTGTTGGCACCGACCTATCTACTGCCGCGAACGGATCGCTCGTCACATCCGCTACACCCGCTTTTGTACTCATCTTCGCCGCCTTAATCCTGCGTGAAAAGATCACATCCAGAAGATTGATCGCGCTGGTCGTCGCATCGTTGGGCGTGCTGGCAGTCATTGATCCACGCTCTGCTCAACTGGATTCAGCGCTCTTTTGGGGGAATATGAGCCTCGTCGCCGCCGCATTGACGTGGGCACTCTACTCGGTCTTGATCCGCAAAGTAACGCGCGACGTGGACGTCCTTACAGTCAGCTTGATCGCGTTTGTGGGCGGGATGCCAACGAGTATATTTCTCAGCGCCTACGAATACAGTGCTCAGGGCTATGGGACGATCACCCTCGGCGTGGTTGCCGGGATTTTATTTCTCGGCATTATCTGTACCGCCGTTGCCATGTACCTTTGGAACACCGCCTTCGCCCTGCTAGACGCATCCCTCGCCTCCCTGACCTTTTTCGCCCAACCCGTTGTTGGGACCATTTTAGGCGCAGTCTTTCTGGGCGAAATTATCACGCCGCTCTTTTTATTTGGGGGTTTGCTGATTGGCATTGGCTTGGTCATTGCGAGCAGAAAGTAACCCAAGAAAAGCATACGCCAGAAATCACGCTATCCCCTTTGACAACGCCTGAGTCAGGGACAAGTAGTTGCGAACAGAAAAGAAAAAAAAGATGGATCATCCCAATTTCAAGGATGAGCCATCTTTTCTCTTAATGGATCTGGTGTTTCTCCAGATATCAGGGGATTGGGCAAGTACAAGAGGAAAACCCGATATCCCAGATGCCTCCTCCACTCTCACAAGCAATTTGGTCATAGGCATAGGGATCGCAGGTGTGTGCATCCCCACCCTCCTTCTTTTCCCCAGAAGTGTCTTGGGGTTGTTCAGGCATGGGCAAGCCAAGTGTGCCTAGGGTATAGATAGGCTCGCCGCAACCATCCAGCTGCAGTGCAAGATCATATTTATTATATGTACCGGCGTATTCGGATGGCAGTGTAATTATGCAGGAGAGACGCGTATTATTCCCTTCGAGCGGTGCACAGTTCTCGGTCTCCATCTCTCCGATTTTCAGGTTAAAGTCTAGCTCCTGCCAGGCAACGCTTGCAGGCATTTTTATGTTCACAGGCAGGGGAGTACCGGGTAACCATGGTCCGTAAACATGTGAAAACTTCGCGCCTTTGAAGAGATCGCATTGGGTTGACTGAGGAGCGGCAGTCGCCGTTTGGGCATTCGCAGTGGCAACATAAAAGGTTCCAAATGCTTCCACGGTTTGGATCTGGGCCTGGGTCGCGGCGACCAGGGTCTGGGTCGCGGCAATGTGGGCCTGGGTCGCGGCAATGTGGGCCTGAGTCGCGGCCTGGAACTGGGCAGTCGCCATTTGCGACACCTCCGCAGCGGAATGGGTCGGTTTCTGTTCACTATAGCTGCTCATTATGGCTAAAATATTTGCGATGGTAAAATCCGCGCTGGAGCATGCTGTGCTAGTTATGAACAACAGCATTGCGGTTAGTATCAGGTTTCTTCTCTTTGAGTTTTGCATAACTTCTCCAATTATCGTGATTAGTTCTATTATTGAATTGTTGTAATTTATTGTTGAATAATATGACGCAAATTAACCACCGCAAAAGCGATGGAATGAGAACCGAGAAAATAAACATCTTTTCTGTCGAGTCTTATCAATAGACCTCTTGCAAAAGCATGATTTCCATCAGGCATCCTGCGCCGTCCTCGGCGCAGGATGCCTCGAAAGCGCCGCCGAGGACGGCGGCTAGAGCACTTATGCAAGAGGTCTAATATAATGCCTTGAATTTATCAATCCAAATAAGTGTCCTTTCACAGGTAAATCGGCGTTTGTAGACTTCAGTATTGAAGAAGCGTTTCCGCCCTCGCTTTACTGCCTTTCAATATGTCGGGGACGAATTGCCTGATCCGACAAAATAGATAAAATGGACGAAATTAGTATACTATGCTTTACACTCCATCTAACCTAATAAGATTTTGTCACATGAACTTCGACAAAAGTCTTATAAAGTTTTATTAGCTGTCTGCCAGGAGTGAATAAAAGCAGGATAAATACAATGAGCAAAAAAGTCCGAACTACAATATACAGTATATGAAGAGCGAATAGTAGCAGAGTGCGCAATTGTAGGGCAAAACGGACGTTAAGTTACGAAGGAATTGGGTTGCTCAGTTGCAATAGTGCTTAAGTGACAGCAAATGTACAACGAAAAAAGCAGGGGAATTATTCAGCAAGGTAGGTAGCCATGATTATTCCTTTAGTGACAAAAAATATTGACTGTTTTTGATAAAAGGAAACAGAATTCTGTCAAATAATTGGGGAGTGCGCAGAAAAAACAATCCCTGTCCAGTCGAACTAACATCCCTAATCCCAATAACTTGACTCCCACCTCTTCCTCCTGTATATTTTGAGCAATTCAGGAGATAAAGATGGCTAAGAACGTAATCCCCACCAGTTTATGCAAAACCTATCGCCGCCTCTTTAGCTGCCTGATGCTCTACAGCTAAATCCCCTTCAACGCTAACAATCTACCTTTAGAAAAAACTTTGTTGCTGTTTCAACAAAGACATCTTTTAGTTTCCAAGCAACTCTATCTTTAGAGGAGAAACCCCCATGTTCGAAAAAGTTAAAATTGAAAACCCGATCCCCGAACGCCCTGCATTAGCCGAAGGGAATTTTTACGCCCCGCTCGAAAACCAGATCGGTCCCGGGATGAATCCGCGCATTCAGCGTCTGCGCAAATTGAGTGTAGAGACCGAACCAACCATTTCCATTGAGCGCGCTTTGCACGAGACCGCTTTTTATAAAGAGAATTTTGGCAAATATTCCATTCCTGTTTTGCGGGCGATGACTTTTCTGGATCATTGCCAGAAGAAAACACTCTATCTTGGCGACGATGAATTGATCGTTGGCGAACGTGGACCCAAGCCCAAAGCAATTCCCACCTTTCCTGAGCTAACCTGTCACAGCGTTGAAGATTTTCACGTGCTCAATACCCGCGATATGCAGCCCTACTACACCACGCAAGCAGACATCGAGACCTACGCCCGCGAAGTGATCCCCTACTGGGAAGGCAAAACCCAGCGCGAGCGGATTTTCAATCATGTTCCAGAAGCGTGGAAAGCGGCTTATCAGGCGGGGCTTTTTACCGAATTTATGGAGCAGCGCGCCCCCGGTCACACCGCGCTCGACGGAAAAATCTACCAAAAAGGGATGCTCGATTTCAAACGCGAGATCGAAGAGAATATCGCCGCGCTCGATTATTTGAATGATCCAGCCGCGACCGACAAAGCCGAAGAGTGGAAGGCGATGGCGATCTCTTGCGATGCCGTGATCGTCTTTGCCGAACGTCATGCAGATTTAGCGGAAGAAATGGCGGGGCGAGAAAATAATCTCCAACGCCGAGCTGAGCTGCTTAAGATCGCCGAGGTCTGCCGACATGTTCCGGGCAGGGCACCACGTTCACTATGGGAAGCAATTCAAATGTACTGGTTCGTTCACCTGGGAACCATAACCGAATTAAACGGTTGGGATGCCATGAATCCCGGACATTTTGACCAGCATCTCAATCCATTCTACGAAAAAGAAATTGCCGCTGGCACGCTGACTCGCGACGAAGCCAAAGAATTGCTCTCCTGTTTCTGGATCAAGGTTAACAATCACCCCGCGCCGCCGAAGGTCGGCATCACGGCGCGCGAGAGCGGAACCTATAACGATTTTACGAATATCAATCTCGGCGGCGTGAAGCGCGACGGCTCGGACGGCAGCAGCGAAGTTTCGTATATCATGCTCGGTGTGGTCGAAGAATTGCATATTTTACAGCCCGGCAACTCGGTGCATATCAGCGCGAAAACGCCCGACCGATTTTTGCACGCCGCCGCGCGGGTCATTCGGCAGGGGCACGGCTACCCCTCGATTTTCAACCCCGATATTTATATTTTGGAAATGCTGCGGCAGGGAAAAACGCTCGAAGACGCGCGCGAAGGCGGGTGTAGCGGATGTATTGAAGTGGGCGCTTTTGGCAAGGAAGCCTACCTGCTGACGGGGTATCTCAATGTCCCGAAAATTCTCGAAGTCACGCTTAATAATGGGCTTGATCCCGTTACCGGAAAAGTTGCCGGAACCGAAACAGGCGACCCGCGAAACTTCGCGAGCTTCGAAGAACTCTACGCCGCTTTTCACAAACAACTCAGTTTTGTGATCGACCAGAAGATCCGCGTTAGCAATTATATTGACCGTATGTTTGCAAAATATGCCCCAGCGCCTTTCCTTTCGGTCGTCATCGAAGATTGCATTTCGACGGGCAAAGACTATTACGATGGCGGTCCGCGCTACAACACCAGCTATATCCAATGCACGGGGCTGGGCACGATCACCGATAGCCTGGCGACGCTGAAAAAGCATATCTTTGAAGAGAAAACCTTCACCATGCCGCAAATGCTCGACGCGCTCGGCAAAAATTTTGCAGGCGAAGAATTCATGCGCCAGACCATTATGAATCGCACGCCCTTCTTCGGCAACGACGACGATTACGCCGACGAGATCGCCCAGCGCGTCTACGGCGACCTTTTCGATCTGATCGACGGGCAGCCCAATATCAAGGGCGGGCAATATCATCTTAATATGCTCTCCACCACCTGCCACGTCTATTTTGGCAAAGTCATGGGCGCGACCCCCAACGGTCGGCTGGCGGGCAAATCCATCTCCGATGGCACATCGCCTTCGCATGGGGCGGACACAAACGGCCCCTCCGCTGTCGTCAAATCGCTCACCAAAATTGATCACACCAAATCGGGCGGCACGCTGCTCAATCAGCGTTTTCTGCCCAGCCTACTCAAACGCGATGAAGACATTAAGAAACTCGGGCATCTCATCCGCAGCTATTTCACGCTCGGCGGGCATCATATCCAGTTCAATATCGTTGATACCGCCACGCTCCTCGCCGCCCAAGAAAACCCCGACGACTACAAAGAGCTGCTCGTCCGCATGGCTGGCTACAGCGACTATTTCAACGATATGAATGCCGATCTCCAGCAGGAGGTTATTGAGCGCACGCAGAATGAAGCGTTCTAAACCTGTCAGGTTTTTCGGGAGATTTACCCGCGTCGCGCGTGGTTTGGGCTTGGTTCCGTTTAATGAGTGAGGGTGTAGTGAATTACTTAATCCCACAAAGGGCATGTCATTGCTTCACCCCGATGCTTTTCGGGGTGAAGCAATCTCCCTCTCTGCACGGGAGATTGCCACGTCGCAAGAGCATGCTCCTCGCAATGACATCACGCTAAAATAATATGCAACCATTAATCTTCGATATAAAACGCTACGCCATCAACGACGGTTCCGGCATCCGTACGACCATTTTCCTAAAAGGATGCCCGCTCTCCTGCGCGTGGTGCCATAATCCCGAAAGCGTTTCCCCGCATCCCCAAAAACTTTACACAGCCAATAAATGTATCGGCTGTAATACCTGCGTGGAAGCCTGCCCTGAAAACGCCTGCGAGCTAACCCCGCTCGGCATCGTCACCAACCCAGAACTTTGCAAACTCTGCGGCATTTGTGCGGACGTTTGCCCCACCAAAGCCACGGAAATCTCCGGTCAGACGATGAGCAAAGAAGAGATCATGGCAAAGATCGAAAAAGAACGCGTTTTCTTCGACCAATCTGGCGGGGGCGTGACCTTCTCTGGCGGCGAGCCGCTTCAGCACGCCGACTTTCTCATCGAGTTGCTCGACGAGTGCGGCGAGCGCGGCATCCATCGCACAGTCGATACGACGGGTTTGGCAAAAACCGAGACCCTGCTTGAAGTGGCCAAACGCACCGACCACTTTCTCTATGACCTAAAGATGATGGACAGTAGCAAGCATAAATCATGGACGGGCGTTCCCAACGAGAAAATCCTTGAAAATCTACAAACTCTCTCCGCAATCGGCGCGACGATCAATATCCGCATTCCGCTCATCAAAGGTGTGAATGCGAACGAGCAAAATATCCGCGCGACGGCGGCTTTTGTTGCTGGTTTGGCGGGAGAAAAGAAAAAGGTGAATTTACTCCCCTATCACAATATCGCGGCAAGAAAATATCAGAAACTCGGCGGGGAATATGATTCCGGTGAGATGCAGGAGCCAAGTGAAGAAGAGCAAGAGAAAGCAGTTGCTATCTTCGCTGAATATGGCATTGATGCAATTCTTGGTGGGTAAAAAAAAGACTTCCGAAGTTTTCGAAACTTCGAAAGTCTAATAGTGATAATGGCATAAACTAAATGCCCTGAGTTTGCGAGCCGGTGCTTTTCGCCGAAGCAATCTCCTCAACTACACAGAAATTATCTTAGATGAGACTGCTTCGGCGATAACACTGCCTCGCAGAATCAGCACCCACATTTACTTTGACCCACTACCTGATAGTTTACTGAATACTGACTACCAACTACTGATACGCTTCCGGCTTCAATTCCGCCACAAAGGGGAGCGTGCGGTGCCGCTCTGCATAATCCAAGCCATAACCAACGACCCAGACATCGGGAATATCAAAACCCAAGTAATCGACAGATACGGTCAGTTTGTCGCGTTTCTTTTCAATGAGGGCGCAAGTTTTCAGGGATGCCGGCTGGCGACCTTTGAGCGTGTGGATGAGATAGTCGAGTGTGTGACCGCTATCGACAATATCTTCCACGACGATGACATGCTCGTTCTGGATCGGTTCGCGCATATCCAAGACCATGCGTACTGCTCCTGCCACAGAACCGGATTTCCCATAGCTTGAGACCGCAATGAAATCAACAATATGTTCCTTGCTCAATGCGCGTGCCAGATCTGCCATGAAGATGAATGCGCCTTTGAGAACGCCCACCAAAATGATCCGCTCGGCATCGGCGTAATCTTTTTCGATCTGCGCTGCCATTTCTTTGACACGTCGTTGAATATCTTCTTCTGACACGATAATTTGTTTTAAGTCGGGGTGTAGGTTGCTCATTTTTTCTCCTCGGTTTAGAAAGGGCCATTACCCGCCGCATCTTACCATGTTTTCTCAAACACGTAGAGCGCAAAGGAACACCAAGAAAATTTTCGTGCCCTTTCATATCCTTAGTGTTTGTTCCCCATCAATAATCTCCGCGAGCTCCCTATTTCGCCCTCTCCGATACATCAAAATTCGTTATAATGCATGGTAAAATTTGGTGCTTTCATACCTACAAAAATATTCAAAAAAGGTGGATATCATGAGAAATAAAAACGTTTTTTCCCCTACGCTTGCTACCATAACAGTCCTTACTCTGGTAACTTTAGCCTGTAGTATTTCGTCTGTAGTTCCGACACCAGAACCGTTGCCAACGTATACACCATATCCAACGCACACTCCTCCGCCAACACCAACGGCGCAACCCTCAAACAATACTTTACATGCGAATGAAGATGAGGCTGCTTTTATGAAAGAGCTTTCCGCAGTAATGGCTGATGCGGGCTGGAACGTATCTGAAATTGATGAAAACACCATTCTCATTGATGATTCAGCGTCGAAATATGCGGTATCTTATATATATCACACCGCAAAGATCAGTCGCATCGCTATAAACTCACCGTGGGAAGGCAGGGGAGAAGAAAACCTTGCACTTGAAACACTGAAAAAAATTAATCAACTAAACGATGACTATAATTTTGCCACGATTAGCGTTGATACAGATGGAGACATATGGATTGCTACCGCCTTTCCGTTTGGTCAAGAAGTCGATATAAAAATATTCTTGAATTTTATTGAATGGTTCCAAGATACTGAAAGTTACTTCATCACCGAACTTTTGGCTGACGAACTCGCAAACTAACCAGCAAAGTCACAAAGATAAAAACTCGAATAAAACGACAGAGTGGTAAGCCCGCCTCTGTCGTTTTTAATTTCCCGCAATGATCTCTATCCACTCCTGCATCGCCGACTCCCATACAGCGGGATTTATCAACCAATTAATATCAGCATATAGGAATTATTTATGTGCAGTGAGTATTCAACAAAAGTGGCAGGGCTTTGGCACCTTTTTCACTTGTTTAAAAGATAATGCCGAGAGAGGCTTGTGGCAAACTAGGGTCAACTTTTATAGTTCTATACCCATTAACAAAAGGAGAATGCAATGAACTACAAAAAATATTTTATCTTCGTTATACTCGTTGTTCTGCTAGGGTTGGCAGCTTGCGATCCACGCGCGCCGGGAAGAGAAATCCCAGGTAGCAATGTAACCCCAAGCAGTTCTGGCTCAGAGCGATCAGTAGCCGGAGACCCGAATGCAAATTATATGGAAATGCGTGATGGCGAGGTTATTGACGCAGACTTCAACGGCAGTGCGTCCGAATTATTCTATGGCGCATATGATGATAACGGTCAAGTTGGTCATCAATTCGGACAAAACGTTAGCCAGGGCAGCGGTATTGGATTATCCCCGGCTACTTCTGTGCCCGACTATACAGCTTGCTATGAGGCTGTAAAAAGCACACACCCTGGTCATGCCTTTGAACTCGATGATATTTTCTGCTTCAAAACCTGGGACGGGAATATTGGCTATTTGCATGTTATCAAACTCACGGAAGAACAGGTTAATAGCGTAACAACCTGGACCGTCGGCTTCAACTATCACGTCTGGGGACCCTAAAATCATCAAGAATATTACCAAAATCTTTAGCAGGCATCGCTAAAAGCTAAACACAAAACACCGTCATTTTGACGGTGTTTTTATCTGGCACAGATGGTGAGATATAAATTTCAATTCGATAGCCCAGAAAATTCTTTTTCAAACCACCATAGCTTACAACACAGCTTCAAATGCTTCTTGCTGGGATCGCAGAAGTTTATCAAACCCTACGATCAACTCGTTAACGTCCGAGTTTTCTTTAGAAGTTATCGCATGAAATCGCTTGACCAAAAACGAGAAGTAAACCTGTGTCTGCATTAAAAACTCACTCACAAGCTGATTGTTATTTTCCAAGTGTGTTTGTGGAAAATAACGAGTGACATTATTCCAAGCAAATTCTGCTTCTTCTATAAAGTCAGAATCGATTCTAATTTTGGAAAGGGCATCATTGCTCGAGAGATTACCATCACCCAGCATCGTTCTAAATTCTGCAAGTAATTCTTTGAAATCTGTGTGGATTGTTTCAAATTCATCCCAAGTAGGTTCAATGAATTTATAAAAATAATCTTCGTTCCATTGATATATCGATCCCGAAGATTCCAAAAGTTCTTTAGCCAAGTAAGCAATACTACCAAGATTATCTTCCATGAATACACTCCAAACTGCAGCAAAAATGCAGCGCTTTTCTTTTCCTTTCACACAAAAACTGATTATAACAAAGCAGAAAAACAAAAAAACCCTCATACTTATGGATACGAGAGGTGTTTTCTTATGGCTCGAAAGAAGTTTTTTACTGCAAGAGCGATGAATGCCCCGACCTGTGGTCGGGGCATTCATTATGAGCACAGAATCTTGATTGTGACTTCTCCTGCGGATTCCGGTGAAATCATCCACTGATTCCGGTTTATGTCGTCCACTTTAGGAGAAAACAAAACTGGTGAATGGATTATACATCAAGCGGACGACATGCCTTGCTCAGCACGCAGTTTTCGCTGA
>Ga0209249_1001465_pt1 | contig 22420 bp, 20 predicted proteins | sample SaaInlV_200m_DNA_4_FD_184653 | JGI IMG/M metagenome (GOLD analysis project Ga0209249, IMG submission 184653) | Marine microbial communities from expanding oxygen minimum zones in the Saanich Inlet - SI037_S3LV_200m_DNA (SPAdes) (version 2) | ecosystem: Environmental > Aquatic > Marine >...
AGAAACTGGGATCATGAGTCACTGGTAAGACTCAATCCAGTCAATGAACAGCAGCTAAAAACTGAAATGAAGCAAGCTGCTTAAATGAGGTGATCAGGCGAAAAGTATGTTGACATCGACCGAATACAGGTTTTTTAATGATCGATTTGGATAATTTTAAGCCAATTAATGATTTGCTTGGACACTATGTGGGAGATGAGTCGCTCAAGAAAGTGGCGAATATTCTGAGTGACACCTGCCGCGAGACCGATTTGGTAATACGATTAGGTGGCGATGAATTTGCAGTATTGGTAACCACTATCAATGACGACAACACATTATATTCACTAGCAAAACGAATTGTTAGTAACCTCTCATTACCCATGATGATCATGGGCCATAACGTGGAGATAAGTGTAAGTATTGGAATAGCTAAGTATCCAGAAGATGGAGAAAATCAGGATGAGTTGATGAGAAAGGCTGATGTCGCACTTTATGCAGTTAAGAACAGTGGTCGCAATGGTTTTAAATTTTTCCAGTCAGCAATGGATGTTGAGTAGTTTCTTATTGGGTAAGAAAACGCCAAGATTACAAACGGTAACTTTTAGTTGATGGCAGAGATTAGAAGTTGCTGTCACGAATGTCGGCTCCTTTGACCGACCTGCTATTACCTACAAGCTGCCGGGAATGACAGCAACGGGTAGTGAAGAGCCTGTTTTAATACTGGCAGGTACGACCAGTTTGTGCCATTATGCAAAGCTTTGCATAACGCCACTTATGCTGAGTATCGTATTATGCTGAGCTAAGTAATAACAAGCGAGCCAGAGTCACTAGAATAGCCACAATGCTCGCCTGCTAACTTTGCATAATAATCACAGTGTTTTGAGGAATTGCATCAATGAGTCTGGCGCTTTATAGCGTTGAAATTTTGTCTTGGGTTCTTGGAGTTTTGCCAGTGCATGTTCTTTCATAGCCAAATCAGCTTCAACATACTGATGAGTTATCGTTGTGCTTTCGTGTCCTAACCATAAGGCAATGACACTGATATCGACACCGGACTGTAATAGATGCATAGCCGTCGTATGCCTTATAATATGTGGCGAAATCTTACGGTTATTCAGACTCGCAATATGTTTTGATGCGGATTGTACTGCTAATTTGAGGCGAAGTTCGACATTAGATCGTGTCATTGTTTGACCTTTCCGGTTAGGCAGTAAAGCTGAAGCTGTATTTAATCGAACATTAAATTGCAGCCATGTTTTGATTGTTAATACAGTTGATCGCCACAATGGTACTGACCGTTGCTTACGTCCCTTTCCATGCAGGTGTACACAGGCAGCTCCATTAAGCACAACATCGGCTACTTTAATACCGATAACCTCTGAGACACGAGCACCTGTGTTGTAGAGTAAAGCCCACAATAAGTGATCACGTTGGCTGATCCAGGTCGTGCCTGGTTGTCCGATCACTGCCAGTATTTCCTCGCGCGAAAGGAATCCAAGCATAGACCGCTCGTAACGTTTCATCGGTACGCCAAGTGCTTGCGTGATGATGTGTAATGACGTCATATCCCTGCGTGAAGCAAATTTTAAAAATGCACGTAGTGCTGCCAATCGTGCATTACGACTGCGTACTGTGTTATGCCGTTCCTGCTCTAGATAATCCAGAAATTCCAGGACTAACTCAGCATTAATGTCGGTCAATTTTAGTTCTGTTGGTGATTTGCCAATCCGTTTCTGCGTGAATGCCAAAAACAACATAAAAGTGTCTCGGTAAGCCGCTATGGTGTGAGGGCTAAGAGCACGTTGATCGACGAGATAATGAGAAAAAAATTCCTGAACCAGGGCTGAAAATGAAGGCGGTAATTTAGTGGTTTGAAGTTTGTTAGTCATGCCCCACCTCCTGTGCACTGGCAAATACCTCAAATTTATTTGCGGCAACTGCCATCAGTTCAGGCACAGCAGTCAAGTACCAGTAAGTGTTGGATATCTCAACGTGCCCCATATATGTAGATAGCGCCAGCATCCCTTGATCAATGTCTGAGCCATGTTTATGCCAAAGCATCACACGGCGAACTGCAAAGGTATGCCTGAGGTCATGAATTCTCGGCCTGCCGTGGGCACCACGATTAACCCAACCTAATTGATTACTCAAACTATTAAATACCCGGTGTACCTGGCGTAGTCCCAGGCTATGCCCCAAACGCTTGCCCCGCACACTGATAAAGAAAGGTAGTTCAGTAGATACCTGAACGTATTTATTGCGTTGCTGTCGATACCTCGTCAAGGCTATCACCGTGCTCGAATGGAGTGGTAGCTGACGTGACTTGGTGAACTTGGTTTGCCGAATGACCAGTATGCCCCGTTTTAAATCAACATCCATGTCGAGAAGATGAACTGCTTCTGATACACGCATACCAGTTGATGCTATTAGCCCAAACAGCGTCTCATAAGTTACCGGTCGTAAGCCGCCAGTGGGAGTGATGCCGTGTGCTGCTGACAATAGGTCAACAATCTCATGTTCATAGTAAATGTGCGGTGTAAGCCGTGCCCGAAAGGGACCAAATATTGATTCTTCAGGGACTTCAGTGAGAGGCTCAAACTGCCGGAGATAACGCATGAATGGCCGGAGTAAACTCAAACGCCTTGCCCAGGTCACTGGTGTCTTCCTTTGCATTTTATCAAGTTTTGCCCAGTCAGACATGACCTCCACCGTCAGAGGCTCGCTGAAGCCATGGTCATCGACATAGCGTGCAAAACTCATCAAAGCGAGACCCGGTGATTTAAGTTCAAAACCCAGAAGTCGACGCTCGTCCAAATAACTCTGAGCCTTAGACTGTATTGTGGTAGTTCTATTCATGATGCACTTCCTGGCCAGGGTAGCGTGACGGCCTGGAGTCGGTGAGTATCAAGTTTTGCGTAAATGAGTGAGGTATTTAGAGAGCGGTGTCGTAGCACGTCAGCCACATCTTTGAGTGAACCACCCTGTTCCAGCAATTGTTGAGCCAACGTGTGGCGTAGTGCATGTACGCGTGTATGTGTTAAACCGATGCGGTGATAAGCATCGCGTATCACTCTATGGATAGCGTGTACACTGATAGGAATATCATGTGGAGGTCGCACACGCGCAAAGACAGCAGGGTTGATTGTTGGTGGGCGTTCAAACTGCAAATAATCTGCAATTGCCTGTCCAGTGACAGCAGGTAACGGCATGATATCAACCCTGCATGATTTGGTCTTTCTTAATGTGACCGTACTGGCTTTCCAGTCAATATCAGGCAACTTTAGGTTGACAATTTCACTGGCACGCAGCCCCAGATCAAGAGCACAGCGCACTATGGCATAACCACGGTGTGGTGATGGTATGTCAGAGGTAAATGATGCAAGTAAATGCTTAACTTCAATAGAGGTGAGCGATCTTGGCAATGAAGCCAAACTCCAGTGGGCAGGACGGGCAATAACACCTGTCAACGCATGAACCTGATCTCCGCAGACTGAACGGTAACGAAAATAAGCATTAAGTGCACAGACCAGAGCACTGGCATTGGAAGCAGTGTTATGCAACCCGAGCTGTTGAGTAATGAACTTGCGCACATCAGTTGGTTGAATTGCTGATGCAACGAATTGGTGGTCGGTAAACCGTTTCAACAAAAAACGTCTCACGATGCGAATGCGCCCACTACGTGTTTGGGTTGCTAGACCTTGGACATTGCACATGAATTTATCAAAACTGGTCAGCTCATTGTCAACCGAACTGGCCACCAGCACCGGCTCATCAATAACACCATTGTTGCGTAATATGCGCAGAAAATGATCACATGCCAGTCGCAGGGAACGGTAATTACGACAGACTGGTGCGAGGCAGTCACAATGAGGAAGGTGCTCATCAAGAAATTGACTGGCTGTAGTTTCGTTGAGTTGTTTAATGTTCAGCTGAGACAGGTTTACCCACTGTACAAAGTGTGTGATAGCAAAAATATATGCCTGAGTAGTCGACTTTGCATATCGACCTTGATTTAGATAATCGATGAAATCAGGAACATATGGTGATAGATCACTTTCAACAAAACTATCATTGAGAGTGACGGAATGCAGAGAATGTGTCTTATTCATAAGTAGTCTCCAGTAAGGGGATCTTCTACTTCAAATAAGCACGGTTATTATGTCCAGTAAGTTATAACTAAAACTTAATTAAATCCTTTAAAAATAAGGACTGTGGCTCGCTGAGCATGTTCAACTCAGCATAATACGATACTCAGCATAAGTGGCGTTATGCAAAGCTTTGCATAACGCCACTGACTTGCCATACTATTACAGAAACTCTACGCCCTGTTCTGAGCTAATAATGAAGGTTGTTAAGTAGGTCTAGTAAACATCTGGAATCTCTAAGGTATGACTGTTCAGGTTAATTTTGTCGAACTGCAATACTATCAGCGGTCCGATCAATAAAACTGGATTTTACTCGTTCCAGAATGTTGATATCAGCGACCGTAGTTAAACATATTTTGAAAGTATCCCTGCGGCGAAGAAAATGCTTCGCTCCCACGATGGATATCTGTGGACATCTGCGACATGCTGTCACGCATGTAGCGTACATCATGAGACATGCTATCCACACCCTGACGCATGGAGTTCAGATTAGCCGACATGGCACTCTGGATCCTGCTCATATCAGCGTTCATTTTGGAAATATGTTTATCTATTTCAGCGGTCTCATTATGCATGCCATAGGTCTGTACCGACATACTTTTTGTATCTGCCGACATACTGGTGATATGTTTATCTATATCGGTAATTCCACCATGCATGCCTTTGATCTGCAACCCCATGCTTTTTATATCTGCCGACATACTGTTTATGGTTTGTGACATTTTAACTGTATGGTCACTCATGGTGCTCATGTGCCCAACTACTTCCTGCATTATCCGAGCGAAGTATAGCCCTCCAGCAACAAGGGTTAAGATTAATATTATTTGTAAGAAAATTTTCAAAGCATGGAGAGCATAAACGCAACATCAATTTGTGGCAAGCATCCAGGCACACCTCATTATTCCCAATTTGCAAATTACAGACGATCCAGCATCTGATTAGCTCACAATGGAATAGATACTATACTTGATATTTTAGATAGTAGAGTAAACATCCTTTTCTTTCTTATCAGGCATAAAAAAACCCTAAGTATCAACTACTTAGGGTTTATATATGGCGGAGAGCATAGGATTCGAACCTATGGACCGTTTCCGGTCAACGGTTTTCAAGACCGCCGCATTCGACCACTCTGCCAGCTCTCCTGTATTACACTTGTTTTTTTTGAGTTAAACGAATCAAACTCATTAATCGGTTAACCCGAAAGCGCGGTATTATAATCATTTCGACAGCAGTGTCACATGCTTTTTTGTTTTTTTTATCATTGATTAAAAATTATTCGTCACTATTTATACGTTATTAATTGGTAAAGCTAAAAACTGGAAAATTTATGCTATCCAAAGTTATTGTTTTATAAACTATTTTTAAAGCTTGATATGATTATTGTTGGAACCTAAAATAGCATTGTCGTGTCAAAGTACTATTTATTAAATCGGAGAGATATATGCAATTAAATTCGACAATCGAACGTTCTGAAGCGTCGATTCTTCAAACTAACAAAGTTATTAGAAACACTTATATTCTGTTATCTATGACTCTAGTTTTCAGCGCAATAACAGCCTTTATTGGTGTCGTTACCGGCGCTTCATTTGGAATGGCGCTTGGAGCTAATATTTTAGCCATCGTCCTACTCTGGTTTGTTTTACCTAAAACTGCTAATTCTGCTTCCGGTATCCCTGTTGTTTTTGCTTTCACTGGTTTACTCGGTTATGGACTTGGACCACTGCTGTCTCACTATCTGGCTGTTAACCCATCTATTGTGATGACTGCTATGGGTGGAACAGGTGCTATCTTTCTTGCTTTGTCTGGTTATGCATTAACTACTCGCAAGGATTTCAGTTTCATGGGCGGCTTCCTGATGGTAGGTATCTTTGTGGTTCTTGGAGCTAGTCTGCTGAATATCTTTTTAGCTATTCCGGCATTGGCCCTTGCAGTAAGTGCTGGCGTTATTCTAGTTATGAGCGGTTTCATTCTTTATGAAACTTCATCGATTATTAACGGTGGCGAATCTAACTACATTATGGCAACAGCTAGTTTATTCCTTTCTATCCTTAATATTTTCACTGCTCTGTTACATATATTGGGCGTATTTTCAGATGATTAATTTGTAAGTATTACTTACAAATTCAATTAATTAAGCCGCTTTTATTTTTAAAAGCGGCTTTTTTTCTTAATAAAGTTTAAATAAGTTTTAACGAGCTAACTCATTAATTATGAGAAGGTAATATTAAAGGAACAAATATGGATTGGTTAAAAATAATTTCAGCATTATTTCTGGTTGGTATGATGATTATGATTTATCCGAGCCTTAAACATGCATCAGAAAACGCACCAAAGGGAACCAAAGAAGACTGGTTATCGGCGATTAAACCTTTATTAATGGTCGTTGTATTTGTTATTGCTCTTATTGTATTAGTTCAGTAAATTACCTAACTAGAAGAAACTAAAAAGCTGTCAAGATTTTTTAAACTAAATCTTAACCTTGGTTTCAGTAGGTAATTCCTCAGAAGACTGAACATCAGTGCTTTCCTGTTCATTAAGAGTCACTGCTCGTCCAGATGGGTTAGCAAAACTATCGTTTAATTTTTGAACAAATAAGCCAGAATTTTCAGTCACTTCCCGAAGTTTACGAGCCACTCTCCGGTTCCAGCCATGCGGTGATGTATTAAAAACACTTCTTAACAATCGTGTATTTTTTTCAAATGCTGTTACCAAATTTCCAGGCATATCAGATCGAGGCAATGTTCTGGATATACGAGTTGCCCAGAATTTTCTACTGAAAATATGAACGCTAAAAATTACCATAAAGAAAACTAATAAAGAGATTAAACCCATCAGAGGGCTACTGTTATAACCATCAATCAAAGTTGAGGGAGCAAGTTTATCCCAGGCATCTTGTGAGGTAATTACATAGCCGCCTAAGCCAATCAGGATTGCATATAATACTGCATCCGTAATCAGTACCCTCTTGGTCCATTTTCCTATAGCAGCCTTAAGTGCAGGCATAGCTTTATTTTCTATTCCACTGGCAGTTTTATCCAGTGCGCCAACAATTCGATAAGCTCTCTCAGTTTCAACCTGATGCATACGATCATATATTGCCTGTAAATCAGCATCTTTTTTAGTTTTGAAACGTTTCTGTAACTTTTCATCACTGATACTGATCGCGGTAGCTTCGTCGTAAATCATATAAAATTTACCCGCCGTTAAACCACTTTGAGATAAAGCACGCTGCCATGCTCCAACAACTTCTTCAGGGTTATCTTCTGTTGCCGCTGTATCGATTTGATTCAGGATATATAGAAATTTTGTAGAGTCAGTTCGCTGTATCGTTTTTGAGACAAGATGCTCTAAAGTGTCTTTCATAGCACCTGGTTCTGGATGCCTTGCATCAAAAAACACCAGTACTAGATCAGAAAGATCGATAATGTGATCTGTTATTCTCAAGGTTGAATTTCGTTGTGCATCGGCATCAAAGCCCGGAGAATCAATCAGTATTTTACCTTTGATGGGCTGTGTAGGACTGGTTTTCAACTGAAGATAAGCATTCACTCTCTCTCCTTCTCCGGGTGCAACTTTTTCAATATCTTCGCTGATATTAAAAAAAGGAAACCTGGGGTCAGCATCCAGAGCCAGGCCGGGTAATACACGGCTTTCATTATCATTGGTATAACAAATGACGGTAAATTTATCGTCTACAGCCTGATTACCGGAAGTTTGTAACTTTGTACCCAGAAAAGAATTTATGAAAGTAGATTTACCTGCAGAAAATGTACCTAGAATGGATATTAACGGCCACCAGGGTATTTGGGTGGCATATGATTCTTCACGAGATATCAAGCCCATGCGATAGGCGATATTATCAAGTTCCTTAAAACTTTTTACAGCCTCGATAAGAATGGGGTTTTCTCGTTCAAGGTGCTTTTCGAGATTTTTTAGACGGTTCTCTATTGCTTTTCTAGGGTAAAACATGACCGGTATTTAAATTTAAACAGTGTAAAGAGGTTTGCCTACTAAGGCATAAATCGACTCATAATATTCATAGGTCGAGCTACATCACGAATATTGCGCTGCATATAGTAGGTAGAAGTCGCCATAGCATTAGTATTCTGAGTCATTGTGGCAACATTCTGAGTCATCGATTGAATATTCCCATCCATGTTCCCAATATTATTTCCAAGCTTAACCATTGTATGATCCATCGTGCGGATAGAATTTGTCATGTCATTCATGTTTCTATCAACGGATATTGTCAGTGTAGTTAATGTCAAGGTCATATTATGCACGTCACGAGAAAGTGTATAGATAAGGTAAAAACCATATACAGCTAAAACTACAAATGCAACCATAGAAGGATATACAACTAATTCCCATCGTTTAGCACTGCTTTCAAATGTATCGGCAAGGCGCTCCATACATCCAGTATCAAGACTGATTTGGGAATTATTTTGTACTTCTGATGTGCTCATAAATTGACCCTGAAAAAGAACTTAAAGTTAGGTTTTGAAATATACACCTAAACATATGCAGTATATACATAAATGTTATAAATAGCGATTTACTTATACTTTATAAACATAAACATGTATTAATTATCGAGGCGCTTTATCGGAAATCCTGCCGGGTTCCAGGGGATATAAATTAAGTCTTTAATCTCTACTAAACAACTAATTAATTAAATTTACAAAAAAATTAACAACATACTTTGATTAAATTATTTATTGTAATTGAGATTTTAGTTTCTCACCTAATTCACGATTCATTGCAATAATGGGGGCGACTAAAGAACGTGCTCTATCGGGCTGATTTTGATTTATAAATAAAATTGCTGCCTGGTAGTATAAATTAGAGGCATTCAAGTTATCATTAAGAGAATAATAGATATTACCCAGTTCACCCAGGTAGTCTGGATTATTTCTGTCCTGTTGAATTAGCTGTCGATAAAAATAAATGGCATCAGCATAATTTTTATCCCAGTATGCCTGTCGGGCTAAATATAATTGATTTTTATCTCCCTGAACTTCAGCTGATACTATTTTTTCAGTAGGTACAGTTGAAACTGTAGGCACAGTAGAAACCGTAGGCACAGTTGTCAGTTGAGAAGATAATGCTTCAGCTGTTTCAGTACCTTTATCCGGAGAAGCACTTAACTTGAGATCATTTGACGGCTTCTCTTTTACATCAGCTTTTTGGGCAGATAATGGCTTAGAACTATCTGCTGTAGAAGAGATATCTGTTTTTGATTCAATATTCAATAACTGCTGAAAAGCCGTCTTAAATTGAAGCTCATCTCGATATATATAGCCAAAAGCAACTAAAGTAAGCAGAATAATTGTAAAGCTATTTACCAGCAACCAACGACCAAAACTCATCACTCAGACTCCTTCATTTAGTCTATCTGGCTCTCGGGTAAAGATGTTTCGCAAGGTCAAGAATCTCTTTAGAGGCTTTGCTGGTAGGTTGCATTTCAAATACTGCCAACCCTTCACTAAAAGAGCGCCTATATGCAGTTCTTTGGTAGAGGCGTAAATTAATATGTTTAATGCTTTTCAAATAACCTAATGCTTCTTCAGCCTCATCAGTTTCTCTGACACCCCGATGTGTGTCTGCACGATTAATAAATCCAAGCAATTCAGGCATTTTGTTGATACCACCACACTGTTCACGGATTATTTTGATGAAGCGCTGTGTAGACCAGATATCAGCCTGACTGGGAGGAACAGGAACTACAATTCTATCAGCAAGCTCTAGAGCCGTTTTCATCGATTCAAAATCAGCAGTGCCTACATCAACAATAACTTCACTCTTTTTATTTTTCCAGGATTTTAATTGTGATACATCATCGAAGACTTCCAGTTCGGGCTCATAGCCCTCTTCTACACGAATATCGACAACATCCGAAAGCGTTTTTTGAGGATCCAGATCGAATAAAGTGACCGCCCCTTGTTGAATTTTCAACCAGATAGCTAGATTGAAAGCAACTGTACTTTTACCAGTGCCCCCTTTCAAATTTCCAATGACTGTAATCATACTCTGTCTATTCTACTTTTGGTTTTATCGGCAGTTTGAATTCACATCATGCCATTTTATTATAGTTCTAACCAGTGACTTTAAAACCTGGTTTTCACTCTTAAAGCGAGCTTAACGGTGAATATTTAAAAAATAAATATAGATTCCTTATTTATTTGACGTACTTTTTGTTTGACCCAATGAATTACTCATACTTTTTATTTCGTAACCTACAGGCATAGTAAACAATTTATCCTGTAAATCCTGAACCACAATATTCTGTAATTCCTGTGAATTACCATTAGGAAAAGTTTCACGAATGCTGATTTTTAACTCTTTATCAAACCATTGAAAACTCTGCTGAGTATCACCATTGGCCAGTTTGATATGATGAATCCATTTATCAGTTTCCCGGTTATTTAATTTTTCCACACCAAGCCACTTCAATTCCATAACAGTGCCGTTAGATAAAGTTTGCTTAACCGGGATATTTAACTCGGTATCAAGCCATAGATGAGAGACTTTTTCTTTCTCACCTTCCTTTGCAATAATTTTCCACTTCACAGCCTGTCGGTTATTGATTTCAACTACCCCCTCATTTTCACAATTCAGAGTTGAGTTCTTATCACAGGGCGAAGTCATAGTGCCCTCAATACCAATATTAATTTCTTCTAATGTCTTATTTTCATAACACACAGTCTGTTCGGTAAAACACATTAATGAGATATGTTTATTCGCATCTAATATTTGAATAACCGGTTCGCCATAATAAAAAAATTCTTTACGAATGCGCCCAGTAGAATAAAAAAGATACGTTGAAACATCAGCCCTGTTCGGAGTTGACATAACCGCATTAGCCGTAAACTGTAAAGCATCGGCATAGGTTGAAAGAATTCCTATCTGAAAGAACAGTAAGAATTTGAACGGTTTCATTTTTAAAACATCCCAAAAGGAGAAAATGGAAAACCATTATTACCCCGACTACGTCCTGGCATAAAACCATTGCTTTGACCCGGTAATGAGAAAGCTGCTGGGTTAGTATCCCGATAAATACCTACAGGAAAGTCAGGGAATAACCTGTCATTTTTCATATAAGTATCAGTTTGGTAGGGTGTAAGCTTTTCTCCCATATTACTCATCATGCCCTGCATTGATGGCATACCGCCTAATTGCCAGGGATTTGACATTGGAGGCTGCCTCATAGGTGCTGAACGACCAGGATACTGCGAGTTAAAATTTTGAAACCAGGGGTTATTTTGACCGGGTTCCTGACCAAACTGTCGAAACTTTGAGCTTTCACCAACATATCTATATCTAACTGTATTTCTGGGTTTTGCAGATTTAGTCTGAGGTAATGTTGTTGCTGCACTGTTCGTTTCGAGTTGATTAGGGGCACCCTGGTTACCCCCGGTGACTGTACCAGGTGCAGTCAACAGAAATGTCCTGTCCTGGTGTAGCGTATCGATACTAGCCTCTGAATACACTGTAGATGAAATCAATAGCATAATGCTAGTCATTAATATTTTATACATCACTTACTTGCCTGAAAAAAAAGGTTGCATCGGCATCGCTGACCAGGGTGTAGGCATGCCATTAAAAGGATTATTCGTGTAGTTATTCTGATTACTATATCCATAAGGATTTTGCTGGGGATAAGAAAATTGCTGGTTATTCCAGTACCCCTGATAGTTACCAGAAATGGGAGGCTCAGAATCAGGAGACCAGGGATTCCCAGCGAACTCATTAACAGTTGGTAAAGCCTGTTGTGTGGTAACCTGTTGAACTGGTTTACTGGTTTCAGCGGGTGCTACCGGAGGTTCAAAAGAAGGTTCTTTTGTCAAATGCTGTGGCTGAATATGAGTATTTCTGTTATCAGAATATTTCTGCTTAATTCGTTGCTCAGATTGGATTAAACCATCAGAAGGGAATCTATAGACTTTCATCGAACTACCTGAGGTTTGATGATTAGTATCTACTATGACTGAAGATTTATAGGGTCCTGATGGAGGGGGAACATATTCTCCTGCCAACACCTGTTGAGATAAAAGAATTAAAAATCCTGATAGATAGTAAAATTTAAAAGTTTTCATTAGCTTTTACCCTATGGCTTTATTCATCATCAATATCAGATTTCAGCCTTATACCTCTTCGACCAGATTTAGTCACTGGAGTTGCCTTCTTAACAGCTGCTTTTTTAGCCACAGGTTTAGTATCAACGGATTTCTTTTTCGACACTTTTTTAACTGGGGTCTTCTTAACAGTTACTTTTTTAGCAGATACCTTTTTGACTGATACTTTCTTTTTAACGGGTTGAACTTCAGTATCTAATTCTTTTACAGAATCAGCTGTTTTCTCTGGCTGAATCTCAGAAGTAGAATTAACTTCTATTTTGTCTGTAGCCAGTTCTCGCTTTTCAACAGGTTTCTGTTTAATTTCAACTGAAACTTCCTCATGAGTCACCGAAGTATTTACCACGGTATTTTGAACTGAGCTTTTACTAGAAAATTGCTTTTCAGCAGCAATTTCTTGCCCTGAGATTTTCGTTGAAGCAGGAGAATCAGTTGTATTGTTTTTTCTGGTAAGCAGACGAGTTATTGCACGAATTAAATCGAACGTAAAATCACGAAATGCTAACAACATTGAAATCACAAAAATCCATACAAAAGATAAAACATTCGAAATATAGTCAAGCAGTCCTTTTTCAGAATCATCTTCCTTGTGTTCAGTGTAACCACCTTCCAGAATAGGATCATAAGGAAGGTCTGCATAGACTGTTGCGCCACTAGCATCGAGTGATTTCTCTGCAAAAGATTTACGTACAGTGATTGCACCTAAAGGAATGATAACCAGTGTAAGAATTGTTGATACCAAAACACCGAAAGCCAGTGATATAGCCATACCTTTAAAAATTGGATCGAAAATAATTACCGCTGATCCACCGACCAGTGCTAAAGCCGTGACCACAATAGGACGAGTTCTTGCTTTACAGGCCAGTAGAACAGAGTCAGTTACTGGTCGGCCATCTTCAACTTCATGTTTGGTAAAATCCACCAGCAGAATTGAGTTTCGTACAATAATTCCTGCCAGTGCAATAAACCCAATCATTGACGTAGCGGTAAATTCTGCACCAAACAACCAGTGACCAGGAATAATTCCAACAAGTGTTAGAGGTATTGGGGCCATGATGACCGCAGGTAAACTGAAATTCCCAAACTCGAGTACCACAAGCATATAGATGAGGATAATTGCTACACCAAATGCCATGCCCATATCGCGGAAAGTTTCATAGGTTACTGTCCATTCACCAGCCCATTCAAAACCTGATTGAGCATCAGATTCCGGAGGAGCAGTCCAGGTTCCCTGCAATGGAATTCCGTCTGGGGCCGTATAATTTTCCAGTGAATCAATAACATCAAACATACCATATATTGGAGCTCCCAGGCGCCCAATTGTTTCGCCTGTTACATATTCTACAGGCCGCAAATCTTTATGATAAATTATACTTTCCTGATCTATCTGGTAGAAATCTCCAAGCTCACCTAATGGCACACTACTACCCAACTGACTGGGTACCGGCATTTCTTTTAAGCGAACCAGGTCAGCACGAACATCAATAGGCACCTGAATAACGATATAGGTAGGTTCTAGTTTAAAACCACTTTTAACATCACCTAGAATATATTCACCCAACGACATCTGTAATGTTCTATTAATTGTATCTACAGAGATTCCACGTCGAAGAGCTTTTTCAGTATCCACCTCAAAACGCCAGACTTTATAATCATCTGCTATCAATGTATCAACATCGGTGATATTTGGAGACTCAATAAATTTTTGCTCCAGATCGCGTGCAACCTGACGTCTGATTTCATCATCAGGTCCATATACTTCAGCCACGACAGATTGCAATACAGGAGGTCCTGGAGGCATCTCAACTACCTGGATTCGTACATCACTATTGCCTTCAATGACCTTCAGTAAACGCTCACGAACATCTTCGGCAATTTCATGACTGCTACGAGTTCTTTCTTTTTTGCTTAACAACAGAACTTGTAAGTCAGCTTGCCAGGGTTCTGTGCGAAGGTAGTAATGTCTAACCAGACCATTGAAATTAAACGGAGATGCTGTTCCTGAATAAGTTTGAATAGATGTTACTTCGTCAACTTCCAGAATGACTTCGGCCAGTTCATTGACTATATTCGCTGTAACGGGTAAAGCCGTGCCTTCAGCCATATTAACCACCACATTAAATTCTGATTTATTATCCAGCGGTAACATTTTTACCGGTACACTCTTGGTATAAAACAAAGAAATGGATAAAAAGAAAATAATGAAAAGACTAACCAGAAATATTCGTCCCTTTGTTTTACTGGTAATTAAAGGTATCAGAATTTTTCTAAATAGATTACCCAGCCATTCGTTTTGACCATGTTCAGATTTCTCCATTTCCTTCAACTTACTCATCGAAGGTTTTATTCTCATCGCAAGCCATGGAGTGAACATGAAAGCAGCAAAAACAGAAAATAACATTGCAAAAGAACCAAGAGCAGGAATGGGTTCCATGTAAGGTCCCATCATGCCCCGCACAAACCCCATCGGTAAGAGAGCTGCTATTACAGTAAACGTTGCCAGTATGGTTGGATTCCCCACTTCTCGCACAGCATCAATGGCGATGGATGTATCCATACTTTCATCGATTAACCAGCGTCGGTAGATATTTTCTACTACTACGATCGCATCATCGACCAATATTCCAATGGAAAAAATGAGGGCAAACAAACTGACCCTGTCAATGGTATAACCGGTCAGTAAAGCATAAAAAATAGTAATCAGAATAACCACAGGGATAACGATCATGACAACCAGTGCAGGTTCCCAACGGAAATTCAAAGCAGCCCAGATCAGTACAACAACAATAGCCGTTGCAATGAACAATTTTAAAATCAATCCATTGACTTTATTTTTAGCGGACTCTCCATAATTTCGGGTTACTGAAACATGGATATCATCAGGTATGACCGTACCGCTAAGTGATTCGACCATTGTAATAATATCTTCTGCTACTTTTACCCCGTTAGATCCTTTCTTTTTAGCAATCGCAATAGTGACAGCAGAAGCAGCAAAAGCTTCTTCTTCACCTTCTGCAAGGTTGGCAGGAGCTGTATAATAATTAACCAGATTGCTAGTATCCGACGGAGATGCTGTCACTTTTGCAACGTCACGAATATAAACTGGAGAGCCATCCTGGATGGTTACAACCAGGCTTTCGATATCACTTACCGTTTCTAGAAAAGCACCGGAGTATACAGTTGAGCTTGAATCATTGGATTCAATGTTACCTAAGCCGAGCTCACTATTTGCGGTACGGATAGTATTAGCAATTTGATCAAGACTAATTTCATATCCAGACAACCTTTCTGGCAACACTTCAATTTTTAGCTGATCAGACCGGCCTCCAACAACAAACCCCTGACTTGTGTTCTCAACCATGCTGATAGCTTGCAATACATCCAGAGCAGCCAGGCGAATAATAGAGTCATCCAGTTCGTTAGACCATAAAGTGAGAGTAACCACAGGAACATCATCAACGCCTTTAGGTTTCACCAGTGGCTGATCAACACCAGGGGGAATCTTGTCCATATTCGAACTGATTTTGTCATACAATTTTACTAGTGAGGATTCCAGTTCTTCACCCACTTCAAACTGTACGGTTACCATGCCCTTACCACGCATAGCAGCAGAATAAACATGGTCAACACCACTCATTTCATTCAGCATACGCTCAAGAGGTTCGGTCGCAAGCCTGGACACCTGTTGCGCGGAAGCACCGTTGTAGCGCACAAAAACATCGACCATAGGCACAGAGATTTGAGGATCTTCCTGACGAGGAGTCAGAATCACGCCCATAATACCCAATAAGAAACAGGCGATAAGCAGCATTGGCGTTAGAGGAGAGTGAATAAAGGCCTTCGCCAGTCCACCCGCTAAACCTAACGATTTTTCCTGCTGTTTTGTGGAATTAGTTTGTTCTGTCATTGTAACTATACAAATATTATCTCGTTAGTGAAGTGCCTCGATGGCAACCCAGGTCAACACAAAAGTTAGACGTTATAATCTAACCATCTTCACCAGAAGGTATGTTCTGAATATCAGGAGTCCATCCTGATTTGATCGTTTTAGGTGGTGCACTAATGATGCGGTCACCTTCTTTAATTCCGGATAAAACCGTTACCCTTAATTCATCATAATCTGACCCCAGTCTTACCAGCTTCATTTTGGCCTTATTATCTTTATCTAAAATATAGACACTGGGTAAACTACCCCGGTAGAGCACGGCATCTTTCGGAATGACTGGAACGGGCTTCCTGGAAGCGGTCGTATCATTGATAGTAACCTCAGCATACAGCCCGGGCCCGCCAGGGGTCCCTTCTGGTAAATCAAATTTTACCGTGACCGTATGTTTTTGTTGATCTGCTACTGGATATATCTGAGCTACCTTAGCTTTGGTGTGAGTATTGTTAATATCTAGTTTTACATCAACCAGACTACCCTTACTGAGACCAAAAATAAGTCTTGCCGGAATTTCAGCACGAATTCGAAGATACTGAGTATGCGCAAATTTGAGTAAAGGAGTGCCCGGTTGAACCGTATCCCCTTCTTCTACCATTTTACGAACCAGTTTTCCGTCAAAAGGAGCAATCGCTCTGGCATCGCGAAGTCTGGCATCCAGCTCTTCAAGAGCAGACCTGGATTTTAATACTGCAGATTCAGCATTTTTGACCTGTGAGCCTGATGAGTACAAATCGGCATGTCTCTCAACATCAGGATTCCCATAACCCATTGCATTGCCAACATTTCGGGTAAACAGGTTATCAAATAACGAAGGCATACCCATGCCAGGCATAGTGCCGGTGCTTTCTGTACGGGGAGAAATCAATTCCCTGTTATATTGAACCCGGGCATTACGCAAACTTGATTCCGCGTTAGCCAACTGAGCCAGGGCAGCCCTACGTTTTGCCACTAAATCATCATCATCTATAGACAGCAGTAAATTGTTTTTCTGAAAATAATCACCTTCAGAGCCCGCAATATATTGAATCCGGCCGGGAACCTGTGCAGACAAAGTCACTTCTTTATAGGGGATTACTGTTCCACCTATTTTAATTTTGCTACCAAACTCAGCAGCTTCTACAGTCATCAATTGCCATGCCTGTGATTGCATTGAAACAAGCAACAAGACAGAGCTAATGATAATAGCTGAAGTTGTTGGAAACTTTTTAGTCATTATTTTTTTACCAATATCGAATAACAGGTCCTATTAACCTGATGCATTATTTTGAAACTGCGTAAATATCTTTACATTTAAATTGAAGAGATTTTACGAAAAATTGCAATCATGTAATTGATTGCAGAAAATGAGACGAATATTAGCAACTTTTAATATTCGCTTCAATAGGCTTAGTAAGTATTTATTTATTAACTTTGATTAGCTTTTCAGCCAGGATCAAATCTTGCGGGGTGGTTATTTTGATATTTTGCACATCTCCAGGAACCAGTTTGGGCCTGGCACCCATCAACTCCATAGCTGAGGAATCATCAGTTATTTCGAGATTATTGTTAATCACATTTTCTAAAGCTGATGAAATTTTATCCAGCTTAAATGCCTGAGGAGTAAATGCTCGCCACAAATTATCGCGAGAATGTGTGGTCTTTACTACCTGATTGTCATTTGCAAATTTTAGTGTATCGGCTACAGGTACCGCTAATAAAGCGCCATCATCACTTTCATCTAAAGCATCCAGAAGCAGGTTCAGGTCATCATGTGAAACAAACGGTCTGACAGCATCATGTATTAACACATAAGGATTATCTTCTGTGTGCTGTTTTAATCTGAATAAACCATTATAAACTGAATGATGCCGCTGCTCTCCACCAATACAAAGTAAAACTGGTTTATCATGCTCATAATTTAGTTTTTCCCAATATTCATCATTCTTATTTATAATTACTACAGCCCCTGTAACCCGAGGATGAGATAGTAAATTATCAAGAGTGTGCTCGAGGATACTTTTATCAGATAGTTGTATATATTGCTTTGGACAAGCTGTTTTCATTCTCTGGCCAATACCTGTCGCGGGTATGACCACCCAATACTGAGACGATTTATCCATCGGTATAAATATCAGTAAGAATTAATGTAAAATCAATGACTAGCAGAAGAGTTGGGGGAAACTATCTGAAAGAAAGTCTCCCCTTTTTTTATCATACCCAGATCATTTCGAGCTTTTTCTTCATAGGCATCCAGCCCACTTTGCAAATCCAGTACCTGAGCTTCAAGCTTACGATTTCTTTCTTCAAGATCCCGTAACTTTTGTTTTTGCATCTCAAGCTCTGTGGATAGCTGAACGACTTCAGATAAACTGCCATCGCCAAACCAGAGACGATATTGAAGTCCTAGAAAAGCAACAATTAAAAGCATAATCAGCAGGCGCATCAGTTTAACTGCTGATCACATCTTTACAACATTTTGAATGCTGATTTTCCTGGGAAAACAGCACGATCACCCAATTGTGATTCAATGCGTAATAACTGGTTATATTTAGCCACTCGATCCGAACGGGATAGAGAACCTGTTTTAATTTGACCGGTATTAGTTGCAACGGCAAGATCGGCAATAGTAACATCTTCAGTTTCCCCGGAACGATGAGAGACAACCGCAGTATAACCAGCTTTGTGTGCCATAGAAATAGCATTCAATGTTTCAGTTAAAGTACCGATTTGATTGAACTTTATTAATATTGAGTTTGCAATTGAACGATCTATACCCTGCTGTAAAATTTTAGTATTGGTAACAAAAAGATCATCACCGACTAGTTGAACACGCTTACCCAGAACTTCAGTATGAGTAGCCCATCCTTCCCAATCACTTTCATCCATTCCATCTTCAATAGTAATAATAGGATATTGATCCACCCAGGAAGACAGGTACTCGGTAAATTCAGCTGAATTGAACGAACGATTTTCTGACTCAAGAACATACTTCCCATCTTTGTAAAACTCTGAACTTGCCACATCCAGTCCGAGACAGATATCTTCTCCAGCCTTAAAACCGGCTTTATCAATAGCCTGTAAAATAACTTCTATTGCTTCTTCGTTAGAAGATAAATCAGGTGCAAAGCCTCCCTCATCACCGACAGCAGTGTTCATTCCTTTGGATGATAGAACTGATTTCAAAGAGTGAAATACTTCTACACCATAACGTAATGATTCAGAAAATGAGCTTGCTCCAACAGGTAAAATCATAAATTCCTGAAGATCAACACTGTTATCAGCATGAGCACCACCATTAATGATATTCATCATTGGAACGGGTAAGGTTACAGCTTCATCACCACCTAAAAATTGATACAGTGGTTTGTCAGATGTAATTGCAGCAGCTTGCGCATTAGCAAGCGAAACGGCCAATAAGGCGTTTGCCCCAAGTTTACTTTTATTATCGGTACCATCAAGATCGATCATAGCCTGATCAATGCCGACCTGATCATTGCAATCCATTCCAGAAACACAATTGGCTAACTCGTTATTGATATTGGAAACGGCTTTCAGTACGCCTTTACCCTGATAACGAGCTTTATCGCCATCGCGTAACTCAATAGCTTCTCGTATACCCGTTGAAGCACCAGAAGGTGCTGCTGCACGCCCTGTAACACCATTATCCAGTGTAACTTCAGCTTCTACGGTAGGGTTTCCCCTGGAATCCAGAATTTCACGCCCAATTACGTGTGTAATACTTGTCATTTTTCTCTCCAGTTTTCTAATTCAATCTCAATACTGAAACAATTCAGTATTTGAGGAACGCTAGTTACATGAGGGTCAGTTCATGCAAAGCTTGTGATTTAATTGTTTGATCTATAGATCTCAATACATTCAGTAGAGATTCCAGTTGTCCAAGTGGCCATGCATTTGGACCATCGCTTAATGCCTGTTCCGGATTAGGATGAGTTTCCATAAACAGTCCGGATACTCCTGCAGCGATAGCAGCTCTTGCCAACACTGGAACAAATTCTCTTTGCCCACCCGATGTAGCACCCTGCCCGCCAGGTAATTGCACTGAATGAGTTGCATCAAATACTACCGGTACTTCAGACTCTCTCATCACCGCAAGAGATCTCATGTCTGATACCAGATTGTTATAACCAAAACTCGCACCTCGTTCACACACCATGATCTGCTCATTACCGACCTGTTTGGCTTTATCCACCACATTTTTCATGTCCCAGGGAGATAAGAACTGACCTTTCTTGATGTTGACAGGCACACCCTGTTTAGCGACGTTCTGGATAAAGTTAGTCTGACGACATAAAAATGCCGGAGTCTGCAATACATCTACAATACTGGCTACTTCCTGTAACGGTGTGTCTTCATGAACATCAGTCAGTACAGGTACTTCGATCTGATCTTTAACTTTCTGTAAAATTTTAAGCCCCTGCTCTATGCCTGGACCACGGAAACTCTGACTGCTGGAGCGATTTGCTTTATCAAAAGATGATTTATAGATGAAAGGAATTTCAAGCCTTTGACAGATTTCCTTCAGGCTTCCAGCCGTATCGATGGCTAGCTGTTCGCTTTCAATAACACAGGGACCGGCAATCAAAAATAACGGCTTATCCAGCCCAACATCAAACCCACAAAGATTCATGAATTATTTTCCTGCTGATGTTTTAAAGCTGCGGTAATAAAACTATTAAACAGTGGATGCCCTTCTCGTGGCTGAGAGGTAAATTCCGGATGAAACTGACAGGCCACAAACCAGGGGTGATCAGCAATCTCGACCATTTCAACAAGCTCGTTATCTAACGATACACCAGAGATAACAAGACCAGCATTTTGTAATTTATCAAGATAGTTATTATTGAATTCGAATCGATGGCGATGACGCTCGATAATTTGTTCAGACCCCTCATAAGATTTACGTGCAACAGTTCCTGGCACCAGTTTGCAGGTTTGGCCACCTAAACGCATTGAACCACCAAGGTCGGTCTTTTCATCGCGTGTTTCAACAGATCCATCCTGATTTTTCCACTCAGTAATGAGACCAATGACAGGTTCAGGAGTTTTCGGATTAAACTCGGTACTATGAGCTTGAGCGAGACCTAAAACATTGCGCGCAAATTCAATAACAGCAACTTGCATTCCCAGGCATATCCCTAAGTAAGGTATTTTATTTTCACGAGCATACTTGACCGCACGAATCTTACCTTCAACTCCGCGGCTGCCAAATCCACCCGGAACAAGAATCGCATCAAGATTTTTTAACTCATCATTGCTTTCATCCTTGAAAGTATCAGAATCAATTTTCACAACATTTACTTTTGTTTTGGTGTGAATACCGGCATGAGCCAATGCTTCCATTAATGATTTGTATGCATCGCTATGTTCAACATACTTACCCACAAAGCCAACGTTAACGGTATATTCTGGATGGTAAAGAGCATCAACGACTTCATCCCAGTCACTAAGATCTGCAACAGGCACATCCAGCCCAAATTTTTTGACTACAATTTCGTCCAGACCACGTTCATGTAATTCACGTGGGATTTTATAAATATGATCTACATCAACCCCTGAAATAACAGCATCCAGGCTCACGTTGGTAAACAGTGCGATTTTCTTTCGTTGTTCCTCTGGAATCATACTTTCAGCACGGCATAAAAGAATATCAGGTTGGATACCGATAGAACGCAGTTCTTTAACTGAGTGCTGGGTAGGTTTGGTTTTAATTTCACCAGCCGCAGGAATATAAGGCACGAGTGTCAGGTGCATGAACAACGCTTTATCATGGCCCAGCTCGACACCCAGTTGACGAATAGCTTCCATAAATGGTAGTGACTCGATATCACCGACCGTTCCACCTATTTCAACTAAAACGATATCAGCATCATTGGTACTGTTTAAAACAGATTGCTTGATTTCATCGGTGATATGAGGGATAACCTGCACAGTAGCACCGAGATATTCTCCTTTTCTTTCCTTGGCGATGACATTGCCATAGATTCTTCCAGTTGTGTAATTGCTTGTTTTACTGGTTGTTATCGCTGCAAATCTTTCATAATGACCTAAATCCAGGTCTGTTTCAGCACCATCATTGGTGACATAAACTTCTCCATGCTGAAAAGGACTCATGGTACCCGGATCAACATTGATATAAGGATCGAGTTTAATCATGTTTATGGTTAAACCACGAGCCTGTAAAATTGCTCCCAAAGAGGCAGACGCAATGCCTTTGC
>Ga0209249_1001468_pt1 | contig 22385 bp, 21 predicted proteins | sample SaaInlV_200m_DNA_4_FD_184653 | JGI IMG/M metagenome (GOLD analysis project Ga0209249, IMG submission 184653) | Marine microbial communities from expanding oxygen minimum zones in the Saanich Inlet - SI037_S3LV_200m_DNA (SPAdes) (version 2) | ecosystem: Environmental > Aquatic > Marine >...
AGCCGAAGACGATTCTTCTCCAGTAGCTGCTGAGGTGCCTGAGACTGATACTGCACCGCAACCGCCGACAGCAGGGGAAGTAGAGATTATTCCTTTGACCGGTGTTAAAAAGGCCATGGCGGACAACATGCTGAAAAGCAAACAGACCTCCGCCCATGGAACTACTTTTAATGAAGCTGATTTGACCTATGCCATGCAGTTGGCCAAAGCGTCTGAAAAGCGTATCAGCGTGACGGCCATTATCGTGAAAGCGACCGTCGATGCCCTGAAAGCCTTTCCATTGCTGAACTCCTCTTCCACCGACAAGGAGATCCAAATCAAAAAATATTTCAACATCTCCATGGCTGTCAATACCGACAAAGGACTGTATGTGCCGGTGATAAAAAAAGCAGACGAGAAAAACCCGGAAGAGATCAATGCAGAGATGAAACGTCTGGGAGAGCTGGCAGAGAATGGAATACTGACGTCAGAGGACATGGCGGATGGGACATTCACAATCAGTAATGCGGGTCGCTTTGGCTCCCTCTTTTTCGTACCGATTATCAATCAGCCTGAAAGCGCTATTCTGGGTGTTGGAACAATCCAAAAAAGACCGATAGCAGTAGATGATCAAATCGCGATCCGACCCATGGTATATATCTCCGTATCCTATGACCACCGGATTATTCCCGGAGCAATAGCCCAGCAATTCCTTGAAACGATCAAACTGGGGATTGAAGCGGTGCCTGGCTAAGGGTCGGCTCAAAAATTACTCAAGTGTTTCCCATTAGTGTCAAGGAAACACGTTGCTGTGGCATTCTGCCGGTAAAATGTCCAGTCTTTTGGGGACTTTTGCGGACAGCTTATGCCAAGTTATTTTTGTACGATCCCTAACTGTTTCGACTTTAGTAGCGATGTTCGCACTCAATTGAAAATATATACACATTTCATTTTTCACGGATACCAGAAGTGGAAAAAATCGATTCGTTTTTGGAGAATAATATGAAAGCAGCTGTATCCACCGGGGTAAAAAGAGAAATCGTCATTAAGGAGATCCCGAAACCTTCTGTAAAGCCAGGGATGCTCCTCATGAAGGTCAAATGTTGTTCCATCTGTGGTACCGACCTTGAGTTTCTCGATAACTCCCTTGCATATCGACCCGGTGGCGAATTGAAGGCTGGCGCTATTCTCGGCCATGAATACTGCGCAGAAGTGGCAGAAATTGGTGAGGGCGTTTCAGGCTGGTCAGTTGGAGACCGTGCGACGATCAGTGGGGTCCGTCCGACCTGTGGCGAGTGCTATTTTTGTCGAAATCGAATGCCACAGCTCTGCCATGGTAAAAACAACGAAAGGGGGATTTATACGCAGGCCATGCCTGGTGGTTTTGGTGGGCAGTCCGGGGCCTTGACTGAATATATTCTCAGATCGCCCACTGCACTTCTGAAGTTGCCGGACGGTGTGACGGATGAAGAGGGCGCCCTGGTTGAACCACTCAATATTGGTGTCGGTTCTGTCAACCTCGCAAAAATTGAACCTGGTGATTCGGCTGTGATTATCGGGGCCGGTAAAATTGGTCTCGGTGCCATGATGATGGCGAAAGCTGCTGGTGCATCCCCGATCATTGTGACCGATATACACCAGAATCGGCTGGATAAAGCCCTGGAAATGGGTGCTGATGTGGCGATTAATGTCAAAGAGCAGGATTTCGTTGAGGAGATTGTCAAAATAATCCCACCAGGTCCGGATGTCATATTTATCTGTGTCCGGGACGGAGAGGTCCTGAATGAATCGGTCGAGCTGATCAGGCGCGGTGGAAAGATTATTGTGGTCGGTCAAATAGCGCCTACCACAATGATGCCTGGGATGTGGATCCCTAAGCAACTGACGATTGCGGCTGTTTTTCGCCAGACCCCCATCATCAAATCACTCGATATGATTTCAAAAAAGCTGGTGGATGTGAAGCCCATGGTTTCCGAGATTTTCTCTCTGGATGAGATTCAGGAGGCTTGTAATTCCATGTGGAGCGGCAAGAACATCGTTGCCATGGTGAAACCTTAGCGCTTTTATAAGCTCTCTGGCTGAAACGCCACTAAGCCACCTGAAATTTGAAACTTTAGCTTTTAAAGGACAAGTTAATTTCACCATATCAAAAACAGGATAGAACGGATGGAAGACACAGAAAAGATGCTGATTGAGCGGGAGTGTGAACGGTTGGTTACTCAGTACTGTCACTTTGTGGATCATGATGAAGCCACCCGGATTGCGGATCTCTTCGCCGAAGATGGGGTCTGTGATTTAACCCAGGTTAGCTGGACCGGGCGTGATCGGATCAGAAAAGGATTTCAGGGGCGGGAGAATAACAAAAAACGCATGTCGCGGCATGTGTGCAACAATCTACTGATCGATGTGATCAGCCCGACTGAGGCCGTTGGTACGGTTTACATTACCCTTTTCTTCCACGATGGGGAACCTGGGCGTGAGACTTCACCGACTGACTGTCTCCAGAAACTGGGAGAGTACAAGGATCGTTTTGTGAAGACAGAAGAGGGCTGGCGCTTTGCCAGACGTGAAATGACGGCGAATTTTTGGAGAGCACAATAGCCACTGCCGGATGAGTGTAGATATGGGGACATGATACTTTTTTAACATTTATAAACACTTTCGAGGAGAAAAAACATGGATCTGGAACTGAAAGGAAAAAGAGCGATTATTACCGGTGCAACCCGGGGAATGGGCAAGGCTATGGCCGAAGCATTTGCTGCCGAAGGCTGCAATCTGTCGATTTGTGGTTTGATCGAAGAAGAGACCAATGAGATGGTGGAATCACTGAAAGCGAAAGGTGTTGATGCTTATGGGGCGACGATAGACATCAGGGATGAACAGGTGGTTAAAGACTGGGTGGCGAAATCAGCCGAACAACTGGGCGGACTGGACATCATGGTTTCCAACGTGGGGGCTATGGCTTTCGGTGCTGAAAAGCCGGCCTGGGAAAAGAATATGGGTCTGGATGTGTTCGGACTGGTCAACCTGGTTGAAGCGGGAGTGGGTTTTCTCGAAGAATCTGCTAAGAAATATGGTGATGCTGCCATTATCGCAACAGGATCAACCGCGGGAACCCATGCCACTAATCCGTCCGCATACGGCGCGATGAAGGCTGCCGTTGTTCATTATACCAAGGGCCTGGCCAAGCAGTTAGCTCCCAAGCAGATTCGGGTCAACGTGGTCTCTCCGGGTATGATTTTCTTTGAAAGCGGTGTCTGGGGCAAGATCAAAAGGGAAAAGCCAGAAAATTATCAGGCGGCAATCTCCAAGAATCCAATGGGACGTATGGGGAAAACTTCGGAAGTTGCCAATGCAGCTGTATTCCTTGCCAGTCCAAAGGCTTCTTTTGTCACCGGTATCAACATGATCGTTGATGGTGCACTGACAGACAAGGTTCATTTTTAAATTAAGGTTTTCAGTCTGTTTTGGAGATTAATTTATTAGATTAAATCTGGGAGAGGGTTGGCCTCCGACCCTCTCTCAATTTCCAGCCCAGGCAGTCAAAGTATTTTCACGATATGTTTTATCAGTTTATTTCAGAGACAGGTGTATAATTATGGCACTATCTATCATAAAGGACTCTATTGATCTGGGGATTATTACAAAAGATGCCGAGAAGATGCTGGCGTTTTACAGGGATACACTGGGATTAAAGTCGTTGGGCGAGTTACGGATGCCGGGCGGGGGGATCATGTACCGTTTGAATTGCGGCAGTAGTATTATTAAAATTGTTGTCCGCGGCAAAGATCCGGTTGCTGTCGCCCCACCGGGTGGCATTGGCGGAGCGACTGGATATCGTTACTGGACCGTTACCATTGATAATCTGGTGGAGGCGACCAAAGCCTGCGAAGATGCCGGTTATAAGATAGTTGTGCCGGTCAACGAATTCAGACCCGGCGTGACGATTTCGATCATTGAGGATCCAGATGGCAACTGGGTTGAGTTTGTGCAGCGAGTAGTATGACCCGAGCCTGAACACCTCCCCTGGCAAACGGCTCCACCTCAAATTGTCTTTTCTCTCAGCGAGGCCTTTCAAAGATAACACCAGAGGTTGGTTTTTCATATTTTGTAGAACTTTGATTGCATATCAAGGAGAATAGTATGGCATTACATGACTTGGGCAGCAGAGAATGGCTCGATCAAGTGATGGAAGAGATTATTGATCCTGAACGCGAAATTGTCGATCCGCACCATCATCTGTGGAATGATGAAGGTAGACGATTTGATTACGTTTTAGAAGATCTTTGGACTGACATGGATTCCGGGCACAATGTCAAAAAAACCGTTTTTATTCAGTGTCGTTCAAATTACCGGAGTGAAGGACCGGAACATTTACAGCCTGTCGGTGAATCTGAATTTGTGGCTGGACTTGCTGCAGATAGCCGCAGAGGGGCTGAAAACCAGGCCAGGATCGCCGGCATCGTTGCCCATGCCAATCTGACGCTGGGAGATCAAGTTGCAGAGATCCTTGATGCACACGAGAAGGTTGGAAGGGGTCAGTTCAAAGGGATCCGTCATGCTGGAGCGTGGGCGGAAAACCGGGAGGGGCTGATGAATCCTGCAGAATGGGAAAAGGATCTCTTTCAGCGAGAAGATTTCAGGCAGGGTGTCAGAATGCTGGGAAGCCGGGGGCTTACTTATGAATCATGGCACTATCATTATCAAAACAAGGACTATATCCAGCTTGCCAAAGCTGTGCCGGATACTGTCATTATCCTTGACCATTTTGGGACACCCCTGGGTGTCGGATCATACATGGGGAAGCGGGAGGAGATATTTCGAGAGTGGAAAAAGGATATGGTAGAGCTAGCCAAATGTGACAATGTCGTTGCCAAGCTGGGCGGCCTGGCCATGCCGGACAATGGCTTTGGCTGGCATCTGCGGGAATTGCCGCCGACATCGGATGAATTCGTTGAAGCACAAAGAGCATACTACCTCCACACTATCGAGTGCTTTGGCCCTGACCGTTGCATGTTCGAAAGCAACTTCCCGGTAGATCGGCTCTCTATTTCCTATCATGTGCTCTGGAATGGCTTTAAAAAGATGGTGGCGGATTTTTCTGAAAGTGAAAAAGAGGCCATGTTCAGCGGGACTGCGTCACGAGTATACAGTCTGTAACCAGTTGCTGGAAAAAAGTCAGTTGAACAATACTCCAGGGGGATGAAGCAACGGTTGCATATTGCACGAGGCTTGCTGACGGATCCAAAAATATTATTTATGGATGAACCTACCATTGGGTTGGACCCTCTCGGAGCTCGGGAGGTCAGGCAGTTGATCTCTGAGCTTTGTCGTGAAGGAAAAACGATCTTTCTAAATATGTTGGAAGCGGATGAATTATGCTCAAAACTGTCCCTGATTGACAAAGGCAATATCATTGTCGAAGGTAGCTCCTCTGAAATAAAACAAAAATTCAGTAAAATTGAAATTTTTAAAATAATATTGAAAAAAATCAGAGCGAATATCTCATCGGAGCTGAATAAAATCAAAGGCATTAAACGAGTCACCTCCTCCTCTGATGGGCCGATACATAAGATTACCGTTAGCCTAGCACCAGGCCTGGAAAATAAAAACCAGATTAAAAAAGTACTTGGTGATGAGAATATTGAATCAATAACAATGAGAGAACCTACATTGGAAGAGGCATACCTGAGTATTATCAGGCAAAATAATAATGATACGTCCGCTTAGGATCGGCTCAAAAATTAGTCAAGAGTTTCCCATTCCCTTCGCTCCATAGTTCTCCATCCAGTTTTTCGCTCATGAACCAGTTAGTAATATTCTCAGTGCCGCGGTATCGTTTCGCCTTCTGTAAAGACAATTCCTTGGGAAATACCGGCGCAAATCTTCTTGCCCTTTGATAAATCCAATTAAAAAAAATATAAGCAACAATTTAATAAATAATCAAAGCTTTGCTGACGTCAGAGGCGCTTTTATAGCAATGCCCCAATTTTTGAATTCCTCTTATGATGAGCCTGTCGTTTATCAATATTTTGGTTAATATACTATTTTACTCAAAGAAAACACCGCTTTATCACTTTCTCTTTGATGCCTCTTCCATACAGTTTTTAAGATATTGCTCCCAAAAGCGCTTCATTTAAACCTCATCATTTTAGCTTGTTTTCGCGATGTCATTTCAGTAAAGGTATCGTGGTATGAAAAATATATGCAATCAATTGAAGGCACCGTTTGTTCAAGCATGAAAAAAAATCAAGTTGTGGAAGTCAGGAAACAATGTCATTAACTTAAGGATTATTAAAATACGGAGTGTCTATTATGGACCCGTTTCAGTTGCTTGGAGGAGTTTTTTAGATGATCTTAACGAAATTGAGCGACCGAAATCCCTCTGTTTGAGCAACGCGAGTTTGGGATTTCAGCGAAATGAGTTATAGATCATCTTAAAACGTATCCGCAATTGAAACGGGTCCATATCAGACACGGGACTTAATCCTTAAGTTAATGACATTGAGTCAGGAAAACATAAAATAGCGTGCTTGGCAGAAATATAAACCAATATGGCATTAAGTGATTCAGAAAAACAAAGAGTTGAGGAACTATTAAGGGAATTTTGTCAAAATCGGATTCCTCCCCATGTTAGAGCTCAAATAAAATTGTTCCATACAATTCGAGGCAATGATGTTAAAATCTTTGAGTCTCGTCCGCATTGGCAAAATCGAGAAAAATGGACTGAGATGCCAATAGCAAGACTGAAATACGACCCAAAGTCTTTATCTTGGGGTCTGTATTGGCCACGAGCAAATGGCAAATGGGAGAAGTATCCTGACTTTAAATCAACAAATAATCTAAAGAAAATAATTGAAGAAATAGATACAGATCCAAATCATGTATTTTGGGGATAATCATCACTTAACAAACGGCTACACTTGACGGCCCCCGCAGTTTTGCGGCTCATTATTGTCCAATGTTAAGCAATCAATTACTGCTTCGAACCAAATTCAGTGTGGGCCGCAACAGCGCCCGTTCGATTCAACCGCGTTCCAGAAATAATCATAAAAAACAACAAATATAGATAGTATATCTTGTGTATAGTATTCAAAGGGTATATTATTGAATTACTCGTTCAATTAAAATCTGAGACTACATGATTAAATCATTCAAATGCAAAGAAACGGAAAAAATCTGGAATGAGCAGCGGTCAAAGAAATTCCCCCCAAGTATTCAGACTAGAGCATTAAGAAAGCTAAGACTACTTGATGCATCAGAAAAAATACAAGATTTGAAAATTCCGCCTTCAAATCATCTAGAATCTCTTTCAGGGGATAGAACGGGACAACACAGCATACGAATTAATCAAAAGTGGAGAATTTGCTTTATTTGGGTAAAAATAGATGCCGTTGATGTTGAAATCGTTGATTATCATTAGGAGAAAAAGATGAAGAAAACCGGAAAAATAGAAGTTGAGCATCCAGGGATTATTTTAAAAGAAGAGTTTATGGATCCCTATGGAATATCCGCATACCGTTTAACCAAAGAAACAGGTATAGATAAAATGACGCTTAGTGCCATTCTAAAAGGAAAGAGGGCAATCTCTCCAATAACAGCTCTTAAAATCTCTAAGTTTTTTGGTTTGTCCGAGCGATATTGGATAAATCTACAGTCAGATTATGATTTAAGGATGGCAAAACATAAAATACTTGAGGAATTGTCAAATATCCACACTATTCCAGAAATTCAAACAGCATAATAAAAATCCAACAAATGCGCTGTGTAATCTACGAGGTATCAATTAGTTTGAATCTTGATAATATTCAACCAAGTGTGTATTGCACACATCTTATGAAAAGCCGGGTCTGCTTATCGGGCGCTGTAGAGCGGACAAAATGTTAATCTGTTAATCAAATTCTATGATCAGCTCTGCCTATCAATTCGTTGGAGCTGTCTGCAGGACACCGGTCATACCCAGTAGCGCCTCAACAATGCCAGTGTCTGTTTTGGGAGGGGAACCAGGCGGTCCTTATTGTCTTTGGCGTTCCTGACATGACGTTCGCCTCTTTCTGGCCCGGTTTGACAGGAGTGATGGGAATATCGATCAGGGAAGCGGGCTGTTTTTCCAGTTCCATGACTTCAACCGGTTCTAAAAAGAGATGCGATTCGTGATGAACTCTAAAGAGCAGTTAAAAACTCTATCAGTTCCCGGCCTGAGGAGTGCGCAGTGCCATGCAACCGGGGCTCCCCAGTCGTGTCCGATGACAACGGCCTTCTCTTCGCCAAGGGCTTCAACCAGCCCGACCATGTCAGCCGTCAGCTTGAACATGTCATAATCTTCGATCGCTTCCGGAGCGTCCGTCTGACCATAGCCGCGCTGGTCCGGCGCGACGACGCGGAACCCGGCCTTTGCAATCGCAGGTATTTGATGTTTCCAGGAGTACCAGATTTCTGGAAATCCGTGACACAGAATGACCAGGGGGCCTGCCCCCTGCTCTGCGATGTGCATTTTGATGCCGTTTGTCTCAATAATGCGGTGTTTTGGTTCAGCCAAATTTTTTTCCTTTGATCATAATCAAGTTCGTTTCAGTCCAGTGAATAATCAGCAACGATTTTTACAAGACTTTGTCTAGCCCTTTTTCAGTAAATAAACGTCAGCAGATGCGTGAATTTTTCTAGGTTCAATTCGCATCTCAGGCCTTATTCCAGGCGTTGGTGATGTGTTCGATGGCAATTTTCAGTTCTTCTTTTCCCCCTGACATGGTCTCCAGGGAAAGCCAGCCGTCGTAACCGACATTCTTCAGTTCTTTGAAAATTCCCACGAAGTCTACTTCACCCGTACCGAAGACGATACGGTTGTTACCCTCCTTGATGTCTTTGACATGCAAATGCACAACCCTGTCTGCAACTCGTCTTGCCAGGTCCACGATGGTGGTGGGATCGATATTGGAGGTGTCTAGATTGACTTTTAAGCGTTCATCGCCAACCAGATCGAGGATTTTCATGAATTCATCGATATTCCAACCGATGAGGGGATGGTCTTCCAGGGCCAGAGTCACCTGTTTTTCTGCAGCGTAGTCCAGGCAGGCCTTCAGCCCATCGGCGCAGGATTGAACAACCTCGTCACGGTCTGCCTCATCTATCCATTTTCTATCGGCCTTAAAAGGACCATAGGGCGATGACGCTGTCACCCGCACGATATCAGCCTTGAACAGAAGCGCAGCGTCCACCGCTTTTTGGACTTGAACAATGGCCTGTTCCTTTTTGTCCGGGCGTGAAAAATCATTTTCGGTGGTGAACATGGTGACCTGGAGACCTTTTTTATGTATCATATCAGACAATTTCATCAGATCCGTTGCATCAGAATCGTCGAAATGAGCGCCATAGATCTCGGTGCCCTCCAGGCCGTAATCTACCGCAATATCCAACCAATCTTCCCAGGTCATGCTTTTTTCACGTACAATCGCTCCGTAAAAACAAACCGGAAGACAACTTAATTTCATCTCATTCTCCTATGTTGGTTTAGCGAATACTTTTTCAACAGTAATTAATCACACTTCAGGTTCGCGGTGATGATTCCCGCGAGCCTGGGGTCGGCTAAAAAGTTAGTTAACGTTCTGTTTGTAAAATGTCCGGCTTTAGGGGCTTTTACAAACAGATTAAGTGAACTTACTTTTTAACGATCCCGATGCGGACAGCTTATACCAAGTTATTTTTGTACGATCCCCTATTCCAGAGGATTGAACTTTTTATCATTTATTGAATGTTCAATCCTCTGGCACGAGAATCACTTTGGCGGCGGATTTGTTGCATGCAAGCTCAAAGCCCTCTGCATATTGGTGGAATGGTAGTATATGAGTGATGAGCGGGCTGACATCTATTTTGCCGGTTGACAGAAGAGAGAGTGCGCGTAACCAGGTACTACGTTCATAAGCGTACACACCGATCAGGGATTTTCTCTTGCGTACCAGATCAATGGGATCAAATGACGCTTCTTTTGCATGAATCCCCATCACCATCACTTTTCCGCCGATTTTAAGCATCTGTAGTCCCTGGGAGATTGTCTGGGGAATACCGGTGGCCTCGAATACATAATCCAGCAACCCGGTGGTATCTCTGACAGTTTTCACCGGATCCGCTTCATCAATCTTAATCACTACATCCGCTCCGAGCTGTCGGGCAATATCGAGTCGTTGTTCATCGGCACTGGTTCCCGTGATGACAATCTCCCCCGCTCCTGCCGCTTTCAAGAGCTGCACAGTCAGCAGGCCGATGGGACCTGGTCCCAAAACCGCCGCTTTCTGTCCGGGTTTGATACCCGACAGATCGATACCGTTCAGGCACACCGCCAGTGGTTCAACGAGAGAAGCAATTTCGTTTGATATGCCGTCCGGAATCTTAATCAGGTCAGCCCCGCCCTTGACTACCATATATTCAGCAAAGGAACCGTTTTTGGTCAGTCCGAGAATGAGTCGTTCCTCACATTGTTTTACATTTCCCATGCGGCAGTATCTGCATTCGCCGCAGGGCATATAGCCCAGAGATGTGACCCTGTCTCCAAGGGCAAGACCTACAATATTCTTGCCGATTTCAACCACTTCCGCGGTGAATTCATGTCCCGGAATGAGCGGCAGGGGCATAAATTCATAGCCGGAAGTCCATTCATAAATATGAACATCACTACCGCAAATGGATGCTGCAAGGATTTTTAATAAAATGTCATTCTCACCAACAACCGGTTTCTCAATATCGAGATAATCAAAACCGGGTTCAGCCTTGGATTTTATGAGTGCTTTCATGATATTCCTGTTTCTTAGTATTATATTCACTGCTCTTCTATGATTTCACCTGATTTACAGGAAACCTGCTGTACTTCAAATCGAAATGACAACTGTTATCCCATAAACGAAATATCATAGTTTAGGGTTGGCTCAAAAATTAGTTCACCCTGACCCAACTCGGTCACCTTTTCAAAATAGGGTCTCATCGATTTCTCACTTCGTAATTAATTGAGTTCAATAATGTTCGGTTAAGGGTCGGCTCAAAAATTACTCGAGTGTTTCCCCATTGACGGAAAAGGAAACACGTTGTCTTGGCATTGTGTCAGCAAAATGTCCGGTCTTTATGGGACTTTTGCGGACAGCTTATGCCAAGTTATTTTTGTACGATCCCTATACACTTGTAATAGCCGAAAAGAAATTGCTGAATCGAGCTTTAGAATTTGAATAGATTTTCTTGGTGAAGCACAGTGAAAGCGAGCCCATACTTCTGCAATCTCTTTGCCAGATATGGCTGAGTTGAGCGCAATTTTAGAAGATGTGTCTGTTAGGATGTCGACAAGATTAGAATTTCATCTGCCAGTGCAGGTCTGATTGGTATAACCAAGAGCCTGGCTGGAGACACGGCTCACTGATGAAAAGGAAAAAACAGATCACATTATCAATAACGGTCAGAAGATTGCAATTAGTACTCCCAAGGCCAGTGCAGCTGTTAATCCAACAGGCGATTCCACTGGGAAGACCAGGAGTCGGTTGCTGCTTTCCTTGAAAAAAGAGAACCGCAATATCAGGGCCAGTAGATCGCATTTTGGTTTGGCAGCACAATTTGATAACTCATATGAGTAAAATATTTATATGGACTTACTGTTTATAGACACATCGTTCGGAGCGTGACCATGAATTTAGATAACAAAATTGCGATTGTAACAGCAGCCGGGCGCGGTATTGGACGTGGTATCGCACTTTGCCTGGCGGAAGCCGGTGCCGATATTGTGGTTAACTCCTTTCAAGAGGAAACGACGGCCAAGGTGGTCGCTGAGGTAGAGGCACTGGGTCGGAAAGCCCTGCCCGTACCGGGTGATATCTCCCAAATCGGTACCATCACCCAATTGATTGAGAAGACGCTGGAGACTTTTGGCCGGATTGATATCCTGGTCAACAATGTGGGAGGCGGAGCACCGCATCCGGGAGAGTCCGACGGCACTCTGCTTGGACAGTTGGAATTGGAATGGGACAATATGTATCAGCAAAATCTTAAAGCCCCGGTGATTCTCTGCCAGGCGGTTGCGCCTCATCTGATCAAGCAAAATAGCGGTAAGATTGTCACCATTGCCTCTGTGGCGGGACGAAATACCTGCACTTCAAAAACGTCTCCAATACACTATCGAGCCATGAAAGCCGGTTTGATCCGGTATGCGCAATCCCTGGCAGATGAGCTGGGACCTCACAATATCAATGTAAATACTGTTTGCCCCGGTTATGTGTATTCGTCTACCTGGGAAAGGGGCGCCCGGCGAATGGTGGAAACCCGGGAGGAGTACCGGGCTCTTGATCCCCGGGAGTGGTTTATCCGGCTGAATCAAGGGAAATTCCCTGAATTATCCATTCCCACGCCACTCATGAGAGAGCAAACTGTTGAAGATATCGGACAGGCTGTTCTGTTCCTCGTTTCAGAAGCAGGTAAGAACATCACCGGCCAGTCCCTGAATGTTGATGGCGGGAGGCATAAGAATTAAGGACGATAGGCTTTGATAGCGTCGTCGTTGGCCCAGATGAAGCTGTTCATGATTTTGGAGTGATCACGGGAGGTGATGCCATCCATGTTCCATGTTCCATGTTCCAGGCTCAGGCTCCGATGACCTTGACCTAATAGATATCGCACCTGGGAATCCATGGATAAAGGCTGTCATTTGGAAGAGACTCACTTCATTTACCCTCTCGATTCTTCTTTGTTTTCGGACTGTTTTTCGGTCAAATAGCCATTTCCGAAATCCATATATCGACCAACTTGAACCAACATCCGGTTATTAGAAAAAAATTTATTCTGATCTGGCAACCCGCAGTCCGGCACCTTGATTCCTGTAGTCAGGCCTGAAGCGCATGCGGGCTGCGCAGCGTTGATAAGCGGCCGAGGCAAACCAGTTGCCGCCACGGATCACCTTTGATCGATCTTCAAGACCACAAAGGGCGTTAGAAGACAGACGATCGCCACAATCAGGGGGACACGTATTTTCTTCATCATTTCAAAAATATTATTTCAAGAATTTGATCGACTCCCAATAAAACTGCCCAAGTGCCTGACTGAAAAAAGTTGGAACTCGTAAAAAAGCCGTTCCGGTCATTCCGATCTGGGCATGTCCCATTTCGGCTGTTCGCCCGTAGAATTGGAATGCATTGCAGATGAAATATACATGCCATATCATATTTAAAGCACTGAAAATTAGTATTGCGAGTTATGATCTGCCGAATAGTTCAGAAAAAATTTCCTGCATTACTTTGCTCTTTGATCTGTTGATGCCTTGAAAGAAAAGTAATTACTAGTATATCGTGTTTTATGCTTTTAACTACGAATTATCGTATATGCTATTTTGCTCTACTGGAGATTCTACCAGAAATGGTTCAAAGAACCTTTCATTGAGTTTTATTTATCCAGACCTGATGTCGGTATAATGAAGCAATCAGCGTCTTTTCTGGCAACTGGTCTCTATATCTCCAGAACAATACCAGCTATGATTATTATGGATAATTCAGGGTTTTTATCGTGAGCAGGAAATCTTATTTTGGTTAGGATGGTTCCACGTACCTCTAATCGAGCCGCAGCTTCCACCGGATATAGTGCATTGTGGCACGAATCTTTCAAATAACCGAACTTTTAAAAACCCCTCGGCTTATTCGGGGAAGAAGAAATTTATATTGTTTGTAAATTTGATAACACCCCCGAGTTAACAGATTTGGACAGGACTTGATATTTTTCAGGGAAAAATATTTAAAGAGGAAATACAGATGGCACAAAAAGGTGTTTATGCATTCAAAAATGATGATGCTCCCACAGATAAACCTTATAGAGTTGACGACTGGGTCGCCTATAATCTTGTTCGCGATATAGGCGCAGTCAAAGAGGCCCGGGATTTCGGCGTCATGATCCATGATGTGAAGCCGGAAGGCATAGTCCCAGGCAAAAAAATTCATACTCATTTTATGCAGGAGACCCTGTACATGGTCCTGAGTGGTAGACTGATTATCAGTGTTGAGGGAACAGACTATGAAATGGGGCCGGATACCAGTATGTGGATCAAGCATGGAATACAACATGGATTTACAAAAGTGCTTGAGCATGCGCGGGTGATCGAAATTGCTACGCGGCCGGATATCATGACAGATGCGGTTGGCGCCGACAAGCCGTATGATGAAGAATACCCGCAACCCAGGCCACTGGTTGTCGTTGATAAGTAAAAACGACGGGTTCACACTCGCTGCCCGAAGTCCGGCCCATCGGTGTTGAAGAGGATCCGGTCATGAAGGATATCGGAAGTGGACACCCGGTGGCCTGCCATAACTGCTGATTAGACAAACTGTTGCGGAACAGCTTATTGAGATTGTCATCTTGACATTCAGTATCGTGCTGTGTTTTTATCAAAGATTACTCAAAGAGCCGATTATATCCCCCCCAAACTTCAATGAAATGCCTGCGCAGGGAATGCCGATAACATCTGTTGTCTGGTATGGCCTGAGATCATTGTTTTGCTGGTTCTGAGACACTATGTGCATAATGATTGAACGGTATTCTTAACCGAAGTCCCCGAATCAAGCACCCCGATTAAATGCCCAGCTGGCGGGGCCAGCTGAATGCCAAAACTGAGAGTCCAAAATGATTGCAAAAGTCAACGGTACATCAATCACTGCAACTGATGTAGAGAAAGAAGTCACTAACATTGTTGCGCAGTATCAAGGTCAAATGCCGCCGGAACAAATTGAGTCCATGATGCCGAACATAAAAAAACAGGCCCTTGAAACCCAGATCAACAAAATTATCCTGGTTGCAGAAGCAGACGCACAGAGTATCCAGCCAACGCCTGAGCAGGTGAAGGAGGAACTTGATAGCGTGATAAGCCGGTTTCCTTCTGAAACTGCTTTTGAAGAGCAATTGGTTAAAGTGGGTATTCCAAAAACACAAATCGAAGATGGTATTGAACAACAGATCAAGATTAACATGCTGATCGGGCAGTCCATTGCCAAAGAAGATATAACAGTTACAGAGGACGAACTAACGACTTTTTATCAGGAAAATCCTGAGAGTTTCCAGGCCCCGGAGCAGGTTCAGGCGGCCCATATTCTTTTTAAATTCGAAGAAAACGCTCCCCAGTCACTTAAGGATCAGAAACGTCTGGAAATGGCGGGCATTCTGGGTCGGATTGAAAAGGGGAGCGACTTTGGTGAGATGGCAAGAGCTCATTCTGACTGCCCCAGCAAAGAGCAGGGGGGGGATCTTGGACTATTTGAACGTGGAAAAATGGTCAAGCCATTTGAAGATGCAGCCTTTAACCTTAATGCTGGTGAGTTGAGCGATATCGTTGAAAGCCCTTTTGGCTACCATTTGATTAAGGTGCTGGATAAAAAAGAACCAGAGACTATCCAGTTGGAAGCGGCTAAGAATCAGCTGACCGACCATCTGCGGCAGAGAAAAGAGCAGGATCTGTTTATTGCCTATGTTGATCAGTTGAGGGCAGGTGCCGAGATTGAATATGCCGGTGATACCCAATAGTAACATCTTTGACTGAATATTATCCTGTTTCGAGAAGATCTTGTTGTCAAAAACAACGTTTATCGGATTCAGGATATTATGTTTGAAAAGTGGATCAGGCGACTAATGTCGAAATGTTGTTCTGGAAGATAGGAGCTGGGTTCTCGGAGAATGAAATAGAAGCGATGTTCAGCGACTTATTGATGAAAGGGATGAAAGACTTTTTTAGACAACTATACCCAGTCGAACGTCCACAAAATGATTAAATCGGACAACGCAGAAAAAGAACTTCTGAAAGCGGTAGCGGACGATGAAAGCAAAGGTGTGAATAAAGCGGATGTTCTATTTTATGTGGTTCTGGCGGCAGTTATTGAATCCTTATTTAAGCTGTTTCCAGCAGTTCCTTGATACCTGCTAAAAAATCTTCGCTCTTAAACGGTTTTTCGAATACTTTCTGCACGCCAATATCTTGCATTTCACTGAGAAAGTTTAGTTTGCTGTGAGTGACGGCCCCTGAAATTGCGATAATCTTAATGTTGGGATTACTCTCTCTCAATTCAATGACGGTTTCAACACCCTCTTTTCCAGGCATGAAAATATCAGTGATCACCAGGTCCGGTTTTTCTTCATAATAGAGTTCTACCCCTTTTTGGCCATCCGCTGCCTCAATTACGTCATAACCATTATGTTTGAGCGTCAGATGCAACATCTGTCTAAAATCGTTGTCATCTTCGATTATCAGGATTTTCGTCATGGTTTTCCTGTCGGTAACCTAATGCATCGATTTGGAAGGAAAATTTCCTCTTTCCGGTATTGCAAAAAAAATGGCAGAGTCTTAATTCTTACGTCCTTGAGGAGATTATGTCAACGAACCATATTTTCAGACTGGTGCTCTCATTGGATAGCGTATTGGGCGGTCAGGCTGACAACCTTGCGTTCTTCCTTCTTCATCGCGTGCGGATAAATCATGGTTTGTGCTAAAAAGAGGGAACTACCCCTTCTTTGGCCCCAGGCTCTGCGCAACCGGGTACGAGGATACCGGAATCAATGTACAAAGGTGCCAGACTCCAAATCTTGATTTGACAGGCGTGTTAAATCCAGATAGGAAAAGGGTGTTAAAAATATTAAACCATATGTAATGTTTGATAAAATGAACAAACAGGGAGAAATGAAACCTAAAACTTTAAAAAGACGTGAATTCATCAGCTCTGTCTTAAAGACCGCAGCTATTGCCCTGCCGGCAATGATGTTCAGGAATCTGACCTGGGCTGCAAAATCAGCCTATGACCGGATCACAGATACCAGGTACTACAACGGCTTAAAAGATCTGAGCCAGCTTCCCTATTTTGAAATGACAGACCAGGGGCGATTGCGGCTGACGGTTGATAATCTTGAAGGCGGTATCGATGGCCATACTCACCTGGCTCTAAACGGATTTGCCGGGGGTGACCCGGATTTGTTGAAGTCATATTCTCAAACCCGATACTACCTTCCGCCAAATATCAAAAGTTCCCTGGATGTTTATATTAATCAAAACAATGGCGCTGAGGACAAAAAAGAGATGACCAGCGTTATCATCGGCAGTATGACTCCCGGTGGCAGTGATGTAACCGATACTCACACCATTCCCAATTTGATCAAGGAAATGAACCTTTTAAAAATCGAAAAGGCGGTTGTGTTGCCTATAAGAATGGGATTCCCTTTCGGGGATGATATGACCGAGCGGTATATCGATGCGATTCAGGCTTCCGGTCAGCAGGACCGGTTTATACTTTGCGGTGGGATAAAACCAACCCTGGATGACGCTCTGGAAAAAATAGAGGAGTACAGGCAAAAGGGACTCAAGGGAATAAAAATGCATCCCAACTTTGGCAGATTTTTTCCGAACGACAGGCAGGCCTGGCCTTCCTATGATTTATGCGGCAAACATGATCTTCCGGTATTGATACATAGTGGTCGAACCGGGTTTAAAGAAAAGAAAACCCTGGGATTTAAGCTGTACACCGAGGATTATGCTGATATTGGCAACTTTGAAGAACCCATTGCGGCATTCCCAAACACCCGTTTCGTCTTATGCCATTCCGGTGCTATGCAAAATGAAAAGGCCATCAAAATTGCAAAAGCCAACAAGAATGTCTGGATGGATACCCATGGACAAAGCGTGAACAATATTCGCGCCATGATCCGTGAACTGGGTCCGGAAAGACTGATGTATGGTTCGGACTGGGCTTTCTATCCGGAGTCGATCATGATCGCCCGACTCTTAATAGCAACTGAAAACGATAAAACTGCGCGTCGCATGATCTTCGCAGACAATGCCAAACGATTCTGGGGAATCAACTGAGTGTTCCCATAATATGAGTGCTGGAGATGGAGCGTTCGTCTCCCAGCATCATCAGTATGAAAAGTCGTTCCTCAAGGGTTTCAGACATTGACACGCGTCTTTCGATCAGCGGGGTGGCGTTGAAATTGAGTACGGTGAAATCTGCTTCTCTGCCCGGCAGCAAGGTCCCTATTTTATTGTCCAATCCCAGTGCTTTTGCGCCACCCAGTGTGGCGAGATAGAAGGCTTTCAGTGCAGAAAGGCTCTGTCCCTGCAGTTGCAGGACTTTGTACCCCTCTGCCAGCGTTTTCAACATTGAGAAGCTGGTACCACCCCCCACATCCGTTCCGATTCCCACAGCTATGCCAGTCGAGGTTGCCTGCTCCAGATTGAAGAGTCCACTGCCAATAAACAGGTTTGAGGAGGGGCAGAAGGAAATGGCCGCTTCAGAAAGAGCGATTCGTTCTGTCTCCTGTTGGGTCAAATGAATAGAATGGGCCAGGGTTGTTCCGGGTCCCACCAGTGCGTATCGTTCGTAAACATCCAGATAATCCCGACTCCAGGGAAATAGGGTCTTGATCATTCCAACTTCATCCCGGTTTTCAGAGAGGTGGGTGTGGAGGTAAAGTCCCATGCGGGAAGTCAGGAGATCGCCCGTTTTTTCGAGTTGTGATTCAGTAGAGGTGATGGCAAAACGGGGGGTCACAGCGTATGACAGGCGGCCCAGGCCGTGCCATTTCTCGATCAGTTCCAGGGATGCGTCGAAGCCTTTGGAGGCGTCATCCAGCAGGTACTCCGGGGCGTTACAATCCATCAGGGTTTTCCCGGTAATCAGCCTCAGATTTTTTTCCAGGGATTTTTGAAACAGAATCTCTGCTGATTGCTGATGGACCGTGCACATTACCTGGGCAGTCGTTGTTCCGTTTTTGAGCAGTTCCTGAAGAAAAAAATCAGCCACCTCACCGGCGTAGTCAGGATCGGCGAATTTACCCTCTATCGGAAAAGCACATTTTTCCAACCACTCAAGCAGTTGTTTTCCATAGGATGCGATGATGTCGGTCTGGGGGTAGTGGATATGCGTATCCACGAATCCGGGGATGATCAGTTTCCCGGTGTAGTCGGTAATTTCGACTTCGGGTGGCAGGGTCTGCGCCAGTTCCGAAAACGGCCCTACCTCTTTGACATATCCCTGCTCGACAAGTAAAAGGCCCTCTTCGTGATAGGTGAAAGCTCCCTGCGGATCGATTCTGTCAGGGTCATCAGTAAAAAAAAGGATTGAACTCTTGAAAGCCTGCAGCGTGTTTTTATCTGGATTCATGTGTGCTGAAACGATTGATTACCGAGACCTATCTCAAGACGTCTGCCATGGTGAAACTGTTGGCGGCACGAATTTTCTTCAGATAGTTATAGACTGTGAAATTGGAAACGCCCAATAGTAGAGATACCTGATTAATAACCCCTTTGACCTGAAAAATACCTTTTTCTTCCAAAATTTTAACCAGTTGAATTTTTTCTTCCATGGACATGGTCGCGGGTCTTTTTCCAATCAGATCCACCGCCTGCTCAAAAAGTGTATCGATGGTATTATCGACCGAGAAAGCGATTTTTTCAGAGATTTTCCGGGTTTCCGGTGTTTTCTTCATTCCGGCGAACAGATTCATGGCCTGGATGGCATTCAGATAGTCCGTGACATCAAAATTGATGCAGAAGGCAGCGATTACTTCGCCACTGCTGTCCCGGATATAGCTGGTAGCCGATTTCAACTCGCGACCGTCGTCAGTGATGGTTTTGAAGCCGATCTTGTCCTTGACGGCGCTGCCGTGCTCAACCAGTTCCCTGATCACGGTATCTGTTGCCGGGGAACCGATTTTCCGTTTGGTGACATTGCCGGTAATGTATACCAGGGAGGTGGTAATATGTTTCAGATCATAGACGACCACTTCGCAGTTGTTACCGAAAGTTGCCGTAATGGTATCAGCCATTTGTTCCAGAACACCAAATATATGGTCTCGTGCGTCCATTATGGATTTGGCTCCTCATTGGTCTGCAGACAATTTTCCGTGACGGTGATCATGCTCTGATAACCGGTACAACGGCAAGTGTTTCCGGCGTGGGCTCTGCGGATGTCCTCACGACCGACAGCTTTCCCTCTGTTTTTTTCCACGAACGATGTGGTCGTCATGATGATGCCCGGCGTGCAGAACCCGCATTGCACAGCTCCCTCTGCCACATATTCCGTTTGAACCGGTGAGAGCTTGCCGTTGCGGCTTTCTCCCTCCAAAGTGCGGATCTTTTTCCCATCGGCCCAGACAGCCAGATAGATACAGGAATCGATCAGGATGTCGTCGACCATGATCGTGCAGGCGCCGCATTCACCCACACCGCAGCCCTGCTTGATGCTGGTGAGTCCTATCTGGTCCCTGAGAACGTCCATCAGGGAGGAGCGAACATCCACGTCCAATGCTTTTTTGCGACCATTGATGGTCAAATTGATGTTCTTGTTCACTGTATTTTTCCTCCTGCTTTTTCTATGGCACTTCGCACGACTTGCTGTGACAGTTCTTTGATAATATGGAGTCGAAATTCCCGGGATGCTCGCCAGGAAGTACGGGGGTTCACATCTTCTACCACCGTAGCGGCGATTTTCTGGAGCAGCTTTTCAGTTAAGGCTTGGCCGCGAGCGATGGTTTCGGTTTTCTGGCAACGTATCGGCGTGGGGGCTGCCACACCAAAGGCCAACCTGAGATCTTCCAGCAGATTGTCCTGAATCCGACAGGTGGCTGCGCAACCGATGGTGGCGATATCCATGGCTTCCCGCATGGCATACTTATAATAATCGCCCGCATAACCGACATAATTTTCCCGGGCTATCATGAAGGCGACCAGGATTTCGTTCTGTTCCAGCGCAACCTGTCCAGGTCCGAGATAAAAATCGGGCATGGTTGTTTCACGTCTGCCAGCGGGTCCCTGAATGATCAGTTTTGTGTCTGATGCAAACAACGGGGCGGCGCTATCGGCGCTGGTAACGCCATTACAGATGTTTCCACCTATTGTGGCGACATTGCGAACCTGGGGACCCCCAACCATTTTTGCAGCGACATGCAGGTGTGGCAGGTGTTTTTTGATGATGTCGGAGTCAATGGCCTCGGAGTAGGTAACACCGGATCCGATCAGCAAGGTGCCGTCTGCGGTAATTTCGCAATGCCTGAGTTCATCCAGATCGTGGATATCCACCAGGTGCCCAAACCCTTTCTTGCCAGCTCGCAGACGGATCAACAGATCCGTTCCGCCGGCGATGGGTTTGGCCTCCGGGTTGGCTGATAACAGGCGGATGGCATCTTGTAGCGACTCCGCTTTTTCATAACTTTCTAAGGGAAACATGAGCTCAATTTCTCCGCTTTGGTTAAATCAGACCGGCTTTTTTAAAATGGTAAAACAGCACCTGTGGTGTCAACGGAATCTGGTTGATTGCCACACCTGTGGCGTCCAGGAGAGCGTTCCGGATAGCTGGTGGTGGTGTGATGACCGGCGGTTCTCCCAGAGACTTGTTTCCGTATCTGGCGGTGGGTTCGAATGTTTCTACAAATGCGCTGCCGATATCCGGCAGATCGATCATCGTGGGAACCTTGTAATCGAGCATGTTGTTGTTGTGAACCTTTCCGCTGACCGGATCGATCAGTACCTGCTCCGTCAGTGCGGCGCCAATTCCCATGGCAACACCGCCTTCAACCTGACCTCTCGCTGTTGAGGGGTTCAGGATCACACCGGAGTCATGAACATTGTATATTTCATCGATGGTTATCCGGCAAAGCGGAATGTTCACGGTGATATCGACAAAGGTGCAGCCAAAGGTCGCTGGATTTGTCAGTGTCTTGAGAGAGACATCCGCTGTCAATTGCCCGCCCCTGTCCACATGATAGTACGCATCGAGTGCCAGATCGTTTAAAGACAGGATTTTTTTGTCCGGATCGTCAAGCAAAACGATATTCCGGCCGTTGATGTCAAGGCTCGCGACTGGGCGTTCCGTCATTTCAGCAGCATACATCAGAATCTTCTCCCTCAGTTCTGATGCGGCCTGAAAAACGGCGTTTCCAACTACAAAGGCCTGGCGTGAGGCATAGGCTCCGGTATCAAAAGGTGTCACATCTGTATCCTGGGTCGTAACGATATGAATGTTGTCCATGAGTAGTCCCATTGTCTGCGCGACCATCTGGGCAACCACGGTATCCGATCCCTGACCGATTTCCGTTGCGCCAGTCTGGACATGCACCGATCCGTCCTGGTTCAGAATGATGCGTGCGCCGGCCACCTCAACATTCATTGGATAGGTGCCGGTTCCATAACTGAAGCAGGCCACACCCAGTCCTTTTCGAATCTTTCCGTCCTGGGATTTCCTGTCCGCCTTTTTTTGTTGCCACTGGATCATCTCCTGTCCCTTTTCCAGGCACTCAATGATGCCACAGCTCAGGATCGGGGATTGATTCAACGGATTCAAATCATCCTGGCGGGCCACGTTTTTAAGCCTGAAGGCAACGGAATCGAGACCGATTTTTCTGGCAGTGTCTTCCATGGCGCATTC
>Ga0209249_1001469_pt1 | contig 22361 bp, 16 predicted proteins | sample SaaInlV_200m_DNA_4_FD_184653 | JGI IMG/M metagenome (GOLD analysis project Ga0209249, IMG submission 184653) | Marine microbial communities from expanding oxygen minimum zones in the Saanich Inlet - SI037_S3LV_200m_DNA (SPAdes) (version 2) | ecosystem: Environmental > Aquatic > Marine >...
CAAAGAACAAACGCTGGCTTTACGTCTCCAGCAGCACCTGCAAAGGGCAGGTGTATAATCCAATCAGAGTGGCGAAAAGTCTCCATTAGAAACTGTCCGAAAGCTTTGACGACGTACAGTCCATATTGTGCAAAAACAAATGCAGATGACTCGGAATTATGTGAGTATTGTGGCGAATCATTGAAATCCTTTTCACTAAATTACGAACCAAAAGAACCGAGTGTCATACAAAGTGTAATCTTAGCTGGAGTATTGTATGCTGTTTTGATCGGCTTTTCATTATTAATTGGCAACAATTGGGCAGGCTCAATGAGTGACCTTGAAAATTTTCTGTCCTTATATCAATTTGGAGCCAAAGTTGTAATTACTCTACTTGCCGTTCCGGGACTAGATCCTGAAAAGAAGGGGTTGTTTAGATATGTTGGAGTGTTTATTTTCAGTTTGATTCCGATTGCTGGATGGTTTGTACTTTATTGGGCAGGAAAAGGATTAGCAAGGTCATTATCACGATCAAGTTAACATAATCAGATAAGGAATATTGATAATGAAAAAATGCCCTTGTTGCGTTGATGAAATCCTATTATTTTGTTTTATTATGCAGTGTCCTTCGAGAAAGGGCAAAAGCTAATGAAAAACACACTATCAAGGAGATCAGAATGGCAACATTAAATACCCTTCAAATTAAATGGGATACAAGCGGACATGTTCAATGGTGGACCAGAAGATCTGTTAGACTTGACGATTCGGATGTGTTTTATTCATTAGGTGGGATTGCTTTAACCGATCATATGTTATCCACGTTAAAATCTGAAAATGTACTTAATTTTTGTGAACAAGTCTTGCGAGGATTGGTTAAAAATAAACTTACAATCAAACCTATCAACTCAGAATTGAAAAGTGCGACGCTAAATTTTAACACAGGAAAAGCGCTATACACCATTTTTAAGGGCAATGTAAAAATGTTTTCTGATAATCAAAAAACTGAACAAGCCTTATCACAAATGGTTCAAAATTATATTGGCAAGTTATTGGCAACAAATTCAGACGAAAACAAACTTGCGGTTAAATCTGGAATTTATAGTATGATAGTTTTTTATGAGAGCCAAATTAGATTAATGCACGAAACTGATCAGTCAGTAAAAGCAACGAGAGCAAATTTATATAAAGCAGCATCACTTGTGTTGCAGAATTATCCATATGATTCAACGCCTGAAAATGTAGAAAATCTTATGAGTGAAGTTGAAAGTTTGATAGAAAAATTTAGGGAGCTTCCATTAACAAAAAACCGCGGATTGTTTTATAAATAATTGACTCTACACAATGCTATAAGCTCGAATAATAAAAAACAAGGTCAAGTTTTGTGAATAATTTGAATTTTCTGAAAACAAAAGGGTTTCAAGCTGTAAAGGAAATTACTCTTGAATATTTTGGGAGAAAAATATGAAAGAATTTGGTATCATCTTGGTGTTAGTTGGATTCGGAATGGCTCGGTCTGGGTTTTCAATGCAAGCAGAATCGAATCGTTACGATAAGTTAGTGCAACGCGGTATCGTTTCGCCTGTTCCACAGGAATATAATTACCATGTACTTTTTAGGAAAATTTGGTGGGTTCCTTTGGGAGTAGGGCTTGTCCTTATTTATGGATGAAAAATCCAGCATAGGCAGGATTTCTTTTCATACCCTTTTTCGGGGGAATATCATACAAGGAGAAAATTTGGTGCGCTTGACAAAATCGGTATCACAGCATTAAACCGTGGCGGCAAGCATATCTTGAAAAAAAGTGGGTTGACTGCTGTCAACGACAATTAGAAAAGGCGTACCTATAGCTTCCTAATTGAGGTCGGAAACACGACTTTACTAGGGGAACGCGTTCCCCTAGTAAAGTCGTGTTTTTCTAAGTAAACTTCAGCTACAAACACATAGCACGACCTGTATCTCACCTGCGAGGGGCAGGGGACCTTGTTCCCTGTCTCTTTTGTTTTAACTAAGGAGAAAGTCTATGTCCTGTGGCGGCAATCGTCATCACTTCTTTGTGCAAGAGACCCAAGCCAACCAGGGTCAAAACCACCTCATGGCAGCCTTTGCCGGGAAAGCTGCTCCCGCCATCGAAGCCCTGGAGCGTATCTACCAGGTGCACAAAAGTGCGGCAGTACGCCAGAAACCGGGCGAAGCGGCCCAACTCGAAGCCACGGCCAAAACGCGCAAACTCTTCGATGCTATGCGCGCTGAAGGCATCAAACCGCCCACGCATGCCAAAGATGGGATGCCCAAGATGTCATCCCGTTTCGGCTATGCCGAGATCCAAAACACCCTGGATGCCCTCGAAGGCGGGCAAGCCCTATCCAAAGACAGCCAGGCAGTCGTCGATCAGGTCAAAGCCAAGCATGGGCTTAGCGGTAGCGGTACACCGCAAATCTCTGCCGTTGGCTTCGATCATGGCGGCTATTACCGCTGCTCAAACTGCGGACGCTTCGCTTCCCAGGACAAAGGACATAGCTGCCCGGCCACCGCCAGCGCGGATGATCTAGCTGCGATGCTGGAACGACGTCTAAAACTCCCCAGTCAAGCCTTTCAAGGATATAACGGCCAAGCCCTGGATAAGATCATGGCTGAAGCCCGCGAAAGCGGCAGCACCCGGATGCTGCACCCGCTCAGCGGGGAAGCAGTAGATGTCACCCTGGACGGCATTCCCCAAGCCATGATGCAGGGCTTTGTGCCGGAAGACTGGGCAGGCAAGACCCATACCGTGCTCACAGACGACAAGCGCCTGATCCCCGTTGTGGATGCTGATGGCTTGGAAACTATTTTCGCCACAGACAATCCTGTCCAGATGGCGGCCGCCGCATACGGTCTTCAGATTGACGCCAATGCCCCGATCATGCGCGCCACCGCCACCAGCCGCTCTCTTTCCAATACAGTTAGGCAGGGAGAACAGGTCAGTGTCGCCGGTGGTCAGGAGTATGATCTCGGGCATTTCATCGGAACCGAATTTCGCAAGAACTCCGCTAAAGGTTCTCTGGTCACGATCCGGGGCAAAGATTACACGGTCTATGCCCGCTCAAAGGATCCAGCAGACGCCTCTTCTGCACGCGGTGCCTTCGCACCCAAAGCAGATAATATCGTTGTTGGGCGCACGCTCCCGGATGCGATCCGCATCCTGGATGAAGGCAGTATTGCCGAAAGCGGCAATGGAGAAGTGCTGGTCTACGATAAAAACGGTCAACTCCAGGCAGCCTACAACGAAAGCGAACAACGCGCTGCCGATGTGCACGGATCGCAAAACGCATCCAGTGCCCAGATGGCGGCGATCGTTGCCTCGCGGATGTTGCACCCGCAGAACGCCTTCGATTATGCCCTTGTCCAGGACTTCGCTAATTTCCAGAGCGGGCAAGGCAGTCCGTTGGCCGCAGCAGATAGCGCCTATCTCTCCTTACGCACCGGTTTACTGGCCGCGGACGATTTCAAAAGTGGCAAACTTACTCTGGGTGGCAATCTCACCGCCCAGAAATGTCCTCAGTGCGGGCAGTTTATGGGGCAGAGCGGTCACAACTGCCCAGGCAAGGCGGTAAAGCCTGCTCAGAAGCCTTCTCCTGTAAAAAAGATTCCTGCTCCAACAATATTTGCACCTGTCACCGCTCCAGAACCTGCCCAAACCGATGTCCCAGTACCTGTACAGGTGGTCATCCCGGATGATTTCGCAGATAAACTAGCGGCTGCGGTTGGCAGCATGCTGAAGAACCAACCTGTGCCAGTGGCCGCCGCGGTACCTGCCACTGATCCGGTTGTTGGTGCAGCCATGAAGGAACTCGCCAGTATCCTGGCTGCCCAACAGCAGACTCTGGAGCGCCTGACCCAAATGCCCACCGGAGGTAAAAAAAGCGGCGGCTTCAGCTCGGGCGATATGCAGGGACTGAGCGCGGCCATCACCGGCGCGATCGCAGCCGCCCAAACGGGCGCGCCGGTCCAGAATGTCGCGGTTTCTTCCGGAGCAGAGAAATGCCCGCAATGCGGCCAGTTCATGGGCGAAGATCATGTCTGTCCGCCACGTCCGGAACGCCAGGGCAACCGCAGACCAACAGATATGCCGGAACTCGATCAGGAGAAAGCCCTGGCTGCTGTAACGCTGCCCACTCCGGATCTCTATCTGGAAAATGTACCCAAAGAATGGGGCGGCCAGCGTTTTGAGCCGCTGGATGAAAATGTGCCTGCCCTGAATGCGGATTACGAAATGGGTAAACAGGAGAAAGCGATCTTCAATGTGGTTGGGGCGATGCTCAAACGCAGTGCAGGCGGCAAGCCCGGAGATAGCCCCTGGAACCGCAGCTTTGGTCTCTACGGACCGGCAGGCACCGGCAAGAACACCATCGCCCGCCAGATCGCCGCTTCCCTGAAAACAGACGATGGGAAACAGGGCGTGCCCTATTACGAAGTCAACGTCACGCCGGATCTGGACATCTCCCAGGCGATCGGCGAAGTGGTACTCACCACCGATGAGGGTGGCGCTACCGTTTCGCGTGTGCGTCTGGGCCCAATTGGTTTACTGGCCTCCAGCGGTGGTGTTCTGGCCGTAAACGAGATCGTGCGCTCGCCCAAGCTGGCAACCGCCTTGCAGTCGATCATTGAAGATGGCGAGTTGAGTATCCCCACCCCTGAGGGTGGTTCGGTAAAGATCCCGGTACATCCTTCAGCGATCTTCTTTTCCACCTGGAACCCCGGCTATGAAGGCGACGCAGATCGACCTGCCCAGGCACCACTCTCGCGTATGAGCGCCTTCAAGCTGGACTATCCCAGCAAAAAGGAACAGGCAGATCGTGTACGCGCTTTCTTCAGGAAAAACGGAGATGAACCACCCGATGATGCCACGATCACAGCCGGTGTGGATTACTGGAATGAATTACGTGTCCTGACCGGTGGCACCGGACAGGAGCCCCAACTGGGCATGATCTCTCCAACGCCTACCACACCCGGACCGCGTGAATTGAGCCGTTTCCTAACGCTCGGTAAGGATGTGGGCTGGGAAAACGCCATGCGCACGGTGGAAATCATCTGCGATCAGAACGAAGACCTCTTCCCGACGCAGCGTGCCATCCTGCATGAGCGCTTCGAGGCACTCTTCGGACTCACGCTCTAGGCCAGGGATGCCCTATGTCTTGTGAAGGCAACCGCCATCGTTTTTTGCAATACCTGCAACGGCAGCATGGGATGGACGCCCGCCATCTGGAGCAGCTCTACCAGCATCATAAATCTCGCGGACCTCAAGGTCCGGAAGAAGAGATCGTCCAGACGCATAAAACGCGCCAACTCTTTTCTGCCATGCAGCAGGAAGGCATCAAGCCTCCGGCGCATGCGGCGAATGGGTTGCCCAAGAAAGATTCACGCAGTGGTTATGCTGCCATCCATGATGCGATCCAGCTTGAATTCGCAGGGAAATCCACGCGCGCACGCTATGAGAACCCGCTCAAAAGTGCTCAGCGACAATTGAAGGGCATGAAAGATTCCAGGGGATTTGATATGGCAGACGGCCAGGATGACCAAAACGCCAATCGTTGGGGCTGGCGTTACCGGCGTAAATATCAGCCTGGTACAGATCCAAGAACTATTCGTAATGCTGGCGAGCATGTCTGGTTTGGGGATGCCTTCTCTTTTGAAAAGATTACTACCTTTGTCGATCGACGCAGTAGCGACTATTTACATAATCCGAAATCAGCAGCGTTTAGAGCTGTGCCTGATGAATTTCTTAAACCCGACTCACAGGGTCTGCTGGAAGACGGTTTCGATCTACTGGGCTTCGATGCACAGGGATATGACCCGGATGGATATGACCTGTATGGTGTGCACAAGAATGCGCAGCTCTCCGAGCAGGAATATCAGGCGCTGGCAAATGAGACCTATCACAGTGCGGAAATCAAACGCGCTCGTCTGAAGAAACCGAAGGACTATGATGTCGATGTGGAAGGTTATGGGGATGATGGCTTTCTGCCTCGTTACCCGGATGAAAAAGACGACAAGGATCGCCTGGGTTTCGACCGTTCCGGTTTCAAAGATGGGCGTTCCTGGACAGGCTACGATGAGCAGGGCCTGGATATGCAAGGCAACCCGCGCCCTCAAGTGACCCATTACGATAACTGGGGCTATCACCGTAGGCAAGGGCTGACCGAGCCAGATAAAAAGGGCAGGCGCTACAACCTGATCGGTTGGCAATATGACCCCAAAACAGATACCTGCTTCAACCCAAAGAACCCCAAAGAAAAAATGCCGCATAGCGGTTCATTCAAATATAGCCGTAATGATGGCAAGGTTGTGATGGTGCGCAGTTACGTGCCTGGTAAAGATGAGCTGATGCAGCGCCTGAAAGCCCCTTCCATCCGCCGGGCGGAGATCGAAGCCGGGAGCGATTTCCAACGCTACAGCACCAAAGATGCCTATGAAAGACGGCAGCGGATCTCTGCCAATAGTTTGGCCGTACGGTATCTCCGCAGTGCCAGCTACGCCAAGGAGAACCCGGACGGGCACTTTGCCGGAGTGCGCTTGCGTTGCGATCGCTGTGGACAGTTTACCGGCGCAAAGGCGCATCAATGCCCACAGACGGACAACAAAAACATCCTGGTTTTCCACAACGGGATCGTGGCGGAAGTCCGACCCGCGACCGGTGTCTCCTATGGCGAAGCAGGCTTGGAGGATGAAGTCGGAAGGGTCAGGGTAAATTTTCACGGTTCAGAACCCGATACAGATGATGTTTATGCAGGCGGTTTAGTCGCGGACAAGGCGCTCGGCTTAGAAGAAGGGCAGGCGCTGCTGGTTCTGGAAACGCCCTTCAATCCTACTTTCGATCCAGAATATGAGGGTGGTCCAGTGCCGGGGTATAGCTACGAGAGCGGGTTGGACAGGGAAGGCTACGATCGGTCTGGTTTCGATCCGGAGACCAGTCTGGATCGCGATGGCAATTCCATGACCGTGCTCCTGGCAAGCAAAGCTGCTCAGGATATGGTGAAAGAGAAATTCGACAACCCGGACACCAGCGACGAAAAGGACCGCCAGCTCTTGCAGGGTATGTTCAGCGGTGTTGCTTCAGCATTGGCCGGTGCGCCGCGGCGGGTTGTCCTGGAAGAAAAGGGTGGCCCGCGGGACGGTATGTTCGGGACGAACCTGAAGGGCAAGATCACAGCGGAACGTTATCCGCTTGGCATGGATGCGCCAGCTCATTACAACCTGCTGGCGATGAAAGCGGGCATCTACCATGAGATCGGGCATGAAGAGGATACGCCGCCTGAAATCTGGTCGCGTGCGCTCCAGATCGCACAGGGACAAGAAGAAGTAGCAGGCTTGACCAAGCAGGGAGCCAGCAAAGTCGCGGAACTTTTCAACATCCTCGAAGACGGACGCATGGAACGGGTCCAATCCAGACGCAGGCGCGGCGTAGCCGCGATCCTGGCCGCAGACTCGCAGGTCCAACCGCGTTGGGGCGAAGAGACTGGGTCTGAGATTCCCCTGGAACATCAGCTCACAGGCATGATGCTCTATCGTTCACTGCCTTTCTTTCAGGTCAAGCAGGAAGTCTATGCAGGCGCGCCGCCACGTGTGCGTCAGCTCTTCGATGAGGTCGCCCCGCTGGTGGATCGAGCTACATCAGGCAGTGCGGAAGAAGCTCTTTTTGCCGCGGTGGAAATTGCCCGCAAGCTCGACCAGGATGACGAGATCCAAAAAGAGCGCAAAGCGCAGCAGGATCAACAGAGTAAATCAGGGCGACCCGGCCAGCAAGGCAAGCCCGGCGGGAAAGGTCGTGGCGGAGGCAAAGGCTATATCATTACGGCCACGCCGCAAAGTGTTCAGAGCGGCGATGAGGCTTCTGAGCACAAGAAACCCATTCCTGCACCCGGTTGGGGATCCAAGGATGAAGATGAACAGGAAGGTGCAGGGCAGCCAAAAGAACGCAAAGAGGACGATCTGCAAGGGTCTGGACGCCAGAAAGGCTCTGCACAGGAAGACGAGCAGAGCGCTGGACGCCCAAGGGATAAAAAAGAAGAGGAGCAGCAAGGAAAGAATCGCCAGCCGGGGAGCGGTCAGGACGACGACCAAAAAGGTGCCGGAAAACAGGGCCAGGCTCAGGATGAAGAGAAAAAAGGCAAAGCAGGAAGGGGGGCTGGAAATGGAGCCGGTGGCAGCAGCGCTACGCCGCAATTTAGCGACATTGCCCCGGAACCAGACCAGAACTTCTTCTTCGATGTGCGTTCATCCACCGATCTGGCTGATACGCTGAACAGCCTTGCTACCGAAGCGGTAAACGGAACGCAGCGTCGAGAACGCCTGGATGGGGATGATAAAAAGGCGGCCCAGCAGCTCGTACAGCCTTCGCAGTCCATGCGGGCTACGATCAAGGTCTCTGCCGGAGAAAAGGATAAGGAGACCAAGGTGTTTACGCCCAACGCTGCGGAGTTTCGCAACCTGCGGATGCGCGATCGGGGCATCCCCTGGGATGATTACGATCAGCAGGCACAGAGCATTGGCAAACGTCTTGGACAACGTCTGGAGCGGCTCAAGGCCAGTATCAAACAGAAGCAGCGTCACCAAACGTCTGGGCGTATGGACCGCAAGCGTTTCAAGCGCGCAGTTGCCGGTTCGCGGGCAGTTTACATACAAAGCAAGGATGTGGATGTCACTTCGCTGGCCGTGAGTGTGAATGTCGATATGTCGGGCTCAATGGGCGGCAGCATTGGCAGCGGCCAGCTCTTCGGCGCGGTTTCTGCGATCAGTGCTGCGATGGAGACGCTCAAGGCAGATTATGGTGTGAATGCCTTTGGCAGTACGACACAATTGGTGAAGTCTATTGGGGATAAGGAATTTTCACTGGAAACGCGCAAATTCTTTGCCACAACCAGTTTGGGCGGCACCGTGGGTGCGGCCTCGATCGCCAGTGCTTCGCTGAGCCTGGAGAGTAATCCAGCGGTGAATAAGATCGCTTTTGTACTTACGGATGGGGCTTTTAATGATGAAGAGGATGTTATCCACGAAGTTCAGAAAGCGCGCAAGAAGGGCATTATCCCTTTTGGGATGTATTTCGGGACGATAAGAGATGCCCAGAAACAGACGATGGACAGGATCTATGGTGCGGGGAGCTGGGCGCAGATCGAGACCTTGGAAGATCTGCCTACAACCGCAGCCAACCGGATCGAGCGCATCTACCGCCGTATCCTGGCTTCGCTCTAGGAATAGGCATCTTTATTTAGTAGAATTTCTTTGGAGAAAAAAATGACGAATGATAATCAGGACTTGGCTTTTGCCCAAATAAAGCGTGCCGGAAAACCGCACGGAATTGCATTTGAAAGGGATGATGGTCGCACCCTTTGGTTGGCAGATAAGCAGACCGCAACCGGAGTGTTGCCTGCGCAGGATGATTTGTACACTTATTTCTATGAACTGCGCTTTCTGGATGATTTCCCGCAGATCACGCACTGGACCTTTGGCTCTGCCTGGACACAGCAGGTAATGCTCCAACGTCCGGAGCAGGTTGATGGGGATGAGCTGCGCGGCAGGATGTTTTTTGCATCCGAAGATGATTTGGGAATTTACAAGGTTGAGCGAAGTTATGATCTAAGCATGCGAAATGCGCCACAGGTTTATGTCCCTTTGCCAAAGCTTTTTCAGCAAGTGTTGAATATTCCTTTACAAATTGTGTTGGCGCAGATGGTGACGAAAGCGCTGGATGATGAATTGCCTTACGATCAATGGCATGTGGTGAGCAGCTTATTGCTTCGGGATGAAGTTGTCGATATATTCACTACGGATATGGCAGCCACCTATGGTTTCCAGATCAAGGCGTTACCGAACGATCTTCGCCAAGCGCTTTGTGAATTACAGTCGCTTGAAAGGTGAATGAAATTGAGTGCGGTTTCCCCGTTAAATTGCACTTGAAATGTTTTTTGTTTTGCTTTAGAATTTTTCTATCAGGTCGCTTGGATGCCCCCCTCATCCAGGCGGCTTGTGTTTTTAAACTCATATTAGAGTGCCGTTTGAAATAAGGAATGAGATACAATATTTCTATTATGATTGTATGGAGCGAATAAATATGAGAGAGATCCCTCTTTCCCCTGAAAAACAGAATATGCTTGACTTTGGATGGGTTTTTACAATTGTCTTTGCCTTATTAATTAATCACTTTTACCCGAACATCAATCCAGAGTTATCAATAGGAATTGCTCTTACACCAATAATGATTTTTATAATTTTAGTTTTACCTGATGCAGAAAGGGTGAACAAGCGCTAATTTCGTTTTTTATTTATCAGCCCTTTTTGCCTGAAATTTAGCTTTCATTTCAAAAAGTTCCTCGCTGATTTGTTGCGTTTGATGCTCCAGAATGGTGGTGTGTTTGGTGAAATCGTCTCCGATTTCAAAGGGCAAATCCATGTCTTCGAGCAAACCATCATTTTTTTCAATTAGGTCGTTCATTGCCATGACAATGGTAAGCGGATAGACACCCTTCATCTTTTTGAGATCACGTCTCTTGGAGAGATTCAATATTTTAGCCAGATAGGCAAGGATAGAAATTTCATCGACATCGAGTTCAACTGTGATGTGCACAAATTATCTCCTGAATTTTTATAAGATGATATGCGTATTTTTTATATACTAAGCTCGAAAAAGACATCGAAGATTGCAAAGCATTTGCCAAAATTAACGCGTTTAAACCCCGAAAAACCACGAGGCTTTCTCGACAAGATACCTTTGTTTTCATAGCATCTTGGTTGATCTCAGAAAAGCAGAAAAACAGAAACCAGCACCCAGAACTCAGGAACCAGAAACTGAGCCAGGGGAGAGAAGACGAAACCCTATAAAATCGCTGAAGAAATCGGGTACGAACCAATAGCGGGCCGCAGCACGCAGATCCCCTCGAGAATCGAGCCAGGAGCCGCCGCGCAAGGTACGGTTGACCTGCTCATTTTCATACCAGGAACTTGTCCACTCCCAGACATTACCGCTCAAATCTGCAATGCCTTCCAGTGTTACGCCATCGAATTGTCCTACAAGCGATGTTGATGCACCTGAAGATGCAGAGACATAACTTGCATCATTATCCTGTTTCCAAAAGGGGGCGGCATTGGCGCGGTTAAAGTCAAACTTGTCTCCCCAAGGATATTCTCGTCCCTTCATTCCACGAGCCGCATATTCCCATTCCTGCTCAGTAGGCAGGCGCATGGGACGCCCTGAAACTTCTGCCAGCCAGTTGGCATAGGCTTGGGCTTCAAACCAGCTCACGCCCACCACTGGCGCAAGGGGATTATTCCATTTGGTGTCGTGCCAGTAAAAAGGCTCGTTACGTTTTTCGGCGGGGCGTCCTGCAAGCCAATCTTTATATGCTTTGTCTGCCTTCGTATCATATTCCCCCGTGCGCCAGGACCAGCCTTCTGCACTCCAAAATTCGGCTTTGTCATAGCCGCCTGCTTCGATAAAGCGGCGATATTGCAGGTTGGTGACGGGGTATTTGGCGAGCGCAAAGGGTTCTGTGATGGTGGCAGGCTTTTTCTCATCGCCATAAAGAAATTCTTCAGCGGGAATGGGGATGAACTCATCCAGATCGGGGCGGATGCGAGCGAGAAAGTCTGGGTGGCTGGTGGCAAGGCGCCCCAGACTAAACCCGGCATCCCGTTGGGTAGGCGGTAGCAAGCTGCGGTCAAGGGCGATCGTTTTCAGAGCGTCGATCACATCATTGGCAGCAGCACGTCCCAAGCCTTCGATGCCCACATCTTCCAGACAGGCACCTGCCAAAAGGATATTTTGGGCAGCGTCATCGCCATCACAAGTCATCTTGAGCATGGCGCGCACCACTTTGGCTGCCACGCGCGGCTGTTTATTTGCCAAGCCCCAGACGCCCACGGAGAGCAGGATCGTCTCGTGCCAGCCAGGGTCGGTCAGGTGTGCTTTGATAATCTTCAGACTTTCATTCAGGTCAAGCTGTCCCATCTGGTAGATGCCGTAGGCTGCCAGCATCTCTTCAAAGGTCAGATGCAAAAAGCCAAATTGGCGCGGACCGCGCTCGACCAGCAGGTTGGAGTATTTGCGCACGCTGTGCAGAAAGGCACGTGCTTCTTCACGGGCAGGGCCGCGCTTCATGCCCCAATCTTCGCCCATATAGTAGCGGGTTAGCTCTGCCAGCAGGGCTTCTTCGCTGACAACGCCCGCTGTGGGGTTCTCTTCTCGCAGCCAGAGCGCCAGGGGACCCAAAGTCATCAAGACTTCGTTGGGGTTCAGTTCGGGGCCAACGGGGTATTGATCGAGAGCGCGTGCTTTATTCCACGAGCGGATCAGGGTTTCGAGATAGAGTTCATAAAGCTCCACACGCCGATTGGGCAGCGAAACACCCTGCCTTTTGATGAGCGCTAAAATGGTCAGCAAAAGCGGGTTGGATGCCAGCCTGCCCACGCCCGGATTGGCGTCGATGGATTCAAGCAGCGCCAGACGTTCTTTTTCAGCGGCGGCTTCGGCTTCTGGTGTATCGCCCAGGGTGCTTTTTTCAAAAGCCCAACACCAACGCGCGGCAAAATCTTCGATGGCATCGCGGTTGAAATCCAGCAAGGTGTAGAGATTCCACTCGCTTTTTAGCGGCGCTTCCTTATAGCCCACAATACGGCTGGTGAGCACCAGTTTATTGCCTTTTTCGATCGCTTCGGCGGCAAAGGTCTCGACCTTGTTGGCTAAATAGGCACGGTCTTCCTGCACTTCGTCCAAACCGTCCAACAAAATAACGGCTTGGCCCTGCCCAATGGCAGCTTCAAAGAGTGGCGCGAGGTCCGCCACGCCCTTGCCTTGAGCGGCAAAATATTTTGGCAGGTAGGCTTGCAGGCTGCCATCCCCGTTTTTGCGCAGGGCACGCGCATAGGCGTTCAGCGGAACCAGGATCGGCAGCGGGGCGTCTTCTTCTTCCGCCAGCCGCAGGGTCAGATATTTGAGCAGCGTGGATTTGCCGGAACCCGGATCGCCGAGCACGACCACGCGGGATTCTTCGCCGAGAGCATCTTCCACGCGCACGGGAAGCGCAGCGCCTTTGTCCAAGCCTGCTACGACTTCATCTGGTAACTCATCGTCTTTTAGCAGACGTCCTGCCAAACGTCGTTCCCAAGTTTCTCCGCCGGGACGTTCCGGGCGCGCCAAAAGCGGCACGTAGACTTCTTCAAGCAGCAGCTCGCTGGAGATGGCTTCAAACTGCGGGATGCCCTTGAAATCCAACGCACGATAAGCGCGTCGCAAATAGGCCAGATATTCGGCTTTGAGTTCTTCCAAGTCTCGCGGCGGCACAAAAGGCGGCAGTTGGATGATCTGCGTGATATTGTTGGTGATCTTGTCGCCGCCAACGACATCGCCTTCGATGGTTGTTTTGCCAAAGTTGATTTTCTTTTTCTTGGACATGGGCATCTCCTGACAGGCAAGTGCCTGATTATTTGCGTGTCTCTCCCAGTTTTCGATAAATCTACCAAAGGGGAGAGACCTTTTTTATATTTGGCGTCTTCCAGAGAAGATACCAGGAGCGGGCAGTGCTGGCTCTGTTTTGGGTGACACCGTCCTGCATCATCTCGATAACAGGATTTACCGGTCAGCCGCAAAGCGTCATGGGAGAGAAGACGAAACCCTATATTATTGTTGAAGTTATCGGGTACGTTCCTATTGCGGTTCGCAGCACGCAGATTCCTTCGATTATTGTTCCAGGAGCCGCCGCGCGACCCTGCCCGACCCTACAAAAGCAGCCCTAGGGCTGCGAATTGCCTTGCATCATTTTCTTTTGCCAGCCGCCAAGCAATTTGCCGATCTCTACCAGCATCCTGGCTGCATGCTCATATTGGCTTGGTGTGATCAACTTCAAATCACGGCTCATGCGCAAATGTGTGCGTAATTTATCCAATTCTATATCAGCCGCTTGCAGAGGCGTTATATCACCTTTTTTGTGTACAGCTTCAATAAGATATTCTTGAAACTTCAATCCATCCTGCTGTAAAGTGGATGCCAAGACAAAACGCTGCTGCCGAGGAAATTTTGCCGTGAGCGGTAGGAGCCACAAGAGAAAATCGTAGGTTTTACTGAAGATCGGTGATTGCTGCATTTTTATATTTGTCGAGATAGAAGCGCTGAATTGAGCAATGAACGTCGCAAGCCCCAAGTATCGCCATGTTCAAGGTGTGCGATCCACGCCTGTATAGAAGCGTCCAATTTTTCAAGGCTTAAGTCGCCGCGCAGCAAGGCTTCACGCTGTTTGGCAAAGCGACGTTGAAAGCGGACGCCGTTGTAGCGCCTAAGTCTGCGATGGGTTGGGTAGATACGCCAGCCTAAAAAGGGAAGTCCCGTCTCAACAGGGTAGACTGCGGCACGGTTTTTATGCAAGGTCAAACGCAGCGTGGCTAAAAATGAGATGATCGCTTCCCGCCATTCATGCAAAATTTTCTTCTCTTCGGCAAAAAGCAAGAAATCATCCACATAGCGAACGTAGCCTTTGCACTTCAAGTCGCGCTTGATAAATTGGTCGAGCGGATTAAGAAAAACATTGCCCCAAAATTGGCTGGTGAGATTGCCTATCGGAAGCCCACGTGGACGGTTGGCTGCCAGCAACGTATCTCCGGAAAAGTAACGCATTTCATAAACGCCCTTGTGGATCTCTGCCCCGCTGTCGATGATCTTTTTGCACAGCCGGGCGGTCTTTTGATCAGCGATCAGGCGTGTCAGTTCAGCATAAAGAATTTCGTGATCCATGCTGGGGAAGAAATGCTCCAGATCGCATTGCAACACATAAGGATAGCGGCGTGAAAACTCCGTTGTGCGATCGAGGGCGGCGTGCGTACCTTTCCCAACACGGCAGGCATAAGTATCGTGGACAAAGCGCCTTTCCCAGATTGGTTCGATTACCTTACATAGGGCATGATGTACTACTCTGTCCCGAAAGGGCGCGGCCGAGATCAGGCGCGGCTTGGGGTCTTGGATCATAAAATTGAAATATTCGCCGGGCTGGTAGTTCTCGCTTTGCAGTTCTTCCTGCAAGGCAAGCAGATTTCTTTCCAAATCGTATTCAAAGGCTGCCACATCGCTCTTTTTGCGTTTGCCACGCGCCGCCTTTTTAAAGGACTGGTAGAGATTTTCAAACTCAGTGATTTGCGGGTAAAGATTCTTGTAGGTCTTCAAAATGCACCTGTTTTCAAATTTTGCGCGTTTAAAAACCGGAAAAATACAATGTCTTCTCGCATGGATGCCTTTGCTTTCATTGCATACTTCTTTATCTCAGAAAAACAGTATTCAGAACACAGAAACCAGAAATCAGGAACCAGAAACAGAGCCAGGGGAGAGAAGACGAAACCCTATACCATTGTAGAAGTTATCGGGGACGTTCCTAAAGCGGGCCGCAGCACGCAGAAACCTCCGATCATCGAACCAGGAGCCGCCGCGCAGGATGCGCTCGCCCTCGGCTTCTGCGACTTCACTTTTCTCAGCGTCATAAGGATAAGGCAGGTAGAGGCTGCTCGTCCAGTTCCAGACATTGCCGGATTGATCTTCGGTTTCAAAAGGACCTAGGTTTCCAGCGGCAGTATAAGCGCCTACCGGTGAAGTCTTCTGTACGCGTCCTTCGACGCTGTTGGCTTTGGCTGCGTCCCACTCATCGCCCCAAGGATAAATGCGTGCGGTTCCTGAGCGTGTCGAAGGATTGCGCTTGGGTACCCCTCGTGCAGCGGCTTCCCATTCGGCTTCGGTAGGCAGGCGATAGGGCTTTTCTGTCACTTCCGAAAGCCAGGCACAGTAGGCTTGGGCTTCAAACCAAGTGATCCCTACTACGGGCTGGGATGGGTTATTAAAACGAGCATCATCCCAATAGTCAGGTTGCGAACGAGATTTTTTTGAAAAATTTCTTCCCATTTCTTTATTAAATTCTTCTTCGCTTAAACCAGCAATATACTCAAAAGAATCCAAATCATCTGGAGAATAACTTCCTGTTTTCTCAAAAATCTCCCGCCAATCAGACGTGTTCTGAAGATATTTCCACACATTTAAAGCGCTTGTGTATTGCCCGCCGGTCACTTCTTCGCCTACCAGCCAGCGGCGCGCTAGGTCGGTTTGCCAGTAGGCTTCATTTTCGTAGCCGCCCGCTGCCATAAAACAAGCATACTCGGCATTCGTCACCGACCATTTACCGATTTGGAACTTACCTAATTTGACTTTTATGGGCGGGCTTTCATCTTCGTAGGTATCCTTGTCATCGGTAGGGCTGCCAATCAGGTATTCCCCGGCAGGCACATCCACCATTGTGGGCAGAATCACCTTGACATTATTGATTTCTTCTACCGGGAAGCGTGGGTCACCAATGCGTCCTAAAATAAATCCACCCAAGAGACGAGTGCGTAAATCCATTTGGGGGTCATACAGGTCTGCGAGCAGGTCTTGCCGTACCCCGGCGCGGGTTTCTGCTACCGCTTCGGGGTCTGCCAACCCGGCTTCATCCAGGCAGCGTCCCGCCAAGATCGGGTTCACCTTTTGCACGGCAGCAATCAGCTTTTCGGGGCTGCGCGCCAAGCCCGCAGCGAGAATGGTGGTCACTTCCCAGCCTGTGGTGGGCGGCTCGGGCAGCGGGTCCCATTCGCCTACATCCGCAGGCGGCATTTCCTCCGCAAGGCGTAGCGCACGCCAAAAGTCGCTCAGGTCTTCGCCCTGATTGAAACGGCGCAAGAGTTCACGCGCCGCAAAATATTCCTGCAATAGGTGATGATAAAAACGAATATCGGGATTGGTGATGGGGTCTAAAATTGTCGCCCCACGCCCAAAATGAAAGAGCTTGGCTGCATTCAAGGGCAGGTCTTCACCCATGATGGTCACGTTTTCAGGCAAAACCTCTTTTGCCGCCTGTAATTCGAAAGTTGTACCCACACCCTGCTGCTGCATGGCATAAGCAAGCTGAGCGTAAAGAGTTACTTTCATATCCACACTAAGCTCTTCATCCAAATGACGAAGCTGCTCACCCTGTAAAAGCTCCTGTGTGAAGGAAAGGAATAAACGCCCCCGGTTTGAAAGCACCGCCAGATTTTTCCCCGATTTTAAATAGGTCATTGCTAACACAAAAAGATTGAGCGGGTTACGAGCCATTTCATATAGACGGCTTTGGGCATCATCCATCAATTCGTCCAATGCTTCTGCCTGATGTTTTTTAAGAAATTCACTAATGCGCGGTCTATCTAATGGCTCCACCTGCACACGTGGCAAATTAAGTTGGTTATCATAATCCAGCGTGCGTCCGCTAAAGATCAACTGATTTCTGCCGCGATATTCCTGCTCAAAAACGCGCCAGCCCGCCAGCGTTTCATTGCGCTTCTCACGCGGGATTTCGTTGATGCCGTCTGCCAGGATCAAAACTCTGCCCTGCGAGAGCGCATCCGCAAAAGGTGTGCCGGTGCGCCGTTCCCACTCACGTTCCAGGAAGGCATACGGGTCAGCATCCTTTTGTTGACTCAGGCGCACAAAAAGCGGCACTCGCAAGCGCGCACCCTGCAAGATCGCATGAGCAGCATCAAACGCCAGTTTTTGCTGAGTAGTTGTTTTACCCCCACCAGGGTCGCCCAGGATCACAAAGGCACTGTGGCTTTGGAGCGCTTCAACAATGCTCTCTAATTTACGCTGCGTGGGCTGTGCCTGCTGCATCCCATCGTCACCGGTGGGGATGATGATCTCTGAGAAAGCAATTGGCAGCCCCTCGATTATCTGGCGCACATCCATTTTGCCAGACAAGGCGACAAAACGCGTCGCCCAACGCTGATATTCCTGGTTAACCGTGAGAGAAAGGAGATGGGCACGCTCGTTGCGTGAACTTGCGAGCTGCTGGACAGCGCCCGGGGCAAAGACCAGCTTTTCACCGTCAACTTCAATTTCCAACGCTTCGTGATTTCCCTTGGATGGGAGAAAAACACCACCCGCCTGCATCATGCTCAAAACCTTCTCGATGAGCTTTTCTACGTCATCAGTCGTAAAGCCATAGGTGATATTTTTATCACCTGCAACAAAATCTGCACAATGGATGTCGCCGTCAAATTGATTATCTACCATGTCTGCCCCGTTCTTCTAAAAATTACCCGCCAAAAACAACAATAGCCATCCGTGCGATCTCTGCCAAGATCGCGCCCGCGCCTATGGTCGCCGTTGCCAATCCGCCAATGGACTCCAGCATCGCCTTGGCTTCGTCCAAAGTCTTGCGGATCTCCGCCCCGTTCGGCTTCTCGCCTTGGCTGGCTTCCGCTGCTTCGGCGATTTTGCCTTCAACGACTTCGATCTCTGCCACCTGTGCAGGCAAGAGCGCCTGCTCTTCCTTCAATGTAGCAAGTCTTCCCCGCACATCTTCTAACGCCTGCACAAAGGCTTCCGGCGTCTGGTTATTCTGGATATTGGTGATGGTTTGGGTGATATTCTTATCCCCCGTAACAAAATCACCGGCGATCTTTACTTTCCCGTTGAAGTTGATTGTTGCGCCATCTTTTTTCTTTGCCATGATTGCCTCCTGAATACGAGTTGTATCCAACCGTTTCCTTGATTATAAGGGAATTATAGATATGGGGAATATTTTCCCTAAGGAAAAGAAAAACTTCGCAAAAGGTGCAATTTGTTCGCTAAAACACCAAAACAATGTACCAAAACCTTGCTTTTTTACTTGGTAAGCCTAAGAATTGACATCGCAGATTACCAGAGAAAGACCGGCAGTGAAAGAATTTTCCTTATGGCTGCAAAGCAATCTGATGCTAGGCAAACATAAACGGCGGAGCAAGAAAACTATCCAAAGCTATGTGGATGATGTCGATTGTTTCGCAGACTGGATCAAGCAAACGACCGACACACCGTTACTAAATTAATTCACTGCCAACTTCAATGAAGCAACAAAAAGCTCGTGAAAATCGGTGGCTTGGTCTAAATCTATTTGCTTCGTGCTGGCTGCTATTCTTTCTCCACGTGAAAAACCATCATCGGAAAGAAAGATCGCGGCACCCATTCCCGCCCCATTGGGGATATTCGAAACAACATCTGTTGAAAACTCAGGGAGCATCCCTAATCGGATAACTGATTCAATATCCAGTTGCCCGCCAAAAGATCCTGTTAAGATCACTTTTTGTAGATCTTCTTTTTTAAGATTCAGGCTCTCCAATAAAATATCAATTGCAGCGCGAATGGCACCTTTTGCCTTTTGAAACTCACGGATATCTTTCTGATTAAGCCAAACATCTCTTTCAGGAGTTAAGAAAATTCTTGTCGGGCGGGCGCTGCGGTCTATCATCTCTGGCATCAGATTGGGGTCGTGGGTAATCCGCCCACTTTTTTCGATGATGCCTGCCAAGACCAATTCGTTGACCACTTTAATTAGTCCCGACCCTGTTAATCCCCGGGGCACTTCGTCTCCAATTGTCGTGAGGAAAAAACGCCCATCTTTCAAAGATGCATCCACAATCGCACCATCCACAGCACGCATTCCGCAAGAGATATTTACCCCTTCAAAAGCAGGGCCAGCCGCAGTGGACGCCACAACAATCTCATTCCCGTCAGTGAGCAGCACCTCACCGTTTGTTCCTAAATCTACTGCCAGCATGGGGATATTAGCTTGGTCGAAGTCAAAATAAGCAAGACAAGCTAACGTATCGGAACCTACAAATCCGCCAATGACAGGGGGTAACATAATCTGCACGTTATCATCTACGATGCCTCTCAACAGCCCTTTTGCGTTTTTGTTTGCTTCTTTGGTGAAGGGTTGAAAAGGCATCGTGCCCAATGTATCCACAGGAAAATTGGCCAAAAGATGGTGCATGGCAACATTGCCAACAATGCTAATTCTTTGGATACGGCCTAGTAATTTAGTGGATAGTTTTAGAGAATTAATGGCTTGATTAATGGATGAAACGGCTAAACGGTGCAAACGCTGACGCTGGGTTTGCGCTTGCATGGCAGCAGACAGCCGAGAAATAATATCCGCTCCATAAACTCGCTGCTGATTCAGAGATGCGCCTCCGGCAACAACTTCCCCGTTATCGAGCATGGTTAGGTAGGCAGCAACTGTTGTGGAACCGAGATCAATAGCCAATCCCAGTGGCACCTGCGGGTCACGCCTGTATCGATTGCTGGCTTTAAATATCTTATTGGAATAAACAACAATGGGGGAAAGCACCGCTTGCGTGTCCCCATCAATTCTTGCGCGGCAAGCTAGGCGTGTCCCCACAGCCAATTCACCCGCAGTGAGGTGTTTTCTTTCGGTTTCATCCGGGGCATTGCCACCAGATTCGACCAAAATCTTGCAGCGCCCACAAGTTCCCAGCCCGGCACAGGGCTGCTCGATGGGTAAACACAATGAGGCAATTACGTCGCCAAGAATTTCACCATCCGTAGCTTCGACAACTTTCTTCTCTTCGCCATAAATAATGCTGACCTGGCTCATTGGAATTGATCCTGCGTCAGGGTATTTCCGGGTTGAATAACAATGAAATCAGATGGTGTATTTTCTTGCGTCGTATTAAGCACCTTGTCAATCTGATTGATGAACTCTTCACTCCCTAAATATTCATCGTACACGATCCCAAAACGTTCGCAATAAGCAGCTACTTTCAAAGCACGGGGGCGATAGGCATCTATATCATCTTGGTTATGGGATACAAAGACCAGGTATTTGTAATGCTGGTACTGCATCTTCATTAAATAATCAGCGGTTTCTAAACCGTATTTCTCCACCAACTTTTCGTACTCGCTTAGGGGGTCAGAGCCTACTTCAAACCAGCCTTTGGTAAGGTAATAGGAACCCGGGCGTTGGTTAAATTGATCCATATAACGCTGACGAGATCCCATAAACATCGCGACACAATCATCGACCTTTGGGATTACTAAGGTGTGTTTTCCAGAGCGAATACCATTTAGACCGTTGCCACAGAGACCATAACCGAGCACCACTATGCTGGGTTCCTGAACTGCGTTGATCTGTTCTTGCACGGTTTCTTTAAGTTGTTTAGGGACAGAATGCAGCCCGTAATCTAAAAAGATATTAGAGTTTTCCTTTTTGCCCCCCACAATTCCTTCAAACACTTTGCAAGCTAAAAATACTATCGGTAAAGTTGACATAGTGATAAGGTTTAATTTGCTTGAGCCTTTTTACGTTTGCGGTAGGATTTGATCCAACGCATCCCATATTCGTCTCTGCCTAGAGACAAATCCGAGGCTAAAACGGCGGTATTGATTTCAGCAACCAGCGGATTTGTGATCGGGCAGGTCAGACCGGCATGAATAGCTAGGGCCATATAAGTAGCATTGATATATTTGCGATCCGGCATCCCAAATGAGACATTGCTGGCACCCATCGTGATATTAACGCCGAATTCCGCCACAATTAGTTCGATGGTTCTTAGAGTCGTTAATCCAGATGTATGATCTGCGCCCATGGTCATTGCCAATGGATCAATGATAATATCTTCAAGTGGAATCCCGAATCTTGCTGCTCGTTCGATAACTCTTGCCGCTACTTTTAGGCGAAGCTCTGGGGTTGCAGGGATGCCGTCGTCATCCATGCATAATCCAATCACGGCTACGCCAAATTCTTTGGCAAGGGGCAACACAGTTTCTAAAGATTTTTCTTCGCCGTTCACCGAATTGATCAGGGCTTTCCCTTCATATAATTTCAGCGCTTCTTCTAATGCTTGCGGACTGGCTGTATCAATACAGAGGGGAACGTCTACCACAGACATCACTTCCTGAATCACCTGAGATAACAATGCTACTTCATCTGCGCCAGGGACGCCTGCATTGACATCCAGCACTGTTGCACCAGCATCTACTTGCGCAATTGCGTCCTGACGCACTATTTCAAAATCCCCTTTTTGCAAGGCCGCTAGGACCGCTTTTCGTCCTGTGGGATTAATACGTTCACCGATTATGACGGTGGGACCATCGCGGTGGATTTCTACAGTTTTATGTTTGAGGGACAGTATTGTTTTTAAGTTTTTTGACATTAGTTTTTCCAGTATTTAAATGCAAATCTAATTCGGACTTTTTGCTATATACCTGATGATTGCTTTTGCCAGATTAGCTGTACGGATAGAATCAAGCAAAAAACATCTGCTCTAACTTTTTCGTTATACACTTGTGTACCTGGCGCGTCGCCAATAAGAATTTTGACACGATCATCACGTAGGCTAGCCTCCTCACCTCAAACGCTTTTATAGCAACACCTAATGCGGAGATCGTAGGGGGCAACAAAAAAGAGGTTCAACGTGAATTAGCGTGAAAAGGAGGAAGTAGGAAAAGTCGAGTTTCCGAGTACACTGTGTTTTGGACAACTCAGTAACCAAGGAAACCCGACATGCCAACTATACCTTTGCTCCCCGCTCCC
>Ga0209249_1001470_pt1 | contig 22352 bp, 12 predicted proteins | sample SaaInlV_200m_DNA_4_FD_184653 | JGI IMG/M metagenome (GOLD analysis project Ga0209249, IMG submission 184653) | Marine microbial communities from expanding oxygen minimum zones in the Saanich Inlet - SI037_S3LV_200m_DNA (SPAdes) (version 2) | ecosystem: Environmental > Aquatic > Marine >...
GTGGGAGTTGTTGCGTACTTGTGGGAGTTGTTGCGTAGCTATGATTGCTACTCTCTCACAATGCTTATCTTTTGTCCACTATTTCGTTAAATTGATTACCCTAATGAACTGGGGTCTGAACGGTTACCTATCGTGAGCTCATTCAGAAGTCAGATGATTTAATCAATGGTGCGCCTAGTTTTTTGGTTGTCGGATTTGGTTTCAATGATGAACATCTGACTCCAAAAATCAAAGAAAAGGTTAGCAATGGAACCCCGCTAGTATTGATCACTAAGGACGTGACTGAGAGCTGTATTTCTGAACTTCGGGATGCGCAAAAGTACATATTTCTCCAGCAAGATGAACCTGGCAATACGAAAGTTCAATCTAAAACAGGGGAAGACAATATGGTCAAGGAATCAATAATAGAGGGTGATTATTGGAAGCTGGATAAATTTATGGAGATCTTGTGAAATGGAAAGTGATGCATGGATTGGAAAAGTTCAGAGTGTTGATACAGGAAATATATCTGTAAGAGTTGATAAAGAAGAGCTGCTGAATAGTGTTCAGATTAACCAGATTGTACAGATTCGATCTACAAAAACTGGAGAGAAGATTGTTGGTTTGATTAGTAAAATTATGCGAAAAGCGATCTCTGAGAAAATTGATGAGAGTTCTGAGCCTGACCTTATTGTTGAGAACTTGATGCGTGTAAATCTTGTTGGAACGCTTATTGAAAAGAGTGGTATATACGAAAATATTTTTAAACGCACGCTTAATACAGTCCCAAGTATTGATGCAGACTGTTTCTTATTGCAAGGTGAGGAGCTTTCCAGCTTTATGAGCATTATTTCATCAGGCAGTAAAAATCCGCTAAAAATTGGTAAGTACACCATATCTGATGAATCTGATGCTAATCTCGATGGTAATAAGTTTTTTCAGCGACATGCGGTTATTGTTGGGGGAACTGGTTCCGGAAAATCATGGACAGTTGCGAATATCCTTGAAAAGGCCGCAAACCTTCAGTCTATCAATAGCTTGGTTTTTGACCTGCATGGTGAATACAAGCCACTTGAAGATCTTCCTAATACCACTCTTCTGAAAATAGCGGGGCCTTCTGATAACCCCAATGAGGAAAATATTGTCTTTCTCCCATATTGGCTTCTTTCCTATGATGAAATTGAGTCCATGTTGTTGGATCGAAGTGATAGTAATGCACCCAATCAGTCACGAACTCTCTTTGATCTAATTGTAGAGAACAAAAAAGAGACGCTGGAAGCAGATGATAAGCAGAACGTGTTAGACAATTTTACTGTTGAAAGCCCTATTCCTTATGATATCGAGAGTGTACTTACTGGGTTGGAGCATAAAGATAGGGAGATGGTTCCAGGTAAAAGAGATGAAAAACAAGGTCCTCTACATGGGAAGCTTACCCGTTTTATACAAAGGCTTAAAAGTAAGAAATCTGATAAACGCCTGAACTTTATTTTTAACTCAGGTGATAGCTTGCAGGAATATGACTGGCTGGTTTCATTGGTTAATAGTTTGTTAGATTTTGGGAATGGAAAGGGGGTGAAGATTATAGACTTCTCTGAAGTCCCATCCGATATTCTTCCGCTTATTACTGGGTTGATTGGTCGCCTAATATTCTCTATCCAGCAATGGATGGATGATGAATTACGGCACCCTGTGGCGTTGTTTTGTGATGAAGCCCACTTATACATTCCGGCTAATATAAAAGGCGGAATGGAGGAAAAAGGTTTGGCTAGCTTTGAACGAATTGCTAAGGAAGGCCGAAAGTATGGGCTCTCATTGGTAGTCATCAGTCAACGCCCCTCCGATGTGAACAAAACGATATTGAGTCAGTGCGGTAACTTCATTGCTATGAGGCTAACAAATCCTGATGATCAGAATGTGATTAAACGCCTTTTCCCAGATAACTTAGGTGATTTCTCAGAGATGCTTCCGATTCTTGATGTTGGAGAAGGCTTGATTGTTGGTGATGCGGCTCTTCTGCCAAGTCGAATAAGAATAGATGAGCCAAGCATTCGTCCAAATAGTGCAACTGTTGATTTTTGGGATGAATGGGGGAAAGAGAAGAAGGATAAAGGTATTGAGCAGGCCGTGGAGGCTTTGAGGAGACAGCAGAAGTAGCTCGATCGGATGAGTCACTTGCACAGGTCTGGATTGATGAGGCGAGGAGTTGTTGGAAGGCATCAGCGGGGCAGGCTGGAGACGAGACCCCGTGATAGCTAACTGGTGGGGCCGTTGGGTGTAACGTGAAGTGTGCGACCCTTTTTGATTACTGTAGTCGAGAAGATGATTACAAAATATAGAGATAATGAATAAAATATCCGGTTGGAAAATGGAGATATCGTAATGAATATTAATGCCAGCATAATCGATCAACGTGTTATTGGTATTGTTGAAGATCACCCGGAGTGGTTGCCGGAAGGCGGTGATCTCAATAAGAAGAAATCGGCAGCATTTGTGCTGTTATCGATGTCAACTTGTCTGGAACTCTCACTGGAAGAGGTGGCTGAGCTGCTGACAGAGGGGGGGAATGATGCCGGTGTTGATGGGCTTCATGTGGGTGAGGTGGAAGATGGGGAGTTTCTGGTTACCCTGTTTCAGGGGAAATATAAGGTTAAGGACCTCACGGGTGAAGCCAATTTTCCGGAAAATGGGGTTGAGAAGTCAATGAATACGGTGCAGGTACTGTTTGACCCCTATCGCAAGGTTGCGCTGAATAAAAAGATTGCCCCAAAAATCGAGGAGATCCGCTCGCTGATACGCGATGCCTATATCCCTAATGTGCGTGTAGTGTTGTGTAACAATGGTGCACGATGGAAGAGGCAGGCAGACCTCTGGATAGAGGCGGCGAAAAAAGACTATGCCGACAAGGTTGAGTTCATCCATTTTAACCATGACACCATTGTCAATATTCTACAAAAAACAGAAAAAGTGGATGAGCGGGTGACGCTGAGTGGCCAGGCGATTATTGAAGATATGAATTTTATGCGCGTTCTTGTCGGGCGTGTCGCAGTGCAGGAGATTCACCGGCTATTCAATGATCATGGTGATAAGTTATTGGAACGTAACATACGCCGTTATCTCGGTTTACACTCTAATCGAGTCAATACGGCTATTCATGAAACACTCTGCAACCCTGAAAAATCGGATAATTTTTACTTCTTTAATAACGGCATCACCATGGTCTGTGACAAGTTTGATTATAACGCCTTCCAGAAAGCTGATTATCAGATTCAGATGAAGAATATGCAGGTTATTAATGGTGGGCAGACATGCAAGACCATCCAGGAGACCCTGAATAGTGCAGATAACCGGCGGGTTGGTGAATCAGCTTATGTGATGGTGCGTATTTATCAGCTTGCAGAGACTCATAAGGATTTTGTGCAGGATATTACCTATGCTGCAAACAGCCAGAACCCGGTAGATTTGCGCGATCTGCGTTCAAATGATGTAATCCAGAAGCAGCTGGAGATTGCTGTGGGTGATCTTGGCTACAGTTATAAGCGGCAGCGAGAAGAGGGAGGAGGGGGTTCTAGTGTGATCACCAGCTCCATTGTTGCAGAGTCAGTGCTTGCAATGTGGAGGGAAAAACCGCACCAGGCAAAATTTCGTCGCAAGGAGCATTTTGGAAAGTTATATTCGGATATCTTTAAGGGGTTGAATGGAGCACAGGGATTACTTGCTGTATTGATTTTCCGGGCAGTAGAAAATGAACGGAAACGTCCCGCCTCAGAAAATCCGCCCGATTTTTTGCCATACGCCTCGCATTATCTGTCGATGCTGATTGGTCAGCGACTGCTGAAGGATATGGGCATGGCTCTGAGTGAACTGTCGCACAGGAACTTCAAGGCTATTCATCAGCGTTTCGAAGAGCAGAGGATGGAGTACCACAGGCATGCGGTAGATGCGATTAGAGATGCTCTGAGAGTCTGCTACGGTGAGCGGGAGATCTCATTACAGCAGTTGTCTGCTACCTTCCGGCGAGGTGACCTGCTTGAAATGTTAAGTCAGTGAAAATCCTCCACACCTCAGACTGGCACTTGGGTCGTTCCCTCTACGGGCGTAAGCGCTATGAGGAGTTTGCCCAATTCCTAGATTGGTTGATCGATACCATTGAGGAGGAGGGCATTGATTTGTTGCTGGTCGCGGGTGACGTGTTTGATACCAGTACCCCCAGCAATCGTGCTCAGGCGCTCTATTACCGTTTTCTAAATCGGGTGTCAGCCACCTGTTGTCAGCATGTCGTCGTTATTGCGGGTAACCACGACTCGCCCTCTTTTCTGAATGCCCCTAAAGAGCTTCTGCGAGCACTCAATGTCTATGTGGTTGGGGCTATGACAGAGAGCTGGGAAGATGAAGTGGTTGTGCTTCAAGATCATCAAGACAAGCCGCTGGCAGTTGTCTGCGCGGTGCCCTATCTGCGCGACAAGGATGTTCGTACCGTTGAGCCGGGTGAAACCATTGATGACAAAAATGCAAAGCTGGTTGAGGGGCTGAGGCACCACTATGCAGCGGTGTGCGCCATTGCAGAGTCGAAACAGTCGGCGTTCAGTGAGGCGGGTTATACAAGAGTCCCGATCATTGCTATGGGGCACCTCTTTACCGCAGGTGGCAAGACGGTTGACGATGATGGTGTGCGCGAGCTGTATGTCGGCTCGTTAGCGCATATTGGCAAGGACCTGTTTCCATCCTCGATTGACTATTTCGCGCTGGGACATCTACATGTGCCTCAGTCTGTAGGTGGTGCCGACCACATTCGGTACAGTGGCTCCCCTATACCGATGGGTTATGGTGAGGCGACTCAGAAGAAGGAGGTTATTGTCGTTAGCTTTGATGGTACCAATCCGACGGTTGAGGAGATTCAGTTACCCTGCTTCCAGCCACTGGAGCGTGTTGTGGGTACGCTTGATAATATCCATGCAAGAGTAGAGCAGTTGAAGCAGGCCGAAAGTCAGGCATGGCTTGAGATTGAGTACAGCGGTCATGACATCGTAAGCAACCTGCAAGAGCTCATTGATGAGGCTTTGGCGGGTTCATCAATGGAGGTTCTTCGGATTAAAAACAGGCGGGTCATTGATCGGGTGATCCGCACGATACAAGAGGAAGAGACTCTGGATGACCTGAATACGGGTGATGTCTTTGCCCGCTGCCTGGATAGGTTGGATGTTGCTGATGAAGATCGGGAGGCGTTGACTGTATCCTATAACGAGATCATTCAGCTTCTCGATGAAGAAGATGTGAATGCGGAGTAGAGTGGCTGACGGATGAAGATTCTTAAACTACGTTTCAAAAACCTGAATTCGTTGTACGGTGAGTGGGTGATTGATTTCTCCGATTCGGAATACAGTTCCAACGGTATTTTTGCGCTGACCGGACCTACTGGTGCAGGTAAGTCGACTATTCTCGATGCCATCTGTCTCGCGTTGTACGGAGCAACACCTCGGTTGGGGAGGATCACCAAAGGCGCTAATGAGATTATGTCTCGCCAAACCGGGGAGTGTTATGCCGAGGTGGTATTCGAATCTCAGGCGGGCCGGTTTCTCTGTCATTGGGAGCATCGACGTGCCCGTAAAAAGCCGGGGGGTGCGTTGCAATTTCCGGAGCATCAGATCGCAGATGCGGATACAGGCAAGCCCATAGAGACCAAAAAGAGTCGGGTCTCTGTTGTGATTGAAGAGAAGACCGGGATGGATTTTGATCGCTTTACCCGCTCTATTTTGTTGGCGCAAGGTGGCTTTGATACCTTCCTCAAGGCCGGTGTAGAGCAAAAATCCAAAATATTGGAGCAGATTACTGGAACGGGGATCTACTCGAAAATCTCCCAGCGTGTCCATGAGCGTCAGCGAGATGAACGGGAGCGGTTAAATGTTCTGCTGGCAGAGATCCATAGTGTGACCACTCTTGAGCCGGAACAGGAGGCAGAGATTCAGCAGGAGCTTGAGGCCAGACAAAAGCAGGAGCCAGAGCTTGCTGCCCAATGGGGTGAAAGGGGAGAGGCGATCCGCTGGCTAACGGGTATTGAAAGGCTGAAAAAAGAGCTGGGTGACTTGTCGGAAGAGGCTGAAAAGCTACAGGTCGAGGCTGAGGCATTCAAACCGCAACGTGAGCGACTCAGGCAGGCGCTCAAGGCTGCTGAGCTGGATGGGGGGTATGCCTCTCTTACAGAGCTGCGCAAGCAGCACTCAACCGATCAGACCTCCCTGCAAATAGAGGAGGAGAATCTCCCTGGGTTGGAGAGAGGCTTTCAACAGCAAGCTGAATCTTTAATGGCGGCTGAGCAACTGAGCGTGAAGAGTAAAGAGGAGCTGAAGCAGGTAGCGCCACTGATGCAGCAGATTCGAGTGCTTGATCAAAGCCTTTCACAGCAGCAGAGGGCGCTTGAGGCGGCTGAGTCAGACTGTAGAAAGGGGGCCGAAAAAATTGCTTCGGATGAAAAGCTCAAACAGATCGAACAGAGCAAGCGTGAGAAGCAGGGTCGCCAGTTAGCGCTTGTGGAACACTATCTCAATGAGCACTCTTGTGATGAGTGGCTGATCAGTGGCCTTGCCGGGGTTGAGGCGCAGCTCTCTAATCTGCGTGCGATGCAACAACAGGTGGCCCAAAAGATTGATACTGAAATGCAAGCCGCAACCAGCGTCAAGCAGGCGCTCAGAAAGCTAGAGGCTTGCACTGTACAGTGCGGGGTTAGCAAGCAGGAGCTGGAGGATGCCACGCAGGCTCGTAATAAGGGAGAGCTAGATTTGGCTATCCTGCTGGAGGGGCGGTTGCTGCGTGAATATCGTGCGGAAAAAGAGGCGCTGCTGCGTGAGATGGCGCTGCTCTCACAGATCGCAGCGCTGGAAGAGCAGCGTACCCAACTGAAAGATGGAAAACCATGTCCGCTCTGTGGGGCTGAGCACCATCCCTATGCAGAGGGGAATGTTCCGCTGCAAGATGAGGTAGAGAAGAGGGTTGAAAGGCTCTCCAAGTTGATACGGAGTGTTGAGGATCAGGAGGCGGCGATTAAGACGCTGGAAACTGCTGAGGGCGTAGCTCGCAATAATCTGGCAGAGGGTGATCGGCTGGAGGTCGCTGCAATCAATGACAAGAAGAGTGCTGAAAAAGATCACTCAACCGCAGTGCGCAGTTTGAGTGATGCACGGGTGGTCCTCTCTGAGCTGATGGCCGATGTGTTGGCAAAGCTGCAGCCGCTGGGTGTTGAGGCGATGAGTGATGCTGAACTCGCGGTATTGCCAGCATCTTTGCAGGAACGACTGAGAAGGTGGCAGGCTCAGATTGAGCAGAAGGTTGAGATAGAACGGTTGCTCTCTGAGTGCGACAGTGAGTTGGTGCGACTGGGAGCGATTATTGATACAGAACGTAGCGCCTTATCAGGCAAGCAGCAGGCGCTGGAGATCGCCCAAAAAGAGGTTGCCGAGGGGAGCGCCGAGCGTCAGCAGCGGTATGGAAACAGAGAGCCGGATGATGAAGAGTCCCGCCTCAATAGGGCGATCGCAGATGCAGAGTTTGCGGAGAGAGCGGTGAGGAGTCTGCATCAACAGGCAGGGCAGAAGCTGAATGCAGCCAAGACTAAAATCACCGCTCTGGAACAGCGAATGGAACAGAGAGGCCCTGAGTGGAGTCAACTGGAGTCTGTTTTTGTTGAGTCTCTTCAGTCCGTTGGCTTCACAGGTGAAAAACAGTTTATTGAACTCTCTCTTGCCGCACCAGAGCGGGAGGCGCTCAAGGCAACAGCTGGGGGGCTGGATCATCGACAAACAGATCTCAAGGCGAGACGAGATGACCGTGAGATACGCTTATCCGATGAGGTTTCCAGGAAGGTGTCGGATCAGCCCATTGAAGTGCTTGAGGTGCAATGTGAAGAATTTGAGCAGAGCTTGAGAGAACTCAGGGATGCGATTACCGGTGCAAGGCATCAGCTCAATGAGAACGCTGCGGCAAAGGCGCGCATAAAAGAGAAGCAGGCTACAACTGAGGCGCAACAGAGGGAGTGTAATCGATGGGAAAAACTCCACGGCCTGATTGGATCGGCCGATGGCAGGAAGTACCGCAATTTTGCTCAGGGCCTAACCTTTGAATTGATGGTGTCGCATGCCAACCGTCAGCTCAAAAAAATGAGTGATCGCTATCTACTGATCCGTGATGATGAGAATCCGCTGGAGCTGAATGTGGTTGACCATTATCAGGCGGGAGAGATCCGCTCCACCAAAAACCTCTCTGGTGGTGAGAGCTTTATTGTCAGCCTGACGCTTGCCTTGGGGCTTTCTAAAATGGCCAGCCGTAAAGTGCGTGTGGACTCACTGTTTCTGGACGAGGGTTTTGGTACCTTGGATGAGGATGCGCTGGAGATGGCTCTTGAGGCGCTCTCTGGTCTCCAGCAGGAGGGAAAGCTTATTGGTGTGATCTCTCATGTTTCAGCGCTTAAAGAGCGTATTGGTGTACAGATACAGGTCAGTCCGATGGCTGGGGGAAGAAGTCAGCTGGTTGGGGCTGGATGTAGCTTGGTTACTTGAGGTGTTTGAATAGCGCCTTGGTGTTGACGCTGACCTTGCAGGGGAGTCCATCAAATTCCATGGTCGCCTGTGTGAAGTCGTCTATCTTCATGTAGTGCTCCTCTTTCAGGCGAAATAGCCGTATCCTTCGATCATCTGGGTAGACAATGGCGTAGAAAGGGACTCGCTCAGAGGCGTAGAGGCGGAACTTGAGTTCTTCATCACGCTGGATGCTGCTTTTCGAGACCACTTCAAAGATGATCTCTGGCCTTCGGGTGAGGTGGGTCTCCCCAGTCTCATGGCAGGCGAGCACCACATCGGGGCGCACGGTGGTGAATTCATTGATCTTCCAGTCTTGCTCCATCAGTACCATGCACTCTTCGCACTCCTCCAGATTATGGTCTAGCAAGGCGGCAATTTTAGTGGCAACAGTTTGGTGGATGACCATCGGGCTGGGTGTCATGGCGTAGGGGATGCCATCAATCAACTCCCAGTCACCCTCCCATAGACAGTAATCCTCATAGCTGTAGTGGGGCAGGTCGCTGGCTTGTGCAATGGTCATGGTTGGCTTCTGCTTATGAGTGCTAAAAAGGGTAGTAAAACAGGTTATAAAATAGTAATTTAATCATAGCACAGATTTTTTCTATGGATAGATTCTGGTCTACTGTTGAACCCACCGCTCGACCTCGGCAAGTGGCACGGCTTCCAGTCTGCCAAACAGTGTGTGGCTACCCAGTCTGGCGCGACTGAATTGTGGTGAGCCAATCCCGCAGAGGAAGCGGGCGATGGTTCGTGGGCTGTCCAGAATGGCGCTCTTCTCTTTCAGGAGTGGTGCAAGCTGATCGGAAAGATTGGGTGGAATGGTGGCCAGCTGTCGCTCGGGTGTTTGATCAACCTCTCCAAGGCAGCTACTACAGTGACCACACGGGGCATCCAGTGGTTCACCGAAGTGGCTGCTCAATAGGTTGCTCCGACACTGTGTGGTCTCTGCAATCTCAACCACCTGTTGTAGCCGTCCCATCTCCGCCTCTTCCCGCTTGACCATTCTCTGTTGAAGTGCACTGGCAAGCTGGTTGATATTCTGTGGTATTTTCAGCCGCTGGTAACGGTGGCGAACCCCGGATACCCGAACCTCCAGCATCCGCTGTTCGCCCAGCCAGTCCATTGCGGTAACAATTCTCTCACGGCTGCAGTGGAGTCTCTTTGCCGTCGCATCCAGGTCAATACTGAACCAGACTCGCGCCTGTGTGGCAGAGCGAAACAGTGCGGTGACAAACTCTCTCCGCTCCCCCTGGAAGTGCTGCAAAATCTCTTGTGAACTCTGCTTTGGCTTGAACTTATACTCTGAATAGAAGGGGGTTCCTCCCGCCAGAAAGCCATCCAACTCTAGGTAGGTGAGTAGCGTTTTCAGTACCAGAGGGCGGATATTGTGGCGGCTGGAGAGTTGATAGAGGGCAAGGTCAAAGTTCTCATCATGGGTGAGCAGCTCATTGAGCAGCCCCTGTAGAGAGTGCAGCTCCGGGGTGTCGCCATAGATAAAGTTCTCCAGCGTGTTGAGGTCATCTGGGCAGAACAGCAGATGGCAGATTGATCTCTCTCCATCCCGTCCGGCGCGGCCAATCTCCTGCGCATAATTCTCCAGACTCTTGGGTGGGTTGTAGTGGTAGAGGTAACGGATGTCCGCCTTGTCGACCCCCATGCCGAAGGCGATGGTTGCAACCACGATGGCACTTGCTGATGCCATAAACCACTCCTGTACCTCACTGCGGATCTCATCCTTCATCCCCGCATGGTAGGGGCGGGCCGACAACCCTGCATCGGTAATCTGTTGCGCCACCTCTTCAGCAGTCTGTTGTTTGGTGACATAGATAATGGTGGCCGCTGGCGGATGCATTTTCAATGCATCCAGCAATACACGATCTCGTTCATTGGCTGCGACGGTTGTGGTCAACAGGTGGAGGTTGGGGCGATAGAAGCCGGTACGGATTGCACACTGCGGGGAGATCTTTAGGTTGCGGCAGATATCCTCCAGCACAGTGGGGGTTGCGGTTGCTGTCAGTGCGAGAATCCGTTCGGCACCGATCTCCTGTGCAAACCCGGCAAGCTTGAGGTAGTCCGGGCGAAAATTGTGCCCCCACTCCGAGATGCAGTGTGCCTCGTCCACCGCAAACAGGGAGATTCGCACACTACGAATGGCCTCACGAAAGCGCTCGTTATTAAACCGCTCCGGGGCGACAAACAGGAGCTTGAGCTCGCCAGATCTCAGTGACTGCATCACCTCACGATAGGCGACTCCGCTGAGGGTGGAGTCGAGTCTGCGGGCGGCAATGTCCTGCTCCAACAGACCATCAATCTGATCCTTCATCAGCGCAATCAGTGGTGAGACCACCAGGGTCACCCCCGGAAGCAGCAGCGCGGGAAGCTGATAACAGATCGATTTTCCGCCCCCCGTGGGGAATACTGCCGCTGCTGAGCGGCCAGCAAGGAGGTGCTCAATAACCGGCTTCTGACCGGGACGAAACTGGTCGTGACCAAACCTTTTCTGCAGGGTGACTTCGATCTCTTCTCTCATACGGTTTATCTGGCTGTTTGTGTGATGTATGCACGTACGCCGTATATCCAGAATCCTTGCTGTAGCTGCGGTTGATATTTGGTGTGGTGCAAAAAATAGTTATAGCACATTAATTAATGGATGAGGTGAAGTGTCAAATCTGAAGCAGATCCTGTTCAGATAAAATCTGATATCCCATCATCCGGTACCCTTTTTGCCTCCGCTCCCACATCTTCATCAATGGTGGAGAGGTTGAGTCTAGGTAGTCATAGATCAGCACATCATGCTTGTTGCTGTGATCCCGGTGGAGCCGCCCTGCATACTGTTGCAGTGTCCCCTTCCAAGAGACCGGCATTGCCAGAATGAGGGTGTCCAGTGGTGGGTGATCAAACCCCTCACCGATTAATCGGCCCGTTGCCAGTAGTATTCTGGGTTGATCCGGGGGGAGCTGTTTCAGTGCCTGCTTGACCAAGGTACGTTTTTTTCTGCTCAGGCGGCCATGCAGCAGAAATAGGTGGTCGACGGTTCCAGTCAGCAGTTGGTGCAGGGCTTTGAGATGATCGGTTCGCTCGGTCAGCAGCAGAACCTTCCGGCCTTGCTGATAGGCATGCTGTGCATCCTTGCGGATCTGTTGGTTGCGATTGTGGTTCTCAACAAGGTCACGGAAGATCTCCTGAATTTTATCCGTTGGATTCAGGGAGGGGGGCGTGTCTATTGTTCTGGGGAGCACTTGTAGGATGTGGGGTGCTGTGGCTGGCGACTGGGCACGGTGGCGAATCGGGCCGCACTGCATAAAGATGATGGGATGGTGACCATCTCTACGCTCCGGGGTTGCAGTTAGTCCCAGTACGTAGCGGGCTCGTGCCTGCTTTAACAGAGCCTCAAAGCTGATGGAGGAGAGGTGATGGCACTCATCTACAACCACCTGACCATACTGCTCTACAATCTCGTTGACCTCCCCCTTTCGCACCAGTGACTGCATTACGGCTACATCAATCTTGAGAGTGGGGTTTCGCCTGCCGCCGCCAAACTGTCCAATAGTTGTTGAATCCGGATCTGCTGAATCCAGCTCAAGAAAGAGGTGGAGTTGCGCCATCCACTGCTGCAACAGATCGGTGCGATTGACGATGATTAGAGTGTTGACTCTTCGTGCAGCAATGATGGCGGCGGCAGTGACGGTCTTGCCGAAGGCGGTTGGTGCGCAGAGTACCCCCGTCTCTTTTGCCAGCATGGCATCGACCGCCTGCTGTTGGTCATTGCGCAGTGTGCCATTGAAGTTGTAGTTGATTGGGGTGCCGCTAAACCGTTCGTCGGTCTGATGAGTTTGAACTCCATTCTCCTGTAACAGGCGGTTGACCTCATCCAGGCAGCCTCGTGGCAGGGCAATATATTTGGGGTAGTTCTCTGCGCAGCCGATAATGCGTGGTTTGTCCCAGACCGAGAAGCGCATCTGTTGTGCCTTGTAATATTCTGGATTCTGGAATGCAGCAAGCCGGATCAGCCGGTTGGTGAGTGGCTGGGTAAGCCCGCCCTTCTCGAAATAGATCTGATTGGCAAGGGTGATGATTACGGTTTTGGGGAGGGTGCCGGGTATTTTATGGGTGGGGGCTGTGGGTCGTTTCCATGGCGTACTCTGATTCTCCTCCTCAATAAAGGCGACATCCAGTACATGACCGCCACGACTCAGCTGCTGGATTGCGGTCGCCACCATGATGGCATCCATCTGCTGTAAGGCGTGTAGATACTCCCACTGATCGGGCCAGGGTTGGAGCTGGTCATTGACAAAGATCGAACGCCCCAGCTTTCTGGGGTCGCCCTGTAGTGGCAGCGCAATCAGGTTTCCGAATCCACCTTTTGGCATCCGTTCCTGGTTGGGAAACATCCGGTCATAAGAGGCCAACTCCAGCTGGCGTTGATGGGCGCAGGTGTGGCTGATCAGTGCGGCACCGAGCTGTCTCGCTTCAATGGCTGGAGTTGGGGCAGTGAAAAAGATCCAGAGGTGTCCACCATTGCCGGAACGGGAGATCTCAATAGCGGCAGGAATCTGAAATTGGCGACAGCTAGAGGCGACTGCCTGAATATCCTCACGCCACCCTCTCTTGTCAAAATCAATGGCGAGGAAGTGGCACTGTTCGGTGGGGAGCAGAGGGTAGATGCCGATGGTGATCTTGCCCTGGAGGTGATGACGAATGACTTTGTCGGTCAGTGGTAGAAAGGCGCGTTGCGTACACTCTCCACACTTGATTCTTGGTGCTGCCTTCTTGCCACAGATCCCTGGTTTCCAATCATTGCTGCATGCGGGGGTGTAGCCGCTAGCTCCGTCCCTCTTCTCCCAGCGTAGTGGATAGAGATCTTCCCGTCCTTGAAACAGATTGCGGAAGAGACTGATCTTCTTTTGGTCGGATAGTGTTGCTTGTTTGGTTATGTGATCTTGTGCATTGGTTACTTGGGATTGTGTGGTCTGTTGTTCCGGCTGTTGTAGATCGACAATGCCGTGCTGCTTCAGCAGTGTTCGTAGGCGTTGGTTCTCTTGTTGCAGTTGTTCAAGTTCAGATGGGGAAGAATTCATAATCAACTGCTCTGGTAGTGTCCATATCGAGAGTTTGAGCAGAAGTTGAGTGGTGAAGCAGTCTACTACTCCTCTCTGCCGCTCTGTAGGTTAATTGAGTGTTTCGAGATCCTTCAAATCTTGAACCCTCTTGTGTTACACGCTCCTGATCTCTCTTTTCTATCTCAGCGCTACCCAGACAACAGCATCGCCTGTAAGCGCACTCCAATCTCATGGATCAGGGTATGGCTGTTTTTCAGCAGTGTACTGTCACACTCCTTCGGCTGGCGCTTGGTGAACAACTGCACAAAGGCGACCTGCTCTGGCGGCAGTCCGGTTTGAGTAATCTTCTTGCTCTCTTCTGCCTCAATCAGCAGGGCGGCCCCTGTTTTGATCGCCTCACATAATGGAGAAAGCGCCTCTTGTTGAAAACCGCCATCAAATAGCAGTTGTGCCATTTTCAGTGGGCGCTCCGCCTCGCTGAGTTGCTGCTGTGCCTTTTTGATGCGTGCTCGTGTTCTCTCCTGTTGTCGTTGTTGCTCCTCTTTATGGTCAGGGAGTAACTGCGCCATTGCACTGTTAAGGGTGATGGCCCCAGCATCAGCCAGCCGTTTCAGTAGTGCCAAGGTCTCTGGGTCAATCAGCTCTACGGGGTCACTGGAAGCTTGTAGCGCCTCCTCAACCGTCTTTTGTTGTGAGTCAGGGGCGACGGCAAGGATGTGCTTTTCACCGCGGGCATTCTCAATCTCGGTGATAGAGCCCCCCAAGCCGGGTGCGCGAGCCTCAACCTCCTGTTGTAGCTGCTGTAACGGGTTTATCTTCGGTTCTGGCTCTGGTTCTGGTTTTGGCTTGAGTACGGTGGTTGGACGCTCCTCCATCAACGCCTCCAGCCGCTCCAGCATTGCACCACGCCCGGAGGGGAGGTCCATCTCGGTTACCCCCTCTCCATCCAGTACCCCGTCAGCCAGCGCCTTTTTCTGGTCCAGAATATGGAGAATGCGGTGCTCAATCGAGTTCTCGCACACCAGGTTGATCACCTGCACTGCACGCTTCTGATGTTTGCGCCAGGCACGGGCAATGCGCTGCTCCAGCTTGGCGGGGTTCCACGGCAGGTCTACATTGATGACGATATTGGCGGCCTGCAAATTGAGGCCAGTGGCTCCGGCATCGGAGGTGAGGAAGAGGCGGCATGCTGGATCACTCTTGAAACGGTTGATCTCCAGTCGTCGTTTTTTCTGATGCACGGCTCCGGTATGCAGGGCGTACTCAATGCCTTGCTGTTCAGCTTCTGCTTGGATCAGCTCCAGCATCCGGGTCCATTCGGAGAAGAGGATCACCTTGTTGGGTTCGGTTCCAGGGTCTGGCTCCACAAACAGCTCGGCAAAGATCTTCTTTAGTTCCTCCAGCTTGGGGGAGATGCGGCACTCGGAATCAAGAATATAGGGGGTATCACAGAGCATACGCATACAGGCCAGTTTGCTCTGTAGATTTTTGAACTCCTCCGGGCGTAGCGGACGCTGTTTTGCGGCATGCATAATACGGGCAACCTGTGCGCTGTATTCGCCGTAGCGCTCCTCCTGTTCTGGCTCCATACCCACGAAGTAGGTGTTGATGGTACGGTCGGGTAGCTCTCCCTCTACCTCCTGTTTTCTGCGTCGCAGTAGAATCGGTTGTAATCGACGATAGAGGGCATCGAGGTTACGTACTCCCTGCGGACGGCCGCGTTCATCCAGTCGATAGAAGTCACGGTTAAAGCGGAATAGCGGACCAAACAGCTGTGGATCAATCGCCTGAGCGATGGAGTAGATCTCATCAATGCGGTTCTCCAGCGGGGTGCCAGTCAACACAAACAGGAATGGACTGTTCAGTGCCTTTACAGCATTGGCCGTTTTGGCCTGCCAATTTTTGATCCGTTGTGCCTCATCCAGAATGATTAGATCGGGGGCGAGGATGTTCTGGATCTCCTCTGCATCGTGCAGGGTCTGTTCATAGTTGGCGAGGTAGAAGAAGTGGTTCTGTCGATAGAGGCGCAGGCGGTCGGTGCGGTTACCCTGAATGATCAGGGTGGAGCGCTTGGTGAACTTCTCAATCTGCTCCTCCCACTCTGTCTTCAGCGAGACCGGAGAGAGCACCAGCACCCGTTCGATTTTGCGGGTCTGTGCCAGTAGCTCGGCTGCGGCAATGGCCTGAACCGTCTTTCCCAGCCCCATCTCATCGGCCAGAATGGCGCGTCCCTTAAAGGCGAGGTGGATGGCTCCATCCTGTTGGTAGTCGTAGAGGGGAAGGTTGACCAGGTCCAGACTGCGTTTGCCGCTCGCCACATCCTTGAGGAAGCCACTGCGTGCCAGTTTGCGCTGCTCCTCCTGGCGTAGTTGCTGGAGCCAAGGGGGAATCAGGCGAGAGATGCGGAGTCCGCTTCGACTACGGGCAGGTAGCGTATCGACCGCCTGTTGAATCGCGGCCATTCCGGTAAGTGGTGCGGCCAATAGCTCACCGTTCTCTGAGAAATAGGGGGAGAGTAGCTGGTACAGCTTACCGTTCTTGCGCAACTGATTCGGCCAGAGAATGCGAATTACGGGTTGGGGTTGCTTGTGGGGGGCATCAGTCTCGGCAATGCGCCGATCTAACCAGATCTCAGTGGGGGGTTGAGTGGGAGGGTGTTGTTGAGATAGCACAGCCTCAATATGTTTGCAGGTACCGAGGCCATTGCTCTCAAAGTCGCGGCAGTCACAGCTGTTGATGGTGTGATGTAGTGAGCGTAACTCAATCTGATAGCGGGTACCGCTCTCTGTAGTGAGTTGCCAAGCACCGTGTGCGGAATCAAGCGCCTCTAGTTGATGCGCCTCTTTGCGTGCTCGCTGTCGTCGCCGCTCAATCTCTTCGATATCAGTGGTAAGCCAGCCAATTCCGGTAGAGTTTTTGTCGGTTTTGGGGGTGTTTTTGGTTTTCTTCATGGTGACAGGCGATCAAGTTTGGGGTTTGAGTGGTGCTGTAGTATCCTACTTTTCTATTTTCGGTGGCAAGGAGCAGGGTGTAATGGTGAGTTTGGAGACCCCCGTCTGTGAATTTGATGCAGCAGTGCCTGACTTTGAGCTGGCGGATGTTGACGGAGTTCTGTGGACACCAGAGAGGCTCCGGGGGGAGAAGGGGCTGCTGGTGATGTTTATCTGTAACCACTGTCCTTATGTAAAGGCGATTCGTGAACGCTTGGTGCGTGATACAGTGGCGTTGAAGGCGATGGGGCTGAACAGTGTTGCAATCATGTCCAACGACTCTGCGCAGTATGAGGAAGACTCCCCTGAGAATATGCGCAAAATTGCGGCACAATTTAAGTTTCCATTCCCTTATTTGGTGGATGAGTCACAAGCAGTAGCCAAGGCCTTTGGTGCGGTCTGCACCCCCGATTTCTTTGGTTACAATGCGGATTTGGCGCTACAGTATCGTGGTCGCCTGGACGAGAGTCGTAAACAGACGGCAGCAGATGGCGTGCGTCGAGAGCTGTTTGAGGCGATGAGTCAAGTGGTGGAGACAGGGCGCGGGCCGGCACAACAGATCCCCAGTATGGGGTGTTCGATCAAATGGAAGGGTGAAGCGGCCTAGTCGCAACTATCATTAGCAGTTTATGACCCAATCTTCTCCCCAGCAGCAAGAGCAGCAATGGCGCATCCTCGCAGTCGATGATGAGGAGGCCGTGCACGAAACTTATCAAGCTATCTTTGAGGTAAAGATGGGTGATGAGTTGGATGAGATTGAGAAGTTGATGGGTATCGTGGTTGAGGAGGACGAGAGTCCCCCATCAGATGCCAGTCGCTTCCGACTGGACCATGCAATGAGCGGTCAGGAGGGGCTGCAAAAGCTGATTGAGGCCAGTGAGGCGGGCGACCCTTATGCGGTAATCTATCTTGATATGCGTATGCCAACGGGGTGGGATGGGTTGGAGACCGCAGAGCGTATTCGCGAAGTCGACACTGAAGTTCGCATTGTGTTGATCACCGCCTATATGGACTACAGTTTGACTGAGATCCGTCAGCGTATTGGTGTCAACTTTGACTTCCTTACCAAGCCGGTAGATGTGAACGAACTGTTACAGTTGACGCTCTCACTGGCGGCACAGTGGAGTCAGGGGCGAGACTTGGTATTGGCGCTGGAGCAGGCGCAGGCAGCCAGCAAAGCCAAGGATGACTTTCTTGCCTCAATGAGTCATGAGTTGCGCACTCCGCTCACCTCGATTATTGGTAATACCGAGTTGATGGAGGCGTCCGGGCTGAATCAAAATCAGGTAGAGTTGATGGGTTCCATCGGAGTCTCCAGTCGCGGTCTACTCTCCCTGATTAACGATATTCTGGACCTCTCCAAGATTGAGTCTGGAAAGTTTGAGGTGGACCACCTTGATTATGATCTGAATTTGCTAATCAATGAGCTGAATCAGTCCTTTAGTGGTCGTGCCAAGGAGTCGGGCCTGGCCTTGGATGTGGTACAGAAAGAGCCGTTCCCCATGCAGTTTGTGGGTGATGAGCGGCGCATTGGACAGATCCTGATTAACCTGATGGGTAATGCGATCAAATTTACTCAGGAGGGGGGAGTTACGCTGCAGGCATGGGTGGATGAAGAGCGGCTCCACTTTTCGATTACCGATACCGGTATTGGAATGTCGGATGAGGTGTTGGAGCGTCTGTTTAAGCCCTTTGAGCAGGCAGATCAATCTATCTCTCGGCGCTATGGCGGAACGGGCCTGGGGTTGCATATCTCCGCCACCTTGGCGGAATTGATGGGTGGATCGATTGACGTAAGCAGTGAAGAGGGGGTGGGGTCCTGTTTTCAGTTCAATTTGCCCTATCAATTAAGTGATCAAGCGGCACTGCCACTGGAGCCGAGGGCGAGCCAACAGCAGGTCAACTACTTCAGGGGGCATGTGTTAGTGGCTGAGGATACTCCTGAGCTACAGATGATGGAGCGCAAAATTCTTGAGGCTGCGGGTATTGAGGTAACCATTGCCAATAATGGAAAAGAGGCGGTAGAGCATGGCTTAGCTACCCCCTTTGATCTGATCTTAATGGATATGCAGATGCCAGAGATGGATGGCATTGAGGCTACCCAGCTGATGCGTTCTGTGGGTTGTGAGACCCCGATTGTGGCATTAACGGCGAATGTAATGCAGCAGCATCGAGAACAGTTTGAGACGGCAGGGTGTGATGGTTTTCTCTCTAAGCCGATTGATCAAGCTAGCTTGATGGGGGTGTTGAGACAGTATCTAGCGGAGGCTGAGCCAGAAAACAGTCTCTGTTTTACTGGGCAGGTTTTGGTGGCGGAAGATATTCCTGAGCTACAGGTACAGGAGCGTGAGCTATTGGAGTCTCTGGGGCTTGAAGTAACCATCGCTAGCCACGGTAATGAGGCTGTCGAGCACGGCCTGAGTCAACCGTTTGATCTGATCTTGATGAATGTCAAGCTGCCAGAGATGGACGGCCCTGATGCGATGCAATTAATGCGTTCGGTCGGCTGTGAAAGCCCGATTGTGGCTATGGCAGAGGATGTCGAGCAGTACCGTGAGCAGCTGGAGGTTATAGGCTGTAGTGATCTGCTCTCTAAACCGATTGAGCGAGCGGCGTTGATCGAGATATTGGAGCAGTATCTGCAGGCCGCAGAACCGGGTGGTGAGGTGAAACAGCAGGCTGAGGTGGGCAGTTTTGTTGATGAAGAGCTGATGCAGCTGTTTGTTGATCGCACCCATCTGCAGCGGGGGCTGATTGAGCAGGCGCTCTCTGAAGAAGATTGGGGAGAGGTGCGCGCCATCGCGCATACTGTGAAGGGAAGTGGCGCAACTTTCGGCTTCCCTGAAATCACCCGATTGGGTAAAGAGATCTGCGATGCGCTGGATAATGGCGAGCAAAACCCAGTTCCCGCGTTGGTTCAGGAGTTAATGCAGGCTATGGCAGAGATCTAGTTGTGGTTGTAACTATTTGATTTACTTACTGTATTACTTGTATTGTTGTGGTGATCTAAAATTCTAAATGCCCTTATCGTATTCCCCTGTTGCCCTTATGCCCCTTCTGAGTAAGAATGCTGCGTTCAATACACAGCTTTAAGTTTTTTAATACGCCCCTGATTACGATGTGCAGAATGTCTGATCAAGGTCTCAAATGAATTCCTGAACGGTAGGGAGAAATAGAATATGTCATCAAGAAGAGAACTGGCCAATGCGATTCGTGCATTGAGTATGGATGCAGTACAGAAGGCCAACTCTGGACATCCAGGTGCCCCAATGGGTATGGCAGACATCGCAGAGGTGTTGTGGAACGGCCACATGAAGTTTAACCCCACCAATGCCAAATGGTCGGATCGTGACCGTTTTGTACTCTCTAATGGACATGGCTCCATGTTGATGTACTCCCTGTTGCATCTGACAGGTTTCAACCTGACTATGGATGACATCAAGGATTTTCGTCAGCTTCACGCCAAAACTGCAGGTCACCCTGAGTATGGTTATGCCGATGGTATCGAAACCACTACCGGTCCTCTGGGTCAGGGCATCACCAATGCTGTCGGTATGGCGATTGCTGAGCGTACACTGGCCGCACAGTTCAACAAGCCAGGCCACGACATCGTAGACCACAACACTTACGTCTTTATGGGGGATGGCTGCTTGATGGAGGGGCTCTCTCACGAGTCATCTGCGATGGCGGGTACCTTGGGCCTAGGTAAACTGGTTGCCTTCTGGGATGACAATGATATCTCTATCGACGGACATATCTCCGACTGGATGGAGAAAGACGTTGCTGGCCGTTTCGAGTCTTACGGCTGGCATGTAGTCCGTGATGTAGACGGTCATGATGCGGATGCGATCAGCGCAGCTGTGGAAGCGGCTAAATCAGAGACAGGTAAGCCTTCTCTGATCTGTACCCGTACCACCATCGGTTTCGGTTCACCAAACCTCTGCGGTACGCATGATTGTCACGGTGCCCCTCTGGGTGACGAAGAGATCGCTGCAACGCGTAAGGAGCTGGGCTGGTCACACGATCCATTTGTAATTCCTGATGAGGTTTATGCGGGATGGGATCACAAAGAGCAAGGCGCAACAGACGAGGCTGCATGGCAGGCCCGATTTGACGCCTATAAGGCCGCTTATCCAACCGAGGCTGCAGAGTATGAGCGCCGCATGAGTGGTGATCTGCCTGCTAACTTCGAAGTAGAGATGGACAAGTTTATCGCCAAGACACAGGAAGAGATGCCTAACATTGCTTCCCGTAAGGCTTCACAGAATGCCATTGAGGCGATGGGCCCTGTGGTACCTGAGCTGTTTGGTGGATCTGCGGATCTGACCGGCTCTAACCTGACCAACTGGTCTGGTACGGTTAAAGTGACTCCAGCGAACGCCAACGGTAACTACATCTCTTGGGGTGTGCGTGAATTTGGTATGGCTCACATGATGAACGGTATGGTGCTGCACGGAGGCTTCAAGGTCTACGGCGCAACCTTCTTTATGTTTATGGAGTTCATGCGTAATGCACTACGTATGTCTGCATTGATGAAGATCGGTACCATCTATGTCTACACTCATGACTCGATCGGTCTGGGTGAGGATGGTCCTACGCATCAGCCCGTTGAGCAGTTGGCGACTATGCGTGCGATCCCTAACTTCCACACTTGGAGAGGATGTGACGCGATTGAGTCTGCGGTCTCTTGGAAGATGGCGATGCTGCGTGGCGATGCCCCAACCGCACTGGTCTTCTCTCGCCAGAACCTGACCCCAATGGAGCGCACAGCGGAGCAGCTGCAAAACATTGAGAAGGGTGGTTATGTACTGAAGGATTGTGAGGGTGATGCAGAGGTAATCCTCATCGCTACCGGTTCTGAGGTGGGCTTGGCGGTAGATGCCGCAGCAGCGATGACGGGCCGTAAGGTACGTGTTGTCTCTATGCCATCCACGGACAAGTATGATGATCAGGATCAGGCATATAAAGATTCTGTACTCACTCCGGGTGTTAAGCGTGTTGCAGTTGAAGCTGGTGTTGATAATGGCTGGCACAAGTATGTTGGTCTGGAAGGCGCAGTGGTCTGTATGGACTCCTTCGGCGAGTCTGCACCTGCAGGTGAACTCTTCAAGCAGTTCGGCTTCACCGTTGACAACGTAGTGGCGACTGTAGACAAGGTTTTGGGCTAATACAGCCTGAACCATGAAGGACGTGAAGAGCATGAAGGAAGTAGCTGTTTGGCTTTCCCTTGATGATCTTCAGGTGCTTCATGGTAGATAGCTTTTTGGTTTTTTTATTTAGGAGTATTGAAGTATGACAATTAAAGTCGGAATTAATGGTTTTGGTCGTATCGGTCGTATGGTTTTCCGTGCGGTTTATAAAGAGGCAGAGTTCAGCGACATCGAAGTCGTTGGTGTAAATGACCTGCTTGACGCAGAGTACCTCGCTTACATGCTGAAGTATGACTCAGTACATGGCCGTTTCGGTGGTGAAGTCGGCTCTAAAGAGGGCGCACTGATTGTAGACGGTAAGGATATCCGTCTGACTGCAGAGCGTAACCCAGCTGACCTGAAGTGGGGCGATGTTGATGCAGATATCGTTATCGACTGCACCGGCTTCTTCCTTACAGAAGATAGCTGTCAGGCACATATCGATGCGGGCGCGAAGAAGGTTGTACAGTCTGCTCCATCCAAGGATGGCACGCCAATGTTTGTATATGGTGTTAACCATGAGACCTACGCAGGTCAGGCTATTGTCTCTGCTGCCTCTTGTACCAC
>Ga0209249_1001472_pt1 | contig 22303 bp, 21 predicted proteins | sample SaaInlV_200m_DNA_4_FD_184653 | JGI IMG/M metagenome (GOLD analysis project Ga0209249, IMG submission 184653) | Marine microbial communities from expanding oxygen minimum zones in the Saanich Inlet - SI037_S3LV_200m_DNA (SPAdes) (version 2) | ecosystem: Environmental > Aquatic > Marine >...
ACTATTAGTAGGAAAAGAATGCACAAGAATAAGATTTTCTTTTTTCATAAAATTATTTCCCTTTTAATCCCTTCAATGTCCCACTAACCCTCTCAACTTTAATCCCATTCAAAACCAATGCCGCCCGAACATCATCAAGAGACTTCACCAAACAACTCCCAACCAACATCCCAGGAAAATTCTTCGTCACAACTTTCATATAAGCAGCCTTAGCAAAACCCAAAACACCAATATACTCCAAAATCGCAGCCTCAACTTTAGCATTACTAGCCCGAACTAAAAAATACCTTCTCTTGTCCCGAGCAGATGGCCTAAGCTTTAATTTTTTTACGCGTACCATTTTTCCTATTAATTTTAGAAGGTTCCCCTCTTTTTATCTTCTTCCTATTGCCACTAAAAACAAGAAAAAGCAAAACAGCAGAAAAAACAAGAACAAGCAAAAGAAGAGGGATAATCCCATCATCATTCCAAAAAGCACCTATCTTGTCATCTTCAAGAGCAACATCTTTAGGCAACTCATCAAAAATCTCCTCAAAAACAATCTCCTCCGAAATACTCATAACACTAATATTGGCCTTACCCGAAACAATCTCATTCAGTCTAACAAGCAAATCATAATAACCAGTAGAACTCAAATTCAACTTCACTTCTTCTCCAACTCTCAAACTCAAATAAACAGGATAACTCTCAACGACAATCTCAACATAGCTAGAACCAACTTCCAAAACCTCCAAACTATGCCTTTCTAAACTCAGGTCAAAATTCATCGTATTCCTCACAGCAAGAAGTCTAGATCCACCAACAATAAGTTCAGGACCAGAAATAAAATAATTAGAACTAGAAGAAGAACTACTAGAACTACTAGACGAACTACTACTTGAAGAAGAGGCTACAGCACTCGTCGTAAAGCTCCCAGAATCATTTTCACAATTAGTTGCAACATCACAGGACTGGGTAATATAATTATACGCAGTAGAAGCGGCAAGTCCAGAAACAACAATAGAATGACCCAAAACATTTTCACTAGAATTACTCCAACTACCCGCACTAATCAAAAGAGAAGAATTAGATAAGTCATCTGTAGTCCAGCTAACAGTCGCCCCACTACTACTAACACTAGAACTTACCCCAGAAATAACAGGACCAGTAGTATCATAACTAACAGAAAAATTTCCGGCAATTCCTTCATCCGAAGTATTGCTCAAAGCACTACAACCCCAAAAATATTCTCCCTCACTTAAAAATGTGTAATTAAAAATACTAACATTATCAGAACCAGAAACACTCTCACTCTTATTCCACATCAAAACACCGCTAGAATTCCAAATCTCAAAACTAATATTCGCCAGCTCGTAATTAGAATCAACCGAAGAGCTACAATTAAAAAAACTCTCGTTAACATTGGTAAAACTATTATTCTCAGGAGAATTCAAACTAACCTCAATCCCCCCAATTGTCAAACTAAAATTAACAGAAGCACTCCCAAAATTATTTTCTTCATCAGCAACTAAGCAATTCCAATTATAACTCCCCTCAGGCATATCTTCCAAATCAAAACTACTCTCATTAACGTCCCCACTAAAAACCTTGCTCTCGTTATAATAGAGAACTCCAGAATTCCAAATCTTAAAACTCACATTCTTCAACTGCCAGTCGCTAGCATTGCAACTAAAACTCTGGTTCGCACTCAGGTTTACTTTGTTGTCACTAGGAGAAACAAGCTCAACATCAGGAGCAACAGTGTCAATTGAAAGCAAAGCATCATGCAAATTAATTCGAGTATAACTGTTTCCGAGTTCACTAATATTTTCACCATTATTGTAAAAAATATTTTCAATCTGAACAGGTGTCATGCTTCTCCCAGTCAAATTCAAATACTGATCCAAAACAGCAATAGCCCCAGCGACAACAGGGGCGGCCATAGAAGTTCCAGATTTTGTACAATATCCATCGGTATACCCAATATCTCCAAATAAGCAACTAGAATTAACAAAGACTCCAATCCCAAGAAGCTTAACAAAAGCGTTACGATTAAAATCCAAAGAATCAGCTTTGCTAACGCCACCGACAGGGATAACACTAGAAATACAAGCAGGCCAAGTAATTCCATCAGTCCAATCATTGTTCCCAGTAGAAATAGTAACCGAAATATTTTCCATAACAGCCGCATCAATTTTTGATTTCAAAGTAGGAGTCTTAATATTGCAACTGGTTTGATTTGAAGAGATGTATTTAATAGCAGGGTCACCAAGACTTGCAGTTATAACAGAAATATTGTAAATATCAGCATTGTCAACACACCAGTCAATTGCATTTATCATGTCAATAGAACTCCCGTCCCCATTACTATCCATAATCTTTACAACAACTAAACCAACTTCCCTAGCAACACCATCCAAATTTCCACCAGCTCCAACAATCCCGGCAACATGTGTACCATGCCCATCATCATCAAGGGCACTGTTATCTTCAGTCGCATTATTAGGACAACATCCACCACCTACGGTAACATTACTAACCGAACAAAAACATTTTTCAGCGAGAACTCTTCCGGAAAAATCAGGATGACTACTATTAATACCTGTATCTAAAACACAAACAGAACGAGAGACCCCACTCAAATTAACTCCACCAGTTTTCAAATTCCAACTGTCATCAGCTTCAATAATTTCAACAACATCCTGCATAAAAATCCTTAAAGGAACATCCCTATAAATATCAGAAAACGCAGGATTCCCCCTCATGTCTTCCAAATCCTCCAATGTAACATAGGCGGCAAACCTCTCCTCGTTCTCAGTAATCTTCACAACATCATCACTCATAACACGCATCATTCCACCATCAACAAAATCACTCTTCTCAACAATCACCCGAATCCTCTCACTGCCATCATTAAAAGCATTATAAATTTCACTATCAACACTAGCCCCGCTAACAAACCCAAACAACAAAACCAAAAAAAACAAAACCAAAAATCCCCTACTCATTCCAAACAACCTCACACGACCCGTCAACAACCTCACAATGTCCCTGTCCACAATCCATCGTCTCAGGCTCACAGCTCATAGTACAAAACCTCTCTCCACAATCGGGTCTCTCGCTCTCCCAAACACAACTCTTAGAATGACAACAACTAGCAGGAACACATTTTTCAAGATCTTTAACACTCTCCCCATTAAACAAAAGTAAAGCCATAGCCAACAAAATAATAAAAACAACCACTCCAATAATCAACTTTTTCCAATCCATCCAAAACCAAACATAGCGACCGTTAAAAAGATTACGAAACTTTAAAAACAACAAGCCCCTATTCCTTCGATGGTGAAAGTACATACGGTAGGCGGATTCTCAGAAGTTGGAAAAAATATGGTGGTCGTAGAATTAGAGGAAGACGCATTTATTTTTGATGAAGGTTTTTTCTTACCAGCAATAGTATCGATGCAGGAACGAGACAAAATCATGACAGAAAAAAGACTAAAAGCAATCAAAGCAGTGCCAGACGATACCGCAATAGCAAAAATCAAACACAAAGTAAGAGCGCAATTCATCTCACACGCGCATCTCGATCACGTAGGAGCAATACCTTTCCTTTCAGACAAATACAACGCCCCAATCTACGGAACACCATTCACAATGCAAGTTCTAAATTCACTTCTAGCAGACAACGACATAGTTCTAAAAAACAAAACATTCCCAATCAAACCAAACACGACATTCTATGTACAAGGAAAAAACCAAAAATACAAAATTGACTTCATTAATATAACCCATTCAACCGCACAATCCTTAATGATAGCAATCCACACACCAAAAGGAGCAATAATATACGCAAACGATTTCAAATTAGACGACACCCCAGTATTAGGGCTAAAACCAAACTACAAAAGACTTCGAGAAATATCCAAAGAAGGAGTACTTCTTTTTATTGTAGATTCCCTATATTCAGGCTCTGAGAAAAAAACACCTTCAGAAAAAGTCGCACGCGTACTCTTAGAAGAAGTTCTCTTAACAATCCAAAATCGAAATGCAGGAATGATCATAACAACATTTTCTTCCCACATAGCAAGGCTAAAGTCCATAGTAGAATTTGGAAAAAAATTGAATCGAGAAGTTGTTTTTTTAGGAAGAAGTCTTGATAAGTATTCAACTGCAGCAAAAAATATAGGAATCGCACCATTTCTAAATGATGTAAGGATTTCAAAATATAGAAGACAAGTCGAACGGACCCTAAAGCAGGTAGAAAAGAAAAGAAAAGATTACATGATAGTTTGCACAGGACACCAAGGAGAACCAGGATCAATATTAGAAAGATTATCCCGTCACCAATTACCCTTTAAAATAAATAAAGATGACAACATAGTTTTCTCTTCATCAGTTATTCCAACTCAGACAAACAAAGATCAGTTTGCAAAAATGGAGGCAAGCCTTAAAAAATCAAAGCCAAGGATTTTTAGAGATGCTCATGTTTCAGGGCATGGCGGAAGAGAAGATCTTCGAGATATTATGCAAATTGTAAATCCACAACACGTTATTCCTTCTCATGGCGGGTTCGATAAAACAGAGCCAATGGTAGAATTAACAAAAGAACTCGGATACAAGCTCCATAAAACCTGCCATCTCATGCAAGATGGAGGCATACTAAAATTGTAAGCAGTCTAGAAGGAGGAGAAGATGCAAGTTTGATAGGGGGAATAAAAAATGCGTTAGATCGAGGCGAAACACTTTCTAAAGCAAAAAAAAGTTTCATCAATGCAGGTTATAGTCCAAAAGAAGTGAGGTTAGCAGTTCAAAGAATGCCGACTTCAGGAAATCAAATAGTCAAACCAATTTCTACAAAACAACCTCAGCAAAAATCACAACCGCAACAAATTCAACCTCAATCCCAACAGCCAAAACAGGAGTCCTCAAAAAAAATGATCATAATACTCTCAATTATAGGAATAGTTATACTTGTTATAGCAGGACTATTAGGTGTCTTCTGGGAAGACTTATTTTAATGGAAATATACCAACCATCCGAAGATTCATATTTATTCGCAGAACTACTCAAAAAAGAATTACCAAAGTTTATCAAAAAAAATAAGAACATAAAATTTTTAGATATGGGAACAGGTTCAGGAATTCTAGCAAAAACAGCTTCAAAATATTTGCCTCCAAAAAACATTTTAGCAATAGACATAAATCCAGAAGCAATAAAAGCTCTCCAAAAAGAATCATTCCAAACAGCACAATCAAACCTCTTCAAAGACACAAATAAAAAATTCGACCTGATAACTTTCAACGCCCCTTATCTTCCTCTAGATTCAAGAGAGCCAAAGTCTTCCAGATTAGCAACAACCGGAGGAAAAAACGGAGACGAAGTATCTCTAAAATTTCTAAAACAAGCAAAACGGCACCTCAACAAAAACGGCAAAATCTTCCTTCTTATTTCATCTCTAACTCCACTAGACAAAATAAAAAAACTATGGTCATATAAAATAGTAGCAAGAAAAAAAATTTTCATGGAAGAGCTTTTAATACTAGAATTTAGATAAGTATCGAAGGTGTTCTAACAAAAAACCGAACCTCAATAATCTTTAAATACAATCCAACCTCCAAAATCTCATGCAACCCAAAACAACAAAATTCGCCCACTTAGCAGACTGTCACCTCGGAGGATGGCGTCAACCTGAACTCCAAAAATTAAACTTCCAATCTTTCCAAGTAGCAATAAAAACAGCAATAGATCAAAAACTAGATTTCGTCCTAATTTCTGGAGATCTTTTCGACTCAGCATATCCCTCAATCGAAATCCTAAAAGATTCCTTCGCAGAATTCAAAAAACTTCATGATGCTAAAATTCCAGTATATCTAATCGCAGGATCCCACGACTTTTCAGCATCAGGCAAAACATTCCTAGACGTTTTAGAAAAAGCAGGATTTTGTAAAAACACAAGTCAGGTAGAAACTTCCGAAGACGGTCAAATAACATTAATTCCAACGTTCCATGACAAAATAGCAATCTATGGCTACCCGGGAAAAAAATCAGGAATGGAAATAGAAGACCTGAAAAAAGTCAAACTATCAAGTGACCTACATCCCTTCACAATCCTAATGGTCCACACAACAATCACGGATGCCGTAGGAACACTCCCAGTAGATTCCATAAAAAAAGAAGCTCTTCCTTTAGCAAATTACTACGCAATGGGGCACATTCACAAAAAATTCGAAGACCACATATTAGATTCCCGTTACGTTTACCCTGGACCAACATTCCCAAACAACTTTCAAGAATTGTCCGACCTACAACACGGAAGTTTCCAGTTAGTAGAAGTAGACGGAAAAAACATAAAAACACAAAGTATTCCAATATCTCTAAAACACGTCTCTCCAATAACAATCCAAATAACCGACGCACTCTCAGCAACACAAGACATAATATCTCAATTAGATCGACATAATTTCAAAGACAAAATAGTCCTACTAAAACTCCACGGAACACTAACTCAAGGAAAAACAGGCGACATAAGGTTTAACGAAATAGAAGAATTTATAAAAAAGAAAGAAGCTTACGCATATCTCAGAAACATTTCATCAATAAAAATCCAAGATCTCGAACTTGGTGTAACTAAGGCAGCAGAAAACATCAAAGAAATAGAAAAAGAAAAAGCAGATACATTTTTAGAACAAAATCCAAGTAATTTCAACGATTATCATTATCCACTAATGAGCACTCTTTCTATGGAAAAAAACGAAGACGAAAAATCCGCAGTCTATGAAGATCGACTTCTCTCAGAAATAAAAACGATACTAAAACCATTCGACATATGCAATTCAAAAAATTAATATTACAAAACATAAGAAGTTACGAAAACCTAGATCTAGAATTTCCAAGAGGATCTTCTCTTTTGTCAGGAGACATCGGATCTGGAAAAACTTCAGTACTCCTCGGACTTCAATTTGCATTATTCGGATTACAACCAGGACAAAAAGGAGCTTCAATATTAAGACAAGGAGAAGATTCAGCATACAGTTGCTTAAAATTAGAAATCGATCACGAGATAATAAAACTAGAAAGGACAATAAAAAAATCAAAATCAGGTTCAATAACACAAGATTCACAGACCATAACAATGAACAATAAGTCAGAAGAACTTTCAACTTTGGAAATGAAAGAGAGGGTAATAACGCTTCTAAATTATCCAAAAGAGTTTGCTAAAAAGTCCAACCTACTCTATAAATTCACGGTATACACACCGCAAGAAGAGATGAAAACCATAGTCCAAGAAAAACCAGAAATAAGACTAAACACTCTTCGACATATTTTTGGAATAGACAAATACAAAAGAATAAAAGAAAACGCACAAATTCTAATCAAAAAAATAAAAGAATCAATTAAACTAAAGGAAGTATTAGTTTCCGAGCTCAACCTCATAAAAGAAAAACTCGCAATAGAAAATGAAAACAAAATAAAACTAACAAGAGAAACAAATAATTTAAACATAGATTATAAAAATTTGATACTAGAAAAACAAAAGTCAGAAGACAAATTATCAACTCTTCAAAAAATATTAGACGAAGTATCAGAAACTACTTCCGAACTAGAAAAAACACAAATATTATTTCAAAACAAAAAAAATTCAGAAGAAAGAATAAAAAGAGAAATAGCTTTAATGCAAAAAGAAATAGCTGAAAAATTTAATTTCTCTCAAGAATCCTTAAGTTCACTTTTAGAACTTCTAGATAAACACAGGAAGACTTTAGAGGAAAAAAACATAAAATTTTTAAAATTAAATTCAGAGGTTTCTGTTCTAAATTCAAGAAAAGAACAACCTCTAGAACTAAAAAATAAAATAGTTTCCTTGGAAAATTGTCCAACATGTTTGCAAACAGTAAGTCAAGATCACAAAACAAGAATAGGTAAAAAATTAGGATTTGAAATAGAAGACATAAATAGAGAACTAGAGCAAAAGCTTAAGCAAAAAGAACTTATAGTAAAAGAGATAGAATCAGAAAAAAAATTAATTTCAAATTATGAATTAGATAAAGCAAAGCTTCAGCAAGATAAAATTAAATCAGAACACCAAAGAACAATTCAAACAAAAATACAATCCGAAGCATTTATTCTAGACAGGACATCAAACGAAATAAAAGAATTAAAATCTAAGCTAGAAGAATACAAAACAAAAATAGCAAAATTCTCTTCTTCTCAAAATCAATTCGACGATGCCAAAAAAGAGTTCCAAAACATAAATGAAATAACAAGAGTAAAGGAAATAAAAATGGCGACAAAGAGTAAAGAGCTAGAGTTATTGAAAATAAAACTAACGGAACTACAAGAAGAAATACAAGCAAAAGAAAAAATTAGAGAGCAAGTAAACGATCTTAGAAAACTCCAAGATTGGATACAAAAAAACTTTATAACACTAATTGACATAACAGAAAAATCCGTAATGCTTCAAATCAAAAACGAATTCTCGGAGATCTTCTCTAAATGGTTTGCAGACCTAGTATCAGACTCCCTCTCAGTTAGATTAGACGAAGAATTTACCCCAATAATCACAAATCAAGACTATGAAATGGATTACGACTTCCTATCTGGAGGAGAAAGAACAGCAATAGCACTAGCATATAGACTCTCCTTAAATCAAGTTCTAAACTCTCGTTCCAACATAAAAACAAAGGGAATCGTAATTCTAGACGAACCAACTGACGGTTTCTCCTCAGAACAAATCGACAAAATGCGAGACATCTTCTCCTCACTAAATTCCGAACAAATGATCCTAGTCTCACACGAAGAAAAAATAGACGGATTCGTAGACCATGTAATCAGGATACAAAAAGACGGAATATCAAGAATAGAATCAAATAACTAATTTTATTTCATAAAGAATACGTATCACGCAAAAACCCACTTCTAAGAGCATCCGAAACTCTTAAAAACCAAAATCAATCCCTATATCTAATGGAAATCAAAGTTTTAAAAGACGAAAAAAACGTACTGGAAGTAGAATTATCAAACCAGACAATCGCAGAATTACTTCGAGTCTACTTAAACAAACAAGGCGCAAAGTTAGCTGCGTGGAAGCGTGGTCATGCTACAGAAAATCCAGTTCTACACATAGAAGCAGACAAACCAAAAAAACTCCTAAAAGACGCCATTAAAGCAGCTGAAAAAGAAATCGACGCAGTAGTTTCAGACTTCAAAAAGTTAAAATAATCCTAGAACAATAATTCTTTTAAGATATGAATAATTTACCAATCTATGCAACAAAAAATTTCAGCTGGCTCCTACCTCTTAAACCAATTTCTCTATGGAGGCTACGAAACTGACATAATCACAACCCTCTACGGACCAGGAGGCTCAGGCAAATCAAATCTAGCAATAATCCTCGCAACATCCCAAGCAAAAAAACAAAACAAAACAATATTCATAGATACAGAAGGCGGATTCTCAACAGAACGCTTCAAACAAATTCACAGAGGAGAAAAAGATCAAGTAGAAAAAGACCTTCAAAACATCTTCCTCCTAAAACCAACTTCATTTAAAGAGCAAGAAAATGCATTTAGCCAAATGTTAAAACATGTCAAGCAAGAATCAATCTCCCTAATCATAATAGACTCAATAGCAATGCTCTACAGACTAGAACTAGGAGCCGCAATTGAAACAAGGGACCAAGAGGAAATTTCAAAAATAAACAGAAAGTTAGCAGGTCAATTAAGAATCTTAAATGAAATCGCAAGAAAACAAAACATCCCAATAATAATAACGAACCAAGTTTACGCTAGCTTTACCAAAAACTCAGAAGATAAACAAAAAGAACGTCAAGTTTCAATGGTCGGAGGAGATTTATTAAAATATTGGAGCAAATGTCTAATTGAACTAAAAAATTACAACAACAAAAGGTCTTTGATCCTAAAAAAACACCGCTCCCTCCCAGTCAAAGAACTTCATTTTGAAATCATAAACTCAGGAATAAAAAAGCGAGGTTTATTTTAAAGAATTCCCATTGGCATTCTTAATAACTTCAGCAAATAATTTAACAGCAGCAGATTCAATTTCACAATATTTCATAAAACACCTAGGCGCAAATCTTTTCCCTACGAGACTTATTCATCTGAACATTGAGTTTTTTAATCGCAGAATATTGCTCATTGTAGGACAAATTAGCATGCTTACATATATCCTTACAATTTTGTTTAGCAGCATGCATATAAATTCCAGAAGCACCCTTTGCCCTTTCTAAATCTTCAGGAATTTCACTAAGGTTATTGTATCCATTAAAAGTATTAAGGAATGTGTTTTTTAATATTTTTATAGTGTCAATATTTTTAAAATGCTCCAAACTTTTAGCTCTCTCCCTCTTTGTTTTAATCCAAGGCTTTTTCCCGGGGTTGTTATCAATAAGATCCGCTAAAGACCTTGCATCCCTTTTCCTCAGAAGTTTTCATAACAAAATCAGAATCATCGGCAAGCTCAAATAAGAGATAATGTGAAAGCGATTCAATAGAGGATAATAGATGTGCGTGCTGCTTTGGATTATTTACAAATTCATTATAAATCCCAAGGGAAATTTCTCCTCTAAGTGACTTGTCTTTTAATACATCCTTACCAAAAGCATCATGTATATTATTATGATAATAAAGATACCTTGAACCATCAAATTTTTCCTTGCCAATTAATAAGTCAGACCTCATAGTTCCAATAGCTATAAGTGCAGGCAATTCCTCAAGCGAATAGAAATAATCAACAGCCTTTTCAGGACTAACAAAAGCAGAAGCAATAAATTTCTCCTTTACTTTCATTCCATTATTTCTTCCAATATATTTTACTTTATTCATTGTATCAGATAAAATTATAGTATTATAAATCTTTCTATTTGTAACTATCTAACCGTAACAACAAATTACCTTTTTTCCTTAAAATACTCTCATATATCATTCCAGAATTCTTACCACTATCTTGAATTCAAAATATAGCGATTAATAATATCAGTTATCTTAGGAGTAGATCCATCACAAGAAGCATAACATTCAGTTTGCGCTTTACTAATATAAACTGGAACTGAATAATCTGCACATCTGCCTGCCTGAAGCTTAAAATTTCTTTCCTCTTCCAAACTTTTCAGTGCCTCATCCTTAAAAGGAAACCAAGTTTTCCTTTTTCCACCCTTACCTCTAACAGAGGAACACATCCTACAGTTAGCAGCAGCTCTTTCCTTTGACATAATAAACAAAACATTTCATTCTTTATAAAAATTATTACACTCTACTTCTTCTTCCTCACAACTTTCTTCCGCTTCCTCTTAACCTTCTTTTTCTTAGCATGATCAACAATCTTCCCATCAACAATCTCAACTTCCCCACTCGCCATCTTCGCCTTAAACTCTTCCTTCTTTTTCTTAGCTTCCTCATTACTAACACACTCCATATTAAAACAAAACTTCCAAGGCGCCTTCCCTCTCTGAAAACTCTGAATCATAGGAAACCCACAATCCTTACATTTATCCAAACTACCTTCTTCAATACCTTCTTCGAGAGCAACCTTCTTAGAAACCCGAGCCGGCTTCATCATCCCCTTAGGCGGCAACGAATAAGTCGTTTTACAATCAGGATAAGCATCACAACTCACAAAATACCGACCAAACTTCTTCCCATACATAACCCGCAAATTCCCCTTCTCGCACTTTCGACATTTATCCATAGTATTCGCCTCCTTCTCCTGCTCCCAAACAATCGCGTTCGCATCAGCTAGCCTTTTACCCATAGCCTCCAAATGCTTAGTCATATCCTCAGCAATACTAGTAACAACTTTCTTAGACTCCTTCAAAACTTCCTTACCCATCTTCTCAAAATCCTTGTCAGCAGCAACAATCTCATCCAACTTAGTCGTCATATCACTAGTCATCTTCTCATCAAGTATCACAGGCGCATAATGCTCAAGCGTCTCACACATTCTCATCCCAAGCTCAGTAACCTCAATCGACTTCTCCCTAGCATACCCACGAGAATAAAGAGTCTCAACAATTCCGGCCCGAGTAGCCTTAGTCCCCAAATTCTTCTTCTCCAACTCCTTAACAAGCGAAGCAGCAGAATATCTCCTAGGCGGCTTCGTCTCCTTCTCCTCAGTCCGAATCTCCAAAACATCAACCTCGCCATCCATAGTCGGTACCTTCCCTTCTTTTGTCCCATGCGGATAAACATTCATCCAACCCTTCTTCTTAATCTGCGTTCCATTCGCACTAAATCCAAGCCCCCCAACTTTAACAGCAACTCGTTTCCTCTCCAAAATAGCCGACTCACAAAAACAAGAAACAAACCGCTTTACAATCAAATCATAAATCTTCTTATCTCTAGCCGGAATCTTAACTTTTTCCCCAGTCGGATAAATAGCCGGATGCGCAGGATCTTTTTTCTTTCCCTTGGTCGGGACACTATTAACAGCATACTTAACTTTCGAAGTATACTTCTTCAGCCTCTTCAAAATATTCCCATAACCAATAGACTCATCATACTCCTGACTCGAAGTCCTAGGATAAGAAATCGCACCAGACAAATACAAACTCTGCGCACTCTTCAAAGTCTGAGAAGGAGTTGAGCCACAATTCTTGTAAGCCTCGGTCTGCAACGTAGTCAAATCAAACGGAACAGGCGCTTTAATTTCCTTCTCAATAACAGTCGTCTTAGCAACACCACTCTTTCCCTGTAAATGTTTAAACTTCAAAAGCTCCGATTCATTAAAAATATCTTTAGGATACTTAACTTCCAACTTCTGCCCCTTAATATCTTTAACCCGCAAAAACACATTCCAATAAGGCTCAGGTTTAAACGCCTCAATCTCACGCTCTCTTGTCACAACAATTTTCAAAGCAGGTCCCTGAACCCGACCAATAGACAAAATTCGAAAAGTCCCAGTACTACTCAAAGCCTTCATCAAGCCTCGAGACAAATTAATACCATAAAACCAATCCAAATAATGCCGAGTCTCCCCACTAACAGCAGCACCCCAATTAAGACTAGGTAACAAATTCTCAAAACTCTCTTCCAGTGCCTCCTTTGTTAAAAGCGAAAACTTCATCCTCTTAGCATCTTTCCTTTTACAAACAAACCGAACAACGTTCCAACCAATAACCTCACCTTCAACATCAAAGTCCGTAGCAACGATAAACTCTCTTGATTCACGAACAAGCTTCCTCAAAACAGTCAAATATTTTTTAGTAAAATCTTTCTTCTTCTTTCTCCCAGCAGGAAACCAATCAACTTCAAAATTAGGAAACGGCCCTCTCTTAGCAATTTGCTGAACTCCATACAAATGCCCAACCGCACAGCCAACGAGATATCGCTGCGACCCCTTATAAAACTCATAATAAGAAACCTTATTTTTATCCGTAATCTTTTCGTCAGTAGCCCCAGAAAGTGCAGCCGCAATCTTGGCAGCAGCAGCAGGTTTCTCCGTAATAATCAAAGTAGCATCCTTAGTCATAATAATATAAAATTAAGTACATATAATAAAGTTACGTTATCTATATCTCAATAATCTTTCCCGTCTTCCCAACCTGAACAACCCTTGTCTTCCCAATCCTATCCTCAATCCCCTCCCCCTCATGAATATGCGCCGCAATCAACAAATCAGGCTTAAACTCAAGGGCAGCATGCCTAACAATATCATCCCCAGTCCCTCCGGCAAACCCAAGATTCTCAACATTCGTTCCCTCAGGATGCAAATGCGAAACCAAAATACGCTTCTTAGCCTTCATCTGAGAAAAATTACGCTTAATAGAATCCAAGTCTTTCCTATCAAGATTAAGCTTCCAATTCGGACTCCCAATCCCCACAATCCCCACACCTCCATAACTCACATAATAATTATGAATATTCTTTCCCATTCTAGACAAATTCTCTATATCTTCATCAAAATCCAAATTCCCAGGAACAAAAACTACCTTTTGACCTGACTTAACAAACGGTTCTAAAATACCATCCCCTTCTCCATCATACCCATAAATATCTCCAGCCAAAACAACCAAATCGACCTTCCCTTTTTTAGCCTTTAGAGCCAATTTTTTCGCAACATTAAAATCCCCATGCAAATCTCCCGCGGCCAGTATTTTCAATTTTTTAGTCATAATATTTTCACTCATATATATTATAAAAAACTACCCAAATCTCATTTTCGAGAATCCATTATCTGATAAAGGTAAGTTGGAGATATCTTTAACTCAGCCGCCGCAGCTCTAATATTCCCACCATTATTTTTTATGGCAAGTTTAGATATGTTTATTCCTATTTCTTTTTTCAACTGAGTCATTCCAATCTTAACACCTTCTTTGTAAAGAACATTTTCTAAATTATCAGGATTAACACTAGGAGCTTCTAAATCTCCTTCAAACGGCCAAAAATCCAGTTCTCCCAAAACAGAATAGCGCTCCATCGCAGCTTCTAATTCCCGAACATTTCCAGGCCAGAAGTATTCTCTCATACGCCTTTTTTCAACTGTAGATAACCTAGGTATGTTTCCATCACCAACGAGATTTTTTTTTAAAAAATGATTAGCTAAGGGAACAATATCACGTTGTCTCTCTCTTAGCGGAGGCATAGTTATACCATAAGTAAACCTATAATGCATTTCTTTCGGAAGCCCATCCTTTGAAGAACTCGCTGCAAGAATTCTAACATTAGGATAAATAACCTCATTGCCCTGTATCCTTCTAAATCCGCCTCCAGACATAACACGCAATAAAGAATTATAACCCGCACCTTTTATTTTAGTAAATTCATCTAAAAAAAGAACTCCTCCTTCCGCAAGTTCAAAAAGCCCCTTTTTCATTTTATGAGCTCCAGTAAAACCCCCTTTTTCATACCCAAAAAGTTCACTTTCAAGCAAGGGTTCAGTTATAGCAGCACAATTTATAGACTCAAAAGGCTTGTTCGCCCTATTACTATATTCATGAAGACATCTAGCAACAAGTTCCTTACCTGTCCCAGTCTCTCCATCGATAAAAACATATCCAGCAGCATTAGAAATATCTTTGATATACTTTATTTTATCCCTAATTACCTTAGTATCTCCAATGAATTCAATAGTCATTCAATAGTAACAAATTTTTCCTATATAAATCTTCTCTATCCAAATCAACAATTTTTTAAACACATTATACTCAAGACTACCATGGCAAAAGGATACAACTTCAAAGAATCAGAACCAAAGATAATCCAGTTCTGGCAAGACAAAAAAATATACAAATTCGACTCAAGCGACACAAAAAAAGAAATCTTCTCATTCGACACCCCTCCTCCAACGGTATCAGGAGCACTTCACATGGGCCACGCTTTCGGAGACGCACAACAAGATTTCATCGCAAGATACAAAAGAATGCGAGGCTTCAACGTCCTAAACCCATTCGGAACAGATGACAACGGCTTGCCAACTCTTCGTCTAGTAGAAAAAGAAAAAAAGATTAAAGCCTCTAAAATGACAAGACAAGAATTCATCGACATCTGCCTAAAAGCAATAAAAGAAGAATACGTACCAAATTTCTTGCATGACGCAAAACGACTCGGAACCTCAGCAGACTGGGACCTATTCTACTCAACAATCGACGCACGCTCAAGACGAATCTCACAAAAATCATTCATAGACCTATATGCTCAAGGCAGAGAATATCGAACTAAGTCCCCAGCCCTTTGGTGCACAACCTGCCAAACAACAATAGCACAGGTAGAACTAGAAGACGAATCAAAACAATCAACTTTCAACGATATAACCTTCAAGCTAGAAAACCAAGACCTAACAATTGCAACAACAAGACCAGAACTCCTACCGGCGTGCGTCTGTATATTCGTAAATCCAACTGACGAGCGATATAAAGATTTAGTAGGAAAACAGGCAACAGTTCCATTATTCAATTTTGAAGTCCCAGTAATGACAGACGAAAAAGCTGACCCAGAAAAAGGTTCAGGTGCCGTAATGTGCTGCACTTTCGGAGACCAAACCGATATGGAATGGCAAAAACAGTACCAACTAGAAATCAAAGAAGCAATATCCAAATACGGAAAGATGACAGCCTTAGCCGGCAAATACGAAGGACTAAAGATAAAAGAAGCAAGAAAACAAATCATAGAAGATCTAAAAGAAGCCAAACTCCTAACAAAACAAGAAGCAATAACTCACGACGTCAACGTACACGAAAGATGTCAAACACCAATAGAATTCATAAATTCAAAACAATGGTTCGTAAAATACCTAGACATCAAAGAGGACATGCTAAAATGGGGTCAAGAAATAACCTGGCATCCAGATCACATGAAACACAGATATACCAACTGGGTAAAAGGTCTAAAGTGGGATTGGTGTATCTCAAGACAAATACCATTCGGAATTCCATTTCCAGTGTGGTACTGCAAAGAGTGCGACGAAACAATAATGGCAAATGAGTCACAGTTACCAGTAGATCCATTAGAAGACAAACCACTAATCAAAGAATGCCCAAAATGCGCCTGTAAAGAATTCATTCCAGAGACTGACATCATGAACACCTGGGCAACTTCTTCACTTACTCCAGACATCACAAAAGACCTCCTAAAAAATACCCCAATATACGACAAAATCAAAGACGAACCATTTTCAATAAGAAGAAACGGCCACGACATAATAACATTCTGGGACTTCAATTCAGTTGTAAAATCAAGACTACATCATAAAAAAAACCCATGGAAGGAGTTAATGATCAACGGCTGGATGCTAGGAAAAGACTCCAAGAAAATGTCAAAATCAAGAAATAACGGAATTTCTCCACAGAAAACAATAGAAGAACATGGAGCCGACGTCCTAAGATACCTTTGTGCAACAGCAAAACTAGGAGATGATATCTCATTCCCAGAAGCAGAACTAGTCAAAGGAAAAAAACTAATCAACAAACTATACAACGCATCAAAATTCGTCTTCATGAACTTAGAAGGGTACAACAACGAAAAACCAAGCAAACTAGAAACAATAGACCAAGAATTTCTAAACCACTTAAGCAACCTAATAGAAAACACAACAACCCATTTTGAAAAATACAATTACTCTCATGCAAAAGAACTAATCGAAAGATTCTTCTTCTCAACATTCGCAGACGACTACATAGAAATTGTAAAAAAACGAATTTATAATGAGGCAGGCGATAAGAAAATTTCCGCACAATACACCTTAAAAAAATCCCTATTAACAATCCTAAAACTCCTAGCCCCAATCATGCCATTTATCACAGAAGAAATATACCAAACCTACTACCACGAAGAAGAATCAATACACATAACACCTTGGCCAGAATATAAAGAGGATTCCGAGCCCTCAAAACTATTTACAAACTTCCAAGAAATCTTATCCAAAATAAGACAAGAAAAAACAAACCAACAAAAATCCATGAACTCCGAAATAACTCTAACTCTAGAAAAAGAAACCCTTGGCAACTTAAAAGAAGTTCTAGAAGATCTCAAGGCAGTAACTGCCAGCTTAGAAGTCAAAGAAGGAAAATTCAAAGTAGAATTCAACTGACACCAACTTTAATAAACAATTTTTCCCATATTTATACTATGAACGAAGCACAAAAATATGAACTCGAAGCAACAGTAGAAGAACTAGAATCTTACCGTGGTCGCCACACCGAACTAATAACCGTCCTAATACCAGCAGGCGCAACCCTGACTCAAACAACAAAACAACTAGAAGACGAAAAAGGAACAGCCACAAACATCAAATCAACTTCCACCAGAAAAAACGTAATAGCATCCCTAGATAGAGCAGTTAGAAAATTAAAAGAAATAGGGAAAACTCCTTCCAACGGACTAGCCGTATATGCCGGAAATGTTACAATGCAGGATGGGAAAGAATCCCTAGAGGTCTGGGCAATCGAACCACCAAAAAAACTCAAAATCAAAATTTATCGTTGCGACCAAACTTTCGTAGTGGAGCCACTAAAAGAAATGCTAGAAACTGACGAGGTGTATGGACTTCTAATAATCGAAAGAAATGAAGCTTCAATTGGACTTCTCGATGGAAAGCATATAAGACTTTTACAACACATGACATCAGGGATTCCAGGAAAAACAAAATGTGGAGGACAGTCTGCCCAAAGATTTGCAAGAATAAGAGAATCCGCAGCAAAAGAGTTCTTCAAAAGAACAGCAGAAAACATGAGAACGCACTTTTGGGACAACAAAAAACTCAAAGGAATTTTAGTTGGAGGACCAATTCCAACAAAAGATGAATTCTTAGCACAGGGTCAGTTGCTAACTCAATTAAAAGAAAAAGTAATCGGAGTAAAAGATATTGGAGGAACTGGGATGCACGGACTTCACGAACTAGTAGAAGCCTCAGAAGACCTTTTAGCCGAACAAGAAATAACAAAGCAGCGAAAAATTCTAGATCTCTTTTTTGAAAAACTAGCGAAAGAACCAAACAAAGTATCATACGGGCAAGCAGAAGTAGAAGACAGATTAACAAGAGGGGCAGTAGATAAATTAATTATATCAAAAACATTAGATAGAGAAAAAGTAAAGGATATGGAAAAGTTAGCAAAAAAATCATCAGCAGAAATTTACATAGTAACCAACGAAACAGCAGAAGGCGTGCAGTTCGATAATCTAGGTGGAATTGCAGGGTTACTCAGGTTCGAAATTCACGACTAAAAAACCCGAATCAACCAATTAGGAAACCTACCCGAATCCCCACAATGATAAACCTTATGGAGAACCTGATTCCAAAATAATTCAACCTCAACTTCACCCTTTATCCAATCATTTTTCGCATTCCACTTCAACTGCCCAGGCTTAAATTTCTCCGGTTCAAACCCAAAACAAGTCCAAAAAATATCAACCCCCTCATCAAAATATTCTTCATTCCGAACAACCCCAAATTCTTCAAAGGAATGCGTAACCCCATGCATCGCAAGCTCCTTATTTCTAGATAAAATACTTTCACACCATTCCCCAGAAATCGCAACACCCCCAAACTTAGGAACAACAAAATAAACATCCGCCAAATCTAAAACCTCTTCCGAACAATTCATCAAAGGATTAACATCATCAACCTGACTAGGCAAAACAAACCTAACAAACCACAACCCAATAAGCAAAACCACAAAAGCAACAAGGGCTAAACGCATCAATCTCATACAATAACCAAAGCATCAAACTTTTAAAATCCTTTTAACTAGCTATTTCAATGGAAGAGGCGAACATCCCAATCATAACAGAGTCAACAGCCCAAGAAATAGAAACCCAATTCGAAATCAACGAAACCGAGGCCCAAGAAAAAGTCGAAGCGGCCCTATTTGTCGCAGGCAGATTCCTAAATCTCCAAGAACTAATCGTGCTAACAGATATAAACCCAATCATGCTAAAATCAATTCTCTACAACCTAGAAAAAAAATACTCAACCGGAACCCTAAGAATCATTAGGAGAAAAGAGTCATACAAGATGGACATAGCAGAAAAATATCATTTCCTAATCAACAAGCTAGCAACAGGCTCAGCAGAATTTACAAAAGCAGAACAAGAAACCTTGGCAATAATAGCATACAAACAGCCAATAAAACAATCCGTAGTAATAAAAATTCGAGGCAACAAGTCCTACGATCACATAAAAAAATTCCGAACATTAGGCTTAGTAACAGCAAAAAAAGAAGGTCATACTCTAATCCTAAATTTATCCGAAGAATTCTACGAATATTTCAACGTAACTAAAAAAGAAAACAACTCGCCAAGTCATCAACAACCGACAACCGACAACAGACAACCGAACAACTAAAATGGAATTCCTAACAATTCTCTATCTCACCTACACATTCATCTCATTTTATTTTTTAATGATTTATGTCTTAACCTACACTCAAAACAAATCACAATTAAACGAAACATTCAAAACCGACAAAACAAGATCTTTATCAATAATAATCCCATGCTTCAACGCAGAAAAAAACATAGGCAAAACAATTCAAGCACACTTAGACTCAGACTACGAAGGACTAAAAAAAATAATAGTAGTAGATGACTGCTCAACAGATAATTCAGCAGAAGTAATAAAAGAGTACACAAAAAAATACAAACAAGTAATGTATGTAAAAACGCCAAAAAACACGGGTAACGCAGCAGGTTCAAAAAACTACGGAAGCAAATTCGTAAAAACCAAACTAATAGGATTCAGCGACGACGATTCAATTCCAAATAAAAACGCAACTTCAAAAATGGTAGGCTTCTTCAATGATGAGAATGTAGGTGCAGTAACTTCCAGAGTCCTAGTAACAGGCAAACAAAACTTCTTAACAAAATCTCAAGCAATAGAATACAAAATCATCGCCTTCACAAGAAAACTCCTAGGATTCCTAGAATCAATATACGTAACAAACGGACCACTAAGTATATACAGGAAAAAAGCATTCGATGAAGTTGGCGGATTCGATCCAGAAAATATGACTGAAGATATAGAAATAACTTGGCACTTCGTCTCAAAAGGCTGGAAAGTCCACATGGCAATCCCGGCAATAGTGAAAACATATCCTCCCACAAAAATCAAAGCCTGGTTCCATCAAAGAATCCGTTGGAACGTAGGCGGCCTCCAAACAGTCGCAAAATACCGAAAACAATTTCTAAACACCGGAATGCTCGGCCTCTTCATAATGCCCTTCTTCATGTTTTCCTGGTTCCTCGGAATAACAGGCCTTTTTTTCTTAGCATACCGTTTCACAAACTACATCATAATGAAATACCTAGTAGCAAAATACTCAGTCGCAGCAAACGTCGCACTCGTAACAATGGACAACTTCACTCTAAACCCAAGCATTCTCTTCTTCTTCGGAATGCTTCTCTTCGCACTCGGCCTAATCTACACAATAACAGCTCTAGCCTACTCAAAAGAATCCGGAAGACTAATAGGACACAAGGCTCGCGACATATTTATATATTCAGTCTTCTACCTCCTTATGTACCCTCCGCTACTAATAGTATCATTCTATAAATATATGAGAGGCTACAACACATGGTGACAAAATGCTAAAATCAAAAAAACACGTATTTTGGGAAGCTCTCCTAATAACAGTAGTAATTTTCCTAGCCGGACTTTTCCTGGGGATGTTAATAGAAGCCAATAACTCAACCAAAATATCAGACCTATACACTCAGTCAGAAATAAGCCTAACAGATGCAAGCGCAGCGGCAAGACTAACCGAAGAACTAGAGCTAGACTGCGAAGCAATTAGAAAAGCAAATATTGATTTAGCAGACAGAGTGTATGAAGAAGCAAAACTTCTAGAACTCTACGAAGACTCAGGAAAACTAACAAACTCAATGGAGCTCCTTCATAAAAAATACGACCTACTCCGAACGCTCCTCTGGTCATCAAACCAAAAATCACTAGAAAGATGCGAGAATTACAACCTCCTGGTTTATCTTTATCAATATGGTTCTGAAGAAACAGAAGTAAAAGCCACACAAAATGTATGGTCAAAAATACTCCTAGAAGTCAGGAAAGAAAATGAGAACATACTTCTCCTTCCAATAGCGGCAAACCAAAACCTCACATCACTTGATTTATTAGTAGAAGAACATCAAATTCAAAGACTTCCAGCTCTGGTAATTAACAACAATCAAGTACTATACAACATAGAAAACCCAGAAGTCGTGCGAAACTTTCTGGGCTAATATATATAACAAAGCACATATTTCTTTAAAAGATGAAAAACCTAAAGAGAATCAATGAGATGCACAATATGTAAAAAAACGTCAGAAGAATTAACCATATACGAAGGACTTCTAGCAACAGAAATGATTCATATTTGTGAAGAATGCGCAGAGGATCAAAAAGTTCCAATCATCAAAAAACCTTCTCAGTCCCAACTAAGCAAAGCAGACAAAACTTATTCTGTGAGAGAGCGTCTAGATAAAATGTCCGGAAGACGCGACACAACAGATATCTCAAGAGAACAAACAACAACCCAACGAAATCTAGCAAAACTCCGAGCTCCACCAAAAAAACAATACCATGAAGACGTGTTAGACGATTACCCCTGGACACTTAAAATGACAAGAAGAAGAATAAAGATGACAGTAGGTCAACTAGCAAACAAGATAAGTGCAAGCCATCAAGAAATACAAAATATCGAAAAAGGCGTCCTCCCGGAAAACTTCAAAGAAATCTTCCTAAAAATAGAAGCGCTCCTAGGAATCAAACTATTAAAGGCCCAAAAGCCACAAGTAAATTTCACGAGAAGAAATAGAGACAAAGAGCAAGAAATTTTAAAGGCAGTGGAAGAAAAAATGAAAAATCCAGAAAAAGAACTAGAAAA
>Ga0209249_1001474_pt1 | contig 22273 bp, 12 predicted proteins | sample SaaInlV_200m_DNA_4_FD_184653 | JGI IMG/M metagenome (GOLD analysis project Ga0209249, IMG submission 184653) | Marine microbial communities from expanding oxygen minimum zones in the Saanich Inlet - SI037_S3LV_200m_DNA (SPAdes) (version 2) | ecosystem: Environmental > Aquatic > Marine >...
CGGCGAGGTGTGTTAGATCCCAGCCGTCTCCCGAAAGAAAGTCGCGCTTCTTTCACAACAACGTGAAATCGGGCTTGACCTCACCCCCGTGAACGGCTACTCCAACTGTTTGAGCAATTCCGCGGCGACCTCTGGACGCAAGGCATAGAGGTTCGTCTTCTCCGCAGGATCCTCCTTCAGATCGTAGAGCTGTGCCTCGGGGGCATCCGCCGGGACGCTCTTCTCTTTTGGAGCTGTCCAGCCGCCGGAGCCTTTTGCCAAACAGAGCTTCCATTTCCCCGTGCGGTAGGCGAAGTGCCCGCTGATGGAGTGGTGGATCACCCCGTTACGAGTGGAAGCAATTGGCTTCCCCGAGAACGCCGGCAGGAAACTGACACTGTCCTCCGCGCTGCCTTTCGGGAGCGGTTTGCCCAGAAGGGCTGCGGTGGTCGCAAACAGGTCGGTCAGACAGATCAGTTGATCGTTTATCGAGCCCGCAGCGACCTTGTCCGGCCAGCGAACGATGAACGGGATGCGATGGCCGCCTTCCCAGATATCGGCTTTGGAGCCGCGCAGGTGAGCGCTGGGATGGTGACCGTGCCTATTCAAGGCGGGAAAGCCAGCTGCCTTGGAGCAACCGTTGTCGCTGCTGAAGATCACAAGTGTGTTGTCGGTGAAGCCATTGCGATCCAGGGCAGCCAGAATGTCGCCGAAGACTGCATCGGTCTGCATCACGAAGTCAGCGTAGGGGTTGATGCCGCTTTTGCCCTGCCATTCCTTGGTCGGCACGATGGGCGTGTGCGGCGAACTGAGCGGGACATAGAGGAAGAACGGCTGACCGGGGGGGCCTCCTGACCGTGCGTCGATGTATTGCACTGCTTCCCGGGCCAGACGCGGCAGCATGTTGATGGGCTCATCATGCTCAACCACGGTGTCGTTCTCGATGACGCCCTTCATGTCTCTGGCATGGTGGAAACCGTGGTAGGTATCGAAGCCCCGGGTGGTTGGGCCATCGGGGATCTTGGTCCCGACCGGAGCCACCTTGCCCTTTTTCGGGCGTTTCACCGGCTTGCCGGAGGCCGGATCCAGGTACTGGAAATCGAGATGCCACTTCCCGATGATCGCCGTGTGATACCCCTGCGCCTTGAGGAAGCTCGCCACGGTCGGTCGGTCCGGCGCAATCAGGCAGGGCCTGTAGCCGCTACTCACGCCTGCCTGCAACCGGCTGCGCCAGCTGTACCGTCCGGTCAGCAACCCGTAGCGTGTGGGCGTACAAACCGAGGAGCCGGAATGTGCGTCCGTGAAGGTCATTCCCTGTTTCGCCAGGCTGTCGACATTCGGCGTCGGGATCTTGCCCCGCTCCGGGTTCAGACACTGCACATCCCCATAGCCCAGGTCGTCGCACAGTACGACGACGATGTTGGGGGGCGCTGCCGCAACGGGGAAGGCAACCCCCAACAACGCCGCAAGAACGGCGCCGACGCCTAACGCTCTGTCAGTCATTCGCCTGCCCTCTTTGACGGCCACCCGGAGTGTCCTCCTATTCATACCTGTCTCCTGCTAATTCAGCATCTCATTCACCACCAGAGGTCCGCTACGGCCTGGCCTTGGGCAGCCCCTTGTCGCCACCCGCCGTGATCATCTGCGGGTACACGTCATCCCACCACCTGTCATAGGCGGCCGCGAGTTCCGAGGTCAAAGCCGGCTTCTGTACGCTCAAATCCTGCTGACATGCCGGGTCCTTTTCTACATCGAACAGAACCCATCTTCTCACCGGACTGACCCCCCAGTGGAACTGCGCGTTCTTTTCAGTGTAAATGGCACGAGTTTCGCCCTTCTCGACGTTGCGTAGCGTGTGGCATTGGTTGCCCTTGACCTTGGGAGTGCAATCGGGATTATCACAGGGACGACTGCGCAGGAGGAGGTGGTGCCCCTGTCTGACTGCGCACATCGCATATTTGTGGGATGCCGCCTGTCCGCTCGGCCATCGCGCCACGTGCTGGAACAGCATGCGTTCGCTATGCCACTCCACGGGCTCTTCCGACTCCAGCAGGGGGCGGAGACTGAATCCCTCGAGCTTCGATTGCAGGGGCTTGGGGACGTTCACCCCGGCCAGCTCGCACAGCGTCGGCAGGACATCGAGATGTGCGGTCAGGTTCTCGACCGTGTGGGGTTGCCAGTGGCCCGGCCAGCGCCATAGCGACACCGCGCGCGCGCCTCCCTCCCAAATGGTGCACTTGCAGCCGCGCATGCCGGCGTTGTACACGTCGAGTCCCTTGGTCTGCCCGTTGTCATTCATGAAGAGGAGGATGGTGTTGTCTTCGAGCTTGCGTTCACGTAAGAATGCCAGAAGGCGTCCGACGTTGTAGTCGATGTTGGCCACCATGCCCAGGTAAGTTGCCTTCTCTTCACCGACGGCCTCGCGGTAGGGCGCGATGAACTCCTCCGGTGCGGCCAGAGGAGTGTGTGGTGAATACGTCGCAAGGTAACAGAAGAATGGTTGATCGCCGCTTTCCTCGACGAACGCCATGGCTTCATCGAAGAAGAGATCTTCCCGGAAGCCTTTGCGCTTGTACCGTTTGCCTTTGCGGATAATATCCGGGTCAAAGTGGTTGCTCGGCCCCCCTTGGTTGGTTGAACACCAGTCGAAACCTCTGTGGTGGGGAACATAGCCTGCTCCTCCTCCAAGATGCCACTTCCCGATGAAGCATGTGCGGTACCCGGCAGTCTTCAGCAACTGCGGGAGAATCACCGCGTCTTTGTTCAGGTGTTCTCGCGGGAGAATGGTGTGGGTGACTCCACTTCGAAACTCGTGCATGCCGGTCATCAGGGCGGCTCGGGTTGGCGAGCAGGACGGGCTCACGTAGAACCGGTCGAAGCGGACGCTTTCATCGTGCAGCCGATCGAGGTTCGGCGTCTTGAGGATAGGATGTCCGTGTCGTCCCAGGTCGCCATAGCCCTGATCGTCCGACAGGATGAAGATGATGTTGGGTTTGGCGTGGGCGATGGTACTGACAAGTACACCGATCATGGTCAACAGGTACGCAGTGCGGATGGCTGATGTCATGGTTCTCTCCCGAAGCATTGCACGGTTCCATTCTCCAGACAGACAAAGAGCTGCCCGTTGGCGATGGCGATGGCATCCCAGGCGGGGGCCGCGTCCAGGGCATATTCGGCCAGTTGCTTTCCTTCCGTGGCAGACACCGCCAACAGACGTCCTCCCAGTTTACCGGCATAGGCATCGACATAGGTCTTGTATGACGAGCCCGGGAACGTCATCGGCTCGCCCGCTACAAACAGGACATCACCTGCCAAAGCGAGGGCTTTCCCGGTGATGGGGATGTTGGTACGCCAGGTTTCTCTCCTCGTCGGGCCTCTCTTGCGGGAAGCCTTCCCTTTCCTCGCTTTGCCTTTCCGGCCCACCGCTGCGGGGGAAGGGGAGGGGGCCGGTTCGGAGGCGATCAGCTTATAGCCGCTCCGCCTGGGATCGAAGTAGGAATGGTTGTGGAAGATCGGGAACCCTTCCACCTCGTACATCGCCTTCCCGTCTGTGACCATGATGTCCCTGGCCTTCTGCCACCAGTTGAACGATGTGCTCAGTATCCAGCCTGTCCGGTGCTGTGGTCTGCGGTCCAGAAATCCGCCCAGTGGGATGATGTGTTTCTGAGGCTTGGTGAGGTCCGCGAGATCGCTGGTGAACGACTTGTGTCGCAGGTAGATGTTTGCGCCGTCGGTGACCATGATGCCATTCTTGAAACCGCCGAGTCCAGGCGCCTTCTTGTTGGCAACTGGGAATCCTGTCTTGCTGTCAAAAGGTCCGTAGATCACCCGGCTGTTGAGGAGCTTGCCGGTGGCGGGATCCAGGGAGTAGAGAACGATGCCCCCGTCCAGGTAGGAGGAACGACCGGCGGAGAAGTGGAGCCTGTCGTTCAGTACCAACACGCTACCCGAGACAGGCCAGGCAGACTCGAGCTGCCCGTAGGCGCAGATCAGCCGGTTCGGCAGGTCCCTGAATCGGTAGACCAGTTTGCCGTCCCCGGCCCTGAGGCAGTAGAGCCAGCCGTCACGCGAGCCGAAAAAGACCATCCCTCTGTGGTATGTTGGTGGGGAGTCGATCCTCCCATCGGTAGTGAAGCTCCATTCCTTTCCGCCGTCAATGCAGTTGAGGGCATAGAGGGTGTGCGCATCGACACCACAGACGAACAGTCTTCCTCCCGCACTCGTAACTGCGCTGGGCCGGCTCGGAAGTGTCACCGTCCAGCGTTTCGTCAGGGACGCGTCCATTGCGCTGCCTGCGATGCCGCTGCGGGCTCCATTGCAGCGGTATGTGGGCCAATCGCCAGTGCCTGCAGGCTTGCCATACCCGGCCTCGCCGTATGCCGGGCCCTTATCCAGCCGGACCGAACGCACGACGGGCACAGGGGCATCGGACTTGGCGAGTCCGGGAATCGATGCGTAGGCATTCATGCCCTGGAACATGGATCCCAGACTGCAGCTGCAGGAGTAAGGGGTCGAATACAGCAGTCCGTTGGCGGGAAGCACACCCAATCCACACCCGCCTCGAGTCCAATGATGGGGCATCTCCACACCAGATTGCAGATCGAGGAAATCAGCCCCGCCGGTTTTGCTGTTGATGAAGTACTTCTTCGTGATCATGTTGCGGTAACAGCGGTCATGACTCATGGGCCCTTTCATGCCCTGCTTGATGGTCTTGATGACCTTGCCCGTTGTCGCATCGTGTTGGACTGGCGTTCCGCCTCCCCCGACCCAGAGCGAACCGTCGATGTAGAACACATCCGACGATGCTTCGTAGTTGCCGGCTGCCGGTGCTTGCCAAAGCTGTCTGCCGTCCTTCAGGGAATAGGCGTAGACCGTGCTCTTGGCAACGGAAGGAACCTTCTTGCCCACAGGCTTTGACTCGACGGCGAAGACCTTGTCGTCAGTGATCACGACCGTGTTGGGCGTGGTCCCCGGTGTTTTGGAGTCGTGCCCCAGCGCATTGACGATGTCCTTTCGGTTGGCCCAGAGCTCCTTTCCGGTGCGGGCACTGACGCAGAACAGGCCCTCGGCTGTCTGGTAGACCGCGCGCTCCCTCTTCACCGCCAGGGAGGCCGCCGTGTAGTTGTTCAGCGGTTTTGTTTGCCAGAGACGTTGACCGGTCTTCGGGTTCACTGCCATGATCACGCTGACAGGGTTGTCTTTGTCAGTGATCTCGGGCGCATAGCCTCTTCTGAAGCCGGCGCCATGGAAGGGCTCGGACGGATCCACTCCCTTGACGAAGGGTCTGCCCTTGGTTTTGACGATGTTGTAGGCTGCCGACCTGAACCGATTTCCCACGTTGACGAAAAGGACGCCCTGATCAAACGCCACTTCCTGGGCCGGGCTGGTGTCCTCGTACACCTTCAGGACCTCACCCGTGGCCGCGTCAACCGCAGACACCGCTCCCTCAAGCTCGAACGTGCAATAGAGCGTGTCGCCGACAACCGCCATTCGCCGCTGCTGTTGGACGGGCAGACACTTTATGTACATGGTGATGCTGTCCCATTGGGTGATCGTGTGTCGCCACAGCGTTCTGCCGTTGAACGCGTCTCGGGCAACGATCTTGAATGCTGCCGGGAGGAACGGATTCTCGGTCGGCGCTGTATCCTCGATGGTAAACAGCCGGCCATTGCCGGAGACCGCGCTGACCAAGGTTGAGATGGCCATGTGGGACCGGGCCCAGACAGGATTGTCGACCCACTGAATGCGGCGTGGCGGACCGACGACCGAGTCCATGGCCACTGCGTTGTTGTCGGCCTTGTTCAGGTACTGGGGCCAGTCATCGATGTCTTTGGGCCATGGCTTGACCGTTTTCGTGTCACCGACCGTTAGGATGCCGCCGGGCACCAGCACGCGCATGGCTTCTTTCTCCGGCACATCCCCCAGGTTGTCGGTGATGATCAGGTTGACGACATTGTCGCCATAGGGAAGCGTCTTGCCGCCAAATCCCGTAACTGAGGCACGGCCGTAGAGGTCCTTCGAACGAAGGTGACCCCTGGCCTTCGCAATGTTCTCAGCCGTCCGGTCCAGCCCGTGGACCAGGAACCGGTCACCGGAGACCATGCCGGCCGTTTCCCGGCCGTCGCCGCAGTTCAGGTGGACGATGATGCCACCGCGGATGCCGCTGTTCGCGATCGCGTCCGCTGGATTCACAGCGTAGGCTGGACTGACCACCATTATCGCACAAAACAGGACTACTGGATTCTTGTTCATGGTGTCTCACTCCATTTACTCAATGATGTCACCTATACCGTAATGCTTCGGCGTCGTTCCCAAAATGGCCGCAGTCGTCCTGTGTTGTGTGCGTTGTCACCATCAGAACAAGACAGTCCTGACCACGCAGATCTTTGCCTTTCGAACGTATGGCCATATAGTTATGGTATGGCAAAGATGAGTACAAAAGTGACATACTCCCTTGACTCGGCAACGGTTCTCGAAATCGGGGAACTCGCGGCTGCCTGGGGGGTCGCCAAGTCGGAAGTGGTCCGTCGCGCTGTGCACGCTGCCACACTGCAGAAAGACGTTCTTGGCACTCGACAATCGTCTGTTCTGAATGCACTGGACCGATTGCAGGCTGACAGCAGATTGACTGTGGACGGACGAGAACAGTGGGTTGAGGCCGTCAGAACTGAGCGGAGGGCCTCGAGCCGCCGATGATCATGCTTGACACCAACGTCCTGATCGGCCTCGCTGAACGTGGAGGGACGGCGGACACCTGTTTTCGGAAGTGGGTAGATGACGGGGGCAGAATCGGTGTGTCTGCAGTGGTGTGGACGGAATTCCTGTGTGGGCCGTTGTCACCGGAGAGCTACTTGTGCGCTGACTCACTTCTTGAGTGGAAGGAGCCATTCCTGCCGGAGGATGCAAGGCTCTCTTCGCATCTCTTCAATCGCTCAGGAAGACGCCGTGGGACGTTGATCGACTGTATGATTGCCGCGACGGCAATCCGTTGTGGGGCGCAGTTGGCAACGTTCAATACGGCTGACTTCGCCCCGTTAGTACCTCACGGCCTGAACCTGGCTGTCATGGCATAGGCACTGGGAAATCGTCACCGGTCTTCGCGATCCACTGCTGAAGCAACGCCTTCAGTTCTTCACGTTTCTGTCGGTATCCGGTGTGGAATGCCAGGTTGTTCTGTTCATAGGGATCACTGTTCAGATTGTACAGCATCCATTCTCCGTCCTTGACGCAGGCATACTTCCAGCCGTCGCGGGTCACGACACAGCGCCAGGCATAGCTTGATTCGCGGTCACCAATAAGCTGCAGGTAGGCACTTTGCGGTTCCTGCTTCATGCGTTCCTGGAAGTTCCTGCCCGTCCTGCGGTGAGAATAGTCGAACCCCTCCATCCAGTCCGGGACATCAAGTCCGCAAAGCCCCAGTGTCGTTGGGGCAATATCCACGTGATTGACAAGGCAGGGGGCGTTCCCGGACTTCCGGCCATCGTAGCGCATGGGGAGACCGCCACCGATCAGGAACGGAACTCGGACGGATTCCTCATAGGGAACGCACTTACCGAAGCGGCCCTGACTCCCCATCTGATCTCCATGGTCGCAGAAGAACATGATGTGGGTGTCATCCAACAGATCCGCATTCCGGAGTCCATCGACGAGGCGCCCCACGTTTGCATCGATGTTCTCGATCTGTGCGTAGTAGCTCGAAAGCGCGATTCGGGCCTGTGCTCCGCACGTTCCCGGGACGTTGGGGCGCAACGTCAGCTGCTGTGCCTGATAGTGTCGATGTTCTGCGGGGGCTAATCCCGGGGTATGTGGTGGCTGCACGGACACCACCATGAAGAATGGGCGGTCCGACTCGCTTCTGGCCGCGATTCGCCCGAGGGCCATATCTGTCAGGCAATCCGTTTCATAGCCGGGCAACCGATAGTGGGGGACCTCCTCATCGCCGTCATGGCCATGCAGATAGCAGTCCCATTGGCTGTTGTTGTTGTCGTATCCGAGCCACGTGTCAAATCGGCCCCGGCCTTCAGGAGGCACCGTGCGGAGGGCTGAGCGGCCCTCGCTTTCTTTGAAACCTGCCAAGTGCCACTTGCCGAGATAGACCGTCTCGTAATCATTCTGCCTGAAAACATCCGTGACCGTATCCAGTGAGGGATCGAGGCGGTCTTCATGGAGTTTCACCGAGTGGTTGTGGGCGTACTTCCCGGTGAGCATGCTTCCGCGAAACGGGCAGCAAAGGGGGTATCCGGACACGGCATCCGGGAAGTTTGTTCCACCGATGGCCATATTGTCCAGATTCGGTGTGAAGACGTTAGGATCCCCATTGCATCCCGTTGCCTGTCCACGCATTTGGTCCACAATAAACCAGATGACGTTAGGTTTCTTCATAGCGGATTGTCCTTGCTCCATGGATCCAGCTTGTGGGGAGCGTACCACCGATCCATGGTCTTCCGGAAGACGATCAAACCTGCGGATCAGGACTTCGCGGCAAGAGGAAGTCCTTCTCTCGCTCGAGCGCAGAGCTGATCGCTTTACGGCAGGCGTCGGTCATGGGGTAGCGCAGGTAGCTTTGCGCTGTTGAGAAGATACCCATATCCACAAGCAGCTGCTTCTGGCCGGTCAGCCAGCAGGCGATCTCTTCGCCTCCAAAGACGTCGTACATGAGGCTTGTCATGCGAGCCTGGAGGTCCCGGGCCAGCTCGCTGTCGTCCGCCTGGACGGCTTCCAGGATTGCTCTTGCCATGCAGCCATTGAACACGCCGCCTCCGAGGAGGAGACCATCATACCCTGCAGCGATGTAACTGGCGCAGTCAAACTCGTCCCCGTTCAGTAACGCAAGTACGGGCCTCTTCTCGCGCGCGGTCAGGGCCATGTCACGATGCGCAGGATCCCGAGTACTGTCTTTGACTAAGCATACGTTGTCGTGTGCGTAGCATGCTCTGTACGTGTCCAGAGCCACTGGCACAGCTCCCCCCGATCGGGCGTAGACGCCTACCGGTAACGGGCTGGCATCGATGGCTTCCATGAACAGTGCGGTCACGTTGCCTGGTGTCGCGTTCAGGAGGAAATTCGGCGGGGCGATGACGGCGATACTTGCCCCTTCATCTGCGACCCGGCTCATGTTGTCGATGATGCGCGCCGCTGAGTTGTCGGTGACCTGTACAGCGATCGGAATTCGTCCCTGGACAGCTTTGACCGTCAGCCGCACAACGGCACGCCGTTGGGAGTCCGTCATCCAGGGGCCTTCACCGCACGTCCCGCATAGAAACAGGCCGTCAATCTTCAGGCGCAGGTGATGCTCGACCATGCGCTCAATGGATGCTTCATCGACAGTCATGTCCGACGTAAACGGGGTCGGTGCTGCTGACCAGACTCCCGAGTAGGCTCTCTTGCTCATGGGTTGCTTCCCGGTCATGTTCGCTGTTTGTTTCCATTCATCCACCACATCCCTGAGGCAGGCTGAAGATAGGACCGGATGGGGGAGGGCGCAAGGAGTGAAGCCGCGAGCTTGGGGGGGCAGTTTGGTCCCTGAGAAAGGACGGAACTTCCGCCATTCGGCACTAGGGCGAGGGCTCCGGGGCGTCGCTTTCGAGTGCTTGGGTCGGCTTCGGTTTCTTCGTTCTGTGACCTGGCTTGGCAAGGATTTCCACATAGAACGACTCCAAGTTCTGCTCCCCGGCTGCACCGATGGCTTTGCCAAGTTCAGCCATGTGAATCACCCTTGACTCTTCAGCAGTAGGGCCGAATCTGCAGTCGAAATCCCAGAATTCAGCACCCTCCGGAAGCTCTTTTCTACGCTCTCTCTTTATGTACTTCCGAACGTCGCATATTGCAGATTCCACAAGCCTGGCGGCTTTGATTTTCGGGTGCGCTAGGTTGAATGTCTTCTTCATCTCTGGCCTCATAGGATTGAGGAAGTCGTTGTGGTGTTGGTTACGTCAGTCCAATGTCGACACTGGTACGTATGCCGTCGGCTCGGTGCCTACACGGAGGCCCGCGAGTCAGCCAACACGCTTCACGTAGACGTAATACGCCGAGGTATAGAATCTCTCGGCGGAGGAGAACTGCGCTCTGATGTGGCGTGGTCCGGCGGGGAGTTGCATGCGGATGACGGCGCCCTGGTCGTCGGGGTTTACCGAGACCCACTGGGTTGGGAAGCCTGAGACTGCGAGGCAGGCTGTATCGATATCCAGCGCTACTCCACCGGAGTAGTTGCCCACAGCACCGGGCTCGATGCCGTCCTCGCGATAGGTTACATCGTCCCCCTCGATGCCGCCGCACAGGCGGTGCCCGGCCTCCTCGGGCCAGCGGCGCAGGTCGAATTCGTATTCGCCTTCGGTTTCAACCATGGCTTCCCACCACCCGTGGCACGTTCCTCCCTGGCGTATCTGGGCCTGGGAGCAGAGCCAGGTGCCCTCCTGGTTGTCTCGCAGGTCATGGGCCCGCAGCACGGTCTTCTCCTGCGCGTCGGCGCCGATGGAAAGCGGTATGTCGTCATCCATCTTCTCAGCGCAGAGCTCCCACCACTCCTCATATGCGTCCTGCAGTTCGGTTACGAGTGCGGGATGGTCGTCCGCCACATTTCTCTTCTGGCCCGGGTCATCCGCCAGGTTGTAGAGCTCAGTCCGGTTCACCAGGCGCCACGTATCTTTCATGACACAGCTCAGCCGCCATCTGAGAGGGTGGGGAATTCGCTGCGTATCTGTCGTGATCACGCGTTCCGACCAGCGGCCATCCACCACATCGCCTTCCAGAAGGGGCCGGAGGCTCTCACCGTGGAACGAGCGTTCAGTGGGAATAGTCGCATCGCAGAGGTCAAGAATGGTGGGCATGAAGTCCACGTAACTGGTGAGCTGCTCAATGCTGCGCCCGGTCGAGATGCCGCCATCGGGCCAGCGAATCAGGAACGGCACGCGGTGGCCACCATCGTAGGGGCTGCTCTTGAACCCTCTCATATCCGCGTTGTACATCTGTGCCCCGGGATCACCTACGCCGGTTTGGCCGTTGTCGCTCATGAAGATGAGGATGGTGTTGTCTTCCAGGTCGAGCTCCCGGAGCTTGTCGCGCAGGCGCCCGAAGTTCTCATCAATGTTCGTGATCATCCCGAGGAAGCGGGCGTACTTGTCGCTCTCCGTGTGCTCCGTGTAAAGGTCGCGATACTGCGGTTCCACGTTCCACGGTCCATGGGGGGCATTGGTGGAGATGTAGCAGAAGAAGGGGGCCTGTCGACTGGCCTCGATGAAGTCCAGGGCTTCACGGAAGAAGACATCGGTGCAATAGCCATCGAACGCCCGTGGCGTTCCGTCGACCATGTAGGTGTCGTCGAAGTAATCATTGCCCCAGTGGTCCGGTTGCTGACTGATACCGCCTCCTCCGTGGCAGACGACGCGCTGGAAGCCGCGGTCCTGCGGGCGGTAGGGGTACTCGTCGCCCAGGTGCCATTTGCCGAACATGCCGGTCCGGTAGCCTGCGTCGCTGAGGGCGGCTGGGAGTGACCATTCATCCCGCCGCAGAAGTGAGCGGCCGCCAATGGTGTGCCAAACACCGGTGGAGTTGCAGTAGTGTCCGGTCATCAGACCCGACCGGGTGGGGGCGCAGGTGGTCCCGGTGTGGAATTGCTCAAAGCGCACTGACTCGCCGTGGAAGGCATCCAGATTCGGGGTCTGGATGAAAGGGTGTCCATGGCATCCCATCGGGGGGTAGCCCTGATCGTCGGTGAGCACGAAAACAACGTTGGGGCGTTTCTTTGTGGACATCTGATTCCCTTATTGGTCTTGATTCACTGTGCTCTGAGGCGTTCCCGGAGCAGGCGTCTATCCGGGAGTAGTCAATTTAGCGACCACTTCTCGTCCGTAAATGGCTGCGACAGCCAGATGTTGTGTGTAATCTCACTAGAGAATACGTGCTTTGCCACTAGAATACCGGACACTGCTTCACGTCGAAACAGTGACGATTGTCAGACACTATTGGGAAAGCAAGATATGACAGCCAGCATGCCGAAACTGACACCGCCAGCCGAACCAGCCCAGCTGAATCTCTGTCTGCAGTGGGGCGCGATCCCAGGCGGCGAGATCAACGAGAAACTCGATTTCCTGGAGGCCAACGGTTTCAACGCGGTTGAAATCCCTTCGGGGGACTGGCCCATCCAGAATTGTGATGCAATGCTCAAGGCAATGGAGGCACGCAACCTGTCCATCGCGACGGCGTGCGGCCCGAGCGACTTCTCCTATGCTGAGCCCGAGAGGCGTGAGGCCGAGGTCCAGAAGCACTTGCCGACGATTGAGGCGCTCGGCGCCCTGGGGTCAGTGGGACTGGTTCTGTGTCCGGCGCGCGGGAAAGTCCCCATGGGGTTCAAGGAATTGCGGGAGGATTTTGTGACCAACACCGGCAAGCGCCTCGCCGAACATGCTGTGAAGCATGGGACCTCCATCGTGCTGGAGCCATTGCGCCGCAACGAAACGCCGTTTCTCCGTCAGGTGGCCGATGGTGCCCGGATAGCTGCGGACATCGGTCCCGGTGCGACCGTCATGGGGGACTTTTGGCACATGGGCGGGGAGGAAACGAGTTTCATGGGCGCATTCATCTGTGCAGGTGACCTGCTGTCGCACGTACATGTCGCAGGCCTGAAGGAGCGGATTGTCCCCGGCGTCCATCCGGAAGCGGACAACTACGTAGATGGGTTCAGAGGGCTGAAGATGATCGGCTATCGAGGCGCCATCAGTCTCGAGGGCGGGTGGCCGAAAGACCCGGATGACCCCACTAAGCCGATCTCTCAGGACAAGAAGATCCGCTTGATGCGCAACATGGTCGAGCTCCTGCGCGAGCAGTGGGCTGAGGCCTGATCCAGGCAATCGCAATAGCCCCGGAGGCCCACCCGTCGGACTGGTGTTGGCGTGCCCGCCATAGAAGGGGCGCCCAACCTGCCACGTCGTCAGCCATGCCCATTGGCCAGCATGGCGGCGGGCTGATGAACGGGGAACGGACGCCCAATAGGTCGCCCGAGGTCGCACCTTGGCTATTGACAGCCATACCACCATCATGCGGTGACACTCAACTCGGAGCAACGCCACCACCATGCCCATTCTGAATACGATGCGAGTAGCCATCAGCACAGGGATATTTGTGCTGACAGGTGCCCTGGTTGCCGAGCCAGAATTCCTCTCTGTTGCTGACTTTGGCGCCGTCCCGAACGATGGGAATGACGACCTGGCCGCGGTCCAGAAGTGCCTGGAAGTCGCTACAGGAGCGCAGAAGGCTTGTCTCGTTCCAGAGGGAAATTACCTGTTCTCTGGCGATCTCTGGCTGGGATCAAATGCCATCCTCTTTGGCGAAGGGAAGAAGAGCGTTCTCACCTTCTCAAAGGGGAAGATACGGGCACTGAAGAACGGGAGCAGACACTTCTATTACACCAGGAACTACAACAATGAGAGGATTGCCGGGAAGGTGAAGCGCGGAGTGTTGGCGGAGGCCGTGCGAAAGGGGGACACGTCCTTCCTGGTAGAAAACGACGATGGATTCGCAGTCGGAGACTGGATTTTCATTTCGAACAATCGCAAGGACACCTGGACGATTCTAGAGAAGAAGTCAAAGGGACAAGATACTCCGGCTCATCTCAACGGGAGCAGGGATGTGCTGGTCAAGGCCCAGATTGCGAGAATCACTGAGATAGAGGAGAACAGAATCACAATCGATCGGGAACTGGATTCGGACTATGTGGCTGAGGCAGTCATTGGTGATCATGTGGGCGCTCGGAATATCCGTATTCATGACTTGAGTATCATCAACCACTCCGGGAAGGGACATGCCATTGTCTTTGAGCAACCCTTCAATGCACACTTCCGAGGCCTCACCATTGAGACTACTGAGGGGGCAGGTGGGATTCGCTTAGTGCACTATGCGTTTCGCTGCACAATCGAGAAGTGCGACATCACAAACTCAGGTCAGTACGCGATCACCATATCCAACTTCAGTTCGGAGAACGTGGTTGAAGGCAATGACATTACCTTCGTCGAGGGCGGAGATTGCGCGATACTCGTCATGATGTACTCCAAGAACAACGTGGTCTCAGAGAACAGTGTGGACTGCCTGAGCACGGCCGCCAAGAACGACGGTGGCATCTATATCCACGCAACGTCTTTTGGGAACCGTGTGCTGAATAACGAAATCAAGGGGGCAAGTTCAGCAATCGGCGCATTCTACGGCGCAAACAACAACGTATTCAAGGGAAATACCGGGTCGAATCCCAACACTGGGATTTCTCTGTGGTATGCTGGCGGAAGTAACGTATTTGAGGACAATGATTTCAGATTTGGGGACACGCGAAGGCCCGGTAGACACATTGGGGTATATGCGTACTGCTCACAGACCTCTGTGGTAGAAGAGAATCTCTTCTCTGGGAAGTTGGACGTAGGGTGTTTGGCTGGTCCCAAGGCGAACTGTTCCATCAAGAACACCAAGCCGAACGCCTACACCATTACCTCAACGGGACTGGGCTTTGAAGGCGGCATCTCCCTGAACAGGAACACGTTCAAGTCAGTGACAGAGACGTTTGCCGAGTATAGGCTTGAGTAAGAGAGCGTGCATAGCTGCTCGTCGGCCAGCCAAGGGACGCGGGGATTCTGTAAGGCCAGAGGGAGAAGAGCCGCCTGGAAGCCAAGCATTTGCCATGGTCAGTCGGGCTTGGTTGAGATGTCACTATTGGTGCTGACTGTTCATTCTGGATTGGCTACTGTCGGCAGTCGTGTCCCTCGGAACACGGCGCCGCCGCTTGCCGTGACGTAAAGGATGCGGTCGTCGAGTAGGTCCACCTGGCACGACTTGGGGCGCCAGTGGGGGAAGGGGAGGCGCGTCCACGTATTTCCGCCGTCCCTGCTGACGTGCAGTGCGGAGTTGTTGTAGCCTGTTGCGTAGATGGTGTCGGGGTTGCCCGGGTGGAAGTGGACGTACGAGACATCGTGCGGCAGGACCTCCTGCCACGTCTCTCCGTTGTTCTTGGTCCGCATCAACGCACGCCCCGCGTACAGCGCGCCGCAGCGGGCGACGAAAACTGTATCCGGCCGATTGGGACGAACCGCAATGCTCCAGGCACTGCCGAATTTGCCCCTGGAGATGTCCTGCCAACTACGTCCGTCGTCTCGGCTGCGGAAGACGTGTGTCTTACCGAGCGTGAACGTGGTCAGCGTGCCGTCTTTGGCGCGGTGCAGTCCGAAGTAGAGGGCGTCCGGCAGCAGGCCGTCCGCGCGCAGTTCCCATGTCCTGCCGTGGTCCAGGCTTTCGAAGACGCCTTTGGAGAAGTGCGACACCCACAGCTGACGGCGATCAACCGGGGAGTCGGGGTTCAGCACGATGCCGGTAATCAGGCCTTTCGGGAGCCCTTTGCAGTCGTCCCCCCAGGAGTCCCAGCCCCAGCTTTCCCCGAAGTCGTCCGAGCAGAGCAGGCCGCCCCAGTTCCGGGCCTGTTTGATGTAGTGGCCGCCTTTCAAGGGGATGTCGTGCGCAACGCTTGCGCCTGCCCAAACACGTTCCGGTATGTCGGGGTCGAGCAGTATCGCGTAGAGGTTGTTTCCTGTCTTGGGGAAGGCGGGATGGGTCCATGTACGACCGCGGTCACGGCTCGTGAACCCCCAGAAATCCATGGCTGACAGGACGTGCAGTTCCGGGCTCTTGGGATGGATGGCATACCCGTTGATGTTGAGCACGGGCGTTCCGCCCGTGGGAGTTGGGCCTTCGGGGTCAGCGACGTGAGCGGCGTGCATCTCCCGCCACGTCACGCCGCCGTCCTCGGTGCGGAAATTCCGTGCCCAGTCGGTGGCGACCATGATGTCAGCATCGCTGTCGCAGATGGCGACGGTCCTAATGCCTGCGAGGCTCCCCCAGCGGTTGGTTAGCCACGTCTTGGTCACGATGTTGTAGCGTGCCATCTGCGGGTGACGGAACAGAACGGGTGCCCAAGTCTGCCCTCCATTCGTGGTCCGGTAGAGATTGTGATGGAACGGCTCGTCGACTCCTGCCTTGGCCCCCCGATGGATCGAGGTCATGATGGCAACCGCCACCTGTGGGTTGCGACCGCATACACGGATCTGCTTGCACTGCGACAGCTCCTTGCCGGGAATCAACCGAGGCAACCCCGCCGTTCCGCTCGGCGTCCACGTTCTGCCGGCATCCTCACTCACAAACAGCCCGCCGGCGACCTCTTGACCCCGCTGCTGCCGCTGGGTCGCCACATAGACGGCCCCCCCCGTCGAGGTGACGCCCCCGTCCATGCTGATGATTGCTGGGAGTTCGGCCGGTCCGGAGCTGTCTTCCGGCCGTTTCTCCGGGGCGGGACGCATCCCGTGCCAAGCTCCAATGTCGATCCGGTGCCAGCTGTCGCCGTGGTCGGCACTGTGGTACAGCGCGTCGGGACATGCCACGAGTAGGGCTGCCCCTTCCCGGCCCACGAACAGGTCCACAACGCCCGTGCCCGGGAAGCTGGGTAGGTATTGCCACGTGTCGCCCGAGTCGTCTGTGCGGAACAGGGCGGTGCGGCCTGCTTTCCGGTAACGGTGAAACGCCATGAGCCCGAACCGGCCGTTGCTCATATCGAAGGCCATGCGGTTCGGCCCCCGACTGGCCGTGTGCATGCCCGTTTCGACAACGTCGTCCCACGGTCCCGTGACCTGCTCCCAAGTGCCGCCGTCGTCGTGGCTGCGGTAGAGGCCGCGGTGTCGGCCATGGAAGGCGAGCCCGGCAGAGCATGGATGCAGGAACCCCCAGCCGGGGCCCCACGTTTGCGCGATGCCGGGATGCTCGACTGCGTGCCACGTGCGTCCGCCATCCTGCGTACGCATGGCGTAGCCCATGTCATTGGTCATGAACATCACAGCGGGGTCAACGGCGGAGATGTCCTGGATCTGAGTCACGCCGCCGCCACCCGGGCCAATCTGCTCCCACGTGTACTCCAGGGCCGCCGTCGGACCAGTCAGGCCAAGCGCGACGACAGCAGCGAGAAGCAGGCATGGTGTTTGGTCAGGCATCTGTTGGTTCCTCCGTATCTACCCCAGGCTTGACCACATACGGCACGACGTTCTGTGGCAATCATCATGGGCGTGACACAGGGCGTCATGTCAACGTGTCACTGCGCCGGTGTCCGCCCCGTCTGTGAGCCAGTCGAGGTTGAAACGAGCGAACGCGATTGCTTCATAGGGACCGCGGGTGCCTTTTTCATAGAGCAGTCCGATCGTGCCGTCATGAAGAACTGTCAGGCAGGAGTAGGCGGCTGGACCGGGGTGAACGACCTTGGACACGGGCCACGTTTCCCCTTCGTCGTAACTGAGGCGAACCGTCAGGTTCTTGCGTTTGCGGCTGGCTGGATTACTGAAGAGCAGGCGGTCTCTGTCGTGCCCGTCACGGCGAGCGCTGTGGCGAATGAAGCCAGCTTGGCAGACGGGTTCGACCAAGGCAGGTTGATGTTCGAGTTTCGACCAGGTCAATCCCTTGTCTGAGGTCAGGGCGTAGGCGCGGCAGCCCTGTCCGTGGTTACTCCGCATGTTGGCCAGCAGCGCGCCGTCCGCGAGTTCGACCAGCATGTGTTCGTTGGTCTTCGTTCCGGAAGCGGTGAGAGTCTTCCACGTCTCACCGTGGTCACTGCTGCAGAACACTTGCGAGTGCGGGATGCCCTCCCGGAGCGAGGAACTGGGGACGAGGAGGCGTCCGTCGTGCGTCTGCACGCCGCATCCGGGCGAGCACCACATGGCGCTCCACACGGGGTCTTTGACCATGGGGTTGAGGTCGCGTGGCGGCGTCCAGGTAACACCGTCATCGCCGCTGCTCATCGCGGTAATCTGCATCGTCCGCCCTGACAGACCCGGCTGGGAAGCACGGGAGCCGATTCCCTCAGGGCACCAGGCAAAGAACAGCCAGATTTTGCCGGTCACACGGTCGGTCAGGAGGCAGGGATCGCCCGCTGCCTCTGTACCCGGGAAGTCGGCCACAACCTGAAGCGGCCCCCAGGTCTGGCCCCCGTCCGTGCTGCGCTTGACCACACTGTCGATGTTGTTAGGCGGATCGCCGCTTCTGTCGCGTCGCGCATCACACCCGGCAATCAACGTTCCTTTGGTGGACGTCACCAAGGCAGGGATGCGGTATTCGTGGATGCCGTCCTGACCGGCCACGAATACGTCGCTTTGCGTGAACTGCGGCCCGGCCTGAGCGCAGCCGGCGGCAGCACAGGCCAAGGTGTTCCGAAGGCATAAAGCGGGTGCTCTGGTCATTGTTCCTCTCCGCTGTTCCCACAGTATCTGGTGCGCTCCCTGGGCCTCAGTGCGGCCCCCTATAGTACACCGTGGAGAACAGGAAGGCAGGTCCAGCTGAAGGCTGTTAAGTCCAGCCCTACAGCCCCACACCCCCACAAGGACCGCCAGCAAGCCCCCCAAGAAAAGGAAAAGGCCCCAGCGGGCTGGAATGATTCCTTAACAGTCTGCAACGACTGCGACAGGAAACCCGCCGGGGCCAATGGGTACTGTAGTGCGGCGGCGGTGGGGTTCCAGTGGGGGGTACGGTTTAGGAGTCAGTGCCGACGTGAACCGCCGTCTCCGGAGACCCATTCGTTCGTCTGTAACGATGTCTCAAACTGGAAGTCGGCTCATGCGCTTCAGTGAAGCCGATCCGAACATGGGGGGAGCCGCATCTGTGAGGATGTCTTCGGTCAGGCCTTCCGCCGTGACAGAGAGCGTGCGTATACGGTAGTTTCCCTGCTCGTAACCAAAGGTATTCCCGTCGTCTTCGTAGAGCTCAAAGGTGCCGTCTGCGCTGCCGTAATGACGGATCTCCAGATCACAGCCGGAGGCCTCCTTCGCGTTCAGAACATCCCTGCTCAGCATTGGGATGACTGCGCCATCTTTGACGAACAGAGGAATTCGGTCGTCCAACGCCTCCGCAGTCACCGTGATGGTTGTGTCTGAGCCGACTGGCCGGCCACTGTAGAAGTCATACCAGTCGCCGGGGGGTAGATTGACCTCGCGCTCTGTGGCCTTCTCACCGTAGAAAGGTGCGACCATAATTGACGGGCCGAACATAAACTGGTCGGTTGCCTCGACAACCTTGTCCATAGCATAGGGATCGGTCTCACCGTGGAGCTCGCCTTTTGTCACGGTTTCGTTTCTTGCATGCGTGCCAATCTCAAGAATCATGGCCCGCATCGGAGGCGTGCCGTTGAAGTGATAGTCGGCGAAGGCGCTGTAGAGGTATGGCAGCAGGCGCATGCGCAACTGGATGACGTCGCGAACCGCATTGGTCACTTCCGGAAAACTCCATGGTTGTGTACTGGATGCCCAGGCATTGAGCTTGGCCATGGGGGAGAAGCAGACGGTCTGCAGGCGGTTCAGCCACTCCCGGGCTGTGGCTGCGCTGCGTGTCTCGGGGGTCCACAGGATCCCGCACAGGCTGGCCGTTGAGATCCCCGTGATGTATTCGGCATGGTTGTAGGAATCGCTGTAGATCACAAATGGGTAGCCGGAGCCTCCGCCATTGCTGGAGCGGACGTTGCCATATGTGCGCCGGTTGTTCTTCTTGAACAGGTCCTTGTAGAGCATGTGTTGCATGAGCAGACCGTACGTCTGGCGCATGCTTTCGGCCGGTGTACCGGAAGGGAACGTGGCATGGTCCGGCCACAGCCAGAAGTCGTAGCCGTCCACTTCGTCCACTTTGTACCCGCTGATGCCGATGTCGAGATGGTCCTCGGTGTGCTGCTCCACCAGGAGTTTCCGTGCTTCCGGCATGTGATAGTCGGGGACCACGCCCAGCCAGACCATGTGGGATCCAGAGTACGGATAGACCTCTTCGTAGATGCGGCTTTGCGGGGAGATGTAGGGATTGACCCAGAGATTGAGCCGAACGCCGTCCTTTAGGAGGCCTCTGGCGAATGCGCCCGGATCCGGGAAGCGTTTGGGTTGCCACTCATAGGTACAGGGATAGGAGTATGTCATCCATCCTGGTTCAAGTCCAATCACATCCAGCGGGAACTGCTTTTTCCTGAATTCGGCGACTTCCGCATTGGTCTGGCTTGCGTCAAAGTGGGCATTCACACGGTGCCAGAAGCCAAGCCCCCACAACGGTGGCAGCGCGCCTCCACCGCAATACAGGTTGTAGCGCCGGACCACATCCATCAGGTTGGCCCCGCTGAACACGACAACCTCCATCCCTCTGCCGTTGACGTGGCCTTCAACAGCATCTCCCTGGGGCAGCGCCTGCCAGGGGGCCGTCTCGGCGTCGGGCGGCGGATTGCGGTCGACCGGGGGAGGGTTGTTCGGTGAGTCCTTACGGTTGCCAACCTGGCAGTAGACCTTCAAGAAGCGCGACGTATTGAAGAAGACGCCGTAGCCTTTGCTTGAGATATAGAACGGCACGGGGGCGTGGGTCCGTCCGCCTCCACGTCCCCAGTGGTCAACGTTCAGCGTGAGCACTTTCTTGCTCTTCTTCAGTCCGTCGAACTGAAGACCGAATCCATAGATCTGTTCATCGGCGGCAGCCGGAAGGCGAACGGCGAGCTTGCCGTCAGTTACCAGGTAGGATGGAGTCTCGCCGATGAACGGGAAGTCAGCAGGTGACAGGGCATCGATCGCTTCGAGGCGCGGCGGCTCTGCCGCAAGGTCGCTGTAGCGTTGCTCCCGACTCATGTCCCCGAGTTCGCACGTCCAGATGCCGTTGGCGACAGGTTCCCAGTTGCTGATGGGAATCATGCCGTCAAGTTGGTTGGTTAGCTTAGCCATGGTCACTCTTCGTTGCCTGGATGGTTTGGACTGGGATATCGACTTGCCCACAACATACCACGCGGATTCGGATGTGTGTGGGAACTCCCCCTCGTCGGCATTAGTGTGGAATGCCACTGTAGTGGCGGCTTTTTCGGGCGCCGTGCGTCGGTGCCGGATGAACGCAACTCCGGCGAGGTCTGCGTTGCTCACTACGAACGAATTTTCACCAGCATGCAGGCGTTTGTAGTAAGGCACTTGGCGCGGCGGCGCGCCGTTCTTCCTGCTTGCCTTAGCGGCATTCGCGAATAGCGTGAGTCCAGATGATCGAGTTGGATCTCCGAGTACTGTAGAGAGTGGACAGGGAGCGACGGTCCGTTTGCCGCGGAGGCGATCCGGCATTGAGGAACGCGGCCCCGGCAATGCCTCGCACGATCCATCTCCACGCAGGAACGGGTAGAATGCTGAAACCACCATGTCTTACGTCTGTTCTTGCGGCTCCTCTCGGCTGGGGCGTTCTCCTGGTTGGCTGCATCTGTTTGTCCTCAGAGCAAGCGACTGCCGATTCCGGCTTCGTGCTCATCGCGGACAATGCCGCGAAAGGCGTGATCTACCTCGCCCCGGGGAGCACGCCAACGGCCACGTATGCAGTGGAGGAGTTGCGGGATCACCTGAAGATGGCTACGGGGGCGGATCTGCCCATCGTGGACTCCTTGCCTGAGGATTCCGCCGTGCCGGTTGTGCTGGTGGGACCGTCGGATGCCGCAGCGACTCGCAGCGGGGTGACGTTGGCCGGCTTGCCGTCGGAAGGCTACCGCATCAAAAGCGGGAGGAACTGGCTTGTGTTACTCGGCGACGACTCGGACGGATCCCCGTTTCTCTCCACCATCTGGAAACAATACACCCCATTGCGCAACGGCACACTGACCGCTGTCTATCGATTCCTTGAGGGTGTCTGTGGCATGCGTTGGTACATGCCCGGCGAGCTCGGAAGGGTCGTGCCCAGGATCAACACCGTTGTGGTACCACCCCTCGACTGGAAGGGCGCCCCGACGTTTGGGGTGAGACTACCCAAGATCGGCAGAGCGTACAGCCCCAAAGCTACGGGATATCTGGCCCCAGATGGGGAAGAGGGCCGCTGGCTACTACGCGCCGGCTTTGGCTGCAGTTCCGTCCTCTACCTCAATCACAGCTTCCTTTTCCTCAGTGAGAAGCACTGGTCCGGATACGCCAAGAAACACAACCTGGTCACTGCCAAGCCGCACATCTACGCGCAGCTGCCCGATGGGAACCGCGATTTTGCCACCACCAGCTACGGCTATGGGAATCTGTGTCTGAGTGAACCGGACACCGTCACCGAGTTCGTCAAGATGATGCGTTGGCTGTTTGACCGGCGGGCCACCCGTGAGTTCTCGATCAATCCCAACGATGTGTGGATCCCCTGTATGTGCGACACGTGCATGGCGGGGCTGGATCCGGAACTGCCGGAGAAGGTGCGACGAATCGGGACAACAACGAGAGGCGGCACGACTCGTCTCAGTCTCTCCGGGGAACTGCTCAAGGAGTTCCGCACG
>Ga0209249_1001478_pt1 | contig 22237 bp, 10 predicted proteins | sample SaaInlV_200m_DNA_4_FD_184653 | JGI IMG/M metagenome (GOLD analysis project Ga0209249, IMG submission 184653) | Marine microbial communities from expanding oxygen minimum zones in the Saanich Inlet - SI037_S3LV_200m_DNA (SPAdes) (version 2) | ecosystem: Environmental > Aquatic > Marine >...
GGCATGTAGGGCATGTAGGGGATCGCGTCGTCGCTGTGGACGCGGCGCGCTTTCCGGCAGAGCTCTGCCAGTATCTCGTAGGGATAATCCTCCTCGGTGCGCGGCAGATTCGGAACGTCCATATAGGTGCAGGTGAAGTCGAACACATCGGCGATGGGATTGTCCGCATCGACGCCGCCCCCGGCCATCACGCCGGACCCGATGATCACGTCCATGCCCTCTTCGGCGAACAGCTCACGGATGGAATCGAGTTGCCTGTTGCAGCGGACGATATCTCTGCCATTCTGCTCGATGAAGAAGTGTGCACCGTGGACTTTGAACACGGCCCGCCCGCCGACCTTCAGGTACGACGGGTGCGAGATGCACTTCCGCCAAGTCTCAAGGCACTCCTGCCACTGCTGGTCGGCCGTCACCTCGAACGGCGGATGATTGCAGAACTCGATGAAGAAGCTCATGCTCTCGGCAAACGGCGAGGCAATGAATTCACCCAGTGCACGGTTGAGGAAGCGGCTGTTCGGTTCGCGTTCCTGATCCGGCTCGTTGTAGTACCACAGGATCGGGAAGAAATCGACACCGTACGCGGATGCCGCCTCGATCTCGCGATCCATGGTCTCCTGGCAATTGTATTCGCCCAGCAGCGGGACGCGCGCCGGGAATTCCGGGCGCCAGTCGCTGCCCTGGTCGGCGGCAAACGAGTCCGCATGGCGGTGCCACTTGTTGGGAAGGGGCTTCCACCAGCCGGCAAAGTAGTTCACTCCGGTCAGAATCGGGCTCATCGCTGCTCCTGATCAGATCCACTCGACCGCGAGTACTGGTCCGGGAAGGGGATCCTGTAGTGGTGGTCCGGGTCGACGGTACGTGTTTTCCAGTCCTCGAAGGCCGCACGCAGTTCTGCCAGTTTGCCCGGGGCGTCTTGTGCCAGGTTGCGGTCCTCATGGACGTCGTCGCTCAGGTTGTACAGGAGTTCGAGGAAACCCGCGTCCGGATAGCCGCCGTCCACGGACCGTGCGAATGGCGGCGCTTCCTTGAATTCGCGGATGTACTTCCAGTCACCTTTGATGTAGGCCTCCGCCCATACGTTGTTCCACCCGCCCGGGTCCGGGCGCCATTCGCGGCGGCGCCAGCCGAGCTCGCGCTTCTGTTCGGGGCAGGCCCCGGAGAGAATGGGTGTCAGGTCTATTCCGTCGAAGGGGCGTTCCGGATCCGCATGTCCGGCTGCCCCCGCGGCCTCGACGATGGTCCGCGAGAAGTCCGTGAGGATGCCGACCTGGTGCGACACCACCCCCTCCGGATAGACACCGGGCCACTTGGCAATCGCCGGCACGCGTATGCCGCCGTCGAGCATGCCCTGCTTGTGCCCGCGCAACGGCGCGTTGATCGAGGCCGGCGTGCCACCGTTGTCACTGCTGAACAGGACCATGGTGTTCTCGTCCAGCCCGAGCTCCGTCAGGATCGCCAGCAGGTCGCCGATCCGTCGGTCCACATGCTCGACCATTCTGGTCAACAGCGGCCGCTGCTGCTCGCGCGGCAGGTTGCAGTCCTTCTTGCCGCCGCTTTTCTCGTTCCACCAGGCGAACTCGGGGCCTTCGACGGGGTCTGCCGGGTCCTGGAAGGGCGCGTGTGGCGTGCACAACGGCAGGTACACGAAGAACGGGTTGGCGCGGTTGGCGCGTATGAAGTCGATCGCCTTGTCGATGAACACATCATCCGAGTACTGGCCGGCATACTGCGGCGCCAGTTCACCGTTCTCCCAGAAATCGTCGGTGCCGTTGTCGCGTCTGTGGCCGAAATAGGAGTGGTTGTGGAAGCTGCCGATCCAGGTGTCGAAGCCCTGCGCATCCGGTGTTGACACGCCGTTGACTTCGCCGATGTTCCACTTTCCGAAACTGCCGGTCGCGTACCCCGCTCTCTTCAGGTACTGCGCGAAGCACGGTTCGTCGGTCCCGGAAATCGCGTCACAGGTCGGCGTGCCGTGGTAGGCTTCCGCCCATTCCCCGAGGCGGCTCTGGTACCGGCCGGTCAGCAGCGCGCGACGCGACGGCGAACAGATGTTGCTGGTCGCGTAGAACTGGGTGAACCGAATCCCCTCCGCGGCAAGTCGATCGATGCTCGGCGTCGAAATCCCGCTGTCTGGATTGTAGCAGCTCAGATCTCCGTAGCCCAGATCGTCCATCAGGATGAGAACGATGTTCGGCGGGGTCATTTGGCAGCTTCCTTGCTTCGTGTTTCTACTCCCAAAGTGGGAGGCGCACTCTGTGCCGTGCCCCTTCTGTTCGGTCGCGGCAAGGATGCCCCTCCCACGTTCCGGACTGCCGCCCCCCAGAGCAGGTTCGGGGTGCGTGTGGTCATCTACTCTTCTCCGTCTGCAAGTGCTGGAGCGACGCCGAACACATCAAAACCGGCCACGCGGATAACTCCATCCGCACCCGGGTCGGCCACCCGGAGCCGGACGTGGCGCGCCATGACCGGCGGCAGGATCGGGATGTCGACCCAGCTGTGCGGGACGGGCTGGTGCTTGCCGCCCGGACGGGCGTAGAGCACGGTTGCGCGTCTGAAATTGGTGCCGTCGCTGCTGACCAGAAGCTCAGCCGTCACCGTGTTCAGCGGCAGTTGCAGGAACCGGCCGGCCCCCTCGATGCTCACCCGGTTCAGAAGTGTCTCGGTCCCCAGATCCACGTCCAGCAGTGCATCGGCGGGGGCTTCCCACCACGTTCGCGGGTCACGATCGACGGCGCGCCTCGGGTCGCTGCCGGCAGCCGTTGCACTGGCACTGACAGTGCGCCCGGTCGTCAGAGAGCACTCGTTGAAGAACCGAACCGCATTCCGGGCCGCCGTAATGGGATGATTGATGAACTTCGGTTGAATGCTCTTGCCGTAGACATGGAGGGGACCGTGGAACGCAGGTGATGTCTCGAACCAGTTGTGCGTCTTGTCCCCGCTGCCGGTGCCGAAGTAGCCCAGCATGTCGATCGGGCCTCCGGCATCCAGCTTCAGGCACGTCTCGCGCGCCACGTCATGCATGCTCAACCAGAACTCGGCGTCCCGGCAACCCCGCCCGTTCTCTTCCACAAAGTGGAAATGATATCGCGGGTAGAACCCGACCAATCCCCACGTCTTCTGCCCTACGCAGTCGCCGAAGGTGTAGTGGACGCTGTGCTCGTGGTGAAACGCGGCCAGTTTCCGCGTCCGTTCCGATGAGCGCTCGCTCTTGGCCAGACGGCCGGCCTCCGCCCACGGACCGTAGGACCAGGCGACTCGCTCCAATCGCCCGTTTCGCGACCCTCCGCTCACGTGGATGCCCTTGTACAACGCAGTACCCCACACGTCGCGGACAAGATGGTCGTCGCAGCGGTGGGCAGCCAGGTCGATGCCGTACGTCGCGTTGAGGATATGCATGTCAACGATCCAGATCCCACGACCAGCACCGCGGATCGCGTAGGGGTAGGAAATGACGTTGTCAACGTCGGGTGGTTGCTCCGGAAACACGATATTGAACCCGCGCACGCCCGAGGTCGGCATCAGCGTGAGCAATGCAGGCGCAGTCGCCGCGTCCGGTGCGCCCCTGCCCGAGTAGCCGGCCAGCGAACAGGTCTCCCGGTACTGGCGGATCTTGCCGTGTCCGAGGGGGCCGCGAAGCTCCACGCCGGACGGTACGGTCAATGGCGCTGTGACCCGGTACTCGCCCTGCGGCAGGTAGACCGTGCCGCCACCAGCTCTGCCCATGTCCACGAGAGCCTGGCTGATCGCGCGGGTGTCGTCAACTACACCGTCTCCGGCGGCTCCGTATGGCAGCGCCGTTACGTCGACAAACGCGTCTGGCTCGACACGCGTGGGCACCGGCACGTGCCGGAACCTGTAGGTGCGTCCCTTGGCCTCCGGGACGTTGTCGAGGTCGGCGTAGTGCATGCCGTAGTACCACGGATCCCAGCCGTGCTCCATTCTGGGCCGCGCCACACTGTGCATCAGGCCGCCGTACCCGAAAACCTGGTGCTGTTTGACGTGCGGTCGCTTGCGGATCAGCACCGGCAGACGCGCGTGCGCCACGTCGACCCCGTCGATGGCAAGCGCGTCCAGCCGTCCCAGTTCGAGGCCGACCAGGTTGCGTCTCGTGAATCTGTCCACGGCCGATCGTTGCGCCGGCCCTATGGCCGCTCCGCTCAGTGCTGCTCTGGCCCGCCCCCAGACATCGTTCGAGAAACGGACATCGCGCATCCATGCGAACTCGGTGCTGTTCAGTGCAGTGACGCCGCGGCGCAGGACCGTGCCGCGGATGCCGTCCACGACGGAGGCATTGACCATTTGCAGATCGATCCCGTTGTAGGCGTTGCACAAGGTGATCTTCCGCAGCGTCGTGCACCCTCCGGCGATGGCGAATGGATAGGGAACGACCGCGGCCGGGGATTGCTCCGGGTAGTAGATGCAGATCCCGATCACGCCTGTCTCGCGACCCGGTGTGACCTCGATCAGTGGGGGGCCGTCTTCGCTGCCCGAGCCGGTGCATGCCAAGAGTACCGTCTGCGTGAAGGCGTCGGTGCTCTCGGGCTCGCGCCACTCTCCCTGCAACGTTGTGCCGAATCCGACGCGCAGTCCGGACTCGAGCCGGTACCGACCCACAGGCAGGAATACCACGCCGCCGTTGATTGCGCGCACCGCGTCCAGCGCTTTCTGGATCGCGGGAGAGGCGTCTCGTTCACCGCTTGAATCGGCGTTGTAGGGGGGAGCGGTGACCACGGCCGAGGCCACGACCGTCTCACCGTTGCTCAGGACAAACGTAGGTGTCATCCGACGGCTCCCTGCAACAGTCCGCGATACGCCATCCAGCCCGGTGAGACAGACGGTGGCCAGCAGGATCCCCGCAATCCAGGAGTCGCTTGACCGGGCAGGATGGAACATCATGGGAGGCCTACTCCTCTTTCACCGTCCGGACACTGCCGCGTGCGACCAACTCCGGCCGCAGCCAGGACGACTGTGCCGGCGATGTGTCGCCGGCCAAACGCTGCAACAGGCGCTCCGCCGCCACCCGGCCAATCTCGAAGTGCGGTTGCCGCACTGCCGTCACCGGCGGATCCACGATCTCAAACGCCTGGATGTCACCGATGACGACTAAAGACAGGTCCTCCGGGATGCCCAAGCCGAGGCGGCGCGCGATCCGCAAACAGTGCACACCTAGCCCGTCATCGGACGCAACAACCGCAGTCAACTCGCGGTGTTCGCTCAGGAACTCGCGTAAGGCACAGGCCGGAGTGCGCTCTGCGGCGTCCCGCTCCGCTCTGCCCACAGAGACCCGGACCCGCGGCAGCGCCACAAAATCGATCCCGGCCTCCGCCAGCATCTCCGCCATGCCCTGGCGCATCAGCTCCTCACTCGTCGAGTCCACGTCTTTGTCCAGGATGCCGATTCGGGTGTGCCCGTGCGCCACCAGGTGGTCAACCGCCTGACGGCCCAGTTGCCCACGGTGCGTGGTTACAGCGTCTGCCTCCACCCCCGGCAGCTCCGTGTCCACCAGCACGGTCGGCAATTGACGGCCCTGAACAAGCTCGGCCAATTGCCCAGCGTACTTGGCATACGGCGGGGGATAGACAATGGCACCCGCAACCAGTGCGTCAGTGAGCCCTTCCAGAAGTTCAAGTTCCTGGCTGTAATCGCTGTCCGCCACCTGCAGAAGCAGGCGGTACGAGTCGTCCCCGAGCCCAGACTTGACGCCCCGGATGATGTCGCGCATGTGCTCGGCCGCCAGGCTCGGCAACACCAACGCCACGGTCTTGCCCGCGACCAGCGACTCCGGCACGAACGTTCCGCGTCCGGCCTGGGAGTCCAGGTAGCCCTGCCCCACCAGCACGTTCACCGCCTGCTGCACCAAGGTGTGGCTGACCCCGAAATCCCGCGACAGCTCACGTAAACTCGGAATCCGGCTGCCTGGCCCAAACTCCCGGCTACGGATCCGACGTCGCAGCTCTGCCTGAATACCAGCACCGTTCACGATAGCACACCTTTCTCTAACGCTACCCACTGTATAGTACAGCAACGCCCTTTTGTCAATACGACAGTCGATTTTTCAGATTGCCTGTGAGAAAGGGATGCCTCAGCGCGCATGGAGGATGCCACTCTGGGTCACGGCATTGGGGCCGACCCGAGTCTTGCCGAGTCTTGGGCCACCCGAGTCTTGCAGGAGCACAGGAAAGAGGAACTCGGGTAGGTCAGAGTTCCGGGCGCAGAGTCGTCGTGCCCGACGAAGCCGGTGTTGATCTTCACCGGGAGTCTTCCAGCTTACCGAACATGATGCGGTCTGAACTCCCTTTGTGGTCGCTCTGACTGACTGCCAGCCAGATGGTGCCGCGGTGCTCATGGAAGCTCGGGTATTGGAAGGAATTGGGGGTCGCGAAACGGTACTTGCGTTCCCAGGTCATACCGTCGCGGGACACGTCGATATTGAACACACTCCGGTTGCAGCCATCGATGCATGAGTCTTCCTGCCAGCCGAGCTGGTAGACCCCGTCGAATTCCTCGAATGTCGGCTTCGACGGCAGGCCGTTCGGAACACATGACCTTTCCTCAGCAACACTCCAAACACGTCCGTCTTGGCTCGTCGTGAAATGGTAGTTGCCGTTCTCGTTGCGGCAGATCGCCATCCACGTGCCGTCCGGCAGGCGGTTGACCGCGGATTCGCTGAGTTGCTCCGTCTGCGGTTCGTTGTAATGCCCCAACACCTCGAACGTGACGAAGTCATCATGCAGCAGAGCTAGCGCATTCTGTCTGCCGGGGTAGTTGTTCAATGCGACGTAGATCCTGCCGTCGAACTGCTTGAACGAATCGAAGGGATAGAAGCCTGACGCTTTCGCCGGCTTGGTGAACCCTTGGGCGGCGGCGTCCGCATGGAAGGGCCGGGGTTGCATGTCGAAGCCCCCGGCGGCTGTTTTGAGTTTGGCCTTGTGGATGCTGCCGTCGAAAGTCTGCCGACCGAGGTCGAAATCGCGGTACCAGATCTGCTCCTCGTACCCCGCTCCTTGGCTTGCGAAGAAGCAGCGAAGAGTCTGCTCGTCGATCTGCAGGATGCGAGGCACGAAACACATCCCTAGGGGAAGCGTCACGTTGTCGAATGCCTGCTCGGACTTGGCCAGTAGATGGGTCTTCTCGACAGCGAGCGTTTCCAGATTCACGACAGCAAGCACGCAGTACTCGTGTACCCCTGCCCCATGCCCTGGCTCGACGTCGTTGTCGTGCTCGACGATGTATGCATGACTCTCCACGCACACGAACTCCGCATCGTGTGCTCCTTTCACGCACGGTGCGCTCACTCTGATCAAGCCTGCCAAGACGCTGTCCCCGGCCGCTTCTGGATCCCACCCCAAAGGCAAGAGCCCTTGTCCTTCAATCGGCTGCATCTGAGACATCTCCATTCTGCACTGCGTAAAACATGGGCCACGGCGTTCTTCCCTGCACTCCCCCGCAATCGGCAGGCCAGCCCAGGTTCCGAATGTAACTCTGACCAGCCTACCTTCTGCCAGCTTGGCGCATAGTTCCAGGTAGAATCATGCCATCGAAAGCCGACACTGCAAGCTCGGAGGCGACCGTCAAGGCCTGGCCAGATGAAGCGTGGGGCCGCCTCACACGCTACATTCCCCTGCCAACAGAACCGATGGCGGTTAGATCGCGCGAACATGAGGGAAAACGGGCACATGACAGACGTGTTGAGCAAATGGACGCTACGGGGGTGCGTAAGCAGCCTGCTCATGTGTGCGAGTCTGGCGGTTGGCGGGCCGGAGCCTAGGAAAGAGGTCCGGGTCCTGACAATCGGCAACAGCTTTGCCGATAACGCGCTCAGGCATCTTCCTCGGATAGTCACCGCCTCCGGCAACAGGCTTATCTACGCAAAAGCCAATCTGGGAGGATGTTCGCTGGAGCGACACTGGAAACACATGAAGGCACACGAAGCCAGTCCCGACGACCCGGCTGGCAAGCCCTACAGAGGCAAGAGCCTCCAGGAACTCCTCTCGGGAAAGCCCTGGAACGTGGTCACGATTCAGCAGGTCAGCTGGCTGAGTCACGACCTGAAGACCTATGAGCCCTACGCCGGCGAGCTTTGTGCCACCATTCGCAAACATGCTCCTCAGGCCAAGATCATGCTCCACCAAATCTGGGCCTATCGTGACGACGATCCACGCTTTGTCCCGGCGAATGAGGGCAGGGCCCCGCATACCCACAGACTGATGTATGAACAGGTACGTGCGGCCAATCACGCAACCGCCTCGACGTACGGCCTGGACATTCTGCCCAGCGGCGATGCCATGTACCTGGCCGATACGGACTCCAGGATGGGATTCCAGCCCGATCCCACCTTCGACCGCAAGGCTGCACAACCGAAGAAGCTCCCCGACCAGGCCCACTCCCTGCACGTCGGCTTTGCCTGGCGCTCCAAGAAAAACCAGAGAGACGTCCTCGAACTGAAATACGATGGCCACCATGCCAACCGGAACGGGGAATATCTGATCGGCTGCGTCTGGTTCGAGTGTTTTTTCGGCGACTCGGTGGTGCCCAACACCCATGTACCGAGAAGCATGGCCCCAGACTACGCCGCCTTCCTCCGTCGGACCGCACACCGGGCTGTCGAAAGCCTGAAGCAGGAGGGGTTTCTCCACGACGCTCCGGCAACCATAGAGGCCCCGCCCCGTATGAATCCGGACGTGCCCCAGGCCGGAACGTACCTGATCGATCTCAACACAACTGCTGAGGCAGCTGGTGGCGTGTACGCAGAGCATCCCGGGGGAGCGTCTGCCTGGAACATCTATGCGACCCCCGCTGATATCGACGGCAACGCCATCAGCGACACAACCGGATCCAAGAAAACGGGGATCTTCCTCGACATCACCGGCACAGTAACGGATTCAGCTACGAAGGCCACCGACATCTTCAACAACACGACCGGCGGGCCCGCTTGGGTGACCGGCGACGGGGAACTGAAGACCGCGGCGGCCGCAGCGGACTATTTCTACACCAGAGTCAATGAGGAGGGCATCCAGTCATTCACGCTTACCTTCGGCAACCTGAAACCGCGGAATCGTGTATCCATCGACGTTTGGTTCTCCCGCGGGAGGGCGGGGAGTGGTCGCTACGACTACTCCCTCAACAACGGCAGGATCTGGTTTCCCTTCACCGTGCTGGAAAAGAACGGTACGGTCTCGACAACTGGTGGATGGAACGCAAAAAGCACGGTGACCAGGCCGTTCTCCGGCTCCACGGATGGGAACAAGGAGGCACGCTACATGAACGCCTCTGACGTCCTCCTCACCGGACCATCTCTGCAAATTCGGGTGATGGATAGTAGTGAGAGCAAGCACTGCTGGTCCGCAATATCGGCCGTCAGGCTGCAGGTCTCAGAGTAGACAAATCCGGGATGCAGTCCTATTCATTGACTTTGTGTGCTCCTGCCAATGATCGGGCCGAGCCTTTGACCGCGGCGCACAGGTCAGTTTCTTCGGGGGTCTGTAAGCACCGCGACATCTTGTAGCGCATCGCACAGAGACCGCCAATGGTCTGCTCTCTGTCAGGTGAGGACGACGAATGAGTGAACATCGCATCAGAGGACTGCTCAGCGATCCCCCGAACGAGTATCGGCCCGTGCCGCAGTGGTCGTGGAACGGCGATCTCACGAGGGAACGGATCACTGAACAGCTCGAGCAATTCAAAGCCCAGGGCTGCGGCGGCCTCTTCACGCACGCACGGCCCGGACACATCACCGGCTACCTGACGGAGCGTTGGTTCGAGCTCTGGGAGTTCGCTGCCGCTGAGAGCGAGCGCCTGGGGCTGGACTTCCACATTTACGACGAATTCATGTGCCCCGGCGGAGTGGCCGGCGGCAACGTGACGGCGCAAGACCCAACCTTGATTCAAAAAGAACTGGTTCTCCGCAAGGTTGGCTGTGGAGACCCCGTGTCACATGCGGATGTGCTCGCGTGGATCCGCCTTGACCCGGACAGCGGCGCAGCGCGTCCGGCCGAGGAAGAGAACGCAACGCATGAGATTCTCCTCACCTGGTCGGCGACAGGTGACGGCGGTTTCCCGAGCCCGGACCTCTGCCGTCGCGAGACGACTGAGGCATTCATTCGGCTCACGCACGAGCGCCTGGCTGAGACGAGCAGCCACCGCTTCGGTCGGAACGTCCGCCTTATGTTCTGCGACGAGCCAATGCTGCTGACCACCCGCCAGGGCTTTCCCTTCTCGCGATTCCTGGTTCGAGAGTTCAGGAACGATCACGGCTACGAGCTGCTCGACAACCTGATTCCCCTCTGCTTCGCCACGGATGGGGCACACCACGTCCGGCACGATTTCTGGTGGACGGTGAATCGACTGTTCAACCGAAACTTCATGCAGCCCCTGAACGACTGGTGCGAGAAGCACGAGTTGCTGTTTACGGGCCATCTCATGGAACACGAATGGCCCTGGCCCAATCGCAACCCTGACTGTATGGCCGGCTTGCGCTGGATGCAGGCCCCCGGCGAAGACCTTCTTGGCTTCCAGTACGCGCCAACGGACCTGACCAGTAATGCGCTGTACGTGATGAATCTGAAGGAACTGTCCAGCCTCGTGAATCAGCTCGACCGCGAGTGGTGCATGGTTGAGACGTCCGGGGCTGCCGGGTATGGCGCGGCGTTCGAGCTCTTCAAGCCGTGCGAAGACCTCGCCCTGGCGTTCGGCGTGAACGTGATCGATCCCCACCTCAGCCACCAAACGGTGGCAGGCATGCGCAAGTACGACTGGCCGCAGACGCTGTCCGACCACAGTCCGTGGTGGCAGCGCTACCGGATGCAGGCCGACCACGTCAGCCGGGTAAATGCTGTGCTCAGCCAGGGGCGCGAGGTCAACCGCGTTCTTGTCCTGCACCCCACGACAAGCGGCTGGCTGCACTACACCGGACCCTCCTTCGATCCGGGAGATCAGGCGACGGTGGCACTGGAACAGCTGCGGACCTCGCAGACGCAGCTTGTCGCCGCTCTTTACGGTGCCCAAATCGACTTCGATCTGGGCGATGAGTTCATCCTCGAGGAGTTTGGACGCGTTGCGAACGGCAGACTGGTGGTTGGCGCCCGTGAATACGACGCCGTTGTCATGCCCTCCGAGATGGAGACAGTGACGGATTCGACGCTCCGGTTGCTGTTGGACTTCAGTGAGGTGGGAGGGCGGTTGTACTCGCTGCGCAGCGCCCCGGCTCTCGTGAACGGCCGACCGACCGACTCCCCTGCCGCACTCGAGCGGTCCGTCGGTTGGACGCGGGTTGCGGACTGCAAGGAGCTTGTCGAGAAGGTGCGAAAGCATGTGATTCCCTACGTGAGTTTTCCAGACGGTTCGGCTCTACCGGGCGGAATTATCTGGCGCCGAGCCGTGTGTGATGACGGCGTGATCTGGTTCTTCTGCAATCCGTGGCAAGAGACGATCGAGTGCGACGTTCGGCTCCCCGCGGCCGTCCTGCGCGAACTGGACACCGGCACGGCAGAGATCCGGGACCTCCCGTCGGACCCGCACGACGGCTGGACCACGGCCCCACTGCGTCTGCTGCCTCGCGGACATCGGCTGCTGTTGGGCCAAACAGAGGAACAGGCGGCGACATGGACACCACAGGCCCCGATTGAGGCCGCCCCACGTGAGAGTCCCGCGACAGTGGCCGTGCCGTTAGCACTGATCGGGATTGAACGCGTTACTGACAACCTTCTCTTCGTCGACTACTGCGACGTCGAGGCGTACGGAGCGTCCCACACCGACATCAACACGGCGGCGGCCGACACGCTCAACTGGCGCTGGCAGGGCTTTGACGGAAACCCCTGGCACAAGCAATTCCGGCGCACCGTAATCGAGCAGCGGTCCGTACCGTACACCGAAGTGCTTGTGCGATACCGATTCACGGTGGCCAAGGGACTGGCCGACAACACCAGAAACTCGCTCGCGGTCTGCGTGGAGCGTCCGTGGCTCTACACGGTCAGTCTGAACGGCATAACGTTGGATGCTGACGCTGCCGAGAAGTGGTTTGACGAAGACATGCGCAGGCTCTCCGTCGGGCATGCCGTGAAGGAGGGTGAGAACGAGCTGCTCCTGCGTGCACAGCCCTTCCATGTTCTGTGCGAAATCATGCCCGTTTACGTCTGCGGTGATTTCGGGCTCACCGCAGCCGCCCGCGGGTATGACGTCGGCCTGGCCAGCCCCCTGGGACTGGGCGACTGGACACAGCAGGGCGCGCCTTTTTACCCAGGCGTCGTTCGCTACCGGTACGCGTTCACGCTCGCACAGGACGCAGCACGCCTCTGTGTTCGGGTCCCCGAGTGGCGGGGAGCGGTCGCCGTCGTCTATCTTGACGGTGAAGAACTCGGTCCAACGCCCCATCCACCGTTTGAGGTGCTCTCGAGCTCACGCGTTCCGGCCGGTTCGCATGAATTGGCCATTGATGTCTATGGTAACATGAAGAACATGATGGGCTCGCACCACCATGACAACCTGCCGTTGCGCTGGACGTATGAGTGCGCACCGGATCACATGCCCCCCGGCGCCGACTATCAACTCCAACCGACCGGTCTGCTGACAGAGCCCCAGGTGGCTGCGAGAGCAGCTCCTTGTCCAACGACCTGATTTCCCGCTCGGTCAACGGCTTTCCGGGCGCGTCACGTGGTAAGGACCACGCCATGGAGGGTAGATTGCTGGCAGCAGGTTGAGCGACAGAACGACGGCGTCTCACAGAAGGGGGATGACGGTTGGGGATGCGGAAGGAGCCGGTGGACGATCACGGCGACGATCAGGGTGGACGATCGGGGAACGGGATTCCGGTGTCGTAGACCGTAGTCGTCGCCGTAATCGTGAACCGAAGAGGACGAACCACATACGAGGTCGCTTCTGCTGACCTCGGGACCTCGGTCGCGGAGCATAGCGCTGTGCGACAATGCGATGATCACCAGGTGGAATGACTCAATGAAAACAGATTTCCAGAAGACGACACCCGAAGCCGCCGGCATTCCGTCCACGGCGGTCGCGGCCTTTATCGACCGGCTTGAGGACAAGACGCTTCCCATGCACAGCATTTTGGTGCTGAAGGGCGACCAGATCGCCGCCGAAGCGTACTGGAAGCCGTTCGACGAGAGCTTCCGTCATCGCATGTACTCCACCTCGAAGAGCTTCGTCTCTGTGGCCATCGGCATCCTGGCCGGCGATGGCAAGCTATCGCTGGATGACCGAGTGGTCGATTTCTTCCCTGAGTACAAAGAGAAATGCGCGCCGGTGCACCCGTACACGGCGATGGTCACTGTCCGCGACCTACTGAGAATGACGACGTGCTTCACCGCGTCGAATTACCCGCGCTTCGACGACTGGACGGAGGCGTTCTTCCGGATCACCCCCGGCCATATCCCGGGCAAATCCTTCCGCTACGACACACTGGGAACGGTGATGCTCTGCATGATCGTCCGCCGGGTGGCCGGCGTCGAATTCGTGGCATTCCTGCAGGAACGGCTCTTCGATCCCGTCGGCATGTCGGCGGGCATCCAGTGCATTCAGAGCCCCTGCGGCCACGACTGGGGCGGTTCCGGCGTGCTCTGCACCACGCGGGATCTGGCCAAGTTCGCCTATGTCTGCATGCACGACGGCAGATGGCATGGCGAACAACTCATTCCGGAGGCCTACATCCGCGACGCCACCTCGAGCCAAGTCGACAACACATTGAGTGTGTGTGCCCCCGAAAACCAGTACGGGTATGGCTATCAGTTCTGGCGGACCCGCTTCGGCTTTGCCTGCAGAGGCATGGGGAGTCAGCTCGCGGTCTGTGTGCCGGACAGCGACCTCATCCTGGTGACCACGGCGGACACCCAGGCCATCGCCAACGGGGACGGCATCATCTACGACGCGCTGGACAGATTCATACTGGCGAACATGCGGGACGCACCTCTAGCCGAGGATCCGGGGGCGCAAGCGGCCCTGCAAGCGAAGATCGCTGAGCTTTCACTTCGCACCGTGGCAGGAGCGACGCACTCACCACTCGCCCGGAAGGTCAACGGCAAGACCTATGTCCTCGACGAGAACAGCATGAAGATCACATACGTGCGTTTCACTTTCGAGGGCGACGAGGGCACCCTGGCCTACGAAAACGCCACCGGCGCGCACGAGATTCGCTTTGGCTTCGGCAAGCATGTGCGTCAGCGATTCCCGGAGACGCACTATTTCGGACGCACGATGATGCATCCGGGCAACCAGGGCTACGATTGCCATGCGTCGGCGGCGTGGCGCAGGAATGACTCTCTGGTGCTGTGCGTCTACGCCACGGACGAGTACTTCGGAACGCTGCGGATGAATGTCGTCTTCGATGGCAACACGGTGACTCTGCAGTCGGAGAAGTTCGCCGAGATGTTCTTCGATGAATACCAGGGCTTTACATCGGGCAAGGCCAACGCTTGAAGGAGACGACCGATGCAGGACACGTTGACAGGGACAGTGCGCGACCGACTCTGGATTTTCACAGTGTTCGCGGGTGCCGACGACGCAAATCTCGCCCTGGGCGGCGTCACGACCCCGTCCCGAATGACCCCCGCCGAGGGGGCTTTCTGCCTCGGCGTCCCCAATCTGCTCATGATCCGGTCAGGAGGGCGGCCTCCCGCCGAGCGGTTCGGCCAGTACGCGCAAGCGTTCCGGCCATTGCGTCGCGTTGTCTGGTCGATCGTAGGCAGCGGCGGTAGGCACGACGGCGATGAACTCAGCTTGGTTCTACCGCTTGCGCACGAGTTCGAGAACATTAGCGGCGTGTTCCTCGATGACTTCTTCGTGCGCCCGCCGCAAGGAGGCAACGTCTTCACCGGCGCGCTGTCGCCTGCAGAACTGGAAGCGCTGCGGCCACGCCTCAAGCTGCCGGATCGGACGCTGGAAATGTGGGTAACGTTCTATTCACGTGTACTGGACGCGACGCATCCCGGACACTTCACCGTCGACCTGGCCTTGAGCGAGTACCTCGACCGCTTCGACGTCGTCACGCTGTGGACGCGCGGCGACGAGCGCCTCAAAAACCTGCCGGAGTACGTGGACAGGCTGGCGGCGGCCTGCACGACGCCGCGCATCGTGCTGGGATGCGACTTCTGGGACTTTGTGAACCGTGCACCGGTCCCCATCGAGCTCATGGAGTACCAGTGCACACTGGGACTTGAGTGGCTCCGGCAAGGCCGCATCGCGGGCATGATCTTCCTGGCCAATACCTCAATGGACATCGGCCTGGACGTGGTCGATTGGACACGCGAGTGGATCGCATCCGTGGGCGACCAACCGCTGTCTGTCTAGAGCGCGACCACAGTCTGCGGCAGTGGCCTTTGGGGACAAACGTGTGGTGAGTACACAATGCTGAAACTGAGTTCAACGACTGTGGTCGGCCTCGTCTGTTGCGTCATGGCTTGTGGCCGGCCCACAGATGACGTTGCCTATCGCCTGGGTCTGATGCCGACCCCGCGCCAGATCGCTTTGAACGGAGACCGTATCGACCTTTCCGGCTGGCAGATCGTGACTCCGCCAACGCTACCACTGTGTCGAGTTGGGGCCGCGGAAATCAACCTGCGTATCGAGGAACTCGGTGGCAAGCCACTACAGATTGTCGACTCCCCCCAGTCAAGGCGGGGAAGAATCGTCGTCGGGCTGTGCAGTGGGGCCGCGGTCCGCGTCACTGCCAAGGCACTGGGGGTGGTCCTGACACGGTCGGATCCGGGGGAACAAGGGTACGTGATCCGCTGTGGGGAGATCGCAGGAGCGCCGGTCATCTTGGCTGGGGGCAGTGATGAACAGGGAGCGTTGTATGCATGCATCACGCTACGGCGAATGATCCAGCCGGTCCAAGGCAACGTGCGGTTGCTGTCGGGCAGCGTTCGTGATTGGCCCGACTACAAGATCCGGTGCAACGGTTCACTCAACTTGCAGTTGATCCGAGGCATGCGGCGGCCGGAAACGAGGGTACGAGCCGTGGCGGCGCTCAAGCGCGATATCGATTTCTGCCTGCGCCACAAGATCAATTACGTGCACACTCGCGGGCACTGGACGCGACCGACTCCCGATGACCGGGCCCGTGCTATCCGCCGGCAGATGGTTGAGGTCTCGCGCTATGCGCGGTCTCGCGGCATTCGCACGCGGGTCATCGGCAAAACGGAGATTGGCCGGTATTTGACGCCTGAACAGAGGAAAGGCGCTGTCGTCCGCAAGGCCGGAACGAGCTATGCCTGGAGTGCTCTGGACGCACACCGAAAGCACGCACGTGATTGGGCCGAGTATCTGCGGGATGCGCAGGTCGGCGTGTTCGCTTTGCATCCGGTCGATTCGGGCGGCTACCTGGATCCCGAGACATGGAGTAAGCGCGGCCCGCAGTGCAAAGCCACCTACGGTGATGATCGTGCCCGCGCAAGCCTCGAGCAGTTCAAGCTCTACTTCGACATTATCCGGGAGCAATGTCCTGATATCGAGTTGGAGGCTGTGAGTTACCCTTATCACTACCAGTTCGCCATGCCCGAGTTCATAACGCAGGCCCAGGGCATGGGAGCCGATATGCCGAACATGGGGTGGGTGCGCGGCATCGAGGACTCCGTGACGGCGAGCCGAGTACAAAAACAGCTCAGTGATTACCATCGCCACCTGAGCGCTGGGTTGAGCGAGGATGTGACAGTTACGTTTCGTGAAGCCAGGCGCGATGTCTTTCTCGCCTGCGGCAAGCTCTACGAAGGACACCCGGTCACGATCTGGATCTATCCCGACCGCAACAAGGGGTGGCGTGGTACGTTCTGTCCGCAAGTGCGCATGACCAGGTCCTTCTGGCGCCCTCACATGCGGGATCACTACTTTGTCGCATCGAGTTGGACTCGTGGGAACGACGCTCGGGTGCAGCGCCTGGCCCAGCAGGAGTATCTGTGGTGTGTGGATCAGCCGGACGCCTCGAGTGAGTTCACAGCCAACTCCCGGTGGTACGAAACGGAGGGGTGTGATATCACCGCGTTCCAGCGCGAGGTCCTGATCCCGCGCATCTGCCGCATTCTTTACGGTGCTGCCGCGCCACCATTCCGCGACCTCGTCACCGCGAACGTGAGTCTCAATTACGTACTCGAGCCCGGAGCCATCGCCTCGGAGCGCGGCGAGAATATGGCCACTTCCCTCACGTACATGCGCAAGCAAGCCGATGCCTTTGCACGCCTTCACCAGAACTTCGCCGAGCTGGCTCCGCGTCTGGACAACACTCCCGACCTGCCAGCCGAAACGGTGGCATGGAGTCTGTATTGGCTCAAGTTCACGGGGCTCTCCGCGATCAAAGCGGAGCTGGAGCTTGGCCTCGGTCAGTGTCGCGAGCTCCTGGCGGCCGGCAAGTCCGAAGAAGCGCTGACACAGGTAGCGAAGCTACGCACGCGTCTGGACGGCCTGCAACAACAGTGTGACGCAGTCCACGGCCTGGTAGACCGCGATCCGCGACACACGAAGGAATCGAGTTACAGCCGCAGCGTGGACAACCTGCTGCACAGGTTCCGACCGGCTGGTTACGGCGCGGTACTCGAGCAACTCGAGCAGAAGGCCACGACTGCTGCGACGATGGGCGTTATCCCCGACCACATCGCTGAGCAACTGAGTCGCCGTCGGATTGAAGTGTGCCGCTTCAAGCCGACGTTTGAGCTCAAGGTCGATGGCAAGCGCGGTGAAGGCGGCTGGATGAGCTCGCAAACGGTCGACTTCTTCACTGCCGACAGCAAAACGCTCGCCCAATTCGAGAGCCGCGTGTGGATTTTGTGGGATGACCAGAGCCTGTACTTGTACCTGGAGGCCTTCGATCCGTTTGCGCTACGGCACAAGCCGAGCGTACCGGCTACCAAGCACGACGGAAGCGTATTCCGTGATGATTGCTTCGAGCTCTTCCTCGACACCAATGCCGACTTGAAATCGTACTACCATCTTGCGGTGTCGTCGGCCGGCGCCAAGTATGATGCCGTGAAGGTCGGCGAGGGCCGCCCCGATGTGGCGTGGGGCGGAGACTGGTCGGTTGCCACGGTGCGCGGCCGCAATTCCTGGATAGCGGAATTCCACATCCCCTTTGCCACTCTCGGCGGGGCGCCAAAGGCAGGCGACGTCTGGCGGGTGAACATGGCCCGACACCGAGCGGCACGCCCCGGCTCTCAGGAGACGGAAGACTCCAATATTATCACTGCCGCACGGAACCATCACCCGGAGCTGTTTGTGCCCATGACGTTCAGCCAGAGGACGCGTATCACCGAGCCCGCAAAACTGCGCGCCACACTCAAGAATGTGAAGCGCTACGATCAGACAACCACGTATGGCTATTCCACCTTCCTTGTCTTCAGCCCAACCGTCGAGAGCGATCGGTCACTTGTGGACCAGCGGGTCGTGTTCGAGGTGTCCGACACCACCGGGAAGGTCGTTGCGAAGAAGGAGTTGGCTGCCAGCCGCATTCCGGGACGATGGTCGGCAGTCAAACCGGTGATGATGGACTTGGGACAAGCCTACAAAGGCGATCTCACCCTTGCCGCGTCTTGTGGCGGCAAAACACGCACCCGCGAGATTCAGTCGTTCCTGATCGGCCCGAAGGGGAAGGTCAGGGACGCAAAGTAACGTCCGCCTCGACCGCCTGTCGTTGACGGAAGGACACCACCGGATGGATACACTTTTTCGAACAATCGACTTGGCACTGGGCGAGGAGATCGCGACCGTGCTGACCAACGGCGTCACGGTTACGCTGAAGCTACTCGGCATGGACACGCAATGCGACGAACTCAGACAGGCCATACGCCACGTCGATCTGAAGGTCGCCATCGACGGGCAAACGTTCGACCTGTGCATGGGCAATTACCACATGCCGATCACGGCGGAACCGGTGCGGATCGACTGCCCGATCACTCGGCTTCTTGCTGCGAACGTGAACAGGGCTGACCGCATCGCGATACGCAAGGACGCTCGGTTCCGGCTGTGGCCTGCAGACTCGCCACTCACGCCCAAAGGCACGTTCATGATGCCGATCAAGCAACGTCTGTTCTGCTCAGCCACACAAATGGGACACGCACCGACGTGGGTGGATGCAGGGGAAAATCCAGCGGCAAAGGGAATCTACTATCACAATGGGCTGGATTTTGGTGGTGCCGACGGCATTGACGAGGTCATCAGCTCGAGTGATGGGATCGTGATCTGCCGGGGGGACAAGTACCTCGAAGAGCACTGCCATGCCATGGTTGAACCCCGCTATGATCGCGTATACGTACTGGATGCAAAGGGGTGGCGCTACAAGTACAGCCACTTGGACAGCATCGATCCGGGGGTCACCTTGGGTGCCAAGGTAACGCTGGGCCAGACGATCGGCCACTTGGGCAAAGAAGGCGGTTCAGGGGGCTGGGCGCACCTTCACTATGACGTGGCTGCGATCGCTCCCACCGGCGAGTGGGATCTGCTCGAAGCCTATCCGTTCGTGGTTGAGGACTACTGCCGGCGATACCGGCCGGGTGTCGTGGCTATTGCGCGCCCTCAGCAGCTCATCCCAACTGGAGGCGTGGCCTCCCTCGATGGCTCCCGCTCGTTTTCCAGTTGCAGAATCGCCACTCACGAGTGGATCCTGTCGGACGGCACGCGCCATCAGGGGGCGCAGGTGCAGAAACGGTATGAAAAGAAGGGCGAATACAGTGAGACGCTCAAAGTGACGGACGAACGGGGCCGGGTCTCGTACGACTTCGCGACCATCCTGGTGAAAGACCCGACGGATGTCGCGCCCGGGAAAGGCGCAACCCGCTCACCCTACTTCGGGCACCATCTCCACCTCGCCGCGTACCCCACGCTGGGGCTGGCTGCAGGCACGCCCGTGACCGTGTTCGTCCGTGTGTTCAGCACGGAGCACGGTGAGGAGCGTCTCGACTTCGGCGACGGCTCGTCCCCAGTGTTCGTCAAGAGCCATGAAGGCAAGCATGATCGCCACTTCAAACCGGGGTACGCCATGAGCAGGCACGTGTACGACGGGCCGGGCGATTACATTGTCACCGCCAGCCGAGACGACGAGGAAGGCGCGACGGCAACCCAGAGAATCTGGGTCCACGTGGACTGATCCGGATGGCTGAAAGGACGCCCAAATTTGATGCTGTTCTTGCTGAAACAGACCGCCCGACGTGGCCGGAAAGACGCGATGAGAAGCGTAGGTAGACGACTTGTGTATCCGACTATCACGGTACTCATGATCGCTCTCGGCCTCAGTGAAGGAAGGTCAGCCGTGAACGGGCGCACAAAGGAAACCGCCAGGTACCAGGTTCCTCCTGGTGTCACACCGCCCCGGATGGCCAACGCTCCGGCATTCAGCATTCCATCCGGAAACGGGCCTCGGTTCTATCTGAACGACAGGGAAATCAGGAACCTGAGGGAGGCCTATGCCGGCGCTGGCGAAGCCGCCCTGCCGTTACAGCAGATTGTCACCCATGCCCGGGACCTCCTGGTAAAGAAAGTCGTCATCCCCCCAAAGGGGGGCCAGCACAGTAGCCACTACAACTGCCCCAACTGTGAGCGGAAACTCCGCCCGGCAGCTGACGGGGAGGGACATGCGTGCCCCAAGTGCAAGACCGTATACACCGGCTCGCCGTATGAAGAAGCGTACTATGACAGGATACATAAGAGCATCTGCAAGAATGCACGCCTGTGTGCCCAGGCGTACATCCTGACCGGGAACGAAGAATTCGCCCGATACACTCGGGGCATCTTGCTCGAGTATGCGGACAGATACCTGACATACGAGCGACATGACCATCGTATGCGCGGAGTGGGAGAGCAATCGCACCGGAGCGGTGGCCATCTCTTCGCCCAAACTCTCGGTGAGGCCTATGCCATGTCGCAATGGCTTGGCCCTGCCTTTGACATGATCTGCGGTAGCAACGCATTCGCCCTCGCGGACCAGAAACGGGTCAAGGACGGTCTCATCCGCCCCATGTTGACGTCGATCTTCCGGTTGCCGGCCGGGAAGTCGAATCACCAATCCTGGCACAACGCCGCCTACATACTCGGCGGCGCAATCCTCGACGAGCCGGAGTGGATTCAGTTCGCCATCTGGAACCCAAAAAACGGCTTCCACTATCAACTGGGGGCATCAGTCAGTGAGGTCGGTCTCTGGCAGGACGGCGGTTGGAGCTACCACTTCTATGCCCGCAAAGCACTACTGGCAATCGCCGAGGTAGCCCGACATCTTGACATCGATCTCTGGGGGGAGGAACAGTTCATGCGGATGTTCCTTCTACCTGCCGCCTATCGCCTCCAGAACGGACACTACCCCAACTTCGGCGACGCCCACACGTCAGACAAGGTTGTGAGGAGAGAAGGCGAAGAAGAGTCATGGGCAGTCGCGAACGATCCCCGGCTGGCCATCATGCTCCCGGAAGACCTGAGCTGGGAGAGCATCCGTGTCGGTCGGACAAAAGAGGTGGATCGGCATTCGTACTCAGCGGGGAGCGCGCTGTTTGAGAGCAATGGGCATTTCATCCTCCGCGGCGGGAAGCCCGGGACCATCGAGCTTGCCGTTCTGTACGGGAAGCACGATGGCTGGCACAGCCACTATGACAAGAGCTCATTTGTTCTCTATGCCCGTGGGAAAGAGCTGGGGGTTGACCCGGGGAAGAAACACAATGTCAACTACCCCGGAGCTCTGCATCAGACCTGGCACAAGGCATCGCTCAGCCACAATTTGGTGACAGTTGACGGAAAATCCCAGGCGTCATACGACGTTCACTCCGCCAGTGGTGGTGAGCTTCTGTGCTACAACGACGAGGGGGGCATTCCCGTTGCAGGCTGCACGTCTACAGAAACCTACCCCGGGGTAACCGTAAACAGGTGGCTCGCGGCAGCTCCACACTATGCCCTGGTGATGGATGACCTGTCCTCGGACAGTGAGCATCTCTACGAATGGTGGTATCACAACAAGGGAACTGAGGCTCGCTGCAGCGATGCAGACAGGGCAAACGGGGATGCCACATCAGAAGCGGACCTCGGTTTTGTGTATGTCCAGAACGTCAAGCGCGGCAGTTCGCGAGAAACGATCGAAGCCTATTTCGACCATGGAGAGCTGACCGTTCATGTCATGCTGGCACGAGGCGGTAGAACTGCAATCCTGACCGGTAATGGCCCGTACACAACGCCCGCAGACCGAGTGCCGCTGATGCGTTTCGGCCGCCGGGGAGGCGCTGTTCGGTTTGCCGCGGTCATAGAGCCCCGGAAGGTGTCTGAGGAGAAT
>Ga0209249_1001484_pt1 | contig 22196 bp, 16 predicted proteins | sample SaaInlV_200m_DNA_4_FD_184653 | JGI IMG/M metagenome (GOLD analysis project Ga0209249, IMG submission 184653) | Marine microbial communities from expanding oxygen minimum zones in the Saanich Inlet - SI037_S3LV_200m_DNA (SPAdes) (version 2) | ecosystem: Environmental > Aquatic > Marine >...
CTTCGAACCGTTCTTCACTACCAAGGAACGCGGACGTGGGACGGGGCTGGGCCTGTCGACCGTCTACGGTATCGTGCGTCAGCATGAGGGGTACATCCGAGTTGAGACGGCCGTTGGGCAGGGCACCACGTTCAAGGTCTATGTCCCCCGCTTCACGGATGAGGATCAGGCGGCCGAAGATGATGCGGCGAAGGTGGAGGTCCCCCACGGCACAGAGACCGTGATGGTGGTTGAGGACGAGGAATCGGTTCGTCGGATGATGGCCAAGCTTGTGGGAAGCCTCGGGTACAAGGTCATTCAAGCTCCGAGCGCTGCCACTGCTCTGGAGTTGCTGGAGCAAACCGGCGACCCGATAGACCTGCTGCTCACCGATGTCGTTATGCCTGATGTCGACGGCGTGGCATTGGCGGACCAAGTGCGCGCAGTCTATCCCGAAATGAAGGTCCTTTTCGCCTCGGGTTACACGAACGATCAACTGTCGGGACGCGGACTCGATGAGAACGCCGCGATTCTCATGAAACCATTTACCCGCGACCGCGTAGCCTGGAAGATTCGCGAGATGCTGGACGGCGCTCCGCCTGCCGCTCAGCCTTGACCACCGCACTTCCTCCTCATGCTGAGACTTTTGGCGTATTCTAACTGCATGCGTAGCGTGAACTGAAGATGATAGCCGGAAAGGGATAGAGAATGCCGTTAACGACCGAGCAGCTTGAGCAGCTTCGAGAGCAGCTTGTGGCCGAGGGTGAGAAACTTGGGGCTCATGTGCGGGATGTTGTTGGCCATGGGGCAGATCCTCACGGAGACGCGGGTGACTGCTCCGCGAGCCTCGCAGGGGCAGAATTCGCGTTTGGGCTCGAGGAACACGAGCACGAGTTACTTCAGGAGATCGATTCCGCACTCAAGCGGATCGAGGCCGGTACATACGGTGTCTGCCATGAGTGTGGCGAGGAGATCCCCCTCGCACGGCTCAACGCACTCCCGACGGCACGCTGTGATGCTGACTGCCAGGAACGCCTTGACCGCGAGAGTCCAGGCGGCCCAACTGCTGGACGTGGACCGGTCTTTGCCAAACGCTGATGTCTCGTCCCGGCCTTGGCGGAGGGCTAGTGTGGTGACACGCAAATCCGTTGCCATATGTTGCGGCTATCTTGGTGCCAGAGCCGCTCTGCCGGGAGAGCGGGTGTGCCCGAAGGTACAGCCCGACCCCGGCAGGGGGGCGCTTGGCCCAAGAGAGCGAAGCCGAGGCGAAGCCGAGACGGGCTGCCCACAGGGCAGCAGCGAAGCGTCAACATCCCGCCTTGCGGCACGGCTCTTCCGGCCTCCAGCCGCGCTCGGGCTCGACAACGATGCGACGGCATCGCCTTTCGAGTCCGAGCGCACCTGGTATGCCGGGATAGCTAGTGCATATGTAAATGTATTTGCGTGTCACCACACCAGGGGCGCTTCTCCCATAGCGGCGGAAACGTTGACAGGGAAGCGTGGGGACGTATGTTCGTGAGTTGAGCGTGGTCGCCGAGGAAGCAGGAAAGCCGACCATGGAACAGCCGTGTCCGGTCGATGCATGATTGGCGCGTCCACGCGCGGCGCAAGATCGTCCACGGGAAGAAAGCGTACGCCCAACATGCATCTCCCAGCTGATTTGCTTCTCGCCTCCCGATACCTACGCCCCAAACGTACGTTCATCTCGGTGATCACGTTGTTGTCCATACTTGGCCCCATCCTGGGCGTGGCACTCCTCGTGATCGTTACTTCCGTGATGTCTGGGTTCGATCGCGACATCCGCACGCGAATCCTGGACATGCAGGCCCATATCGAGATCCAGCCGTCCTTCGAGCTGGCCACCGGCCGCCCCGGCATTTTCGAGGATCCGGCTCCCCTTCTGGAGACGATCCATAAGGCCGGGGCAAAGGCCTCGCCTCTGATTTCCGGCCCTGTCCTCATTCAGATCAGGGAGCAGGTTGACACCAAGTTCGTCAAAGGGATCGTCCCGGACACGGAACGTCAGGTCACCGGCCTGGCCCGGAGCTTGAAGAAGGGCCGGTTCGAGGTAGGCGAGGGAGAGGCCATAATCGGGCAGGAAATGGCTTTGCAGCTCAACCTCCGACTAGGTGACCAGTTTCTGATTCACTCCCCCAGGAGACTGACGGAGAGCATCTCGTGGGGGCAGGATGGGCAGCTGCAAGTGCGTGAGAACAGCAGTGTCTATCTGCCGGAAGAGGTGACCGTGATCGGTATCTCCGACATGGGCGTGTATGAGTACGACTCATCGATGATCTTCATCCACCTGGACCAGGCCGCGGACCTTTTCGGGCTCGAATGGGGCTCGGCCACCTCTGTTCATGCCGCGGTACCTGATCCCTTTGACATGTCGGAGATTGCCGATGAGGTCCGGGCGAAGCTGTCCCACTGTCGCGTGGTCACGTGGCAGCAGGCCAACCGGAAGCTCTTTGAGGCGCTTCGGGTCGAGAAGAACCTCATGTTCTTTCTACTGACCTTCATTGTCATTGTTGCCGCATTCGGGATCTCCGGAACACTTATCACAGTGGTCGTGCAGAAGACGCGGGAGATAGGCATCCTCAAGGCGGTCGGGATGCCTTCCCTGGTCGTGGCACGGATCTTTGTTCTCCAGGGCACGGTCATTGGTGTTCTGGGGACAACGTTGGGCACGGGGCTGGGGCTTCTCATCGTCCATTGCCGCAATCAGGTCGCCGCCTTGCTGGCCAGGATCATGAACGTCGAGATCTTCCCCAAAGAGCTCTATCACCTCAGCCAGATTCCGGCCCAGGTTACTCCCTCGGATGTGACGACTATTGCCGTGCTTGCACTGCTCATCTGCATCGCAGCGTCTCTTGTGCCGGCGTTGTATGCATCGTGTCTTTCGCCTGCTGCGGCACTGCAGGAAGAGAACTGATATGCCAGATTCCGGTCGGATTCACGTTGACTTCAGAGGGGCATCCTCATGGGGCCGGGGAGAGGCCCCCGCGTTTGATGCGCGGGATGTCTGTAGACAGTTTCGCCTGGAACGGCACACGATTGATGTGTTGAGTGGTATCAATCTCACCGTGCAGCGTGGTGAGTGGGTTGCTTTGGTGGGGCGTTCCGGCAGTGGTAAGACCACGCTCCTGCAACTGCTCGGGAGTCTGGATCGTCCGACTCGTGGAGAGGTGTTTTGCCACGGTCGCCCCTACTCCAAGCTCTCGGGGAAGCAACGGGCGATGCTTCGACGGGACGAAATTGGGTTTGTTTTCCAGTCGTACCACTTGTTCCCGGAGCTGAGTGCGATGGAGAATGTGGCGTTGCCGGCTCTTCAATGGGGCTGGGATCGCAACATGGCCGTGAGTCGGGCCCGCGAGCTTTTGTTCAGCTTCGGCCTGGAGGAGCGTCTGGGACACCGCCCGCAGGAGCTCTCCGGCGGCGAGCAACAGCGAGTGGCCATGGCTCGTGCTTTGGTCAATTCTCCCGACGCTATTCTGGCCGACGAGCCGACCGGGAATCTCGATGTGGCCGCGGGGAAGGAGATCGTCGGCATTCTGCAGCGCCTGCACGCCGACCAGGGCAAGACTATCGTGATGGTCACTCACGACCTGGCATTGGCGAAGCTTGCTGATCGCGTGCTGCTCATGCAGAACGGTCAGGCAGAGCCACTTGAGGGAGACGCCGCGTTTCCCGCTGGATTTGGCACACTTCCCCCGACGCAACCGTCCTGATCCATCCATGAACCGGCTGCCAGTCCACGGATAGATCGCCTGAAGGGCGGCAACGGAAGTGCCTTGAGCCACTTGTGCTCAAGGCGCTGAGCCTGCCGACGGGTAGATAAGGCGGGTCGAGGCCCTTCCCGACTACTCCACCATGATGTCTTTGTGGCTCCCACCCGAAGGAATCATGGGCAGCACGTGTTCCTCATAGGCAACATGCACGTCAAGCAGGAATGCCCCTGGGGCCTCAAGCATCTCCTGGATGGCTCCCTCGAGTTCAGCGAGAGTCCAGACCGCTCGAGCGGGTACGTCGTAACCTTCAGCGATCGCCACAAAGTCTGGGTAAGGGCGCTCAGTGTGCGAGCTGCTGAGCACTGTGTCACCACGCCTGCTGCCGTAGAAGCGGTCTTCCCACTGCGCCACCATGCCCAGATGTTGATTGTTCATAACGATCATCTTGACGGCGACGTCTTCGCAGTGAATCGTCCCAAGTTCCTGAATGTTCATCTGGAAGCTGCCATCGCCGTCGATGAGGACAACCGTGTCATCCGGGCAGGCGAGTTTGGCTCCGATCGCGGATGGCAGACCGAATCCCATGGTGCCCAGGCCTCCTGAGGTCAGGAGTTGGCGGGGGCGCCGGAACCGGTAGAACTGGGCAGTCCACATCTGGTGTTGCCCCACACCGGTGACGATAGTGGCGTTCCCCGCTGTCGCTTCGCAGAGCGCCTCAATGACCCGCTGGGGCTGAATCTCGTCACTGTCCTTGTAACCGAGTGGGTGTGTCGTCTTCCATTCGTTGATCTGCGCGTGCCAGGGCGCGTACTCCTGTCGAATTGGGTCGACCAGCATCTTGCCGAGGAAATCCCTGGCATCGCCAATGACCCCGATGTCGGCGCGCTTGTTCTTGTTGATCTCAGACGGGTCGATGTCCACATGCACGATCTTCGCTCCGACGGCGAACGTGTCGACGTTACCGGTGACTCGGTCATCGTAACGCATGCCGATGCCGATCAACAGATCGCACTCGTTGACGGCGTAGCTCGCATAGTACGTGCCGTGCATTCCCGGCCACTTGAGTGCCAGGGGGTGGTCTTCGGGAAACGCCCCGATTCCCATGAGCGATGTAGCTACCGGGATGTTGTAGTTTTCCGCAAACTGCAGGAGCTCGCCGTGTGCCCCACTGGCGATGATTCCTCCTCCGACATAGAGGCACGGCCGTTGGCACTCCTGAATGGCGGTTCGTAGCTCAGCCACTGCGCTGTCCGCAACCGTACACTTGACGCCGTAGGCCCTGGCCGAGCCGATGGGGTCCACGTCGTAGTCGGGGACACACAACGCCTGTTGGACATCCTTGGGGAGATCGATGACAACCGGCCCGGGCCGTCCGCTGTTCGCAATGTGGAACGCCTCTGCGACCACCAGAGGAATCTCTTCGGGAGACAGCACCAGGTAGCTGTGTTTCACAACGGGGCGCGTGATCCCGATGATGTCGGTCTCCTGAAAGGCATTCTTGCCGATGAACGGCTGCGAGACCTGCCCGGTTATGGCGATCAGTGGAACGGAATCCATGTAGGCGTCGGCGATCCCGGTGACGAGATTCGTGGCGCCGGGGCCACTCGTGGCCATGCAGACGCCCGTCTGTCCCGTGGCGCGGGCGTAGCCGGCGGCCGCGAATGCGCCGCCTTGCTCGTGTCTCGGCAGGACCACTCGTATAGGGGAGTCCCGAAGTGCATGGTGCAGTTCCATGGAGGCGCCACCAGGATAGGCGAATATCATGCGGACGCCTGCCCGTTCAAGACTCCTCGCTAGGATGTCCCGGCCCTTCACGGGGCACATTGCCTCACCTTCATGTTCGTTTGGAGCCAGCGTTGCTCTCGTTTTCGTCATCGTTCTCATCCTCTGGCTTCACGCGGCCGGTACCTTGCCGCCCGTCCGGGCAGGCAGTGGCGAGCGCGAATACACTCACGGTATGTCAATTCTAGAGGCACTGGGGGGGGATGGATTCTCCGCCGTACCGGAGGTCCCACGAGAACCAGCGCCGTTCCGGGGTAAAAAAAGCGCCATCGTCATGTTCCCTGGCGATGGCGCTGTCTAGTCTGGTAGTCTGTGATCGCGTGGCGGGCGTACCCGTCACACACGGTTCAGTCTCCCCAGCAGCGTCAACCGCCAGGGCCTCGTACAGCAACCGCGTGTGTTCCGTTGATCATCATCATTCTTCCATAACAGACCCTATCGTTGCGGTCTGTAAGATACTGTGCTCCATCCGTTTTTCAACGGCCGACCGAAGGGGTCAGTCGATGGACATGGCAAAGGCGACCTCAGCGTCGATCTCAGCTTGGATACGCTCAACGATGTCAGCCGGGACCCGTTTGTTTGTCTTCAGCACGGCCAGCGCATTGAGCGCCTCGGAGTCATGCGGGGCGCGAATATCCTCAATGTTGATATCTGCATCCGCGCAAGCTCGAGTGATCCCCGCAATCACGCCTGGACGATCTCGGTATACAGCCACGAAGCTGTGGCCCTGCGGCTGGAAATACAGACGGTCGAAATCATTGACTCTGGAGATCATCACGTTGCCTTCGGCGATCGTCCCACGGACGCTAACTTGGCGGATTGTGCCTTTCCCTCCGAGCAGATCGATGGTCAGGGACTTGCCGTAACGCTTCGTCTCATCCGTGGATCGCAAGGCAAACGACACGCCCATTTCCTCGAGGTAGTCCTCGGCTTCCTGTGCGTCTGAAAGTGGGTCGAAATCTGTGCTGATTCCCGCTACGATGGGGGAGAGGAACCACTGCGCATACTCGTCCAGGCCGCCGTACAGGCTGCACTCGATTTGCCTGACACTCTTGACGTTCCCCAAGTAGTGTCGAGCCACCGATGCGACCAGGTAGGCAAGCTGCTGGAATCCCTCATCCAACCCTTCCGGGACGCCGCGGTTGACCACATACCGGGTCACGCCACGCTCGACAAATGCAATCAGCTGCTCCGCCGCCCGGCGAGCTGCGTTGTAGTTCGCCTCGTGCGTGTTAGCGCCTAGGTGCGGGAGCATGACTTCCGCGATGTCTCTGACGCTCTTTTCGCCCTCGGCATCGGCCGCATAGACATCGTTGCAGAAGCCGATGTCCTTGGTCTTCTTGGCCTCGCGTAACGCGTCCTCGTCAACGATTCCGGCGCGTGCACAGTTGATCAGCGTCGCTCCCGGCTTCATCAGGCCCAACCTTCGGGCGTTGACCATCCCGATCGTTTCCGCTGTCTCCGGCACGTGAAGCGACACGAGGTCGGATTCACTGAAAATCGTGTCCAGGTCAACCAGCTTCACGCCAAACTCATTGGCACGTGAGGCCGACATGACGGGGTCGAATCCCAGAAGGGTCATGTCGAAACCCGCCGCGTGCCGGGCAACCAACTGGCCGATGTTGCCGAGACCAATAATCCCCAACGTCTTCCCAGCCAGTTCACGGCCCATGAAGGTCTTCTTTTCCCAGGCCCCGGAACGCGTGCTGGCATCCGCCGGGACCACGAAACGGTAATGAGCCAGGGCCAGGGCAAAGACCTCCTCTGCAACCGCATTCGCGTTTGCGCCAGGTGTATTCATGACATCGACGCCCTTCCGGCGGGCGTATTTCGTATCGATCGTGTTGTAGCCTGCTCCCGCTCGGATCACGACTCGAAGGCGAGGCAGCAGGTCAATGACTTCAGCCGTCACCTTCTCACTCCGGACAATCAGGGCGCCCGTCTCGGGATGCGCTTTGGCCAGTTCCGCCAACGGCGTTTCGGGATCCTGGACAATCGTGAACCCTTTCTCCTCCAAGAGGGAGCGAGCTATCTCGTTGAGCTTTGTCGGGATCAAGACATTCTTCATTCACTATCCTCCTGGGACGCTCTTTTTTCTGTATCGAGAAGAAAATCTCTATTTGACACCCCTTACTATCGTGGATCGCCCCCTCTTTTGCAATCGCGCGGCATCCCTTCATGCAGTGCCTCAGTTACAGGAGGGGGAGCCCAGTCCTGATCGCGCTCTCGATCCGGCTCTTGATCCGTTTCTACGCTCCTTCGGGTATGGACCAGGAGCAAGATCAAGAGCCGGGTCAAGCGTAGGAGTGGCTTCGCCTAACGAGACCACCTTCCTCTGCATCCGGCCTGTCGCGTTCCCGCATCTGGGGCCTGGGGAAGAGCGGCTCGGACGGCCTGCCGTGGCCGTTGATTACCCTCAATGGCTTCCGCTCGGCGGAAAATGCGCAGTTTAAGCGGAAAAAGGACACGCGAGCACTTGCTATTATGGAATAAATTGGGAATATTTGGATAGAATTGGACACACGAAGGTCTTCTTGGTGCGGGAACCCACGTGATTTATGCTGCAATTCTGCGGGCAGGACCGGTGTCTGGTCGATGCGAACGGCCGGGTGAAGCTTGCTCCTCGCTTCCTGTCTGACTTCCGACAGGCTGGCGGGGAGGTCGTTCTGCATTGCCTGCCCGAGGGAGCCCTTGGCGTTTACCCGGAGGCCGTGTGGCACAAGATGAGGCAGAGCGAGGCGAGGCCGGAGTTGCAGGCTGCTCGGAGCGTCGTCCATCGCCGTCGGCTGCGGCGGTACGGAGCCATGTCTCAGGCCGAGCGTCTCACGAATCAGGGGCGAATCACGATACCGAATGGGTACCGGGAGCTGCTTGAGTTGGTCCCTGGGACTGAGGCTGTACTTGTGGGGTGTGAGATTGGTATGGAGATATGGAGCACGAATCGGTGGGAGGCGGAATTCCGGCGACTTCATGACCACGAACTTCAGAAGGCCGAGGCTGAAATGGACGCGGACCTGGTATCTTGCCAGGAGCCGGAGATCTGATATGGGGCATTAGAGAGGAGCGCTGACATGCAGAGCCCGAACAGTGTCGACAGACGGAACGGGAGGATTCTCCTGGCGCTTGGGCTTGTGTGTGGCGGGATCCTCCTGAGTGGGGCCAAGGCCGTCACGGATGACCTTCGGCACCGTCCCCAGCACCTGCAAGAGGTGGATGCGACGCTGCAGGCATGGAGCCGGACTCTGACGCAGGGAACTGAGACTCCTGGACGTTTCTCACCCGTTCCGTTGAGCAAATCCCAGGCCCTCCTTCTCGTCAGAAGCTGTTCATTGACCCACCCAAGCACAGACGGGAACTCCGCCGACGGACCGAAATGACAGAACAGGCAACAGCCAACGCCCCACACGCTTCCCGCCGGACAAGGTTTCTGCTCGCCGTGTTTCTCTTTTGGGGCACTGTCGTTGTTGTGAAACTAGCCCAGTTGATGCTCATCAACCGGGATCAGTACCTTACCGAAATGACTCGCCGATCGGTCTACGTGGGGCATATACCTGCTCGAAGAGGGCGTCTGCTTGACCGGGACGGTCGGGTTCTGGCGTGGTCCAGCCGACACCTGCGTCTACTGTGGGACGTGCCACCGGATATCGTGTCGGCTTCTCGTGACTGGCATCTCCTGAAGACCGCATGCAAGGAACTCCCAGTGTGGTCAGGGGATGATATCAGGGATCGACTGGGGACACGGTCATGCGTGCTCGATGATGTGACCCTCAGGTCTGTCACCTCGCCGGAGCAGTTGATGGCGATTCGCGGGGTCCGGCTCGAGTCCTATTTTGCCCGTCACTACTGTTCCGCGCCTGAAGTGGTACTGGCCCTCGGCCAGGTGACCCTCATCGACGGTGCTGAAGTTGGCGTGTCCGGAGCTGAGAAGACGCATGATGCCCTTCTCCGAGGGCGTCCGTCCAGCTACCGCGTGATGGTCGATAAACACGGCGAGTGGATTCCCGAAACCTGGCGGAAGACGGACGAGCTTCGGCCGGGATTCGATGTCCATCTGCCGGCGAGTTACCCATCCGTTTACAGCATTCCCACGTGGTCTCGCAAGCCATCGTCGACTCCAGCAGCGGCAGCAGGGGGGTAATGCATTTCCACCTCAATGGCCCTTTCTCTCGCCCCAAACCGACGTTGACGCCGGCCGGTATTTTCTGCCTGTTCCTCAGTCTGTGGGGTTGTGTCGCGATCTACAATGCGACGTTCCACCTCTCCCGTGCGCATTGGTTCGTGGGGCGGCAGCTCATCTGGGTTGCGCTCGGGGCCGCGGTCTTGCTCTTCACGTCCGGAACGCCTCCTCGGACAATACGCAGGCTGCTCCCCGTGCTCGCAGCGGGATCCTACGCGGCGCTCTGGCTCGTTCTGGCGTTCGGGATTCGCATCAACGGCATGCGCGGGTGGTTCTCATGGCAGGGAGTCTTCGTGCAGCCGAGCGAGATTGGCAAACCTGTCTTCGTGTTAGCCCTGGCTACCATACTTACCCGTGAGGGCAATCCCGTCGGCGACTGGCGAAGGTCCTATCTTCCGGCGTTGGGCGTCACAGCACTGTGGGTTCTGCCCATCGCGCTGCAGCCTGACTTTGGGGCCTTGCTTATCTATGGGATTGCCTTCGTTGCCATGTACTGGGCGCTGGGGGGCAAGCCGGCTCACGTTGGCGCGACTGCCGTCGGACTCGTCCCGCTTGGGCTGCTGGTCATGTCCCGGTACCCCTACGTTGGGAAACGGTTCGCCTCTTTCCTCAACCCGGGTGCATATCCGGATACCTCCGGCTGGCACATTCTTCAGTGCCAACGAGCTTTCGCGTCGGGAGGGGGATTGGGGCGCTCCTTCGAGAATGGACGTTGGGCTCAGGCCTACCTCCCGCTGGGGCACAGCGATTCGGTGTTCGCCAGTGCAGCCGAAGCCGTTGGTTTCGTTGGCGTATTGCCCGTTGTTCTGCTCATTCTCGTCTGGGTTGTCTACGGCTACCGTCGAGCCGAGACCTGCGACGACAGGTTCGCCAGTGCCGTCATCATCGGGATCGTCACCATGCTGGCTGGCCAGGCCCTCATCCACCTCAGCGTCAACCTGGGACTCTTTCCCCCAACCGGCATCACTCTTCCTCTGATCAGCTACGGAGGGAGCTCGTTGATCGCTACTTTGGTCTCTGTGGGCATCGTTGAGGCAATGGCGCGACAATCTCGAACTGTAGATTCGGAGTGAGCCCCCTGCCTCGCCGACGCAACTGGTGCCACCGTCTCACGTCTTCACCGCTATTTGCAGGCCAGTCCGTATTGATTGCCTCGCGTGTCCGGTCTACAGTTAATCAACTGAGGCCGTTTACCCGGTATCAGTGCGGCCAGCGTTGTCGCTGACGGAACGTCATCCACAGAGAACGCCATGTCTCAGCCCACCGACTTACGCAAAGCAAATGCGGCGATCTTCGAGCACTTGCTGGACTGGTTCCCGGACATTATCCAGTCCGTTGACAGCGATGGCCAGATTGTGTACGTCAATCGCAAGGCCAGCGAGATCCTCGGGTACGCCAAGGAAGAGCTCATTGGGCTGAATATCCGCGACCTGTACGCGCCGGACATGCTGCTCCAGGTTGATGCGGGTTTCAGCAAGCTCAAGAAGCAGGGGACGTTGACCGTCTGCGACAGCGCAATCATGAGCAAGACCGGGGAGAGGATCCCCGTGGAGATACGCTCATTCGCTGTCTATGACGACGACGGGAGCTTCGTTCGCACCTTCTCGATCCTCCGTGATGTCCGGGACGTCAAAGAGCTTCAGGAGAACCTGATGCACGCGAGTCGTCTGGCGTCGGTCGGCGAGTTGGCGTCCTCCATCGTACACGACATCGCCAACCCCCTTGCCGTGATCAAGCTCTCGGGCGAGCTGCTTCAGGGCGAGCTTGAGCGCCTCCACGGGACTGCCCAGGAGAGCGCAGAGTCGCTGTCCGATTCACTGACCATCGTCGAGAAGGCAGCGGGTAAGATTGAGAAGCTCATCAACCATCTCCGTAACTTGGCCCGCCAGAGCGACGCCAGGCCGGCTATAGTTGACCTTCGCCAAGTGATTGAGGATGCCGAGTTCATGGTGAAGAACAAGCTTCACAGGCTCGGCGTCGTCGTCGCCAGGTCGATCCCTGATTCCCCTTGCGAAGTGATTGGTCATGACACTCAGCTTGAGCAGGTGTTCATGAACCTCATCAGCAATGCCTGTGATGCGATGAAGAACATCGATGAGCCGTCGTTGGTGATTGCGTTGTCCCAGCTTGTCGACCCGGAGGGGGTGGCCCAGTGGGTTGGGACGGTGAGTGACTGTGGCGCGGGCATTCCCGAAGCTGAACGGAGCCGTGTGTTCGATTCGTTTTTCACGACCAAAGTGCGCGGCGAGGGCACCGGTCTGGGACTGGCGATCGTTAACAGCATCGTCCACGAGCATGGCGGAACGATTCAGCTGGAGTCAGAGGTCGGTGTGGGGACGACGTTCAATATCATCCTCCCCGCAACGGTTCCGAGTAGTCTCGCCACGGTCCTGGCAATCGAGTAGCGTCTCTCAGGACCCGCCAATCTCGTGCTCAGGGGCACTTGAGAATCCTCCGGGCCGCGCTATGTTTCCCCCTTGACCATCTCGCATTCGTGCGAGGATATACTAGTCGGAGAGGTGCCGGAGTGGCCGAACGGGGTGGTCTCGAAAACCACTGAGCACTTATGGTGTTCCTAGGGTTCGAATCCCTACCTCTCCGCCAACGCATTCAGCCCGCCTTCCCCGGCGGGCTTTTTCTTTGCGTGGCGTAGAGTCCGGGATGAGAAGCCAGAGGATTCGAGCCGAGGAGCGTCAGTGACGAGACGGGCTCGAGCGTAGCGAGAGCAGTGAGCGGACGCGAACATCAATCCTGGCCTCTCCGCCATGTCTTTTCTGTCACCAAGAACGTTCGACAGCGCCACGCCCGCCCAAAGTGCCCCGAAGACCGCTGGTCTCTTGACCATCGCTGGAAAGTCTGCTCCGTTCGCTCCGCACGGGACGGTTCCCTGAGCGCCATACTGCCGTTCCCGCGTCCACTTTCCGCGATCCACACCAAACGTGTTGTGTCATTGCCGTGTCATTTGCCTCGCATTTGCGTGGTCCTTAGTCGCCGATGGCTGTCTCCTCCCTCACCAGGCATGCCGTGTGGTCGGGGTGGCCGGGCTGGAGCGGAGCATAGTCCTCAAGGTAGAAGTCGAAGTAGCTCAGCACAGCCTTCTGGTACGGCTGCAGATCCTGGACTGGAGTCTCGAACGCAAAGCCATAGGAACGCACCTCCCGGAAGGCCTCCTGCGCCGTCCAGCCGTAGAGCTCACGCCGGACGCGGGCGAGCGTGGCGCCGGTGCGGTCGACGCCCCACACACAGTGCACATAGAGGGCTCCAGCTTCGACCAAGGCACGGAAGCGGCGCCACTGCGGCTCCCCGCCAGAGTTTTTCTCCCGCAGCATGCGTTCCCAGTCAAAGCACACCGTCTGCAAGTTGATCTCCGCGGCCAGGGCCAGTTCAGCCTCGCGGTCGATGCCCTGCTCCGTCTCGTTGAGTATGGCCAGCGTCCGAACGCCCTGAGCGCGCAGCCACAGCAATGTGCCTTCGAGATCGGCACCTTTGTTGGCCGGCGCCGCGCCGCGTGCGAGCTTCCGCTCCGCGTCCACGATGCCGAGATTCCATGGCTGACCAGGCTGCCGAGGCAGCACCAGGCCCGGCTGTGGGTGCATGCGGAAAACGCTGTCGTGAAGAGGCATGTTCGTGCTTTCGGTTAGCCGCCGGATTTGGCGTTCGACATGGATGTGTCCGTGGAACGCCATAATGTAGTGGGCGTCGCACTGATACGCATCCGGTCAGACACCCGAACGCCTAGTGGAGGGGAACACCGTACAGAGACGGTAAGCGAGAGGCGTTGGTAGCACGAAGTCGGCCGAAGTTGAGCGAGGCAATAGCGCGAGTACGAACAGCCATGTGAGCGGGGCATCGATGCTGAACGGTCTGAACGAGCAGCGAGAACTGAATTTCTACACCAACATCATGCGGCTGAAGGCAATTGTACTGCTCTCGACCTTCAAGTCGGTTTGGCCGATTGTGCGGACAGCCTATTGGTGAGCCAAGATTCGTTTGAAACCGGGTAACACTCCTTGGCTGAGTGGCGCGAGCTTCCCGTTCTGTGTGACGGTGATGGCGCCTTGAATCTGGAGCCAAGCCTCGACGGCCAGGCGCCATGCTCTGTTGACGGTTCTCCGCGAAAGCTCTCTCACTTGGGTGAGGAATGTGACTGTCGCGGTGATGAGTTGGTCTATCGCCTCCCTGCGTTGACGTCGACTTAACTTAGCACGATCCTTGTTCAGGAAGAAGGTCTGACAGGCATTGCCGGGGGGCGGGGCGGGTCAGTCCTACGCATAAGAATCAAGGCCAACCAAAAACGGGGGCCAAAATGCCCATGCGTAGGACTGACCCGCAGGACTCGGTCCACGCTGTGGAATATGAACGCTCTGGCTGCCTACTCCTTGCGCGCATCACTTCAGGGCCCCCGTTAGCCCGATGATGTACAGGGCGGCTTCTACATCCGGACGCGAGGCGAGGCGTAGGGCTTTCACCACTCTGTCGGGATGGGGATTCTCGATCTGCAGGGAGTAGACAAAGCGTCGGTAGCTGAGGGGCGCGTCTAAGTCGATCACGCTGATATGCCGCGCGTTCTCGTTCTGGAATTGGCGCTGCGTGGGCCACCAGTCCTGAATGTTGGAATCCGTTGCCAAACGCTGGGACACGGCCAGATGCTCGCTGCCACTGCCATAGGAGACAAGGTCGGTGGCATGCGTCCTGCCGTCTTCGTATACCAGATCGTAGGCGCCGATCTTCACATGCTTGAGCGCCCAACCACAGGCATGCAGAACGTAGACGGCCCGGAGTTTCCGCCCGACAGGAAGCATGACCTCCTGTGGTGTCGGCTTGGCACCGGCCAACTTGGACTTCAACGAACGAAGGGCGATCACAGAGTTGCCCCCCTCGCGTTCCTGGTCGAGGACATCAAAGGGTACACCGTGGATCTGCTTGCGTCCCGGGGGGAAATGGTCCAACCCCCACCCCACGATTCCCTCACGTCCTGAGAGGGGGTTGTTGACCGCGGGGCGCAGGTTGATCGGGAACCAGGCATCGTCCGCTGTTCCGGCAGCGAGGGGATAGGCCCGGGTCCACCCATCCTTGATGGCCTGCACCTGAATTGCCCTCAAGGCAGCCGGCCCGCCGGCCGGCGCCGACCGCTTCGTCCATGACGATCTCTTGTGGATCGGGCTGTCCGCCTTGGGTGTCCACTTCATCTCCTCGGGTTGCTCCAGCCGCGGATCTGCAAACAGGGCATCCAGATCCTGTCCCGTGGCGTTCTGCCACGCATCCAAATTCATGGACAGCCCACTGACTGTGAACACATCCCTTTTTGCTGGGTTGAAGTACAGGTTTCCGGACGCCCTTAACGTGTCCAGGAAATGCCGCCAGCCGTTGAAGTCAAGAGCGTCCTGCGTAGCGTTCACCCCGACGATCACGTTATTGCGCAGTGTCCAGTCCCTGACGGTGAGATGCAAGTCATCCCCCGTCATGGGGTTGGCGACCCTGCGCGACTCCTTGCCGCCGGCCCATATCTGGAACCGACCGTTGCCATAGAGGATGTTGTCCTCCAGCGTGACCCGTTCGGAGTTTGTGGAGGTGATGGCCCCCCGTCCGTTGAACGCCATGATGCTCTTGCGAATCGTTATGGGCCCTCGGTTCGCCTCAATGAAGATTCCGTCAGTAAGGTTGTGGCTCCAATTCGCTTCCTCCACGAGAATATTGCTGTTCTCATAGTCGAACCAGAAGCCGTGACACTGGTTGCCGATGGAGGTCGTGCGACGGAAGATGCCTCCGCTAATGAGCATGAACTTGCAGCCACCCACCGCCCAACCATGGAACTCACCACGATGGCCGCGCCAGTTGTTGTAGGAATGCTCCGTGTCCTCCCATAGAACATTGGATGATTTGTGCCCCAGTCCTCCCGAGCCTCCGTTGTGGTTGAGCTTGAGGCGCCGTGCCGTCACGTTCTTGCACACGGAGAAGCCGAATCCTGCCCAGTTGTTCCAACGTATCTCGCAATCCTCGATCATAACATTGCGGCAGCGGCTGAAACCGACGGCACCGCTGTTCACGGGCCTATTGCTGTGCTGAAAGATGATGCCGCGTACGATCACGTTGGACTTACCCAGCGCAGCTAAGAGGCGTTCTCGCACGGCTACCTCGACCGTAGCCGCGCCCACATCGACACCGGCCCACGGCCGGATCGTGGCACGCTCCCTCTCCTCCGAGACATAGAAACAGCCCTCGGCCAGTTCCTCCGGCCTGAGCACTTGCCTGAGCTTGCGGCCATTGACGAAGATCATCTCCCGCCGCCGCACAATGGGCTGCAACACGACGTACTTCTCCCACGTGGGGGGGTAGGGGGCCAGCCCCCATTTGTAGGGCCAGGCGTGCGTGTGGATGCCCGTGTCGCTGCCTGGCTTCCAGTCGTCCCACAGGTCGGAACCGGAGACGGTGACCGTGCCCTGCTCAAGGGCCTCGATCACGATGGGCGTGTCCGTTTCTCTGCCGTGGTATTGCAGCGCGACACTTTCGCGGTAGGTGCCGGGATGGACCAGGATCTTCACACCCGTCCTTCGCGTGTTGAGCTGCATGGCGAGCTCTACAGCCTTGCCCAATGTCTTCAGGGGAAGGTTCGCGGATCCGGGGCCCTCGTCAGATGCCTTGGGGTTCGCCAGGTCGACGTGCAGCGCTTTTTCAACCCGACGCTCATCAACCCGAGCCCCGGTAATCTTGTACGGATCTGGCCCGGCAAGTGCCGTCGTCATTGCTATCCAGCCTCCTAGCATTGCCACGCCTGCACAGTGCTTCATTTGGTCGTCTCCGCTGATCCATCATCCATCATGCTCTGCTGCTTGTCAGAATTGTCTAGCACGCTGCTCTGCATTGAGGCAAGCGGCTGCCCAGTCGGGGTGTGGCGGGGCAGTCCTACTATGGTGGATCCCGATTTCCGGACCACCGTCTAAAGTGTACTGGCGGCCGAATCGGGTCAACACGAAAGGACCGGTGCGATGGGAAAGAGGCGTGCGGGGGCCTTGCCGTTTGCCATTCGGGAGATGGCTCTGGGGCATCGTGAGGCCACTTCGACTTGAGCACCCGGGCGCGATCTACCACGTGGCGGCGCGTGGCAATGAGCGTCGCGCAGTCTTCCACAACAACGGCGACCGCGAGCGAGTCATGCTGGTCGAGGAGTTGGTCGCCTGTTACCTGCTGCGACTGTCATCGCCCGTTGCTGTGCAGGGCGTCCTGTTCGAAAACTCGTCGGTTCTGCCATTCAGGTGGTTTCAGTGGGGATCGGCCGCCGCGCGACGATGGGGGAAGCCGGATTTGTGACCGGATTCGCCGGAGTTGCCGTCCCTTGGCTCACCGTAGCCTTGGCGAAGGCGGGTCGCCGGGGATGATCAGGTGGTCGAGTACCCAGGATTTCAGGGAAGAGATCCAGCGTCCCGCGTAGGGATTCAGGTCGGGAGCCCGGTGCCTCTGTTGTTTGTATTGACAAAGCGGTGCCACATAGTAAGAGAGGGACACCAAACGTCAATAATGGAGCCCTGGCATGCAGACCACGAAGATCATTGACCTGGCGCGGGAACGCGGCGTCATTCGTGCCGCTGACGTCGAAGATGTCGGGGCCAGTCGCACGCTGCTTCCCTATCTGGCTGGGAGAGGCGTGCTGCGCCGTATCACCCGGGGAGCCTATCTTCTGGCGGACCGCATCCCCGAAAACGAGTCTTTTCTCGAAGTGGCGGTTGCCGTACCCCATGGCGTGATCTGTCTGCTTTCCGCCCTCCAGTTCCACGAGATCACCACCCAAATGCCAACAGAAGCATGGGTTGCGATCGAGCGCGGCAGGGGCATGCCGGTGGGGCGTGGCCTTAACCTACGGTTTGTTAAGCTTCAAGGGAACGCCTTTGCGGAGGGGATCGAGGAGCACGAAAGCGATGGCGTGACGATCCGCGTATACTCACCCGCGAAGACGGTCGTTGACTGTTTCAAGTTCCGCAACCGTATTGGCTTGGACGTTGCCCGCGAAGCGCTGCGTGACGCAGTTGGTCAGAAAAGGGCCATCCGTGACGACATCTGGCGTATTGCGAAGTGCTGCCGGATGGCCCGCGTCATGCGGCCCTATCTGGAGATGGTCCTGTGAGCGCCGAGAACATCTCCAAATCCGTGCACCAGCGGTTGCTCAATATCCGCGACACGACCGGGGAGCAGTTCAACCACCTACTGCTGCGCTACGGTCTGGAACGCCTCTTGTATCGCATCCAGGCCGCCGGTCATGCCGAGACCTTCGTGCTCAAAGGGGCGATGCTCTTCGCCCTGTGGCACGACGTTCCGGGGCGGTCTACACGGAACATTGACCTGCTGGGCCTCGGCGATCTCACCCATGGCCGCTTGCGCGCCATCTTCGCTGACGCCTGCACGGCCAAGGTGGAGGACGACGGTCTCCACTTCGACCCGACTTCCGTCAAGATCGATGACATTCGCGACGACCAAGAGTACCATGGTGTCCGCGTCCGGTTGCTGGGTTTCCTTGGGCGTGCCCGTCTGGCGATCCAGATTGATGTCGGACTTGGCGATGCCGTGATACCCGAACCCAGGGAAATCGAGTATCCGGCGATTCTGGATTACCCCGCGCCGCGGCTCCGCGCCTACCACCCGGCAACGGTCGTGGCGGAAAAGCTCAATGCCACTGTCGTCCTCGGTGCTCTCAACAGCCGGATGAAGGACTTCTACGACATGCATGTGATCCTGGCGCACATGGACATCGAGGATGAGCTTCTGTGCAATGCGATCCGAGCCACGTTCGACCGGCGCGACGTTCCTCTCCCCGATGAAGTGCCTGTCGCCTTCACACCGGAGTTCCTTGAGGACGACATCAAGGAAACGCAATGGCGGGCATTCCTCCGGCGCAGTTCGCTGTCCGCCTTCGGTCTCGATCTGGCCATCGTGCTCGCTGGCCTTAGGAAGCGCCTCTGGCCGTTGCTGTCGGCAGCGAGACACCGCTGACGGGTAAAGGCTTCATGTGCGCGTACTCGCCGTTTCTCGAGTGCCCCGCGGCAAACACGCCAGCCCATTCTGCCCGTCCCGTTCGGAAGCTCATCCGAGTGGGATATTGGGCGTGCGCTATGGCTTTGCCGCCAGCCCTATTTCGCACAGAAGCACCCCGAATCGCTGCAACTGCTGGCAAACGAAGTGGTTGACGCTGCCGGACCGAGGTCCGCCCCGCATCTAGGGGCTGATGCGCGTTTGAGCTGTCCCCATTCTGCCGCGTCAGCGCCATCAATTGGCGACACTGTTTTCCTGAAATGACACTGTTCTTAGGAAGAGGACGGAGTCGTTGAGAGAAGCACAAACAACTGATGGAAAGCTGATTCCGACTGTTCTCCCGCCCATTTCGTGGTGGAGTGTTCTCGAAGACCACTGAGCACTTATGGTGTTCCTAGGGTTCGAGCCGAGGAGCGTCAGTGACGAGACGGGCTCGAGCGCAGCGAGAGCAGTGAGCGGATGCGAACATCAATCCCTGCCTCTCCGCCATACGCATCCGGACGCCCGTCTACTGCGGGCGTTTTTCGTTTGGGGAAGGGGGGGTGAGAATCCAGAGGGTTCGAGCCGAGGAGCGTCAGGATCGCGGTCAAGCAGTGGTTCCTCATGTCATTGCCTCAGATTGCCCTCTATAATACTGAGGAAAGACGGGCGGCTGCCGCCTCTGCGTCGATTCTGTCCGACTGGCCTTGTTCAGTGCAAGGAAGGTGACCATGCATCCCAGCTCGACCCCGCCTCGGTGCGAACGACTCCAGCGGCGCCATGGCGTGGCGTTCGTCGATTTCCTGCGCACGCATTACTGGGCCAGCTTCAACGTCCTGCCGAATGTGGCCGAGAAGTGCGGCGTCACGCTCGACGAGCTGGCTCAGCTCATGGCCGCCGAGGGGTGGGAGTTGCAGAAGCCGCCGAGCCTGGCCCGGCAGAACCGGCCCGCGACGGACCTGCCGCTTCTTGACGCCGTCTCCAACCCGGACGGGTGCCTCGACACGTTCATCCGCGATTTCGACGGCACGCCCGCCGCCCATGCCGCCCATGTCTCATGCCATATTGAGAGCGATCGCATTCGGCTGCGGATCGCGTGTTGCGAGGATCGCGTCGCGGATGTCTCTTTCGCGCCCTCCGAACCGACCGATCCGGACGCGGAGCTCCTGTGGTCCGGCGATACTGAAGCGTTGAAAGACTCCGTTGCTTGGCGAGAAGGCCAGGATCGCTTCCTCAAGTGGGCTCAAGAGGTCGGTGACCGCGAGCGCAGCATCTTCACTGATGACTGTGTGGTCGTGACGCTGTGCGCGGTGGCGGCCGGGGATTGCCCTGCGTATCTTTCCCCGGTGCGGTTCGTCCGGGATCCGCTGCCGCTTCTGGCCGACCCGCCGTCACGCCATGCCGAACCGCGCGTCTACCTCGAGGGGAGTTACTACTACGTTGCTATGGCACCGAGCGGGGAGATTGTGAGCGCGTTCTACGACCCCTGGGACGGCGGCGTGTTCTGGCCGTGCTGGAAGTCGGGCGCTGTCGCGGACGTGTCCCGGACCGACGACGGTTGGGTTGTGGACGCAACCGTGCCGTTGACGAATCTGGAGCCGCTTCCCGTGTGCGACAGCGTCTGGGGCTTGGACGTGTTCCGGTATCGACCCCCGCGCGGCGGAGCCATGTCTGAGTGGACGCGTGCGGCCGAATCGACCTTCTTCCGGCAAACGGACAACGATCTGGGTGAGGGCCGTTTCCTCTCGACTCCGGAGGAGTTTGACGTACCCGGGCCGCGACATGCGTACATCGCCTCCGAACTGCCCTCTGTTGATCGCGTCGTGCTGCGGGACGTGTCGTCACTTGATGTCCGGCCCGTTCCGGGCGAGACAACGGGCTTGGGCGATGCGGTATGGGCCGATGCTGAGACGATCAGCGATCTCTGGCTGGATCAGACCGGGGGCGAACCCCAACACAAGACGGACGTGCGCATCGCCTATGACGCGCAGTTCCTGTACGTACGCTTCGACTGCCACGACGACGACATAGCGAACCTACGCGTGCTCACCCGCGACGAGGAACTGGCGAAGTACGGCGCAGACAACCGCCGCGCCAATTACCTGGACCGGCGTGAAGCGTTTGGACTGGACTGGGGCGACCATGTGGAGGCCATTGTGGCGCCGGGCCTTGAAGGTACGGATGTCTACCACGGCGGGTACTGCCACGTCCTCGTGAACTCGCGTGGTGACGTGCTGACGCGTTACCACGATCCCTACGGCGCCTGTGCCCTGTACGAAGGCGACTGCTGGCGCCCGGCTCTCAACGTGCGGGTCGCGATCCGGGATGATCGTTGGGAGGCGCGTCTAGCGATCCCGCTTCGTTCGCTGCACGGCCTCGATCACGCGACGAACATGTGGCGCTGCAACCTCAAGCGCGCCCGTGGCGCGCGGGACACGTCAAGCCCGGACTGCGTGGGCTCGGAGATTAGTGCGTGGTCGCCGGAGTACGGCCGCTGCCGGCTGCTGGAACGGCTCGGCTTCCTGCGTTTCGACGGGCCGTTGCCGCGTGCTGAGACCTCGGGCCGCGTGATTGTTCCCGGTGAAACGGACGAAGGCGTCGAGCGCGGGACCTCGCCCACGGCGGCCGCGGACACGCTGACGGGGCTTGACTTCCCCACGCCGGACAAGGGCTGGGCAGTGGGCGGATTGGGCACAATTCGGCACACGGACGACGGGGGCGTCACGTGGCGTACGCAGCCGGCCGACATCGACTATGCTCTGGAGAAGGTCTTCTTCCTCGACGAATGGCGTGGCTTTGCGGTGGGCGGGCGCCCGCGGAGTCAGCGCGTCGCTGTCACTGGCACTGCCGGAGTAATTCTGGTGACATCCGATGGCGGCCAAAACTGGCGCACCGTTTTCAGGGACGGCGCCGCGCATTTGTTCGGCCTCTCTTTTGCCAGCGACAGCGTCGGGTATGCCGTGGGTGGGTACGGGGTAGTGCTGAAAACGAATGACAGCGGCGAGTCGTGGCAACACCTGGCCAACACGGGAACAGATAGCTGGTTCACGTCCGTCCATTTTGTGGATGACAATCACGGCTGGGCCGCAGGCGAGGAGGGCGTCGTTGTCGCGACGTCTGACGGCGGTCGGACCTGGGAGCGTCGGGACGCTCAGACCCAGGACGCACCGTTCGGCCTGCGTGCCGCCATACAGGCGGTCCATTTCCTGAACCCGCGCGTGGGCTGGATTGCGGGCGACCGGGGAACGTTCATGCGGACGGGTGACGGCGGGCGCAGTTGGCAACCGGTCGACTTGGGGGTGTCCGACGCTGCGGCTGATGTCATGCATTTTCGGGCCGTCCGGTTTGTCGATGAACGGACGGGCACGGTTGCTGGCGAGCCGGGCTCGGTCGTGTTCCGGACCGAAGACGGCGGCAACACCTGGCAGCGCGAGCCCGGCCCGTTCTGTACGGGGTTGCGCGACATCTGCTTTGACCGGCAGGGCCGGGCGTGGGCGGCGGGCGAGTTCGGTGCCATTGCGCGGCGCGTC